>Ga0194055_10000280_pt1 | contig 40160 bp, 35 predicted proteins | sample SepL449m_MetaG_FD_155482 | JGI IMG/M metagenome (GOLD analysis project Ga0194055, IMG submission 155482) | Anoxic zone freshwater microbial communities from boreal shield lake in IISD Experimental Lakes Area, Ontario, Canada - Sep2016-L442-9m | ecosystem: Environmental > Aquatic > Freshwater >... | reverse complement strand
TGACGATGTAGCCGCCGAGGTGGTCCACCGAGATGACTTGGTGGTGTTGGGCTGAGTTGCTCGAGGCGCCTGGTCGTCCCCGGGGCCCGAATCAGGCCCACTACGCTCTCACCTGTGTCCACGAGTTCCCCTACAGCCCTGGTCGAACTCGGCCGGGCGGCCAAGGCCGCCGGCCGGATCCTGGCATCCAGCTCTTCGTCAGCTCGGAACCATGCCTTGCTGGCGGCAGCCGACCTGCTCGACGAGCGTCGCGCCACCATCCTCGAAGCCAACGTGGACGATGTGGGCCGGGCGGAAGATGCCGGGGCCGACCTGACCTCTCTGGACCGCCTCCGGCTCGATCCCGGCCGCATCGACGCCATGGCTCAGGGCTTGCGTGACGTGGCCGTCCTGGCCGATCCGGTGGGCGAAGTGGTGGACGGATGGGTCCGCCCCAACGGGCTGCGGGTGGAGCGGGTCCGGATCCCCCTCGGGGTGATCGGCATCATCTACGAAAACCGGCCCAATGTCACCAGCGATGCCGCTGGCCTCTGTCTCAAGTCGGGCAATGCCGTGCTGCTGCGGGGTTCATCGTCGGCTATCGCTACCAACCTGGTGGTAGCGGCCGCCCTCCGTGACGGGCTGGTGGCTGCTGGCCTGCCGGCTGGTGCGGTCGGCATGGTGGAGGACACCACCCGCCAAGGTGCAGTGGCGTTCATGCAGCTCACTGGCATCATCGACTGTCTGATCCCTCGGGGCGGCTCCTCGCTGATCGCCTCCATCGAGGAGCACGCCACCGTGCCCTTCGTGATCGACGGCATCGGCAACTGCCATGTCTACGTGGATGCCGGGGCCGATCTGGATATGGCCGAAGCCATCGTGGTCAACGCCAAGACCCAGCGGCCCGGGGTGTGCAACGCGGCGGAGTCACTGGTGGTGCACCGGGACATCGCCGCCGAGTTCTTGCCCAGGATCGCTGCCGCCCTGGTCGGGGTGACCTTGGTGGGTGACGAGGCCACCCGGGCGGTCTTGTCCGACATCGGGATAGCCACCGAGGAGGACTTCGCCACCGAGTTCCTCGGCCTGACCTTGAGCATCGCCACCGTCGACGACCTCGATGCGGCCATCGATCACGTCACCCGGTACGGTTCAGGGCACTCAGAGGCCATCATCACCCAGGACATTGCCGCCGCCGGCCGATTCACCACCGAGGTGGATGCGGCCGCCGTGGTGGTCAATGCTTCAACCCGGTTCATCGACGGTGGCGAACTCGGCCTCGGCGCCGAAATCGGCATCTCCACTCAGAAGCTGCACGCTCGGGGCCCGATGGGCCTGCGCGAGCTCACCTCGATCAGATTCGTCGTCACCGGAACAGGACAGGTACGTACATGAGCAGCAACCACACAGAGGCAACCGGAGTATCGACTGGTCGGACCGAGGAGATCACCTCGGGATTTCCGGAAGCCGGACCGCCCCGCTTCGACTCGATCGATGCCGTGCGCACCGGCTTGGCCGGGGTGGACTACCTGGCCGACGACGGGATCTCCGGCGTGGTCTACCTGGCCGACCGGCTGGCCAAGCCGGTCCTGGTCGAGGGCCCGGCCGGCACCGGGAAGACCGAGCTGGCCAAGTCGGTGGCTCGGCTCACCGGCAGTCGGCTGATCCGGCTCCAGTGCTACGAGGGACTCGACGAGTCCAAGGCCCTCTACGAATGGAACTACAAGAAGCAGCTGTTGCGTATCCAGGCCGACTCGGGCCAGACGTGGGACGAGCTCGAAGATGACATCTTCTCCGAGGAGTTCCTCCTCACCCGTCCGCTGCTCGAGGCCATCAAGTCACCCGATCCGGTGGTCCTGCTGATCGACGAGGTCGATCGGGTGGAGCTCGAGACCGAAGCACTGCTGCTCGAGATCCTGTCCGAGTACCAGGTCTCGATCCCGGAGTTGGGCACCGTGCGGGCCAAGCAGATCCCGCTGGTCTTCCTCACCTCCAACAACACCCGGGAGCTGTCCGAGGCCTTGAAGCGCCGGTGCCTCTACCTGCACATCGACTACCCCCAGCTCGAACGCGAGCGAGCCATCATCGAGACCCGGGTGCCCGGCATCAGTCAGGCCCTGGCCGATCAGGTGGCCCGCATCGTGCGCTCCATCCGCTCCCTCGACCTGAAGAAGGCTCCATCGGTGTCGGAAACTCTGGACTGGGCCCGGACCCTGGTGGTCCTCGGTGTCGAGTCCATCGATGCCGAACAAGCCAAGGACACGCTCCACATCTTGTTGAAGTACCGCTCGGACATCGATCGGGCGTCCAAAGAGCTGGCCGGCCTGGACACCTCGGGCTGAGTCGGAGGCGATCGTGCTCGACCTCCTGACCGGCTTCGTGGGTGAGCTGCGTGCCGCCGGCATCCCGGTATCACTGTCCGAGCATCTCGACGCGGCCGAAACACTGCGTCATGTGCCACTCGAGGACCGAGAGGCGATCAAATACACCCTTGGTGCCAGCCTGGTGAAGTCGTCGACTCACTGGCCCGCCTATGAGACGGCCTTCGAGATCTACTTCTCCTTGCGCGGCCCCGGATATGCCATCGCCGGTGACGACGAAGACGAGAACGAGGACGGAGACGAGGACGGAGGGTCCGAGCAGGACGACGACGGCTCCAGCCTGCCTGGAAAAGGTGGGCGTAAGGGCAAGGGCCAGGGCGGCGGCGGGGGCGAGGGGATGACCCCCGAAGAGCTGGCCGACATGCTCTACAAGGCGTTGTTGAGCGCCAACAGCTCCATGATCCAAGCCGTGGCCCGCCAGGCCGTGAACCGCTACGGCGGCATGGAGGCGGGCCGGCCCGTGGGAGGGACCTACTACCTGTATCGGACGTTGCGGAACCTCGACCTCGACAAGGTCATCGATCGACTGGTCGAACAGGCCCGCCAGGCCACTGGTGCGGCAAATCAGGATGCGGCCCATGACCCGGCCGGCCCCGAGGTGACGCTCACCCCGCTCGAGGAGCGACTGCTACGCGACGAGTACCAGTCCCGCATCGATCAGTTGCGCAAGGAGATCGAGAGCGAGATCCGTCGGCGCCTGGTGGCCGACCGCGGCAGCGAGGCCCTGGCCAAGTCGATCCGCAAGCCGCTGCCCGAGGACATCGATGTCATGCACGCCACCAAGGACGAGCTGGTGGCGCTGCGCAAATCGCTGGCTCCGTTGTCACGCAAGCTGGCCGTTCGGCTGGCCCGCAAGCGGCGCCACGGTCGCAAGGGGCCGCTCGACTTCCGGGCCACGGTGCGCAGTTCGCTGTCGACGGGCGGGGTGCCGGTGGATCCGAAGTTCCGCTACCCCCGGCCCTCCAAGCCCGAGATCATCGTGATTGCAGACATCTCCGGGTCGGTGGCCTCGTTTGCCCGTTTCACCCTCCACCTGGTGCACGCCATCAGCTCGCAGTTCTCCAAGGTGCGCAGCTTCGTGTTCATCGACGGGATCGACGAGGTGACCCGGTTCTTCGACGGAGTCGACGACCCAGCCGAGGCAGTGCACCGCATCAACACCGAGGCAGACGTGGTGTGGGTGGATGGTCACTCCGACTATGGCCACGCCCTGACCGTGTTCTGGGAACGGTGGGGCGAAGAGATCACCCCCCGGTCCAGCGTGCTGCTGTTGGGGGACGCCCGGAACAACTACCACGCCTCGGGATCGTGGGTGATCAAGGAGATCCGGGCTCGGGCCCGCCACGTCTACTGGCTCAACCCGGAGCCCCGGGCCTACTGGGACTCGGGGGATTCGATCGTGGGCGAGTACGCCAACTACTGCGACGAGGTGGTCGAGTGCCGGACACTGCGTCAGTTGGAGCGGTTCGTGGGGGAGTTGGCATGAGCGCCTCCAGCCAGCCCAGCAGTTCCAGCCAGCCCAGCAGTTCCAGCCAGCCTGATGCGTCGGGCCAGGGATTCGATGCCCTGACCGGGGCCGGTACCGGTGCACCCGAGGGCCCGTCTCCCCATGCCCCCCCTCCCGGGATCCGCACGTTGGGACCGCACTCCGCCTCGGCCACCACCATCGTCCTAGTTCGCCACGGCGAGGCCGTGTGCAACGTGTCCGGCATGTGCGGCGGGCCGATCGGGTGCGAGGGTCTGACTGACCGGGGCCGGGCCCAGGTGGACGTGCTGCGGGCCCGACTGTTGGAGACTGGGGAGCTGGCAGGTGCGGACGCGCTCTATGCCAGCATCCTGCCTCGGGCGGTCGAGACGGCGGGCATCTTGGCCCCGGCCCTGGCCGGGATCGGTGCCGATGGCGTACGGACGGATCCGCCGCTAGTTGTCGAAGAGTGTGGATTCTGCGAGCTCCACCCTGGGGAAGCCGACGGACTGAACTGGTCGGACTTCAGCGCACGGTTCGGCAATCCGGACTGGGATACCGATCCAGGACGGGTCATCGCCCCGGGAGGGGAGAGTTGGACCGGGTTCGTCAACCGGGTGGCGGACACCTTGGATGCAGTGGCTGCCCGACACGCAGGACAACTGGTCGTGGTGGCTTGTCATGCCGGTGTGGTGGAGGCCTCACTGTTGGCCAAGACTCCGGTGGTGGACGGCCTCGTCGGGGCCCGGATGCAGCTGCGAACGCAGCACGCCTCACTGACCACGTGGGAGGTCGACGGCTCCCGATGGAAGCTTCTCGGCTACAACGACGGCGCCCATCATCTGGGAACCGACGGGGTCGGAGGAGGCGCCGAAGGGGTCACTGGTTCGGGCCGAGGGTGGATGAGTGTGGGGACCGGTGAACGGATCGGCTGATAGCCGGTGGTTCTGTCTGACCCTCGGCGACGGGGTGCGCGAGTAGTTGCAGCCGGCCTGCTGGACTCAGCAGGCGTAGTCGTTGTCGTAGGACACGTCCATGCCGCCGAGGGCGAGCGGTGCGCTCGGTGAGCTGTACTGCACGATCTGCACCGGGCCGGTGGGGAGCCCAGCGAAGAGCGAGTGCACATTGGCGCACGTAATCGATGGTGCGATTCCCCAGTCGGCGGCCCAGTAGGGCACGGCCGGCTGGTAGTTACCGACCAGGTTCGCCCAGTTGCCCGGACTGGCGTAGATACCCACACTGTTGAGCCCGACATAGCGAAGTCCGTCGATCGACCCCTGCACCAAGGCCTTGGTGTCGGGTTGGTGTCCAGACAGTGTGGCGTCCTCCACGTCGAGCCACCAGGGAACCAGCGCGTTGATGCCTGCAGCCTTGGCGTCGTTGAACGCTTGGACTGCGGTATTGAATCCGTAGTTGCAGGCAGTCGGCGAGGGTGAGGTGGCACACCATGGGTCGAGACTGGTTGGATCGGATCCGAAGTCGACGTAGATGTAGAGGTTGAGACCACCCCCGGCCCAGGCGGCCTGCTGGGCCAGACACGGATTCAGGTAGCCGGGCTGCTCCACCTGGACGATGGCTACGGAGTGAGGAGCGGGCGGCAGGGTGCCACCACGGGATGGGCACTGGTACTTGGAGATGTCATAGCCATAACTGCCCGATGGGTAGGAAGATCCGGTGAAGGAACCCGTGCCGGTCCCCTGGGTGATGCCCACCACCGGGGCCGACAGCACCTGGGGCGTCGACCCCCAGTAGGTGGCGTCGCCGAAGGCGGTAACTGCTCCATTGTTATTGGTGAACCAGTAGCCCAGACCGTCGGCCGTGACCGCCATCGACACCACCGGTCGACTCTGGGGAACACCGCCGAGGGATCCGTAGAACTTCGCATCGCCATAGGCGAAGATGCCACCGTCAGCGGCCACCATCCAGTACCCAGCCTGGCCGTGGGAGGCAGCCATGGCCACGATCGGCTTCTGGAGCTGGATGTTCCCCGTCGATCCGTAGAAGCCTGCATTGCCGTATGCGAATATCCCTCCGTCCGAGGCCACCAGCCAGTAGCCGTGGTTGTCGGCGGTCGGCGCCATCCCGACGACCGGCTTGTTCAGGTGGATGTTCCCGGTCGATCCATAAAAGGCGGCGTCCCCGTAGGCGAAGATCCCACCATCGGATGCCACGAGCCAGTAGCCCTTGCCGGTTGTAGTGGCGGCCATCCCCACGATGGGCTTGTTGAGATGTATCGAACCGGTGGATCCGTAAAAAGGAGCCGCGCCGAAACTGAAGATCCCACCGTCCGAGGCGACTTCCCAGTAGCCAGCTCCGTTGGGGGCCGTGGCCATCCCCACGATGGGCTTGTTCAACGGCTTGCCGCCCATGGAACCCAGGAAGGGAGCACCACCGAAGGCGAACACACCGCCGTCACTGGCGGCCATCCAGTAGGCGGAAACAGTTTGGGGAGCGGGCGGTACCGGCGCCAATGTAGTGGTCGTGGTGGCCAATGGCGCGTTGGGTGTCGGTATCGCGCTGGCCCCGGCGGACAGTGCGACGGAGGCTACGACGGCGACGACCGACAGGGATGCCCCTGCGACCCATCGGATCGGCCGGTTCTGTGTGCGCATGGTGGCCGGGGTTGATGGTGTCATGGGGGGAAGGTCTCCGTTCGTGGTGGTGCGGCGGCGCTCCCATTGTGGAGTCACCGTCCTGTCGATGCAACAACCCCCTTGTTGAAATGGGGTGTTGCTGCCGAGGGTCAGAACATGAGCTCGGCCCGGTCTAGTTTCGGAGCAGTTCCGCGATCCGGAAAGCCAGGTCGAGTGCTTGGCGACCATTGAGCCGGGGGTCGCAAGTGGTGGTGTAGTTCCGTCCCAGTTGGCCCTCGAGGATGTCCTCGACACCACCCAGGCATTCAGTCACATCATCCCCGGTGAGTTCGACGTGGACGCCACCCGGCCAGGTGCCGATCTCCCGATGGATACGAAAGAAGGTCTGCAACTCGCCGATGATGTCGTCGAACCGGCGGGTCTTCTGGCCGCCCTCGGCGGTGAACGTATTGCCGTGCATCGGATCGCACATCCACACCACCGGATGTCCTTCCGACTCCACGGCGGCCAGCAGTCGCGGCAGATGGTCGTCGATGGCATCGACACCGAAGCGGGTGATGAGCGTCAGCCGTCCGGGAATTCGTTCCGGGTTGAGGCGCTCGCACAGCGCCACTACATCGTCACCGGTAGCGGACGGACCGACCTTGGATCCCACTGGGTTGTGGATCCCGGCCAGGAACTCGAGGTGCGCTCCGTCGAGTTGGCGGGTCCGCTCGCCTACCCACAGCATGTGGGCCGAGCAGTCGTACCAGTCGCCGGTCAGGGAGTCCCGGCGGGTCAGCGCCTCCTCGTAGTCGAGGATCAGGGCTTCATGGCTGGTCCAGAAGTCGACCTGGTGGAGCGTGTCTTCCGCGGTGAGGTTGATGCCGCACGCGTCCATGAACCGCAAGGCTCGGTCGATACCTTCAGCGATGTCCTCGAAGCGGCGGCCTTCGTTGGAGGTAGCCACGAACTGCTGGTTCCAGGCATGGATCTGACTGAGGTCGGCAAATCCGCCCTTGGTAAAGGCGCGCAGCAAGTTGAGGGTCGCCACCGACTGCTCGTAGGCCGCCACGAGCCGGTTGGGGTCGGGTATGCGGGCGCTGCGTTCAGGCAGGTCGTCGTTGACCATGTGACCCCGGAACGAGTCGATGACCTGGTCGCCCACCTGCTCGGTGGGGGAGCTGCGAGGCTTGGCGAACTGGCCAGCGATCCGACCGACCTTGACCACCGGGAGCCCGGCGCCGTAGGTGAGCACGACGGCCATCTGGAGGATGACCTTCAGCTTGTCGCGGATCCGGTCCGCGGTGAACTCGGCGAACGACTCCGCACAGTCACCGGCCTGCAGCACGAACGCCTGCCCCGCGGATACCTGCCCGAGCGCCCGGGTCAGATGCCGTGCCTCGCCTGCGAATACCAAGGGAGGGAGGCTGCTCAGGCGGGCGTGGACCTGCTTGAGTGCACCATCGTCTGGCCACGTGGGCTGTTGGGCCGCGTCACGTGCGCGCCATGAGTCAGGGGCCCATGGTGCGGGCACGTCAGAGGCGGGGGTCGGGGTGGCCACGTCCACAGCGTAAAGCCTCTGGCTCTAGGCTCGGGACATGCCACCATTTCGCTTCGGCGTCCAACTGTCCAACGCCTCGTCGGGGCCGGCCTGGAGGAACTTGGCCCGAGCCGTCGAGAGCCTGGGGTACTCCACGTTGTTCATCCCCGACCACTTCGAGGATCAGCTCGGACCACTGGTGGCGCTGACCGTGGCCGCCGAGGCCACCACCGAACTGCGGGTGGGTTCATTGGTGTTCGGGAACGACTACCGGCACCCGATCGTGCTGGCCAAGGAGATCGCCACCCTTGACCTGATGTCCGAGGGCCGGGTGGAGTTCGGGCTCGGGGCCGGTTGGATGACGACCGACTACGAGCAGTCGGGCATGCCGCACGACACAGCCGGGGTGCGTATCACCCGGATGGCCGAGAGTCTGTCCATCATGAAGTCGCTGTGGTCGACGGGAGCCGCCGATTTCGAGGGCGAGCACTACACGATCACCGGGGCGATCGGCGCACCCCGTCCTCACCGGCGCCCGCACCCGCCCATCATCATCGGTGGCGGAGGCAAGCGGGTGCTCGGAATTGCCGCCCGCGAGGCGGACATCATCGGAGTGAACCCGAGTCTGGCTGCTGGCTACGTGGGACCCGAGGTGTTGGAGACCACGACCGCCGAGTATTACGACCAGCGGATCGGCTGGATCCGAGAGGCAGCAGGTGACCGGTTCGACTCCCTGGAGCTGCAGGTCCTGACGTTCCTCGTCCAGATCGTGCCCGACCGCCAAGATGCCATGGAGCGCTTGGGCCAGATGATGGGGGTCTCCGCCGAGCAGGTCGACGGCTCGCCCATTGCACTGATCGGAACGATCGAGCAGATCATCGAACGCCTGGTCGAGCGGCGCGAGCGGTTCGGCTTCTCCTACGTGATCGTCCACGAAGCGGAAATGGAAGCGTTCGCCCCGGTCGTGGCGGCCCTGGCTGGCACCTGAGGTGACCGGCACCGCCACCGGCCTCCGCATCGGCGTGTTCGGCGGGACGTTCGATCCGATCCATCTGGGCCACATCGAGGTGGCCGAGTCGGTCCGAGACGCACTCGGCCTCGACCGCATGCTCTTGGTGGTGGCTCACCAGCCGTGGCAGAAGGCGGGGCAGCCGGTCACGCCGCCTGAGGACCGCTACGCCATGGTGGCCGCGGCACTAGCCGACCGGCACGGCTTAGAGGCATCCCGCATCGAGTTGGACCGGGGTGGACCGTCGTACACCATCGACACGGTCCGCCACTTGCGCGAGGTGGATCCGGATTGCGAAGTGGTGGTGATCGTGGGCGCTGATGTGGCCGCCTCCCTTGACACCTGGCACGACCATAAGGCCCTCCAGGGTTTGGTCACCCTGGCCGTGGTCGATCGCCCGGGATCTCTGCCTGCCGATCCACCAACTGGCTGGCAGTTCGTGCGGGTGCCGGTCCGTCCGGTCGATGTCTCGAGCACCGATCTGCGATCCCGGCTCCTGGCTGGGGAACCAGTGGGAGATGTCTTGCCGGATGCCGTCATCCGTTGCGCGACCGAGCGTGGTCTGTACGCTGCGGGGAGATGACCGTGCGGCTGACCCCTACCGAGTCTGACGGACCTCGGGAACCCGACGGCGAGTCTGACGGTGTCCGGGAACCCCAGGCCAAGGACCCACCAAGCACGTCTGATGCAACTCAGATGGAGGCCGGCACGTCGGCCACGGGAGACAGCCGGCGAACGCTCCGTGAGAGCCGGCGCCAGCGCCGCAGGACGGCCTGGGTGTGTGCGGTGGTCGTCGCCCTCTGTCTGGCGCTTACCATTGCCGTGGTGAGCATGGCTCGCTACCGTCCGCTTCGTGCACCGGGAACGATGGAATCGGTCGCCCTGGTCGCTGATCTGGCGCCAGCGCAACCGTTGCGCGTAGACCCACACCTCCCAAGCCCAGCACCCGATGGCATCCCGCTGTCGTCCGCATCACCTCATGGCGCAGGTGCGTCAGAAGGAGTCATCCGTTGACCAGCACTGGACCCACCGCCACGACTGGATCCACCGCCACGACTGGATCCACTACCTCGACTGGATCCACTACCTCGACTGGACCCACCGGCGAAGTGGCTCCGGCGCGCGGTGTCCCCGAGGAGTGTCTGGTGGCCGCCCGTGCGGCCGATGCCAAGTCCGGTGAGGAGATCGTGATTCTCGACATGGGCGACCTGCTTGGGATAGCCGAAGCCTTTGTCATCACCAATGGCCGCAACAGCCGCCAGGTGAAGACGATCGTGGACGAGGTGGAGCTCCAGGTGAAGCTGGCGTCGGGCCGATCGCCTGTGCGGATCGAGGGACTGGCCGATGCCACCTGGGTCCTCATGGACTACGGGGACTTCTTGGTACATGTGTTTATGGACGAGGCCCGCTCGTACTACGACCTCGAGCATCTGTGGAGCGATGCTCCTCGGATTCCTTGGGCGGTTCCGGATAACGCCTGATGACTGCGGTTCGCCGTGGTGGAACGGGTCAGGAGTCGCATGCGACTCAGGGAATCGGAGCCTGGGCCGGATAGTCGATGCGACCGACCGGTCCCGGAACCTGAGCGCCAGTTGCCGTCGGGACCTCGATCGACTTCCCCTTGATGGAGAAGGTCACCCCGCTCAACCCCGGCTGCTCGGTGACCGTGTAGACCACCTGGGCGATGGCCAAGGTCTGATCTGGCCCCACGACATGGATCGGGTCAGCTGTGAAGTTGACCGAGGCGACCCCGGCGGACTGGGTCGTGGTGACCTGGATCTTGTCGCCGCTCAGGAACGACTGGATGCCACTGGCCGCCTCGGTCGCTGTCGGTCCTTGCAATAGCGCCCTGACGATCTGACCAAGCGAAGCCGGGATGGCCACCTCTCTGGATACGGCCACCACATGCCCGTCCGGCCCGGCGAGGAAGATGACTTCGGGCACACCGACGGCGGGGATCGATCCAGGGATCGTTGTCGTGGTGGTCGGGGGATCGAGCAGTCGGTAGGGGACATTCGACTTGACGATCGGCGTGGGTGACGTTGCTGATGGGATGCCGCACGATGCCGTGACCACGGTCACCCCAGTCACCACCAGGACGAACGTCCACCGACGAAGGGCCCTACTCACTGCGACTCCTCGGTGATCGAATACGACTCGGTGGCCGTGAGCATCGGAGGACGAAGCGGTAGTTCGACGATGAACCGGGTGCCCCCGCCACTGGCGTCCTCACTCCAGACGCGACCACCGTGCAGGCGGACGTGTTCGGCGACCAGGGACAGCCCGAGGCCTGTGCCCTGACCAGATTCGCGCTGGCCTGCTCGTTTGCCTCGGTAGAAGCGCTCAAAGAGCTGGTCCCTCTCCGAATCCGGGACTCCCGGACCGTGATCCTCCACGATGACCCGGACCGAGGTGGCAGGGACCCCTGCGAGCGGCCAGCGTTCTACCAGGACCTTGGTTACCCCGCCGGCGTAGAACGAGGCATTCTCCAACAGGTTGGCCGCCACCCGCTCGAACCTGCGTTTGTCCACTTGCAGCCGGAGCCCTTCCATCCCCGGTCCGATCTCGACTGGATAGGCCACTGGGCCTCGCACTCCATCGTCGCCCAGCGGGCCAGACGCAGCGACAGCCTGGCGGACCAGTTCGCCGGGGTCGACTTCGTCGAGGGACAGTTCGGCGGAACCGGCATCGAAACGAGAGATTTCGAGGAGGTCATCGACCATCCGGGTGAAGCGTCGGAGATCACCATCGAGCAGGTCGAGGGCACGCTGCGCTCGAGGGTCCAGCTGGCTGCGGTGATGCTCCAGTACGGACACCGTGGCCGTCAACGTGGTCAGCGGTGACCGCAGCTCGTGGCTTACATCCGAGGTGAACCGCGCTTCGCGTTCGATCCGCTCCTGAAGATTGGCGGTCATCTGGTTGAAGGCGGCAGCCAACTCCTCGAGGTCGGCATCGTCAGCGGCATCGACGCGAGTGTCGAGCCGGCCCCCGGCAATGGCCACGGCGGCATCGGTGAGTCCAGCAAGCGGGCGCAGCGCCCGGGAGCTGGCCCACCTTCCGACCGCGGCTCCGGCGATGGTGGTGACCAAGGCGGCCGCGGCCAGGGCCAACGCCAAGTCGCGGAGGGTCCTGGCTAGCTCATCGAGCGAGAACACCTCGAAGTATGCGGCATGCACAGCCGGCAGCGGAACTCCGATCACCAGATGAGGCGAGCCCGAGAGTGAGAAGAGCTGTGCCCCCGGGGTCCCCGAGAGGACGAGTCTGCGCTCTGCGGCCGGGATGGCGCTTTGGCCGACGGAGATCGACGTGGCGTACCACTGGTTGCCGGTGTGCAGCACCGACCGCGAACCGGGCACGGTATCCACTGATTCGATCAACTGGGTGATCCGAGCGACAGGTGACCGGAGCGAGTTCTGCACCAGCGCGGCATTGGCGAAGGCCTGGCGCTGATCGGCTGACGTGCGCTCGGACAGGAAGGCCTGGCGGGCGACGAAGTAGGTGATGCCGGCCATAAGGGTAGACAGCCCGAAGGCCCCGATAGCGAAGGTCAGGGTGACACGAGCCCGGAGGCCGGGCCGGTGGGTACGCCCGAATCGGTGCGTTGGGGACGGGTGGGTGTGGGTGGCATCGACTGGGAGATCAAGGTCGCCAGAGCCACCGGCAGTCTTGGGATCCATGGATCAGACCGCCAGCTTGTAGCCCATGCCTCGGACGGTGAGGATGAAACGCGGGAGTGCCGGGTCGGGCTCGATCTTGGTCCGGAGGCGGCGCACGTGGACGTCGACGAGCCGACCGTCGCCGAAGTAGTCGTAGCCCCAGACCCGCTCCAGCAGCTGTTCGCGGCTGAGCACCTTGCCGGGGTAGTTGGCCAGTTCGCACAGCAGGCGGAACTCGGTGCGGGTGCAGTGGACTTCGACCCCAGCACTGCGCACTACGCCTGCCTCTGGCTCGATCTCGATTTCGCCGAAGGAGAGGATGGCGGACCCCTCGCCCTCGTGGCGCGAGCGACGGAGCAGGGCGCGTATGCGAGCAGCGAGTTCCTTGGCTACGAAGGGCTTGGTCACATAGTCGTCTGCTCCAGCTTCGAGTCCGGCGACGACATCATGGGTGTCGGACCTGGCCGTCACCATGATGACCGGGACCGTCGATTGACGGCGGATCACCCGGCACGTCTCGAATCCATCGATCCCCGGAAGCATCAGGTCGATCAGGACCAGTTCATAGGGTTCTGCTGCGAACAGCGCGACGGCTTCTTCGCCACTGCCCACGTCGTCCACGCCATAGCCCTCCTCTTCCAGCGCCAGGCGCATCGAGGAGCGGATCCGTTCGTCGTCCTCGACGATCAGGATGCGACTCATGACCCGATCATGACACGACCGCCCTGCCCGTAGCGGGCAGGGCGGTCGTGGATAGCGGACGGGCCAAAGGAACTAGGACAGCCAGACCTGCTGAGGCCAGATAGCCCCGCCGATCAGTCCGAACGCAGCCTGGCCGGACGGAGCCTTTGGATTGTTGAAGTTCTGCACCTTCTCCTTGGCTCCGATGGCCCAGACGATCCGGGAGTACCAGACGTAGGGGATATCGGTCGATAGGAGCTTGTTGACCTGCTGGTAGGCCTGAGTCTGGGTCGCCTTGTCCGTCGATTGACGTCCCTGCAGAAGGGCGGTCTGCATGGCCGGATCGGTGTTGCGGGCCATGTTGATGGAGAACAGCGGCGTGTTGGCGTTGGTCGGGGTCCAGAAGATGTAGTTCATATCTGGGTTGACCGCACCGAACTGGCGCCAGGTGAGCGCTTGGAAGTCGCCGGTAAGGGCAACATTGATGATCGAGTCCTGGAGGATTGCCTTCAAGGTGACCTTCATCCCGACGGTCTGGAGCTGCTGCTGCAGGTACTGACCGATTTGGCTGCCTTTGGGGTCGGGCGTGTGGCCCAGGGCGAGCGACACCGGCGCCCCGGTCTCCTTCTCCACCTCGGACACCAGTTGCTTGGCCTTTGCGACGTTGTAGACCGGGTAGCCGTTGTCGGCTACGTAGTAGGGCGACGTGGAGGTGAATGCACCATTGGATGTCTGGCTGACGCCTCCGTCGATGACCTGTGTGTACTGCTTGGAGCTGATGGCGTAGGCCGTGGCCTGGCGCACCTTGAGGTTGTCGAACGGTGGTTTCGACAAGTTGAGCAGCATGAGGCCCATGTCGGGCTCCCCGGCGACGTTCTTGGAGTCATCGCAGTAGGCAATCGACGTGTCGCTGCGCATGGTGCTGATCGACGCGGTATTGGTGGTGTGAATGATGTCGACCGAACCCGACTGCAGACTGGCGAGGAGCTGCTGGGAGTCCGGGATCGGCTTGTAAGTGATGCTGTCCAGATACGGCAGACCGCTCCGCCAGTAGTGCGGATTCCGAGTGGCGGTGAAGTGGCTGTTCGGGACCCATTCCTGGAAGACGAACGGGCCGGTCCCGATCGGATTGGTCTCACTATTGGTTTTGAGCCAGTTGGGCTCGGCGATGAAGGCGAACTGACTGCCGATACCACCGCAGAGGTAGTAGTTGAACGGAACCCATGGCGTCTTCATGGTGATGGTGACGACCAATGGGCTGGTCACGACGACCGACTGCACCGGGGTGAGGGCCGGCCCGGTCAGCAACGAGTCCTGGTGGGCTTTGAAGTTGGCTGCCACGGCCGCACCGTCGCATGGCGCACCGTTGTGGAAGGTGACGTTGGGTCGCATGGTGATCGTCCACACGGTGCCGGTCGAGTTCGAGGTCACTGATTCGGCCAGGTTGGGCTGCGGGGCGCCGTCGTTGTCCAGGATCATCAGCGTGTCGAACACGGTGCGGGCGTACATGATGCCCACTTCGTCGAAGGTGCCGAGCGTGGGGGAGAAGCCTTTCTCTTCGGCGTCGACTCCGAATACGAGTTGGCCGCCCTTCTTGGGGGTTGCCGTCGACACGCCGTTCGGCTGGGTGCCCGACGATGAAGACGACGATCCCGAGTCTGAGCCGCACCCAGCGAGGAGCCCTCCTGCTGTGCTTGCGATGGCCAGCCCGGCGCCGGCGACGGCACCCTTGGCCAGGAACGAGCGGCGGTCGATACGATCAGTCATGGTCCCCCTTCGGACTCGACCCCGGCATTCGCCGAGCGTCGTACTGCATGTGATTACGCCACCGAATTCCCCCCATCCCCCCCGGGGTTCGGCACCTTTACTGTCGGACCCTGACATTACCCTCCAGCGCTCTCGGGTGCAGGGGATGAGCGTCGGTCGTGTGTGCTGACTGCGCCCACCGCCCTGACGGTGAGTTATGCACGCACAATTCTGTCTCCGGCCGGTAGGCTCGAAGGGTGGATTGGGAGATTGAGGCTTACGGTCGTTCAGTTGCCGGCCTGTCCCCCGAGACCGTGCGGGCCTATGCCTCTGACGTTGAGCGTTTCGCGGCATGGGCCGAGCGCAGCGGGGCCACTGGTCCGGCCGGCGTCGACCGGATCCTGCTCCGCCGCTACCTCGCATTCCTGGCCACCCGGCGCTACGCCAAGGCGACCATCTCCCGGACGGCCGCGTCGCTCCGCTCCTACTTCGGTTGGTGCAACCGTCGTGGACTGATCGCGGGCGACCCCTCGGTCCGGCTGACCGCACCCTCACCGGACTCGAGGTTGCCCCGGGTCCTCGGCCACGCCGAGCTCGACCAGTTGCTCGATTCCGCCTCAGCTCGGCCTGATCCGGGTCAGACAGGCGCCGATGACACGGCGGCCGGCCCCCCGTCGGCCCGCGACCTGCGAGACGATGCGGTGCTGGAACTGCTCTATGGGAGCGGCATGCGAGTGGCCGAGTTGTGTGGGCTCGATGTCAGCGATCTCGACCTGGGCCGAGGAGTGGTGACGGTGACCGGAAAAGGGTCGAAACAACGTCAGGTGCTCGTCCATGATCGGTGCGTGGCCGCCGTCCGGGCCTGGCTGGCTGGCCCCCGGATGTCGTTGGCCAGACTGGGTAGCGACTCGGGAGCGCTCTTCTACAACAGCAGGGGGAATCGCCTGGGTTCCCGGGACGTCCGGCGAGTGCTCGACCGCCGTTCACCGGTCCCCACGCACCCCCACGCCCTGCGCCACAGCTTCGCCACGCACCTGCTCGACGGGGGTGCCGATCTGCGAGTCGTGCAAGAGTTGCTCGGGCATGCCAGCCTGCAGACGACACAGGTCTACACTCATGTGAGCAAAGAGCGCCTGCTTTCGGTGTACTCCGGAACGCATCCACGGGCCTAAGGGGACAATTGGCGACGCAACTGGACACGGCTGGGCACGGCATCGACGCCCTGTGGGCCGAGTACAAGAAGACAGGTGGCAAGGCGCTGCGCGATCAATTGATCGTCCACTACGCCCCAGTGGTCAAGTACGTGGCCGGTCGAGTGTCGGTCGGTCTGCCTCGCCACGTGGACGAGTCCGACTTGGCCAGTTACGGGATCATCGGGTTGATCGACGCCATCGAGCGGTTCGAGCCGGCCCGCAATATCAAGTTTGAAACGTACGCCGTGCCCCGTATAAAGGGCGCCATCATCGATGAGCTGCGTTCCATCGACTGGGTCCCGCGTTCGGTCAGGGCCAAGGCCAGAGCCGTCGAGCAGTCCTATTCCAAGCTCGAGTCGACGCTCCGTCGAACACCGACGGACGACGAGGTGGCAGCTGACCTCGAGATGACGGATGCCGAGTTCCAGACCACGCTCCGCAAGATCTCCTTCGTCGGGGTGGTCGCACTCGATGAGGTGTTCCGTGGTGGTGACCATTCGGACCGCTCCACGTTGGGCGAGTCCCTGCCGGATGCCACGGCGGGACCGATGGAGACTTTCGAAGTAAATGAGACCAAGGAAGCGCTGGTCAAGGCGGTCAGTGAGATGGCCGACCGAGAGAAGACCGTCCTCACCCTCTACTATTACGAGGGGCTGACCCTCGCCGAAATCGGCGACATCCTCGGTGTGACCGAGTCCCGTGTCTGTCAGATCCACACCAAGGCAGTACTGCAGCTACGGGCCAAGTTGTCGGATCGACCTGAAGGTGCAGGTCGCAACTCGGCCGTTGCGACGAGCAAGTCAGCCAAGGACAAGGCCGTCGCAGCCACTCCTGCGGCCACGCCCGCTGCCAGCTGAGCGCACCGGCTAGCACCTCCGAGTGGAGGTCGGCGGCTGTGGGTACTACCATGACGGGGTCCCACCGTCCGGTGGGGCAACCGAGCGGTAACTACTACGCACCCGGCCGCGTCAACGGTCGCCCCTCACGAGGGGTGCTGCAGCCGGGAAACCAACCGTCACAAGGAGCAGTCATATGGCCGTCGTAACGATGAAGCAACTGTTGGGCGCGGGCGTCCACTTCGGGCACCAGACCCGTCGGTGGAACCCGAAGATGCGCCGGTTCATCCTCGGCGAGCGCAACGGTGTCTACCTGATCGACCTCCAGCAGACCATGCAGGGGATCGAGGAGTCCTATCAGTACATCCGGGACCTCGTCGCTGGCGGTGGCACCATCCTCTTCGTCGGGACCAAGAAGCAGTCTCAAGGTCCCATTGCCGTCTACGCCGACGCGTGCGGTATGCCCTATGTGAACGAGCGGTGGCTGGGCGGCATGCTCACCAACTTCCAGACTGTCTCCACCCGGGTGAAGCGCATGAAGGAGTTCGAGGCCATGCAGAAGGCCGGCGACTTCGATGCCATGCCCAAGAAAGAGGCGCTTCGCAACTCCCGTGAACTCGAGAAGCTCCAGCGCAATCTCGGTGGGATCCGTGGGCTCGACAAGTTGCCCGACGCCATCTTCGTGATCGACACCATGAAGGAGCACATCGCTGTCACCGAAGCCAACAAGCTCGGCTTGCCGATCGTGGCCGTGGTCGACACCAACTGCGACCCCGACGTCATCACTCACGTGATCCCGGGCAACGACGACGCCATCCGCTCCGGCGCACTCCTGTGCCGCGTGGTAGCCGACGCCGTGACCGAGGGACGCTTCATCGCCCAGAACCGTCCGGCCCCCAAGGCCGTTGCCCCAACACCTGCACCGGCACCGGCGCCCGTTGCGGAGACACCATTCATCGAGGCTCCCGCCGCTGAGGCTCCTGTCGCTGAGGCTCCTGTCGCTGAGGCTCCTGTCGCTGAGGCTCCCGCCGCTGAGGCTCCCGCCGCTGAGGCTCCCGCCGCTGAGGCTCCCGCCGCTGAGGCTCCCGCAACTTCGACTTCGACCGAGGAGGTCTGACCGTGGCCGAGTTCACCGCCAAAGATGTCCAGAAGCTGCGTCAGCTGAGTGGAGTCGGCATGTTGGATGCCAAGCGTGCCCTCGAGGAGAACGCTGGCGACATGGACAAAGCCGTCACCTGGCTGCGCGAGCAGGGTCTGTCGAGCACAGCCAAGCGTGCCGACCGTGAGGCGTCCGAGGGCGCTGTGGCCATCGGGACTGCCGAAGGCGCCATCTCGATCGTGCAGCTGCGCTCCGAGACCGACTTCGTGGCCAAGTCGATCGAGTTCGTCACCTTCGTGTCTGAGCTTGCCGATCTGGTGGCCGCCAAGGGTGTCGAGGCGGTGGCCGAGCGGGCCGACGACCTCGACACCATGAAGATCACCCTGAAGGAGAACATCTCCCTGGGCAGCGTGGTCCGTATCGAGGCTCCCGGCGACGGTGCCGTTGACTCCTACCTCCATCTGCAGGCCGGTCGCGGGGTGAACGCCGTGGTTGTCGCCGTCGCCGGCGGCACCAAGGAGATGGCGCACGACATCGCCGCCCACATCGCCTTCGCCCGGCCCCTCTACATCAACCGCGAAGACGTTCCTGAGGACGAAGTGGCCGCCGAGCGCGCCACCATCGAGAAGATCGCCCTCAACGAGGGCAAGCCCGAAGCTTCGCTTCCGAAGGTTGTCGAAGGTCGACTCAACGGCTGGTACAAAGAGCGGGTACTGGTGGACCAGCCCTTCGTGAAAGACGAGAAGCAGACCATCCAGAAGCTGCTCGGCGATGCCAGGGTGACGGAGTTCGCCCAGGTAGTCGTCGGCGACTGACGCAGCAGTGGGTCAACGACAGCGCATCGTCCTGAAGCTATCTGGTGAGGCCTTGGCTTCGTCGGCTTCGGACGAGACCATTGACGCAGCGGCAGTGGAACAGCTGGCCGGAGAGATCGCCCAGACCCGTGATGAGCTCGATCTCGAGCTGGCCGTGATGGTGGGAGGCGGCAACATTTGGCGTGGCACCACCGGGGCTGGCGCCGGCATGGACCGTGCCACCTCGGACACGATGGGGATGCTGGGTACGGTGATCAATGCCCTGGCCCTCCAAGATGCCCTGGAGCACCATGGCCAAGCCACCCGCGTGCTGTCGGCCGTGCAGATGGCCGAGGTAGCCGAGCCCTACATCCGACGTCGGGCCATCCGTCACCTCGAGAAGGGCCGTGTCGTGGTGTTTGCCGCTGGCATGGGGAACCCGTACTTCACCACGGACACCTCGGCTGCACTCCGGGCTGCAGAGATCGAAGCAGTCCTGCTGTGCAAGGGCACTCACGGCGGTGTCGATGGCGTCTACTCCGCCGATCCCCGCCTCGACCCGACCGCCACCCGCTACGACGAGGTCTCCTTCATGGAGGTGGTATCCAAGGACCTTCGGGTCATGGACCTCACCGCCATCACCTTCTGTATGGACAACGGCCTGCCTATCCGGGTCTTCGACCTCATGGAGCCGGGCAACATTCGCAAGGCGCTCAGTGGCGAGTCGATCGGGACGCTCGTCCGATGAAGTCCCAGGTCCAAGGGTTGCCCGGGTGCGTCCCGACCACGATGACTACGCTGAGGCGCTAATGGATGACGACCTGATTGCACTCGTAGTGTCCGATGCCGGAGATCACATGGGCAAGGCGGTGGAGCACACCCAATCGGAGTTCAGTGCTATCCGCACCGGACGCGCCACGCCGGCTCTGGTCGAGCACTTGAAGGTTGACTATTACGGCACCGAGACCGAACTCCGCCAGATGGCCGGGTTCAGCGTTCCCGAGGCTCGCACTCTGGTGGTGTCGCCGTACGACAAGAGCTCGCTAGGGGCCATCGAGAAGGCGATCCAGAGTTCCGACCTCGGGATCACCCCGTCGAACGACGGGACTGTCATCCGACTGTCGTTCCCCATCCCCACCGAGCAGCGCCGCAAGGAACTGGTCAAGGTGGTCAAGCAGAAGGCGGAAGACGGCCGGGTAACAGTGCGCAACATGCGCCGGACGGCCCGCCAAGAGCTCGAGGGGATGCAGAAGGACGGTGCCCTCTCGACCGACGAACTCGATCGGGTCGAAAAGGACCTCGACAAGATCACCCAGGACAACGTGGCGGCCATCGACCGTCTGTTGGCGCACAAGGAGCAGGAGCTCCTCGAAATCTGAGCGCTGCCGGACAGTGGTCCGGAGATGACGTCGGGCCGATCGACGGTCCGGCAATGACTTGAGGCGGCCCGTGGGCCGGTTTAGGGGAGGATGCACCAACGTGGAGTACGGCACGGACAGGGATGACGAGATGCATGACGACGCCGGCTCCCGCGACGAGGTCGCTACGCCCGTGGAGCCATCCGGCCCGCCCACCGGTGGCGTGCGCATCATCGGCGCCGAAACGGCCGCTGACATCACCTCGGAGATGCCGATCGTCCCGCCAGCCCACATCGAACCCGCCGGCCCAGACGCCGGCCTCAGCGCGTCGGTCCGGATCATCGATGAACCGGTCTCCGTTGATTCGGCTGAGCCCGCCACCGACGTATCCGACACGGCCTCTCACGCAGAGCTTCCGCACTGGACCGAGCCCGCCACCGGCCAGGTCCCGGCTGTGCTCTCGCGAGACGATGCCGGAACTGGCACCGTGTCCGGCGTCCTTCCGCCCACGTGGCGCGAGGGAGATGCTGACTGGACCGCCCATGAAGAAGAGTTCGAGCCTGCCATGTTCAGCGATGAACGGGCATCGCTAGGTGCACTCGACGAGACCGACGACACCGACGAAGAACGTCGGCCATGGGAGTTCGACCTCGACTCCGTCCGCCCTGGGCAGCCCGGTCCTGGCGGCTCGTCAGACGCAGATCCGATCACGGAGCCAGTGGCTGTGGTGCGGACTGGCGCCGATGCAGATGCTCCGTTGTTCGAGGGGCACGTGCCGGTGGGCAGTGGGTCGTCCGGTTCCACGGGCCTGGGCAGCCCGGATGTCGATGTCGCTGGGTTGGCGGCTACGGCCGCCGTGGTGTCCGGACCTGGTGACGTGGTGTCCGGACCTGGTGACGAGGTGTCCGACCAGTCGGCATCTACTGAATTGGCATCCGATGCACTGGCATCCAGTGAAGGCGTCCGCCCCTCGGGCACTCCCCGAGTTGGTCGAGCCAGTCGCTCTGGTCTGATTCCGGGCCGACTGAAGGCCAAGCGGCCCGGCGAGGCAGAGGGCGTGACAGGCGACCCAACGGCAGCCGACCTCCCCGGCGCCTCGGTGGCCGACGTGCCTGGCGCTGGACGCCGCCGTACCGGTTTGGCCGAAATGGCCGCCAACGATCGGATCGCCGGTGAGGAACTCGAGGATGCGTCGTCGATGGCTGCTGTGGCGCCGAGTGACGATACCGGTACCGACAGCGGCACCGTGCCGGCCAGTCGGCGCCACCGGAGATCGGGCAAGTCGGGGGACCGGCCGCTGCGCTCCAGCAGTAACTACGTACCCGATGTGACCGGAGGGGGTCCTCCGCCACCAGTTGCCGCCAGTCGGGTACACAAGCGCGACGCACAAGTGCCGGTCGGCAGCACGGGGCTCCGTGTGGGTACCGGTGTCGCCGTGGCCTTCATCGCGCTACTGGCCTTCAAACTGGGCACAGTCACTGCGCTCATCCTCTGCCTGCTTGTGGTGACCTTCGCCGCTGGTGAGGCCTTCGCCGTGCTCCGCAAGGCGGGCTGGCGTCCGGCGACCCTGCTCGGCTTGGTCGGCACCATCTCATTGATGATCGGAGCGTACGACAAGGGCATCGCCGCGCTACCGCTCGTCATAGTGCTCATCACTGTCTTTACGCTCCTGTGGTTCCTGTTCGGGGTGGAGCGGGGTTCGGCCGTAGCCGGTACCGCCGCCACCCTCTTGGTCATCGGGTGGGTAGGGCTCCTGGGCTCGTATGCCGGACTGCTCCTGGCTCCGGGGACGTTCCCGAACCGCCACGGCATCGCCTTTCTGGTCGGTGCCATCATCGCCACGGTGGCCAACGACGTGGGTGCCCTGGTCGTCGGACGCTGGATCGGCAGCCGGCAGTTGGCTCCGAACATCAGTCCCAACAAGACCTGGGAGGGACTGGCCGGTGGGGCCTTGGCCTCGATCCTGGTGTCGACGATCGTGGTTGGAGCCATCCATCCGTGGTCGGCGGCTACAGCCGCGCTCCTCGGTGTGGTGGTCGCCGTGGTGGCTCCCTTGGGTGATCTGTGTGAGTCCCTGCTCAAGCGCGACCTCCGCCTCAAGGACATGGGGACCATGCTCCCGGGCCACGGCGGGGTCCTCGATCGGGTCGATGCCTTGATCTTTGTGCTGCCTGCCACGTACTACCTGGTGCGCGCGCTGAACATCGCTTGAATCTCGGGCAGGCTGGCGACATGACTCCCTCGCCTGGTAGCCGGTTAGAGACCTCGCTGCCAGGTACCCGAGATGGGGTGGCTCCGGTGACCATCAGTATTGTGGGCTCCACCGGATCTATCGGGACTCAGACGCTCGACGTGGTGTCTCAGGATCCCTCCGGTTACAACGTGGTGGCACTGGGTGCCCAGCGTTCGGTTGACCTCTTGGTGGCCCAAGCCCTCGCCTTCCACCCCGCAGTCGTCGCCATCGGGGACGCCTCCCTGGCCACAGAGCTGGCCTCCCGGCTGCCGTCGGGCATCGAGGTCGTAGCCGGCACCGACGGCCTGGCGTCGATTGCCACCGTGGCCGAGGTAGTGGTCAACGGCGTAGTCGGGTTTGCTGGGCTGACGGTCACCTTGGCCGCACTCGAAGCCGGCCGCCGGCTGGCCCTGGCCAACAAGGAGTCGATCATCGCCGGCGGTCCGGTCGTGGCCCGGGTGCGCCAAACCCCGGGGGCCGAAATCATCCCGGTGGACTCTGAGCACTGTGCCGTCCACCAGTGCCTCCGCGCTGGACGTGGCGACGATGTGGCCCGGCTGCTGCTGACGGCCTCCGGCGGTCCATTCCGAGGACGGAAGGCTGACGAGTTGGCCACTGTCGAAGTGGCCGAAGCACTGGCGCATCCGACGTGGACCATGGGCCCGAAGATCACAGTGGATTCGTCGACGCTGATGAACAAGGGGCTGGAGGTGATCGAGGCCCACGAGCTCTTCGGTATTCCCTACGATGCCATCGACGTCGTGGTGCACCCCCAGTCGATCGTCCACTCCATGGTGGAGTTCGTGGACGGGGCCGTTGTGGCGCAACTGTCAATGCCGGATATGCGCCTGCCCATCGGTTATGCGCTGGCCTATCCGGGCCGGTTGGGCACGCCATTCGGGGCCATCGACTGGTCGACCCTGTCAGTCCTCGAGTTCGAGCCGCCCGACCGGACCACCTTCCGCTGCCTGGATCTGGCCTACCTTGCCGGGCGTACCGGTGATCTGGCGCCAGCTTGGTTGAACGCAGCCAATGAGGTAGCGGTCGAGGCGTTCCTGGCCGGCCGTTTGGCTTGGCCGGGCATTGCTGAGGTGGTCGAGGCGACCCTTGATCGTTATGAGGCCGGTGCGGGGGCAGGAGGGCGTACTGTCGATGATGTCCTGGACGCCGATGCCTCCGCACGACGCGTGGCAGTGGAAGTCGTGCGGACCAAGGACGTCCGGTGAGCGCCGTCGATACCGATCCGAGGCAAGTTCCTGACGCTCCGATGGGCGACGGTGATCTGGCACCAGGTCCAAGCGACGGCGGTGTCGTGGGGGGTAAGTCGGCCACTCGGTCACTGGTCGAACTGGGTGCAGTGGTGGCCGCCGTCGTGCTGCTGGCGGTGGTCACCGGCCAGGTCGACCTCCTGATCGTCATTGCCTGCCTGGTCGTCATGATCATGGTGCACGAGGCCGGGCACTTCATGGCGGCCAAGCACGGCCACATGAAGGTCACCGAGTACTTCTTCGGGTTCGGACCCCGGTTGTGGTCATTCCGGAGAGGGGAGACCGAGTACGGGATCAAGGCCATTCCGCTGGGGGGCTACGTGAAGATCCCAGGGATGACCACCCTGGAGGAGGTCGATCCGGCCGACGAGGCCCGCACCTACCGTGAGCAGCCGTTCCACGCCCGCCTGCTGGTGGCCGTGGCGGGCTCCGCCATGCACTTCCTGATGGCCTTCATCCTGCTGTGGGTGCTGGTGACCCTGGTCGGACTGCCCAACGGCGATCATGTCGGTGTCCAGCAGGTGGTGTCCGTGGATGGACGACCCGGTCCAGCCCAGGTGGCCGGGCTTCGGGCTGGTGACGTGGTGATCTCGGCAGACGACCGCAGTGTGCAGGGCAACCCCGACGCTCTGGTCTCGGTGATCCACGATCACCCGGGGGTGCCGATCACCATCGTGGTGCGACGGTCGGGTGCGGAGCGCACCTTGACCGTGACACCGGTCGACGGACGGACCGTGCGCCAATCCGACGTCATCCATCCGCCTGGCACCGATCCCTACGGCCTCATCGGCGTGAGTCTGGGGGCCCCGGTCGAGCGGGTCGGGCCGTTGGCTGGGCTAGTGAGGACCGGCACCGATATGGCACGTTTCTCTTGGGCATCGGTGGTGGGTGTGGCGCATCTCTTCTCGCCGTCTGCCACCGTCCACCGGTTCGGTGAAGTGACCAGCGCCCAGGCGGCCAGCCAGGCCGGGGCCGATGGCACCCGGGTCCAGTCCATCGTGGGGGCAGTCCAGACCGCCACGGATGCCGCCCACGCCGGAATCGGCGAACTACTGATCATCCTGATCTCGATCAACCTGTTCATCGGGATCTTCAACCTCTTCCCCATGCTGCCCCTCGACGGAGGCCACGTGGCCATCGCCATCTACGAGAAGATTCGGACCGGCCGGTCCAACGTGCTGTACCACGCCAATGTGACCAAGCTCCTGCCGTTTACCTGGGCACTGGTGATCTTCCTCGGGGTGCTGTTCGCCACGACACTGCTCACCGACTTGCTGCACCCCATGGCCAACCCGTTCGGATAGGCGGGACCTGGCCAACCCGTTCCGAGAGGCGGCCCCTTGACCAACTGTCCCAATAGGGGTCGGGTTCGAGGCACCCATCAGGGCTGCCCCCGGTAGGATCAGGACTATGGCCACCCCGACCGGCAACCTGACCGAACGCCGCCCGACCCGCCAGATCCGCGTGGGTGATGTGGCTGTGGGCGGGGGAGCACCGGTGACGGTCCAGTCGATGACCACCACCAAGACGGCCGACGTGGACGGCACCTTGGCTCAGATCTATGCCTTGGCCGCCGCTGGTGCCGACATCGTGCGGTGCACCTGCAACGAAGAGGCCGCGGCCGAGGGCCTGGCCCGCATCGTGCCTCGATCGCCGGTACCGATCATCGCCGACATCCACTTCCACGTGGAGATGGCGTTGGCTGCCCTCGAGGCCGGTGTACAGGGGTTGCGCCTCAACCCCGGCAACCTACGCAAGCCCGAGGAGATCAAGCTGGTGGCGGCCGAGGCCAAGGACCGCGGCGTGCCCATCCGTATCGGGGTCAACGCCGGGTCGCTTCATCCTGATCTCTACAAGAAGTACGGCGGGGCCACCCCCGAAGCGCTGGTGGAGTCCGCCCGTATGGAGCTGGCCTACTTCGCCGAAGTGGGATTCGATGACGTGAAGATCTCGGTCAAAGCCTCTTCGGTTCCGCTCATGATCGACTCCTATCGGCTGGCCTCGGAGACGTTCGACTATCCGCTGCACCTTGGAGTGACCGAGGCAGGTCCTCCGCCCGGTGGGCTGCTGAAGGGCACCGCTGGGATCGCCACGTTGCTGGCCGAGGGGATCGGCGACACCATCCGGTACTCGCTGACCGCCGACCCGGTAGAGGAGGCGCGGGCCGGTCGCCAGCTCCTCGAGGCCCTCGGGCTGCGCGAGCGCAAGGGGCTCGACCTCATCGCCTGCCCCAGTTGCGGCCGATCCGAAATAGATGTCATCGCTGTGGCCCAGGCCGCCCAAGCCGCGTTGGAGAACCGGAACCTGCCGATCCAGGTGGCGGTCATGGGGTGTGTCGTAAACGGTCCGGGCGAAGCCCGCGAGGCCGATCTGGGAATCGCCGCAGGACGCAAGCGGGGGCACCTGTTCATCAAGGGGAAGATCGTCCGAGTGGTCCCCGAGGACCAGATGGTCGAGGCCCTGGTGGCTGAGGCCGAACGCCTGGTAGCCGAAGGCGTGGAGGCCCGGTTGGCGGCAGCCGATGCTGGGGCCGAGGCTGAAGCCGAAGCCGACCGGCGGGAGCTACTCGATGCCAAGGGGGACGATGCCAACGCCTCGGAAACGAGGGTCGACCTGATCCGCAAGCGCTTCGGTGACGAGGCTGCGCCGAACACCTGAGGGACGGTGTAGTGAAGGACGGTGTTCTGGAGGGATGGATCCCGACGGAAGGGTACGTGGGGCGGGCCTGAGGACGGACGGTAGGCTCTCCGCCCATGCGCATGTCCCGTCTCATGGTCCGAACCCTCCGAGAGGCCCCGGCTGACGCCGAGGTGGCCAGCCACCAGCTGCTGGTCCGGGGCGGGTTCATCCGCCGCCTGGCCTCCGGTGTCTATACGTTCTTGCCGCTCGGACTCCGGGTCCTGCACAACATCGAAGCAGCCATCCGCGAAGAGCTCGACGCCGCTGGCTGCCAGGAGCTGCTGCTGCCCGCCCTGCACCCTCGCGAGCTGTGGGAGCAGAGTGGACGTTCCCAACTGTTCGGGAGCGACGCCCTACCGGCCATGACTGTCGAAGGCCGGGGTGGGTCGTTTGTACTCGGGCCGACCCATGAAGAAGTCGTCACGGTGACCGTGGGAGCCGAGGTCGACTCCTACCGCCAACTGCCGCTCACCGTGTATCAGATCCAGGTCAAGTTCCGCGATGAGGCCCGTCCCCGCTTCGGCCTGCTGCGGACCCGTGAGCTCATCATGTGCGACGGTTACTCGTTCGACGTGGACAAAGAGGCGATGCAGGTCACCTACCAGGTCGTCTACGACGCCTACCTGCGGATCTTCGCCCGTATGGGCCTCGACGTCTCGCCGGTCGAGGCCGAGTCGGGCGCCATCGGGGGAGACGTGAACCACGAGTTCATGGTCCCCTCGGCGGTGGGTGAGGACCACTTCGTCCGCTGCGTGGCCTGCGGATACGCTGCCAATGTGGAGGCCGCCACCCGTGGTGGGTTCGGTGAACTCACGCCACCAGCCGAAGGTGCCGCCGGGCTGGTGGAGCATCACACCCCTGACCGACCTGGCATCGACGAGGTGGTCGGATTCTTCGACGATGCCGGGATCACCTCGGCGGACTTGCTGAAGAGTCTCGCCGTGATCGATGCCGAGGGGCGACCGGTACTGCTGCTCCTCTCGGGTGACCGCGAGGCCCGACTGCCCACCGGATGGCGCATGTTCGAAGATGCGGACTTCGCTGCTCACCCGACCCTGATCAAGGGGTACATCGGGCCCATGGGCCAGCAGTCAGGTGGAATCGTCGTCATCGCCGACATGGGTGTGACCCGTCCCGGCCCATGGATCACCGGCGCCAACAAGGTCGACCACCATGTCGCCGGCGTGCTGGTTGGCCGCGACTTCACGGTCGACGAGTGGGGCTCCTATGCCCAGGTGGTCACCGGTGACGACTGTCCCCGCTGCGGTCAGGCCGTCGATCTGGTGCGTTCGGTCGAGGCCGCCCATACATTTCAGTTGGGTACGAAGTACTCCGACGTCATGACCGGTGCCTCGTTCGTGGCTGAGGACGGCGGCGAGGCCGTGTTCTCCATGGGGTGCTACGGGATGGGCGTCTCCCGCCTCCTGGCTGTGGTGGCTGAGGAGAACCACGACGACAAGGGCTTGATCTGGCCGACCGAGTTGGCGCCCTACCAGGTCCATCTCGCCGCACTGGGCGCCGGACGAGCGCCCGAGGTGGCCGCGGCCGCCGACGACCTCTATCAACGCCTAGTGGCCGCCGGTATCGACGTCCTCTACGACGACCGGGACGTGTCCCCAGGAGTGAAGTTCGCCGATGCCGACCTGCTGGGGGTCCCGGTGCGCCTCGTCGTGGGTTCCAAGGGCGTAGCCCGGGGCATCGTGGAGTGGCGGTCCCGCAGGACGGGCGAGGAGCGCGAAGCCGACCTGAACGGTCCCATCGAGGCATTCCTCGCCGTCTAAGCCCAAAGGGATGGCCTACTGACCAGAAATCTGGTCAGTAGGCCATGTCTGGCCGACAGAAATAGTTGCCGAAGCGGGCTGCTGCGGTGCAGGTCAGGGTATCGCTCGCCTCTGGTCGCTGCTATAGTTTCCTGGCTGGTGATGGTTGGGGTGTAGTGACGCTGACAAGCGTGGGCCACCAGCCCACGCTTTTGTTTTTGTCGGAAATACCTTCACCAGGCGTGAATCCGACAGCAGGACCAGCAGGACCAGCAGGACCGATAGCCGAACATAGACACCGGAGAGGAGTGAGCGCAGATGGTCGAGGATCTTTTTGCCCTACTCCAACCGGCGGTGGTTGCCGCCAATCTCGAGCTGGTCGACGTCGAGCTCAAGGCTGGCATCCTCCAGGTGACCGTCGACTGCGAGGGTGGCGTGGACCTCGAGGCGCTCACGGATGCCAACCGAGCCGTGTCCACGCTGCTTGACGAGATCGACCCGATCCCGGGGCGTTACTCGCTCGAGGTGTCGAGTCCTGGGATTGAGAGGCCGCTGCGCACCCCGGTCCACTTCGTCAAAGCGATAGGCGCCACAGTCACGGTCAAGACCCGTCCCCAGGTCCTCGGTGACCGGCGACTACGGGGCACCCTGGTCACCTCGGACGACAACGGGTTCACCCTCGCCGTCGAGGGCTCTGATGGCGAACCGGTGCCGTTGGCATACGGCGACGTAGACAGTGTCCGCACGGTATTCGTGTGGGGGGGCCAGGACGCCCCCAAGGGCGGCCAGGCCGCACGGAAGCCGGGCGCCAAGAAGACAGCCCAGCAGAAGACGACGCAGAAGAGGAAGCAGGACACAACCCCATGAGCAAGACGAACTTCGAGTTCCTGGACGCCCTGGGCCAGATCGCCCGGGACAAGGGAATCTCCGTCGAGACACTGCTCGACGCCTTGGCCAACGCGCTGGTCGCCGCCTATAAGCGTCGCCCCGACGCGGCCGAAGAGGCCGTGGTCACCATCGACCCGGACTCCGGTGAGATCCGTGTCTACGGACAGGAACTCGATGAGGACGGCAACGTCATCCGCGAGTGGGACGACACGCCGAACGACTTCGGCCGCATCGCGGCCCAGACGGCTAAGCAGGTCATCCTCCAACGCATCCGTGAGGTCGAGCGCGACCTCAAATACGAGGAGTACGCCGGGCGTGAAGGTGACATCGTCACCGGTATCGTCCAGCAGACCGACAATCGGTACACCCTTCTTGACCTGGGCAAAGTCGAGGCACTGTTGCCGCAGGCCGAGCAGGTCTCTTACGAGCGCTACGAGCACGGCGCCCGACTGAAGGCGTACATCGTCGAGGTTCGCAAGACGACCAAGGGCCCACAGATCGTGGTCAGTCGGAGCCATCCCGGTCTGATCAAGCGGCTGTTCGAGCTCGAGGTCCCCGAGATCTCGTCGGGTGCAGTGGAGATCAAGGCTGCGGCCCGCGAGCCCGGTCATCGGACGAAGATCGCCGTGTGGTCCAACGACCCGAACGTCGATCCGGTTGGCGCATGCGTAGGTGCCCGCGGATCGCGCGTGCGCATGGTCACCAACGAGCTCCGCGGCGAGCGAGTCGACGTCGTTCCCTACTCCGACGACCCGGTGGAGCTCATTCAGTCCGCACTGGCTCCGGCTCGGGTGCGCGAGGTCCGGCTCGACGATGAGTCAGGTACGGCCACGGTCATCGTCAGCGACTACCAGCTGTCCTTGGCCATCGGCAAGGAAGGCCAGAATGCGCGCTTGGCCGCACGCCTGACCGGGTGGCGGATCGACATCAAGAGCGAGACCCAGTTGGCCGAGGAAGAGTCGGGCTATGCCGGCGAGGAGTGGGCCGAGGGCGAATGGGTCCAGAACGAGGCCGGCGAGATGGTTTGGCAGCCGGCCGAGGGCGGATCTGCCGTGTCGGCCACCGAGTGGGCCGAAGGCGCTGACGGGGCCGATGAGGCTGCAGCAGATGGCGCCTCTGCTGTTGTTGACGCCGGAGTGGATGCCAGTGCCGACGATTCGGCTGACGCCGCCGCCGAGGATGCATCGAGTGCTGATGACGCAGAAGCGACGATTGCAGCGTCCGGAGACGGCGATCCAGAGGCAGCCACGAGCGCCCCGGAGTCTTCAGATGATGGGGCACAAGCCGAGGAGGATCCGGCATAGTCCCTCAGCGGACCTGCATCGGGTGTCGTCGGATCGGTCCGACGGACGCCATGGTGCGGGTGGTGCGTCTCGGGGACGGTTCACTAGCCCTAGGACGTGCGCTCCCGGGTCGCGGCGCATGGTTGTGCCGGGATTCGACTGCCTGCATCGACACGGCGCTGAAGCGTCGGGCGTTCGAGCGGGCCCTGCGGGGCCCCGTGGGTACGGGAGCGGTCGATGCCCTGCGACAGGAGCTCGATTTTTCCACTGGAGATGCAGGCCCAAGGGGTCTGGAGAGTCCAGTGTTGTGATGTGCGAGGATGGAGGGTCGTATGTGCGCTTTGGCATGTATGACATCGAAGGAAGGGCAGTAACAGCCGTTGCCGAAGAAAATCCGGGTATACGAGCTCGCTCATGAGCTTGGCCTGACCAACAAGGAGGCCCTTGACCTCTGCCTGTCCCTCGGGATGGGAGTCAAGAGTCATTCGTCGTCCGTCGAGGACGCCCAAGCCGACCGCGCTCGCCGTAAGGCTGACGCTGAGGGTCTACGTCGCCCAGTCCAGCCCGAAGAGCCGGTAGCCCCGGCGAAGAAGGCCGCCGCCAAGAAGGCTCCGGCTACGAAGGCGGCAGCTGCTGCGGCGGCCCCAGGATCGACCACCGAAGCACCTGGTGAGGTTGAAACTGAGCCGACACCGGCCACCCCGATCAAGCGGACTGGGGCGCGGCTGGTCACTAGCCGGCCTGCATCCGAGCAGCCCAGTGCTGCTCCGGCGGCCGCCCCGACCCCAGCTCCGGCGGCTGCCCCCGCCCCGGCCCGAGTTCCGGCCCCCGTCGCACCGGCTGCAGTCGCTCCGGCTCCTGCTCCTGCGCCGGCTCCTGCACCGGTGGCTGCAGCCGCTCCTGCTCCTGCACCGGCCACTGCGCCGGCACCGGTGGCTGCAGCCGCTCCTGCACCTGCACCGGTAGCCCCTGCTGCACCTGCTGCACCCGCTGCCCCTGCCGCCACCCAGCCCGTAGCGGCTTCCATCGATGCACCGGCTGCGCCGGCACCCGCGGCTGCGACCGCGGCTGCGGTTGCTCCGACGGCCGTAGCGGCCGCAACCCCTGCAGCCCCCGGTTCGGCTCCGGCCAAGGCCCCGACCAGCGCGTCGGGCCGGCCCATCCCACCGCCCCCTGGTGGTCCTCCTCGCTCGGTCACCGGCAAGCCCATCCCACCGCCCCCTGGGGCTGGAGGACGGCGCACCCCCCCGAGTACCCAGCGGCCAGGCGGTTTCACCGGTCGGCCCGGTGCCCCTGGGGCAGGTGCCAGTCGACCGGGAGCACCCCGTACCGGTGGCCCTCCGGGTGCCACGGGTGGCGGCTACGGCGGTCGTCCTGGAGGGACCTCTGGAGGCTTCGGTGGCAATCGTCCCGGTGGCGGTCCTGGTGGTGGCCCTGGCGGACCAGGTGGCCCTGGCGGCGGTCCCGGTGGACGTGGCGGACCTGGTGTCGGCCGAGGCCGACCCAACCAGCGTCGACCCCGTCGTCGCCGTCGGAACCTCGAGGAGCTCGAGCCGACCACGCTCACTGCCTACGCGCCGTCCACAGCCCCGGTGCCAGAGGGCGAGGTCATCATCGAGCGCGGCTCGACCGCACGCGACCTCGGTCCCAAGCTCAACCGATCGGCCGGTGACGTGGTCCGCTTCCTGCTCCTGCAGGGAGAGATGGTCACGGCCACCCAATCGTTGACTGACGACATGATCGAGCTGTTCGCCGCTGAACTGGGCGCCGAAGTGCGGCTCGTGGACCCCGGAGAAGAGCGCGAGGCCGAACTGCTGGCCAAGTACTTCGTTGAGGAAGACGACGAGGAGGACGAGGCCGACCTGCGTCCTCGCCCCCCCGTGGTGACCGTCATGGGCCACGTCGACCACGGCAAGACACTGCTGCTGGATCGGATCCGTTCGGCCAACGTGGTGGCCGGTGAGGCCGGTGGCATCACCCAGCACATCGGTGCCTACCAAGTCGAGTGGGAAGGTCATCCGATCACCTTCATCGACACTCCGGGTCACGAGGCCTTTACGGCCATGCGTGCTCGCGGTGCCGAGGTGACCGACATCGTGGTTCTCGTGGTGGCAGCAGACGACGGTGTCATGCCCCAGACCGTCGAGGCCATCAACCACGCCAAGGCCGCCGATGTCCCGATCATCGTGGCCGTCAACAAGATCGACCGCGCCGAGGCCAACCCAGACCGTGTGCTCCAGCAGTTGTCGGAGCACGGACTGGTCCCCGAGGCATGGGGCGGTGACACCATCGCTGTCGAGGTATCGGCGCTCCAGACACTCGGCATCGAGGACCTGCTGGAGCAGATCATCCTGGTGGCCGAGATCGAAGAACTCGTGGCATCACCGGAGGGCCGTGCTCGGGGCTTCGTCCTCGAGGCCGAACTGGAGATCGGACGGGGGCCCGTCGCCTCGGTCATCGTCGAGCGGGGCACGCTGCGCGTCGGCGATCCGATCGTGGCCGGTGCGGCATGGGGCAAGGTCAAGGCCATGGTCGATGACCACGGGAACCAGATCAAGGAGGCCCCGCCCTCCACGCCGGTGCAGGTACTCGGATTTTCCGAGCCCCCTGAGCCAGGCGACGAAGTCCGAGTGGCCCCCGAGCTCGCTCAGGCCCGCACCATCGGTGAGGCCCGTGCGCACCGTTACCGGGTGGCCAGCCATGTACCCGCTGCCGCATCTGCGTTGGGCGGCGCCAAGCTCGAGGACCTGTTCGAGCAGATCCAACGGGGCGAGACTGCCACGCTGAACCTCATTCTCAAGGCCGATGTACGCGGTTCCTTGGAGGCCGTCACCGAAAGCCTGCGCAAGCTCGAGCGCGACGATGTCAAGCTCAGCTTCGTGCATCGGGGAGTGGGTGGGATCACCGAGTCGGATGTGGAGCTCGCCCAGGCTTCGGCTGCCACCATCATCGGATTCAACGTCCGGCCCGACCGTCGCTCACGGGAGATGGCAGTCAAGGCCGATGTGGAGATTCGGACCTACGAGATCATCTACAAGCTGCTCGAGGACCTCGAGGCGGCCATGCTCGGCATGCTCTCCCCGGTTTTCGAGGAGATCGTCACCGGCGAGGCCGAAGTGCGTCAGGTCTTCCGAGTGCCGAAGATCGGTGCCATCGCCGGTTGTTACGTGCGCGACGGTGTCATCACTCGCGGTTCCAAGGTGCGGTTCCTGCGCGAGGGAGTCATCATCTGGAAGGGCGCTATCACCTCGTTGCGCCGATTCAAGGACGATGCCCGCGAAGTCCAGTCCGGATTCGAGTGCGGTATCGGGCTCTCGGACTACCAGGACCTGAAAGATGGGGACATCATCGAGACCTTCGACGAGCGGGAGATCCCCCGCACCTGATCGTGCCGCCGGCCCTACCGGGTCGGTGCACGCTCGGGTGGTCGAGGACGGACCGGAGGACCAGTGGCACGTCGTCAGGACAATCGGGGCGTCGCTCCCTACTCCCGCTCGCTGCGGGTCAATCAGGTGCTGCGCCAGGTGGTGGCCGAGGAACTCGAGCGACTGGCCGATGCCGACGAGCGCCTGCGCATGGTGACGGTGACCTCGGTGGAGACCACCTCGGATCTGCGTGAAGCAACCGTCTATCTGAGTTCTCTCTCCGATGATGCGGCTGCGGCTCTGGCCGAACGGCGTATCCAGGTCCAAAAGACCGTGGCCCGCCAGACCCAGTTCCGCCGGACTCCGCACCTGTCGTTCGTCCAGGATCCGGCAGTGGTGGCTGGGAACCGGATCGAAGACGTGATCCGCCACATCCATGAGACCGACCGGGCTATCGCTGACGGCGCCGAAGAGGCACCGTGAGCCCAGCGGCGACCGACCAGGTCAATGGCCTGGTAGTGGTGGACAAAGAGGCCGGATGGACCTCCCATGATGTCGTGGCCCGGTGCCGCCGCACCTTCGGGCAGAAGCGGGTCGGTCATGCCGGAACGCTCGATCCAGACGCCACCGGTGTGCTCCTGGTCGGCTTGGGACGGGCCACCCGGCTGATGCGCTTCCTGACCGCCCTGCCGAAGACCTATGAAGCCGAAGTGGTCCTCGGCACGGCCACGACCACCCTCGACGCGTCCGGAGACGTCACGGGGACCTGGGACATGGAAGACGTGTCGTTGGCTGCAGTTCGAGAGGCGGCGCTCACCCTGACCGGCGACATCCTGCAGGTCCCGCCCATGGTGTCGGCATTGAAGGTAGGTGGAAAGCGTCTCCATGCTCTCGCTCGCGAGGGCATCGAAGTAGAGCGGGTGGCTCGACCAGTGACCGTGTATCGCTACGACGTCACCCCGGGCATGACGCCGGGCGTGTTCCGTATCGAGGTCGTGTGCTCCTCGGGAACCTATGTGCGGGTGCTGGCCGCCGACCTCGGGATGGCGCTGGGTGGAGGAGCCCATCTGCGCAACCTGCGCCGGACTCGCATCGGCTCGTTCTCCACCGAGGATGCCCGCCTTGTCGATGAACTCACGCCGGCGGTCGTGCTGACGCCCGCTCAGGCCATGCGCGACCTCGACCAAGTGGTGGTCCCGATCGATGCCCAAAAACTGGTGGCCCGGGGACTGCCGCTCGACCGAGTTCCGCTGGGTGTCTCTGGCGATGGGCCGTGGGGACTGGTCGACGACGCGCACCACCTGCTGGCCGTCTATGAGGCCACGGAGACCGACCGGATCAAGCCAGCCGTGGTGATCGAGTCGGCTGGTTGACCTCGTCTGCGGTAGGGGCGGGGCTACCCGTGCTTGGGCAGTAACCTGCACGATTGTGGAGATCGTGACCGACAGTGCAACGCTGGCACCACCGGTCGGTGGTTCCGCTGTGACTATCGGGGCCTATGACGGAGTCCATCTCGGGCATCGGGCACTACTTGCCGAACTCAGCGAACGAGCCGAAGAGAGCGGACTGGCCACGGTAGTGGTCACCTTCGACCGACATCCGGCCACCGTGGTCCGTCCCGAGTCGGCCCCTCAGTTGCTGTGCGATCTCGACCAGAAGCTCGAGTTGCTCGAGGAAGCTGGCGTGGACCGGACGGTCGTGGTCCGGTTCGACCAGGAGCGGGCCAAGGAAACGGCCGAGGAGTTCGTGACCCGTGAGTTGGTGGAGGGTCTGGGGGCTCGACTGGTGGTCGTGGGGGAGGACTTCCACTTCGGCCACGGGCGCAAGGGGAATGTGGCCCTCCTGTCCGACATGGGGGAGGCTGCCGGGTTCGTTGTCGACGGGGTCGGATTAGAGGCATCGGTCGAGGTCGGAGACACGGCATCGGTCATCTCATCGACCCGGATTCGCTCACTGGTGGCAGCAGGCGACGTCGAGGGTGCTGCTGGCCTGCTGGGTCGGATGCATCAGATCCGGGGCCCAGTGGTGGCAGGGGATGGTCGGGGCGGAGCCGAACTGGGGTTCCCGACGGCGAACCTGTCGATCCCGGCCGATATCTGTCTGCCTGCCGCGGGGATCTACGCGGGCTGGTTCGAGCGTTCCGACGGGTCTCGGATCATGGCAGCGGTATCGGTGGGCAGGCGGCCGACGTTCTACGGAACTGATGGCGAACTCCTGGTCGAGGCCCACCTGCTCGACTTCAGCGGTGACCTCTACGGAGAGCAGGCCCGGCTGTCCTTCGCCCACCGGCTCCGTGATGAACTGTCGTTCATCTCCGTCGATGCTCTGGTGGACCAGATGGCTGCAGATGTGGTCCGCGCCCGAAGGCTGCTGACTGCCTCGACCTGACCCGGCTGCCTGACCGCCTCGACCTGACCCGGCTGCCTGACCATCTAGGCGAGGGTAGTTCGAGGGGAAACCAGGCGACACACCGCCCAGCGAGGGCTAGGGCTTGGGTTTCTTGCCGAGGACCTTGAGCATCCAAGCACCGAACCCGGTCGGCTTCTCATAGTGATGATGGTCCGAGCTGTGGCCTGAACGACCGAAGTTGACGCCGCCCTGGGCGCCCTCCATTCGGTTGGGCTCCTCGTACTTCGGCACCTTCGGAAGGTGCTGTGTCTTCTTACGGGGCTTGCTTCCGTCGGATCCCATAGGGACATCTTGCCAGAGGGAGTGGTACGGCGGTTCAGAAGGCGGGAACATCCCCCAGAAGTTCGGTGCGCAACTCGCGCTTCAAGATCTTGCCCGCCGGGTTGCGGGGCAGCGGATCGGCCCGGAACCAGTAGCGCGACGGCACGTTGTAGGCGGCCAGCCGCTCACGCACGTGGCGGGACAGCTCGTCGGCGGCCACGTCCATGCCAGGACGCAGCACGATGACCGCACCGACCTCTTCGCTCAGGACCGGGTGGGGGACGCCGATGACGGCGCAGTCGGCCACGGCTGGATGCTCGTGGAGCGCCGCCTCGATCTCGACGCAGTAGACGTTCTCGCCGCCCCGGATGATCATGTCCTTGGCCCGGTCGACGATGTGGACGAAGCCCTCTTCATCGATCCTGGCCACATCGCCCGAGTGGAGCCAGCCCTTGGAGAACGCCGCTGCCGTGGCGTCGGGACGGTTCCAGTAGCCCCGGACCACGTTGGGACCCTTGATCCACAGTTCGCCGGTGCGGGTGGGATCAGCGCTCTGGCCGGTAGGCGGCTCCTCGCCCTCCCAGTCCTCGGGGACGACAGCCACGTCGCACACCGGGGCTGGCGGCCCCACGCTGGTGGGCTTGGCGATGTAGTCGTCGCCAGAGTTCATGGTGGTCATGGCTGAGGTCTCCGTGAGTCCGTAGCCGTTGCCGGGCGCACCAGTGGGGAAGTGCTCCTTGATCCGGCGGACCAGATCAGGCGGGGCGGGGGCACCGCCGTAGGAGATGGACTGCACCGAAGAGGTGTCTCGCTTGGCAAAGTCCGGGGAGTCGATGACCTGCATCACCATGGCTGGCACGCCACCGAAGGCAGTGATGCGCTCGCGCTCGATGAGTTCGAGGGCCCGCTCCGGATCGAAGTGGTGCATCATGACCAGCTTGCCGCCGACCAGGGTATTGGTGACCAGCGTGGCATGGCAGCCCGTTGCGTGGAAGAGAGGGACCGACAGCAGGTTCGAGTTCTGTACGCCCGGTGATGCCGCTTTCTGGCTTGCGCTGCGCCGCATGCTGCCGACCGTCGAGACGAAGAACAGGTTCATCAAGTTGGATGCGCTGTTGCGGTGGGTTCCGACGGCACCCTTGGGCTTTCCGGTGGTGCCCGAGGTGTAGAAGATGGTGGCGTCGTCGTCGGCATCGATGGTGACGTCAGGCAGGGCGGCATCAGCCGTCGGCGTCCCGACCAGTTCGGGGTAGGGCACAACCGGCAATGGGTCGGCCCCGATGCGCTCCAAGAGCCCACCAACCGGTACCTTGCGGCCGCCGTCGGGGTCGTGCTCCTCGCTGGTGACGATCATGGCTTCCAGGGTGGGGATGCCGCTCAGTTGGGGGGCGATCCGGCCCTGGCGCTCCTCGTCGACGAAGACGACCTTGGTGCCCGAGTCGGAGAGCCCGTAGGCGAGTTCCTCGCCGGTCCACCACGCGTTGAGGGGAACGGCTACGGCACCGACGGTGATGGCGGCCCAGAAGGCCATGACCCACTCGGGCAGGTTGCGCATGGCGATGGCCACCCGGTCGCCGGGGCGGACGCCGAAGCGGTCCACCAGTTGGTGACCAAGCGCGGCCACGGTGCGGAAGGTCTGCTCGAAGGTGACTCGTTCATCCTCGTAGACCAAGAAGTCCAACGTCCCGTGGGCGGCGGACTGCTCGAACACGGACCGAAGGCTGACCGGCGCCGTCTTCCATACTCGCACCGGTGCGCCCCGGATGATGACCTCCTCCATCTCGAAGGGGGCTCCAGGCGCGGTCAGGGTGGCGGTCACCTCGGCCCGGGTCGGCACGGTAGGTGCTGCGTCTTCGGATTCCGTTGGGTTCGTGGCGGCATCAGCCATGAGGGTTCCTCTTCGTCGGTACGAGGTTGGGAAAGTGCGAGTGGGTCAGGGCGAGGTGTCGGGGCGGAACACAGCCGAGCGGTAGTACGAGAGCTCGGCCAGCGATTCGCGGATGTCGTCCATGGCCCGGTGGCCGCCGGCCTTGCGTGGGGCCGCAGTCAGAGCATCGGGATACCACCGTCGGGCCAGTTCTTTGATAGTGGAGACGTCGACGGAGCGGTAGTGGAGGTACTCCTCGATATCGGGCAGATACTTGGCGAGGAAGCGCCGATCGGTGCCGATCGAGTTGCCAGCCAAGGGAACGGTCCGGGGCTTGGGGACGTGAGTGCAGATGAAGTCCAGCGTGCGCTGTCCCGCCTCTTCCAACGTGATGTCCGAAGCCACGATCAGGTCGAGGAGCCCACTCGAGGTGTGCATCTCGAGGACGAACGGGTCCATGGCGGCCAGCTCCTCCTCGGTGGCGCCGATCACCAGGTCCGGGCCCTCGGCCACCACCACCAGGTCGTCATCGGTGACCAGGGTGGCGATCTCCACGATGACGTGGCGGCCAGTCTCCAGTCCAGTCATCTCCAGATCCATCCATACGAGCACTTGGTTACGCTACTGGCTCGGCGGCATCCGTCCAAGAGCCGAGCGTCGAGGGTGCAGGTACCTAGCGGGTGCACTTGCCACCGAGCCCAAAAACAGGGCGGAACCCGGCCCGGCGGGGGAATCGGCACACGCGGCTCGCGGGGGGTAGCGTCCCGTGGAGAGGAGCGGCCAGCGGAGCGATGGAATGATCCCGAAACCAACGAGCGGAACAGGCACGGCAGGCGGAGCCATGGACTCCTCGGAAGTGGCGCGCCGACCCATTTCTGTGCCCGTGGTCCGCATCGATCCCGACCTTCCTCTGCCGGGCTACTCCCACCCAGGAGACGCCGGAGCCGACCTGGTAGCGCGCATCGAAGTACTGCTCGAGCCCAACGGCGGACGGGCGATGGTGCCCACCGGCATCGCCTTGGCCATCCCTGACGGATATGCCGGGTTCGTGCAGCCCCGCAGCGGACTCGCCCTGCGCCATGGGGTGACCTGTCTCAACACCCCGGGACTCATCGACTCTGGTTACCGGGACGAGCTTTGTGTGCTGCTGGTCAACACCGACCCTGAAGTGCCCTACCGGGTGCAGCGCGGCGACCGCATTGCCCAGTTGGTGATCCAGCGGGTCGAGTCGGCCGACTTCGTCCAAGTAGCGACCTTGTCGGATACCGAACGGGGTCTCGACGGCTTCGGATCGACGGGCCGGTAGCGATGGCCAGCCTGAGCGGCCTCGACGGTGCGTTCTTGGCGCTGGAGTCACCCACCACCCATCTACACATCATGGGCACCATGGTGTTTGACCCCACTGACGTCCCCGGCGGGCTCAGCTTCCGACGGATCCGCTCCCTGGTCGACGAGCGGGTATCGCTGGTGCCGCCGTTTCGGATGCGGATGGTGGAGGTCCCCTTCGGACTCCAGCACCCATCATTGGTCGAGGATCCCGAGTTCGACCTCGACTACCACGTGCGCCGCGGAAGCGTCCCTGCACCCGGCGGGCCGGCCGAGTTGACCGACCTGGTGGCCGACATCGCGTCTCGTCCGCTCGATCGGAGCCGGCCGCTGTGGGAGTTCCACGTGGTGGAAGGTCTGTTGCACGGACAGATCGGGATCATCGCCAAGGTGCACCATGCCATCATCGATGGCGTGTCTGGCGCCCAGATCCTGGCCGCATTCTTCGACCAGTCCGCTGACCCAACCCCTCGGCCGCTGTTCGCCAGTGCTTCCGCCCGGCGCCAGCTCG
>Ga0194055_10000279_pt1 | contig 40166 bp, 28 predicted proteins | sample SepL449m_MetaG_FD_155482 | JGI IMG/M metagenome (GOLD analysis project Ga0194055, IMG submission 155482) | Anoxic zone freshwater microbial communities from boreal shield lake in IISD Experimental Lakes Area, Ontario, Canada - Sep2016-L442-9m | ecosystem: Environmental > Aquatic > Freshwater >... | reverse complement strand
CGCAATTCATCTTGGATCGGGTGAAAGTGGTGGATGGTTTTTATGGTGCTAGTTCGATGGAAAGGCTTCCTGTGGAAGAAGCCATTGCCAATCAAACCCGCGCATTCAAACAAATGAAAATAGGCGCTCGCTAGTTTTTTAGAAGCATCTGCCTTGCTGCAATAGCAGCGCCTAAGATGCCTGCATCATTCCCCAAGGTTGCGAAACAAATGTCTTCGCCTTGGGCACATTCTTTAAACGCCTGATCTTTTACAAACCAGCGGATACGCTTTAAGAAATCATCGCCTGCTGCAATCATGCCACCGCCCAAAACCACTTTCTCCGGATCAAAGAAATGAAGGATGTTGATAATCCCCAAAGCGAGTGCGGAGGAAGTTTCTTCGACAAGGCGGTCCGCGATGGGGTCGCCATTGCGGGCCGCATCAAAAACATCCTTGCAGGATAAAGTCTTTTTTTCAGCAGGCTCATGAAGGTCGGAGATTTTGTTGAAATCCTCTGCAAGTGCCTCGTAGGCCCGCTTTAAAACAGAGGTGGCCCCCGCATAAGCTTCCAAACAACCAAACTGGCCACAAGAGCAGGGCCTGGGTCGCGACATTTCAATTCGTGTATGGCCTATTTCGCCCGCCAACCCGTGTCTGCCTTCGATGATTTTCCCTTGATGAATCAAGCCCCCGCCAATGCCCGTGCCTAGGGTTAGGAATGCCATGCTTTCAGCGCCTTTGCCTGCCCCGAGCCAAGCTTCGCCCAAGGCCGCAGCGTTGGCATCATTCAAGAATGCGATGGGCTTACTGAAAATGGTTTCAAGATGAGTGCGAACCGGTACATTCTTCCAGTCGGTCAGATTCACCGCATCTAGGATCACCCCGTTTTTTAAATTAATAATTCCGGGGACTGCTGCACCTATTGCTTTGATCGAACCTAGGTTAAGCCCGGCTTTTTGAATACAGAGGTTGATGACTTTTTCCATCAAAGCCAGGCCAGCCTGGGGGCCTGCATTTTTGTTGGTAGGTTGTAAAAGAGTTTGAATCAAAGTGCCATCAGCGGAAATAATCCCCGCCTTCATTGAGGTGCCACCTACATCCAGTCCAAGATAGTATTGCGAGGTATCCATGGGCAGCATCGTAGCGGAAACAAGGAAGTTTGTGCAGATGAATTCTGGATAAATAAAAAAGGCCAGGGTTTTAAAGCCCCGGCCTTCTCAAATTAAATCCATGTGCAAAAAGCGCAGGAGATTAGTGGTTCAACAGAAACTCGTTGCTGTTGAGCAGGGCCCAGAAAAGATCTTGGTAGGGATCCATTGGGTTTTTGTCTTTAGTCCGCATAGCAAGCCCCTTCGAGATTTTCAGGGCCTCTGCTGGCCTTGCTGGTCGGTTAAGTGTTGCTAGAAACAGTTCGTTGATGATGGCGTTGCTGTTTGTTTTATTGCGGGCCATTGCAATTGATACCGTGCCTTTATCTTTACGGCTGATGGCGTCATTGATATCTTTGCCATTCATCATAAGCAAGGCTTGAACAACGGTACCGTTGAAGTTAACTTCGTTACCTTCGTCGTCGCCGAAATTGCTTACCAGCTTATTGAGCCAAGAAGTACGAAGGTTTTTCTTGGCATCTTTGCTTTCAGCAGCTTCCGCCTTGGTGGAAACCATCAGGGATTCAAAAAGCTGTTCAGGGCTCATTGATTTAAGGAGCATTCTGCTGAAAAGGCCTTCAACTTCAGGCTTATCGTTGGTTTTGTTGGCAACGAAAGTAAGGTTGTAGGCATTGCTGTTACAAATCCAGCGGATAAGTTTCTTTAAATCGTAGTTGTAATTCTTGAAGCTTGAAGCAAGCTCTTGAAGAAGTTCAGGGTTCGTTGGAACATTTTGTTCATTGAAGTCATCGATGGGGGTGGTGAAACCTTTGCCGAAGAATACGCTCCACATGCGATTGACTGCAGATTTGGGGAAGTTTTCGTGATCGATAATAAAGGCAGCCAACTGATCGCGCCTGCCTGTGGAACCCGAAAGCTTCTTTTCTTCCATGAAGATAGGCTTGGTGGGTAGAATCACACCATTGCGTTTTTCAAAGAAAATGATCCCATCCGCATTAGTCGAAGTATTATCCTTAAGCCCAAGCTTAGGAAGGGTCATCATTCTGTTTGCAGTTTCAGCAGGGGGTGTACCCGTTCGTTCTACCTGGCGAAGGAATGCATTGATGCCCCAGAAATGTTTTTGCGTGATGGAGTTGTTGAAAGGATGATCATGGCACTGGGCGCATTGCATCTGAATGCCAAGGAACAGCCTGGTAATTCTTGAAGTAATAGGCACCATTTCAAACTTGCCTTCCTGGCTCTGCTTAGCAGCAGGAACAGGTTCTCCAAGATGCGCCAAGATGAAATTCACAGCAGCGTTTTCTGTGTTTTCACCAGATGCGGTGATCACATCCTTCGCCAAATCATGATAACCACGATTACTTGCGAATTGATCTTCCAACCAAACTGCGGTTTCTTCGTGGTATTTGCCTTTGCCAAAGGTTCCGGAGCGGGTCAGAAACCAATTGGTGAAGTGATTAGCCCAATGACGGGGGTAATCTTCGCTTGCAAGAAGATCTTCAATAATCTGCGATCTTCTGCTGGCTTGAGGGTAGCGCATGTACTTAGCGATTTCTTCGGGGCTGGCAATTCTGCCCACAACATCCAAGCTTACCCTGCGAATGAATTCGTATTCATCAATGAATCCGGAAGGAACAATCTTGTTTTCCTTCCATGAATTATCCAGTTTCTGATTGATGGATTTTACCACCTGCTCGGTGATAAGCTTTTCATCGGGAGTCTTGCCAACAATGGTTAATTTTGGAAATACGGGATAGGGAGGAAGAGGTGCAGATTTTTCTGCTAAAGGCTCTTTGTCATCCTTCTTCGCAGGCTCTTTGCTATCTTTATCATCTTTCTTCGCCTCTTTATCATCCTTGGCAGTGGCTTGCTTCTTGGTTTCTTTTTCCTGAGCTACAGAGAAATCTGCACTCAGCAATAAACCAGTGGATACCGTACCGAGAGCTACCAAGTGCCAGAAAGAGAACCGCTTGGTTTTTGCGTTATGTGCCATGGGTAAAATCCTTAAAGTTGAAAAGGTGCAAAGTAATCTAAAATGCACACACTTATTATTACCACCAGCCAGAGTATTAACAACACAAATCATTAAAAAAGCCTCTATCTAATAAGATAAAAGTTCTTTCAATAAGCCAATACTAAAAGGTATTAGGATTAGCTTGGGTTTAATGTTATCTGTTAATTTAGTCGAAGGGAAAATGGAAATAGTTCCCGATAAATTATTAGGTTTTGTAATTATGCACCTAGATCTCGAGAAAGTACGAATTTATGCGAAAAAAGCTGATAATAGGTCGCTTCTTGATCGGGTGACCATTTTTCGCCAGGGTATGGAGCCCGCAGCAATCGAAATTATTAAAAAAGAGCTGCTCGAAAGGGGTATTTCCCCCGCAGATATCAGTCAACATGAAAGCGCATACAAGGATTTGGTAATTCGCGGGCCAGAAGGATTACCCAGACTTTGCAAAAAATGCGCCCTGCCCGCAATAAGCCGTGAGTGGGGATGGCTGAAAATTTTTGGATTTATCCCGCTTTTACCTTGGCAGCATCTGTATTGCGAAGAGCATAAAACAAGGCATTAATCGCCTAAAAGCAGCCCTTTTATGAAAGGACTGCTTTTAGGTTTTAGAATCAAATGGCTTATTATGCCTTTAAGAAAGCATCGATATCAGCTTGCACAATTTGCTTTGAGGGAGTGTCGAGAGCAGCACTCAGCCAGCTCATAATAGTGGGTGTGTAAGGAAGCATACCATTCGCAAGAGCGGCTTTTAGCCTGATTTCTTTGCGATCTCTTTCCTTGTTCTTTTTCGCGCCATTTTCAATCCTAGAGCGGCGTTGATCTTGTTTCTGCAAGGTTTTACGGAGTTTTCGGGAAATAGCTGCCATGTCAGGCCTCAACTTTAAACATTAAAATTACAAAAATACAGTTACTTACAAGGATATTAAGATTTTGGTGCGTTGGCTAGGGGTTGAGCTTTCTTATACCGCTGTAACGAGGCTTCTTTGGCCCCAATATGCTTCTCTAAATCTTGAACTTTCGTGGTAAGGGCTGCTACCAAGGCTTGCGCTGCGGGCATAGCCTTTTGCATGGCATCAATCTGCTTGGGTAATGCGGGAACTAAGGGCGTAGCAGCAATAAGCTTCATTTGGGCATCTTTAAGGCCTGCAACAGCGGCGGCATAAGCTGCAGTTTTCTCCTGAAGGGCCTTTTGTAAGGCTGGTAATTCCAGCTTTAGTTTATCAAGCTTTTCTTGAGCAGCAGTCGCATTTTTCGCCAAGGCTGCATCTAATTTGTTCTTGTCCGATTGATCCTTAATTTTTTTCAAGCTATCCGTGCTTGCTAGAATCATGGCTTCCCCGGCTTTAAGTTCCGTGGTGGATTTTGTCTGCAGGGCCAATGCAGCAGCCTGATCCGCAGTCAGTTGCTTGATTTTTGCAGGTAGATCTTTGACCGCTAGGGTGGCATCTGCCAGGCTTTTTTGCGCTGTTGCCAAATCTCCCTGTAATTTCGCATCTTGAGTCTTTGCAGTAGTTAATTCAGCACTTATTTTAGACAATTGTTCACGAAGCAAAACGATTTCCTTGGCGGAAAGCTCAACCCGATCTTTAAGAGTGGGTGGATTACTAGGCAAAACATCCACCTTTTTCCCATCTGCAAGCTTGTATGCAGCTACATTGCCATTCCAGTCGCCAACGAATGCAAAAACAGCGTCGTGTGAAACAGCAACGCGAAGCGCCAAATCGGTCAGAGGTTCCATGGTTAGAATTGCAGTTCCATCACTTTTCCAAGACTTTGAAGTTTTATCCCTGCCACTGGTAACAATGGTGCCATCGCGATGAAAAACAAGCCCCTGCGCACCACCTGCGTGAGCGGGAATTGATTTAACCAGGGTTCCGTTCTCGACTTCCCAAAGCTTAAGAGAGGCATCTTCACTCACCGAAGCGAGGATGTTGCCATCTGCACGCCAAGAAAGGTTGTTGATGTAATTGGTATGGCCTTTAAGGGTGAAATACTCTTTGCCATTGTGGGATTCCCAAACGAAAAGATTTCCACTGCGATCACCTGAAGCAAAAAGAACCCCGTCTGGACTGTATTCGATGCTGGTGATCCAATCAGTATGTTTTTTGATTTCGTGAAGCAGTTTGCCATCGACGGTGGAATAAACACGAACGACTTTACTAGGGCCACCAAGAGCAATTTGAGTTTGATCGGGGCTGATATCCGCAGCGAGCACGGCATCAGATTCTTGGCCAACGGTCAGGACTTTTTGTCCGGTCTTGATGTTGAATAAAGTAGCAGAGCCATTTTTGCCCCCGCGGCCACCCCCAGCAAGGAGGAATCCACCATTTCTGCTAAACTTTAAAACGGTAGGAAAGCCATCTGGGAAAGGAATAACGCCAAGGTATTCCATGGTATCAGTGTTATAAAGCACGATTTGCTTCTGACCACCGACCGCTAAAAGGGGCGCCCAAGGGCTTGCTGCTAATCCAATGACTGCGTTACCTTTAGAAGTAACAACCAAAGGATCAAGGGGAAGAGGTTTTTCGGGCATGGGTGGTGGGCCATCAGGTTTGCCCCTGCGAACAGTACCGAGTGCAATATCGGTGGTGGGTTTATTCAAAGCCAAAGCCTTGCCATCTGCTGTTTCGAGCAACCCTTCTTTGATCCATTTTTCAAGCATTACAATCGAAGTGTCTGCAACTTTTGGGCTTTTAGGGGGCATGAATGGTTCAGATTTATGAGCAACCATCTGAAAAAGAGAACTGCCCTCGGGGTCGCCCGCCTTCACAATAATACCGCTGCTACCACCTTCAATTACTTTGCTGTAACTGTTCAGAATAACTCCAGAACTTTTTTTGTCCTGGTTATGACAGGCTACACATTTATCCTGAAAGAAAGGCAGGATGTGATCCTGATAGTTGATTTTCTTGGCAGAGGGCTGTGCAATGGCTGACTGGGTTGCCAATGAAAGCAAAGCTACCAGCAAAATGATAGAACGAACCATGAACTCTGCTCCGTAATCTTAGTGGTTAAACATATATTCGCGGGTATTAAGCACCGCCCAGAAGGCATCTTCCAGAACCTGCTTTTTATCTTTCTCAGCATTTACCAAGGCGAGCACCTTAGTTTTTTCATCCGCAGAAGGCATTCTTGATAGGCAACGAACATAAATTTCGTCCAAGATTTCTTCTGGAGTTTTCTTGTCTTTAAGAAGCTTACTAATCAAATTGCCCTGCGTAATTCGCTGTGTCGTTGCATCGCCATTAAGCAGATGCAAACTCTGGCTTAAAGTTGGATCCAGCTTAACTTCGCAAGAACAAACGGATTCGCGGGTAGCTCTGCCGAAGGTTGTAAGGAAGTAGTTGGAAACCTGACCATCAGCAATTTGCACAGCCCTTGCACCAAGAGGCAAACCAGGAAACTTATTCTTGGTTTCAGTTACTTGACTAATGCAATCGAGGAAGGTTTCAGCTTTGATTCTTCGGATGGAGGAATGGCTGAAATTCTTAGTGTCGCTTTCGTTGCTAGCATTGGTTTGAGTTGAAAGCTGATAGGAATTGGAAAGAACGATGTCCTTCACAAGCCGTTTGAAGTCGTAATTGTATTCGGTAAACTTCTTACCTAATTCTTGAAGTAACTCAGAATTGGAAGGAGGGTTGCTAACACGAACATCGTCAACCTCATTGATGATGCCCACGCCAAAGAAGTGAGTCCAAACCATGTTCGAAAGATTGGTTGCAAAGTAAGGGTTCTTAGGAGATGCAAGCCATTCAGCCATTAAGGCCCTGCGATCTTTACCAACAACATCGGGAACTTCACCGCCCAAATACTTGGGAGCCATGCGCCTGCCACCCAAAGGATGGTTGATTTCGCCACTGCCACTGTTGAACACAACGAGTTCGCGTGGATCATCAGTTCGTTTTCTGCCAATCTGGGTGAAGAATGCAGCGAAACCATAGTAATCATCCATGGTCCAACGATCAAAAGGATGGTTATGGCATTGAGCGCATTGGATGCGCATGCCCATGAAAACTTGAGCAACATTTTCAGTCACTTTGAGAATATCGGTTTCATTCTGATAGTAGTTGGTAACAGGGTTGTTAAAAGTACCACCGTTGGCACCAAGCAACTCTTGAACCCACTGATTAAGGGGCACATTGCGTGCGATACGATCCTGAAGCCAGTTGTAATAAAGCAAGGTTGCCTTGTAACTAACTTGGTTAGAGCTGCGAATTTGCAAGAGTTCAGCCCACTTTAGAACCCATAGTTCTGAAAATTCTTTTCGTTCCATAAGGTCTTTGACAAGTTGCTCTCTCTTGTCTGCTGATTTGTTTGCCATGAATGTTTTGTATTCTTCAACCGAAGGCAGCATGCCAGTAAGATCGATGAATATTCTGCGCAAGAAAACTTCATCAGAGCAAGTAGCAGAGGGAGCGATACGAAGGTTTTTAAGCTTTGCGTTTACCAAGGTATCGATGTAGTTCTTTTCAGGGGTGGTGGGGAAAGAGAATTTCAAATCTTTGGGAAGAACAATAAAGGGCACGCCCACGGTGAATGTTGAAAAGCGAGCCATTACAAAGGCTTCGCCCCGGTCGCCTGCAGTTACCAAACCATTTGGGCTTACTTTGCCCGAGCTATCGTTGCTGCTAAGGAAAAGCGCAAGGGAAGTAACATCGCGTTCCGAGCCATCGCTGTACTTGGCCCGAACGATTAATTGTTGGGTGCTACCTTTGCCATCTAAAAGAGCGGTTTTAGGAAAAAGATCAACTGATACAGGAGTAGCAATGCCTGCTGGATCTTGTGGGCCACCAGCATCGACCCAGCGAACGAGGTCGTTGTAATATTGCTCGCCTACTGCAAACTTCTGGCCACCGGTATGAGGTACTTTACCTGTGGACTTTTCAACCAAAAGGCTCTCTTCAGGAATCGCAAGGTTGATCCTTCTTCCATTGAGTTCACGGGTCAAACGATAATGATCGCCATCGGGATCAAAACCAAAAAGGGAAAGACGAAATCCATCTTTGCCCCTGGCAGCGCCATGGCAACCACCTTGATTACAGCCATTGCGTAAAAAGATAGGCATTACATCGAGCTTAAAGCTGATGGGCCTATCTTTGATTGCATCTTTAACATCAACTGGAACTTGAGTAGTTTTGCCTTCGAATTCTACAGCGATAGAGCATTTGCCATCGCCTACGGGAAGGACTTCGAGGTTGACAATCTTGGCAATTTTGGGGTCGCTGATGGTAACTTTTGCTTGAGCGGTTACATCGCGGGTAATGCCATCTGCGTAGCTGGCTTGAACGATGATGCGTTGTTTTCCGCGGGCGGATTGCATATTCACATCGGGAGGGAAAACCGCAATGCTTACAGGTGCGATTGCCTGAATGGAAGTTGCAGAGGCAAATAGCAGTATTGCACAAGCGCTAGATAAAACAGAAATCTTCATCGTAGAGGTCTCCAGAAAGCTTATTTCTTTTGGGGTGTTGGTGTGGATTTTTGAGCTTTTTCGCGTTCTTCTTGTTCGAGCCTGAGTTTCTCAAGCCTGCTTAATCTCTTTTCGCCTGCCGGAGCAACCACTGCTGGTGTGCCTGGTGTTGCAGGTGCAGTAGCAACGACTTTGGGCGCTGCGGGTACATCGATTCTTATATCTGTCTTGCCCAAGGTATGCACAATTGCTTCGCCATTCTTGGTGATCACCGCAGAACAAACAATGTTCTTGTGATTACCCACGGGCGAGGTTTTATCGATCTCAACTTTCACAAGAATCTCTTTAGTTTTAGCATCGATTTCAACGGGCGCTGCAGTGACTTTCAAAGGCAGGCCAATCAGTTCAAGCTTAGCCTTGCCTTCGAAGGGAGTTGTTTGGGTTATCTTGCAAAGGATTTCGGAAGTTTTACCCTGTTCGATCGCACTTCGTTCGATGGAAGCAGTAATGAACGGCGCAGCTATTTCCAAATTAAATAGTTGGGAGGAAGCCCAAACCACACCTGTAGGAGTGCTGGCACTTGCTATAAGTGCGGTTTTCCAATTTTTGATTCTTGCACCCGCATTGGCAGTGATGGCAAACAGGCCTTCGTTTTGGTTTTCTGCAATGGTGATGGCTGCAATGGTTCCAACACCGGGAGGGCTATATACTGGAATTACAGTTATGGGGCCTTTGAATCCTTCTTTTCGTTGCACAACCACTTTTAAATTCATCGAGCCATTCTGAACCAATGGCACCTTTGGTTCGATCACTTGAATAGAGAATGGAGATTCTTCGGTAACAGCAACACCCAGTGTTGGCATGTTATATCTCCAGTAGATCGATTGCCCTGGATTGCCAAAGGTAAGTTCTGCATTCGTGTTGAACTCGGTATTGCAAGCAAGCTTGGGATCAGCGGGAAGGGCCTTGATTTCAGAAAGGGAACCCGCAACAGGCGCATCCTTGGTTGCTTCGAAAACCACTGCGAAGGAATCAATACCTGTGGAAACATCATCCACACTAATGGTAACGCCCGGAGGTAACTTTTCTGCAATCAGTTTTAAATCGCCTGCGAGGTCACGCCTTTGAACCGTCATCAAGGTTGCAAAGCGATTTCCCTTGGGTACGCTTACGGTTTGCCTATCTTGGGAATACTGTGCCACCTTGGGTATAGCCACAAGTGTGTTGCCTTGAATTGGGGAAAAGTCTACCCGGTAGGTGTAATCAAACCCACCTTTTTTAAGGTGATCCGTAACGGTCAGAATGTATTCTTTGTCGTCTAGGGTTGCTCTGAAATAGCTATCGGTACCGCCCGAATCATCATTGGTTGCAACATTGGCACCGCCAGCAATTGCGAGGGTCATTACTGGATCTAGCGGGGAACCGTTCTTGCGTGCAGCGCATCGAATATCAACTACTTGGCCTTTAACACCCTTGAAGCGGAAGCAATCGACATCGCCATTCTTTTCGATGATGCCATTGAAGCTGCTGGGGAAGTTTACCAAGGTTGCTTTCTCTGGTGTGTCATTGGGTTCAACTTCAAAAGTATTGGGGAAGTTGGAAAGGCCGAAGCGAATGCCGGAAGGGCAAATGCCTTTTGCGTCTTGGGGGAAGATCTTAAACTCAGGATCAACTACAGATGGAAGCTTGATCTTTTGTTTCATTGGGCCCGTGGGATCTCCCAGGTAGGTAACTTCGATTTCTTCTCCGGCTTTGCCACCCGTGGGGAATACACCTGTAGGTCTGGGGAAATTACCAATATGAAGACGGTATGTGCAATTCCCATTACCACCATAGGCACTTTCACGAACCAAGATTACATACTGGCCATCTTCAGGGGCAACGATGGAGGCGAAACAATCCTGTCCGGTGAGGGGTGAATCATCGCGTGCGCTTAGCTCGAAGCGTTTCATATTGAAGATTGCAACGAAGGGGTCGAATACCACTGTACCAAGGCGCATGCCTTCAACTTCTGCACTGATCCGCTCGCCTTTTTTTGCTTCTACAAGGAAGTAGTCTGCATCTTCATTATTGGCAACCCCATGAACAGTAACATTCATTGGGATTTTTTGCGGAGTTGCAAACTCTGAATTAGGTTCTTTTTCTTCAATTACTGGTAGTGCTCCCACATAAAAAGTGCGCAGTTCACTAATGCCCGTAGCGGTGCGAACTCGGATTCCGTATTCGCCCAAGCCAGCTTCAGGGCTAATTTTCACCATTGCTTTTACTTGAGTATCGCTCACCACGGTCATTTTCGTGGTTTCAATCCCCTTGCGATAAAAGAGAAGTTCCTTGGCATCGGTAAGTCTTGCACCCGTGAAAGTTAATTCAACTTCGGTGCCTCGTTGCCATCCACGGGGCCCAATCCCACCCAAGCTAGGCGATGCTGCTTTAAGGGAAGAGGCAAGGGCCAAAACAGTGATGGACATCAAGAAAAACCGAGAGAGAAAAATCTTCATGGGATGAGTCTCAGTACTTAAAATTCGAGCAGCCTTAAACAAAGCTGCTCACAAAATAGGAAGGAAGACAAATTGCAGTCCCCGGCGGAAGTAAATCAACCGGGGATACCACATTAATTACAATTGCAATTAAGCAAGGATTTCTTTGACAACCTTGCCATCGCGAACAATATCAATTGGCCTGTTACCAGGAGCAACGAGGCGTTTTTCGCCATCGATACCCAACTGATTATAGACGGTCATTGACAAATCTTCTACTGAAAGCGCATCGTCTTCTGGTTCAGAAGCGGTGGAATCGGAGCTACCGTAAACCATACCCTTCTTGATACCGCCACCAGCGAGCATTACGCTGAAAACTTTAGGCCAGTGATCGCGGCCAGCAGTTGCGTTGATCTTAGGAGTACGACCGAATTCGGAAGAAACCATGACCAAAGTGGAGTCGAGCAAACCAGTGCGATCCAAATCGCGAATCAAGGTTGCAAGGGCCTGATCCAAAGCTGGGGCCTGACCTGCCATAGCTGCCTTGATGCCGCCATGCATATCCCAACCACCGTAGGTAAGGGAAACAAAGCGAACGCCAGCAGCAACAAGTCTGCGAGCCAAGAGCATACGCTGACCAGCAGAGTTTTGACCGTATTCAGTGCGGATTTCTTCTTTTTCTGCACCGATATTGAAAGCTTCCTTGGCTTGATCGGAACTGATCAGGCTGTAGGCTCGTTTGTAGAAAGTATCCATTGCATCGAGGTTATCCGACTTTTCTTTGGTCTTGAAATGGTCATTAACCGCTTCAAGCATGGATCTTCGTTGTGTAAAGCGGCTTACATCAATTCCACCTGGAAGCTGCAGATCGCGAACAGAGAAACCCTTGTTCGCTGGGTCATTGCCCAAGCTGAAAGGCCCGTAAGCAGAGCTTAAGTAGCCAGAGCCTGCAAAAACATTAGGCTGATTAGGAATGCAGATGTAAGGAGGAAGATTGTTTTTTGGCCCAAATTCATGGGAAACAATACTACCAAAGCTTGGGTAGCTTAGTGCAGGGCTAGGGCGATAACCTGTAAACATGTTGTGCGTGCCGCGTTCGTGTGCAGCTTCGCCATGAGTCATGGAGCGGCAAACGGTGATTTTATCAGCAACGCCAGCAAGGTTTTTGAAATGTTCGCCGAAGTATACGCCTTCTAGCTTGGTTTTGATCGGGGCAATATCGCCTCGGTATTCGATTGGAGCCAAAGGCTTAGGATCGAAAGTATCTTGATGGGCCATGCCACCTGGAAGATAGATATGGATAACGGATTTAGCTTTGCCTTCAACGGTAGCTTTGCCCCCAACGGAATCAACCGCATGAGCTTGTTGCATTTTGAAGTATTCGGGAAGGGTGAGGCCAAGGCCACTTATCATACCAATTTGGAGAAAAGATCTGCGGTTTTGTTTTTTAAAATGAGCGGGGTCTGCAAACCAAGTTCCAGGTTGATGAGCCATTGTTTTCTCTCCGGTTCCAAAAGATTTAAAAAAGGCGGGTAATTAACACATGTTTAGGCAGGTACATACATCTTACAATAAGGTAAACGCAATATCAATGCAAAACAAATGCAAAGACAAACATTCTAACATATCTATTAAATATCGGAATTAATGAGGTGTCAATTAAAAAGAACTAGATAAATCTGATTTAAATGTTCTTTTGTACAGGGGTGGTGTCGGAAATACTGTAAGTATCGGCATCTTTTCCCTGAAAAGCGGTGATAAGCTCAGCTAAGAAGCCGATGGACATCATTTGTGCGCCCAACAAAAGGAAGGCAGCTGCATAAATGAGGAGTGGGCGATCGTGAAGCGGGGGAAACAAATCAGGTTCCCAAAGTCTGATAATCCATGTAATCGCTAAATAACCAAGTCCCAAACTACCTGCAAGGAAGGAAAGTAAGCCTGCACCCCCTAAAAGATGCTGGGGTCTTTGGCCAAATCCGGTCAAAAATTTGACGGTTAATAAGTCTAAAAAACCTTTAATGAACCTGCGCACCCCATATTTCGAATACCCAAACTTGCGGGCGCGATGCTGGATTGCTAATTCGCCCACTTTAAATCCCCGCGCTGCTGCCAACACCGGAATAAAACGGTGCAATTCGCCATAGAGTCTGACTTCCTTGAAGATAGGCGCCCTGTAACATTTCATGCCACAATTGTGATCGTTTAAATGCACATCAGTAAGGTTACTCACCATTTTGTTGAATATTTTGCTAGGAAAGGTCTTGTGCCAGGGGTCGAGTCTGACTTTCTTCCAACCACTTATTACATCAAGAGGCGTAAAGGGTTGGCCATTTTTTGCTGGGCCACCTTGTTCGAGCTGCTTTAAGAAGTTTGGGATTTCCATCGGGTCATCTTGAAGGTCTGCATCCATGGTGATGAAAATATCCCCATTTGCTGCTTGAAACCCTGCAGACAAAGCAGCAGCTTTGCCAAAGTTCCTGCGAAACTTTATTCCCCGTGTATTCAAATGAGCTGCTGATAATTCGCAGATTTTATCCCACGAGTTATCTTTACTGCCATCATCTACAAAAAGTATCTCCACATCTAACTGATGCAGTTGCGCAACATTTATGATTTCGCCATGCAGAATAACAATGCTTTCATCTTCGTTGTAGACGGGGATAATAATGGAAATCATGGCTGGGGTGCCTGGTTGGAGTTGGGTTGAAAGTTTTCGCCTAGGTTTTTTCTATCGTTTGCGCGAGGTTTAATCCAGTAAAACCCCAAAGCGGTTAAAAGTTCTGAAGCGGTCCAAATGACACGAAGTAGAATCGCTGCAGTGACAGCTTTAGGCCCAAGTGTTGCTGCCATCATGATTTGTAAGATTTGTTCGCGAACACCCAGTCCGCCTGGGGTTGAGGCTACAAATCCTGCAACATTTGACAAAGTAACACAACCCGTGCACCAGATAAAGCGAGAGAATGTCATGCCATTTACCGAGGTATCCATGGCTTGCCATAGCACCATAAGGCTTGCCCCCAGAAAGAACCAGCAAAGAAGGGAGGACAAAAGCCCTCGAAAAAAAGATCGAAGAGATCCGGGGATTACAAGCAATTGCTCTGCGGGCAGAAATCGCTTTCCCAGTCTCCGCAGTATAAATGGAAACACGCCCGGCATGATTGGAATCCCAGTGACAATCATTAAGAATGCTGCAGCGGTTATTTGCGTGGTTGAAGTATCATATGAGAGCAATCCCAGCAAAACCGCCAAAGTCGCCCCAGTCGCCATTGTAAAAAGCACTTCGTAAATGGAGGTCACCACTCCTGCGGTGATGGAAACATTTTCTTTCATTGCAGAATTGATGCGAAGAAACAAAGCGAGGCCTTTGCCGGGTACATATTTTCCCAATTGGGCGATATAAAAGCAGCGTAAACCAAAAGGGAGGGAAATAGGTTGTTTGATATCATTTAAAAGGTCGACCCAGAACCATCCTGAAAAACCGATCCCTACGATGTAGAGCAAGCCACATAGTAAAACGCCTGAAAACGAAACATTTTGCAACTGTTGTAGAAGCAGGGTCAAAGAGTTATGCTTGCCCTCTGGATCTTTAAGTGCTTCAAGGTGAAGGATTCTCCAGAATTGAAATCCAACAGCGAACGCCACCAGAATCCAGATGAATATCTTGATCGCAGGCAAGAATTTTTTCATTCGATCCATCATGGAAGCCTTAATTAGTAGTATCCGTTGAGGAAGTCTGTTATGTTGTTGTACAAAACCTGTTTGAATAAAGGAAAAAACGATGAAAAAAATTGCTGGTCTTATTGCTTTTGTAGTCTTCCCTGCATTTACGCTGTTAGCGTCCGCCTTTGTATTTCAAGGGTCTGATGATGCTGCCCGGGGTGTTGCAATCGAATTATTCAAATCATTGGATGAGCAACAAAAAAGCGAAGCTTTAAAAGCATTCGATGATAAAGACCGGTTTTCAGAAGTCTTTCCCGCAGTTGAAAGAAAAGGCATTGCCATTAGTAAACTAAAACCTGAGCAGGCCGCCCTTGTTGAAAAAATGATCCTTGCAATGACTTCCCCTTATGGAGCTTCCCGCTGCATCGAAGTGGCCAAGCAAACCCCACCTAATCGAAGATACATCAATTTCTTTGGCACACCAGAAGCAGGAAAGTCTTTTGCGTTTCGATTGGCGCAACATCATTTAACATTGCTTCACTGCGAATTTTCAGCAGATGACAAAGGCGAGTTTGGCCCAGTATTGTTGGGGGGTAATCCCGTTAATAACCTTTGGGAAGAAGAAGAGACTATTTTACTAGCACTTGCTAAGACTCTTGATAAGGAAACCCTGGCTAAGCTTGCAGGGCCCGGGGGATCGGGGCAGGCGATAGGAAAGGCTGGCATCGCACTTAAAGATCTGCCCAAGCCCAGTGCCGAACTTGCCAAGAAGTTGCTAGCGAAAAGGCTTGATGTGTTTTCTTCGGATCGAAGAAAGAAACTCGAAAAAATAATTGATGCGCAGGGAGGCATTGAAGCGTTAAAGCTTGTTTTATCGGGAAATGCATCGCAAGGTCACCTTCAAGGCGGGACTTATTCTTGGAAGTTTGGTTCTGATTCTGTGCTAATCGATTGGCAGACTTCAGGGAAAAACCATCTTCATATGACGGTTCGTGCTAAATCTAAAGTGTAGTTCTATATAAGGATATTAAAGATGTTGTTAAGGCTTTTATGCTTGTTTGTGTTTGCCCCCATTCTTTTGGCCCAAACTAATGATGCGGTTGAGTTGTTTAATGGGAAGGATCTTTCGGGTTGGGTGATCGAGGGCCCTACAGAATTTGATAATAAAGGTAATAAAGAGCCGATTTGGGTTGCTGACAATGGCATGATCACCTGCAGGGTGAACAATCGCAAAAGCTATGGCTTTCTGCGCTATGATAAAAAACAATTTGCAGACTTTGTCTTCAGCCTAGAGTACAGGCTTTCAGAGAAAGAAATGCCCAAGCAATCGCCTTGCAATAGTGGCATTGGTATTCGCACAGGCGTTTACGACCCTAAGAAATCGGATTCACCACCTTCCCGTGCAGGGTATGAAATCCAACTTCTGGATGATGCAATGAAGAATCCCGACAAGCATTCCACGGGTTCGCTTTACCGCTATATTGCCCCAAGCGTTAAAGCAGTAAAGCCTGCACCTGAATGGAATAAAATCGAGATTGAGTGCAAAGGGGCCCGCATTAAAGTCACCTTGAATGGCGAAAAAATCATCGATGTGGATCAAACCACGGTTGAGGAGATCAAAAACAAACCTCTTAAAGGGTATGTTTGTGTGCAAAATCATGGTGGAAAAGTCGATTTTCGAAATCTTCGGGTTAAAGAACTCAAATAATCTCACGATCTTTCTATAATACTTTGGTTCCATTCGATTTATTGGAGTTTGTATCATGAGCAATGAGCCTTTCAATCAAGATAACGAAAATTTACCCTCCACTCGGACTGATAATCCTGACCGGATGCCTGCCCGCAAAATTGCCAAATATGATATGAACAAAGCGGGTGATTTAGCCAAAGCAGGAAGAGAAACGGAGCCTCAAGCTTTTCAATCCTCGGATCAACCTTCGCTCCTCTCCAAAATCGATAACGATGCTTTCATCGAACGCGAACTTGAAGCCGCGATGATGGGCATTACCGAAACCGATCTCATGGGTGGCGAACCCATGCCGAAGCGCAAAAGAGGCCAAGAGCCATTACCCCAGATGAAATTGGGCAAAGTCTTTCGCATCCATGATCAAGATGTTTTCATCGATCTGCCCGGTGGTATAAAACAGGGCGTTTTATCCATTCTCCAATTCCCCGAAGGCAACCCAGTCATCGGCCAGGAGGTTGAAGTTAAAATCGAAGGGTTTGATGGGGCCAATGGCGTGATGCTGCTTTCCCGCAAAGGCTCGGCTGTTTCTAACGCCAATTGGAGTACCGTTGCTGTAGGCATGACGGTAGAGGCTAGAGTAACCGGGGTAAACAAAGGCGGTTTGGAAGTTGATGTGCATGGCATACGCGGTTTTATGCCCATCAGCCAGATTGAAATGTTCCGCATCAATGAACTTGAACCCTACCTGAACCAGAAGCTTGTGTGCATGGTTGCAGAAGTAGATGTTGCAAGCCAAAATCTTGTGTTGAGCAGAAGAGACATTCTCGAAAAAGAAAAAGCAGAGGCCAAGGAAAAGCTTTGGCTCGAACTCAAGGAAGGCCAGGTTCGCGAAGGTATTGTTCGGTCGGTAATGCCCTTTGGCGCATTCGTAGATTTAGGCGGAGTCGATGGTTTGTTGCATATCAGCGAAATGAGCTGGAGCAGGCAGATCGATGCCACCAAATTGTTTCAATCAGGCCAGAAGGTGAAAGTGGTTGTATTAAAGATCGACCCTGAAACGCGAAAAGTTGGCCTTGGGTTCAAGCAATTAGAAGAAAATCCCTGGGATGTATTTTCAAGGGATAACAGGCCGGGCATAGTTGTTACAGGCAAGGTTACCAAGCTCGCAGAGTTTGGCGCATTCATCGAATTATCGCCTGGCATCGAGGGGCTGGTTCACTTATCTGAACTTTCCACCGTTCGGGTTCGAAGAGCTCAGGATGTTGTAAAAGTAGGGCAGGAAATTCAGGTTAAAATCCAGAGCATGGATTCAGAAACCAAGCGAATCTCTCTTTCGATCAAGGCGCTTACCGCACCCGAAGCAAGTGCTGCTGAACCCGAAGAACCAGAGCCAGTTGTTCCAACAAAACCAGTCAGGCCCGCACCCCCGCGGAACTTCACCATTCGTGGCGGCATAGGCGATGCAGGTAAAAAGCCTCTTTTCTAGCAACCCTGTTTCTTCATGAACTGCCTGCATTTGCGGGCAGTTTCTATTGCATCATGGCTATGCCTGCTTAATTCCCAGTGCAATCCACCCTCGTATTTTATTTTGTTTAACCCTTCGAATACTTTGCCGAAATCAAGCGATCCTTCCCCCGGAAGCAAATGATCATGCACGCCCTGCCTCATATCTTCCAGATGAATATTCCAAAGCACTGAACTCCATTTTTCAAGATGAGGCAGCAAGGGCATTTCATTCATACATTCAAGATGTCCTATATCTAATGTTAAGCCAAATTTAGGGTGCGAGATTGCTTGGTGTAGGTGTTGGAACTTTTCCATCGTGTCGATAAACATGCCGGGCTCTGGTTCGAATGCAATTTTCATCCCGCTGTTTTCCATCTGCCTGATGATTAAAACGCATTGTTCGATAATTAGTTCCCAATAGCCATCCTCTGCAGCTTCGAAATCGGGTTTACCCGACCAAAAGCTTAAGGTGTTTGATCCCATTGCAAGGCCCAACTCTGCACAGCGCAGCAGGAAGTCCGCTCTCTTTTTTCGATCTGATGCTTGCTTTGATAGTAGGGTGGGTTGGTGCTTCCTTCTAGGGTCTAAAAGAAATCTTGCACCCGTTTCAATTACGAGATTTAAACCCAGATCCTGCGCTATCTTTCCTAGTTCTCGTGCCCTTGCAATAGCGTTGGCAGCAAAGGGCTCAACGGTATTGTAATCCAAAGTGAACGCAATCGATCGATATCCAAGCTCTGCAAGAATCTGCAAAGCATCTTCAATTTTGTGGTGCGCGAAGCCGTTGGTGTTATATCCGGGCAGCATCTTGGCCCCTCCTTTAAGCGTTGATTATCCCGATATAAGATGCGTGGGCAAGTTTCTTTAGCCCGCTTTTCGAGATTTGTTCATTCGGGATAGGCTTGTTGCATGTTCTGCGAATCGCCTTACAACGGTATTTACAAATAGATCGGGCGGTGCGCCATGCCATTGGCTTTGTACATGAACATCACATTGATCATTAAAATAATCGATTGCAACGAGGGGAAGCATGGCGCCATTTTCCGAGCGGATCTGATGCTTGGAGTGGGCAGGTTTTTCATGAAGACATATCTCCGTGGAAAACCAATCGAGGCCGCTTAATTCTTTGAGTTCTTCTGCGAAATCCAATAGGGGTTGGAGCCGGAAAGTACGAATTTCAGATGGCTCAAGCGGGATGTAACTTTTTTCTTCCGGAGCGCAATACTCTGCAGGTTTCCACCAAAATGCATGAAAATCACCCATGCAATAAATGATGCGCCAGTATGCTGGGCGTGTCAACCCTTGGTTGGTTTGCATGTAGCCACAACAAACCTCTTCTTGCAAAAGATAAGAATCCATCGGGTCTGATGCCAGAACTTTTTGCACCTGCGGAATTAATTCTTCAAGAACCGCAGTTTTAATATGAGTTACCCCTTTGTTACCAAACCCGTTCCCTTTCTTCAGAAACAACCCGCCCTCCCAGGTTGAATTCTTCTTGCTAAGAAACCCGACAATCATCTGCCTGATTGTTTTTTCAGACAAACCCTGGCGCAGTATCAAAGATCTTGGAACTCCTAAGTTATTCTTGGTCAGTTCGGAATGGCTCGCTGCTTTATCTGTGAACAAGCGCGAGCGATGGGGGGAGTTGATTGGTTTTCCACCGCAATCTTGAATGGTTTGCGCCAACTTTGCAAAAGGTTCGTTGGCTTCATGCCAAAGCGAAAAAAAGTCGAGATGAAATCCCGAGGAAAGTTTGCCTATGCGAATCTTTTCAATCGTTTCTGCAACCATGGCTTCGTGCACCAGCAAAAAGCGCAAGCCTCGTTTGGTACATTCTCTTTTCAAGGATTCAAGAAAAACACTAAAAGAAGGGTGTAAAGGGTCTTTCAAACTCATGGTTAAGTCGTAATGCTCGGATGCATAATTGACAATGCAACCATCCATCGATTCTGAATCGGCATCTTTCAGGTAAAGCCTTGGGAAGCTTTCGCCCGAAGGAGTTGCGGAATGTTCCATGATCACTGAAATCCTAAATAACATCTCTACACAATTTTCTGTGTGTACACAAAAATACTTACTCTTTGATTCGTGATTTGAAGGCTATAAACATTAGAGAATCTATCGTGAGTCCCTCTTTCAATTGCCCTAAGGGTTAAAAAAATAGAAGACCCTTTGCAATCAGGTAAAGGTGGGGAAACTGCGTGTAAACATAGGTAACAAGGGTAGTTTTCGTTTCTCTCCTGTAGAACTCGCCTTGTGTTTACCGCCAATCATTCCTACCCTGTGCCCGCTTACTTGATTCTGTTGGGCATGATGCCCTCGGAGTCCTTCGTTTTCTGTAGTTGATTGAACTGTTTTTAACCATTGTTTGGGAGCATGGATGCTCGTTATGAATACTTCGAAACTAATGCTTACTGCTTGTATTTCTGTTGCACTTTTCTTTGCGCAATTGCTATTGGCGGCAGATACCGATGCCAAGTTCCAGAAAATTCTTGCGGTTCAAAAAGCCCTGCTCGAAGGGCAGGACCACTTTAAAAAAGGTAATTATCAAGCTGCGGTATTCATTCTCGAAGCACAGATTGCATCAATCGATGGGAATAAGGAATATTTGCAATTGCTTCATAATGCCTATCAGGGGCATATCCGTGATCTTCAAGCGAAAGGCTTGACAGAAGAAATTTCGAAGTATGAAAAGCGCCTGCAAATTCTTGATTCAGGGATAACTCAAAGTGCAAAAAGTGGAACGGTTGCGCCTGTTTCTACACCCGCGGTGCCCCCTGCGTCAGTAACTGCACCTGCTTCTGTTATTGCGTCTGCGTTAAGTAAGTTTGTAGCGCCTACAAAAGTTGTAGAGCAACCAAAAATAGCACAGGATGCTCCGAAGGTGCGTGGCAAGATTGAAGATGCCAACGAGGATAATCCCTTTTCGTTCACCAATACCCAGCGCTATCACGATGCCCGGTTGAGGTTGGATCAAGCGGAGAAGGAATTTGCGGGTAAAAACTTCAGGCTGGCTTCGAAGTTATATGAGGAATCTTACAGGCTGGAACCCAAGGTTATGCCACAAAGCGTTGAGCGCTGGGCGTATTGCAGATTGTATTCCGTGGTTGAAGCGATGAATCAAAAGCAGAATGCCAAGCTCGATCCCCAGTGGGAAAATGAAATTCGAGTCAGCCTTTCCATGGCTCCGCAGTTGCAATCATTTGGTAACACTCTGCTGGCAAATATCGATCAGCGTAAGCAGGAAATAGGTGCAACCAATCCTTTGCAGCCCGGTGCGACCGTGGTGGAAGTGAAACACACGGGGCCATACCAGGGGAACTGGTATCTTGCAGAGACAAAAAACTTCAGGGTTTGGCACCATCTGAATCAGGCGGATGCCACGCAGGTTGCAAAATCTTCGGAAGCCTGCAGGGTAGAGGCAGCGATGAAATGGTTTGGAGCAGTTGGAAATGATTGGACACCCATTTGCGAAATCTATCTTCATCCCACCGCTCAGGAATATTCGAAATCAACCGGGGCACCCGTTGCTTCACCCGGGCACACCACCTTAAAAACCGAAGGTGTTCGTGTACTTTCACGCAGAATTGATCTGCATACCGATGAAGCCAATATGATGACGGGAGTTCTTCCCCACGAAACAACCCATGTGGTTCTTGCAGGCAGAATGGGTGATCAACCTGTACCGCGTTGGGCGGATGAAGGCATGGCAGTACTTTCAGAGCCGAAGAATCGCATTCAAAAGCATCTTGATAACCTGCCCAAGCATGCGCGCGAAAATACTTTGTTTCATGTTTCGCGTTTGATGCAGATGGCGGATTACCCCGAACCCAAACTGGTGGGGCCGTTTTATGCGCAGAGTGTATCTTTGGTGGATTATCTGACCCGATTGAAAGGCCCGCAGGCCTTTGGTGAATTCATGAAAGATGGGTTGAAGAATGGTTATGAAAGTGCGCTTTCAAGGCATTACGGGATTCAAAGTTATAATGATCTTAATCAAAGTTGGTGGAACACCTGTTTCAGCAACAACACTGCTGCCAAAAACTAATCACACTTAGGCCTGTCTTTCGTAACAAAGCAACCTATGCTTCGTCTGCGGCTTCAGATTCTCTGAATACCCGTTCTTCCTGTTCGGAAAGATAAAGCAAACGGTTGCATGATTTGCAAGCTACGAACATGTAGTTGCGCACTTCATTCATCATTTGCGAAGTTATTTCGGTGGCGCAGGAAGCGCATGTTTTGCCTTCCAAAGGGGATAAGGCATCATGCTTAAAGGATTGTACAATGCGTAAATATTTAGGCAGGTGCTCTGCGGAAAGTTGTGACTCCGCAGATTTCAGCAATGCACTGGTTTCGGTAAGTTGCTTTTCCAGTTCTGCTTTGCGCTCGGTGGAACTTTTCTCGATGGCGATTGCTTCAGCCTTGGCGGTTTTCAACAACTTTTCCTGTTCAGGTAAAGCCGCTGTTTTTTCTTCTTGTTCAGTGATTGCAAATAGGATTTCATCTTCCACCTTTGAGATTTCAGCCTTGGTGGTGCCAATCTCTGTTTTCAAGGCATCATAGGCCTTGTTGTCGGAGGCTTCATTTTGTTGTTTTTGAAGCTTTGCAATCTTGGCGTTGAGTTCCTTAAAGGATACTTCTTTTTCATGGATGGATACTTTAATTTTCTTTAAGAGGTCTTGGAAATCCTTGAACTCTTTTTCCATGCGTTCGATTCTGGTCTTTTGGGCCTTGATCTGTCTGGGAATCCGGGCGATATGTTCTTGCAGTTCAAAAGCATGAATGCTGTATTTGTGGATTTCCTTGAAGATTATTCCTGGCTCGGTCATTGGCTTTTTCATCCTTGTTTGAAAAGTAACACGGTGCAATAAAAAAGGGCCCTTGTGGGGGCCCTTTGGTTCTACTGTTTTAGTGAAAGGTCGATAAAACCTTCCAGTTGCCTGCTGCGCACTGGGTGCTGCAGCTTCCGAACGGCTTTCGCCTCGATCTGCCTTACTCGCTCGCGGGTCACTTTGAAAATCCTACCTACTTCTTCCAAAGTATAAGTGTAACCATCGCCTAGGCCGTAGCGCAGTTTGATGATTTCCCTTTCTCGGTAAGTCAGGGTTTTCAGAACGCCATCGATTTTATCCTTAAGCATTTCCTGAGCTGCTGCATTCACTGGTGAATCAACGGAGTTATCTTCGATGAAGTCGCCAAAGTAGCTGTCTTCGCTTTCGCCTACGGGCCTATCAAGGCTGATTGGGTGCCTGCTGATTTTCATCACCCTGCGAGTTTCTTCGACGCTGATTTCCGCAGCTACTGCAATTTCTTCGATGGTGGGTTCGCGTCCCATATCTTGCAATAGTTTCTTGGTTACATTGCGCAGTTTCGACATGGTTTCGATCATGTGCACGGGGATGCGGATGGTTCTCGCCTGATCTGCAATTGCACGGGTGATCGCCTGTCTGATCCACCAAGTAGCGTAAGTACTGAACTTATAACCTCTGCGATATTCGTATTTATCTACCGCACGCATAAGGCCAGTGTTGCCTTCTTGAATCAGATCAAGAAAACTTAAGCCACGGTTGCGATACTTCTTGGCAATACTGACCACCAATCGCAGGTTGCCTCCGGAGAGATCGCGCTTGGCTTGTTCGTATTCCATAAACCGGGTATGCACCGTGATGACTCTTCTGCGCAGTTCGGGGGTTTCTTCCATGGTGCTGAACATGTAATCGCGAAGTTCTTTTTCCAAAGCTTGAATGTCTTCTTTGGAACCGCGGATGTTGTTGAGGTAGCGGATTTCGGTTTCGAGTTCTTCCATCCTTCGGGCGATTTGCTCCAACTTCTTCATCAGAGGTTGGATTTTCTGGGTTCGAATGCTCAACTCTTCGACCAAACAAACAGCTTTGCGTCTGCGATTTCGCAGGGATCTGCGGAAGTTCCTGCGGGTTTCTTCATCGAGTTCCGCATTCATGATCTGCTGGAAATCTTCCTGGTTTTGCTCCATCAATCTTTCTAAGGTGCGAAGATTGTGTGGCATTCTTTGCAGGATTTTGTCTTTTTCAAGATTTTCGGTGAGCGATACCTTGATGGTTCGATCAAAAGGCAGCTCGCCCGAATGTACTCGTTTAAGGGTATCAACCACTTGGTTCATTGCACCATCACACTCTAAAACTTTTCTGCGGAAGCGCTTGCGTGTGACTTCAATTTTCTTAGCAAGGTTTATTTCTTGTTCACGCTTCAAGAGTGGAATTTCGCCCATCTGGGTCAGGTACATGCGAACTGGGTCATCAATGCGTTTGCCTTCTTCTTGTTCGATGAAACTAAAATCAAGGTCTGGCTGGGTTTCTGTGGTTGCGCCAGTGGCTGCGCCTTCCCGATCTTCAACCTCGGATTCATCAATCAGTTCGATTCCCTGTTCTTCAAGAACAAGCAAAAGCTGATCAATTTTCTCGGGGTTGGCATCGTCTTCGGGCAGGTGTTCGTTGACTTGGGTGTAAGTCAAGAAGCCTTTTTCTTTGCCAGCTTCCAACAATGCCTTGAAAGTAACTTCAATCTTTTCCATCAATGGCCTCCATCTAGACGGGAAGGGGTTGGAACCGAACCGGATCCAACCGAACGGGACTGCAATTTTCTTAATAGCTCAATAGCTGCTTCGTGGTCATTCTCAGCGTGCAATTGATCCTGAAGGATCCTTACCACTGGTTTAACCTTGCGCTCATTGAACCGCTCAAGAATATTTCCATACCATGCCATGGGTTCTGGATTTCGCCTACCTTGGTCTGCTAAATCCAACAGCCTCGAACCAATCGGGCTGTCACCCATGCGGGCGCGCACTGCATCCAAGTCAGGCGTTTGTTTTTCGTCCTGTAAATCAAACAGGATGGAAACAATCTGCCTTAACCCGGGATGATTCATGTCGTCGATGCTCAAATCCTGCCTGGCACGAAGCACCAGATCAGGGTTTGCCAGCAGAACTTCAACCAGTTCTTTTTCTTCAGGGACTGGCTTGGCTCGACGCGACTCTTCAGTTGTATTAATTGTATTCGTGTCCACCTTGCGAGATTCTGTTTTTGGCCTTAACTCGTTCACTCGGTTTTTCAAGGTCTCTTCACTCAAACCCAATCGCTTGCCTATCCGACCCAACATCAATTGCATCTTTAATTGCGAAGATGGGCTACTTTCTACCGGTATCCTTGCCAACACACTTAAAATCGAATCTGTCGCCTTGCGCTTCGTTTCTACCGATGCGCCATCTCTGCTGATTTCAGCAAGGATCGAACTCAACTTAAACTCAAGTGCATCCACTGCACCCTTTAATACTTCTTGAAATGCCTCGGGCCCATCGTTTAATAACATATCGCAGGGGTCTAAGCCCTCGGGAAGGGTGGCAATTGCTAAATCCATATCGTTGGTCACGAATAATTCCAACGCCCTATCTACACCTTGCTCACCGCCCGCATCTGCATCAAATACCAACACAACTTTGCTGGTCCAGCGCCTAAGTTGGCGAAGGTGCCTGGCATTAATGGCGGTGCCCATGGTTGCAACAATATTCCCGACACCCATTTGATGCGCCATCATCACATCGGTATATCCCTCGACAACTGCAAGATACCCAACTTTTCCGATGGCATTGCGCGCCTGATCGATGCCGTAGAGTTGTTCGCTTTTCGAGAACAAAGGGGAATCGGAAGAATTATAGTACTTGGGCGCTTTATCTACGAAAGGCGATGAAGGCATTATTCTGCCACCAAAACCAACCGTGTTCCCCAGCACATTACGGATCGGGAACATGATTCTGTCCCGGAATCGGTCGTAAAGCCCAGGCTTATCTGTTTTGCGGCCTATCAAGCCTACTTGTTCCAGCATTCCCACATCCACCCCATCGTTATGTGCAAGCTCCAACAGCCAATCCCCTCTGCGTGGAGCAAAGCCCAATCCGAACTGTCTGATAATTTCGTCTTCTAAACCCCGGCTGGATAGGTAACTTCTCGCTTCAGCAGCCAAGGGTGATTCCTGCAAGCACTGGTGATACTGATCTGATGCCCAGCGCACTGAATCAAGCATTGACCCGCGCAGCCGGTTCTGCACTAAATTTTCACTCTTTTCTAGATTTATACCTGCCCTCTTGGCCAGAATTTCCAAAGCTTCGGCAAATTCGACTTTTTCGTACTCTTGCACAAAGGTGATTACATCCCCATATTTGCCACAAGACCAACACCTGTAGCGTCCTCTTTTAGGGTCGACATCAAAAGAAGGCCTGTGATCATCATGAAAAGGACAAAGGCCCTTGAAGGTTTGCTGGCCAGCAGGGCGTAAAGAAATGTAACTTCCTATGACATCAACAATGTCACTGGCTTCCTTCACCATTTTAACCCTGTCATTATCCAAGTAGTTAAACCTTTTAAATTTGCAGTATTTGTAAACTTCTAAACCACCATTACGCTAAGGAGTAGACCACGATTTAATTAAGGAAATTAAAAGATACCACGGGTTTGCATACCTTTAAGAAGCAGGTTGGAAAAAGCAGCAGCTGGATTGTTTGGCGTATGAGTTATTCGAAAAACTCCTGATACCTTGCAATTGGGTGCATGGCGTTGGGCTGGTTGAAAACAAATCATTGAGTGGCACTCCTTTGCCAATTTTACCGCGGGCATTCAGGTATGTTTCACATTCCTTTAATAAACTCGGACTGTGAGACACCTATTAGTAATTGTAATTTTTTCATGAAGGGGGTCAAGGACAGCAGGAATAAAGACTTAGGGAATGTTTCTTATTTATTTAAGTACTGAAATTAAATAGCTTGACAAACGCTCGTGCACTCTATACCTGTTTTTTGGGTTGTAACCTTTGTGCAAACTTTTTTGATTTTAACATCAACTTCTATCCCCTCTTTTGCCGATCTTATTTCTATAGGGGGCTTTCTCCCCGCTTTTTTATTGGTTTCTGTGAAGGAGTTTGGTATGCGGAAGTCTTGGAAGTTTGCTGGTCTTTGTTCAGGTACCCTCTTCTTGTTCAGCGCTGCCATGCCTGCACTTGCTGCGCCTCCTACTGCTGCTGCAATTCTTTCTTTTAAACCTAAACAAGAGGGAGTATCTTTTTCGACCCCCTCACCCGAGGAAGAAGCTTCTTGCAAAGTTGAACTTACCAAAGGAATTAAAAAAGGCTCAGGCTGGACTCTTAAAGATAGCCAAGGCAATCTCGTTCGTAAGTTCTTCGACTCCAACGAAGATAATCGCATTGATGTTTGGTCTTATTACAAAGATGGCGTCGAAGTTTATCGCGAAATTGACACCAACTTCAATGGCAAAGCCGACCTTTATCGCTGGCTTAATGCAGGCGGTACCAAAATAGGCATCGATGAAAATGAAGATACTAAAATCGATTCTTGGCAAGCCATCAGCGCAGAGGAAGCCAGTCAGGAAATCTTGAAGGCCGTTGCTACCAAGGATTTCTCCCGCCTTAAACCACTCCTTCTTACTGAAGCGGATTTGAAAACCCTGGATCTTCAGGGTGAAACTGCAAGAAAAGTAAGAGAACAAGTGATCGCTTCCACTGCAAAGTTCCAAGCCACTCTTACCAAGCTTCCAACCTTGGATGACAAAACCACTTGGCTTCATGTTGAAATGGGTATTCCCCAATGTCTGCCCGCAGACCAAACAGGAAGCAAAGGCGATATTTTCCGCTTTGCAAAAGGTACCATCCTTTACGAAGCTGCTGGAAAAACCGATTGGCTGCAAACAGGCGAAATGTTCCTCGTCAATGGTGCATGGAAACTTGCCGATGCACCTATCCCAGGCGCTGTAAGCGAAGAAGAAGGTAGCATTCGCCCTGGCACTAACAAAATTGATCTCGAAAAAGATCCCGAACTGAAAAAGTTGGTCGATGAGCTCGCTGCAATCGATGCTGCAGTTGAATCCAACAGCACCGGTGGCGCCAGCGCTACTCTTGCTAAACATCACCTTCGTAGAGCTGATCACCTCGAAAAAATCCTCGCCAAGGTCAAACCCGAAGATCGTGATCCATGGATTAGGCAACTTGCAGACAGCCTCAGCAGTGCTGCTCAAAACAGTGTTGCGGGCGATATGGTTGCATCCAAGCGCCTTGCCTCCCTTGAAGAGCAACTAGCAAAAGGTTTACCGGGCAGCAACCTTGCAGGTTATGTTTCCTTCCGAGGGTTGCAAGCTGACTACGCTGCACGAATTTCCAAACCAGGCGAAGACTTCAACAAAATCCAAAACGATTGGATGACCAAGCTTGCTGCCTTTGTTCAAGCCTACCCTAAAGCCGATGATGCCCCTGATGCGCTGTTGCAACTTGGCATGGTAAGCGAATTTTTGGGCAAAGATGTCGAAGCCAAGAACTGGTACACCCAGATTGCCAAGAACTTTGCTGGCAAACCCCAGGCAGCCAAAGCAACTGGTTCTATCCGCAGGATGGAAAGCGAAGGCCAGCCCTTCACCCTTACGGGTGCAAGCCTTGCTAACCCCAGCCAAACTTTCGATATCACTTCCATCAAAGATAAAATGGTCGTGGTTTATTACTGGGCAAGCTGGAATGGCCAGACCCTTGGCGACTTCGCCAAGCTCAAGCTGATCATGGAAACTTATGGCCCTAAAGGCTTGGACTTGGTCTGTGTGAATCTGGATACCACTTCCGAGGAAGCCACAACTTTCTTGAAGAGGTCACCTTTCGCAGCCCAGCATCTGTATCAACCAGGCGGCTTGGAAGGAAAACTCGCAACCGACTATGGTATCCAAGTGCTTCCCCAAGTGTTCTTGGTGGGCAAGGATGGCAAGGTTGTAGGCAAGAACCTTCAGATCTCCACGGTTGAAGAAGAGATTAAGAAGAGTCTCAAATAAGTTGTATTAAAAATAATTGAGCCACCGGTTTGAGTAATCAAGCCGGGGGCTTTTTTGTTTGTAGGCAGTCTTCAAAGCCCATCGACTGCGTTACATGAGACTCCCATCATGAACTTTCCTGCAGGTACTAAAACCATTTCCAGCTTTACTCCTTTTCCAAGGTCTATCAATTCGACCTTGCCGGGTTTCACTTCATGAGCAAACAAAGTCAATGCGCCCACTAAACCAAACAGTATTATCAACTTTATTATTCGCTTCATATTGCACCTGTCGAGATAAAGTTAAATAACACTCTGGTTTTTTGAGCATTGGGAAACAACACCATTGAATTAAATTGGAAGCGATGGATTTGTCTGTGCGTATTGCACTTGGTATTTGAGTAGAAAAAAACATCCCCAATCATGATCATTCAAAACTATTGCGCTGCAATATGGTTTAAGTGATACTAAAGCTTGTAGTGCCTGCCGACTATTGATTTTCTCGTAAGCCATTTTGGGCAATGCTGTTGCGATTTGTATAAAGGTTGTTTCCATGAAGCCTTCCCTGCGTTACCTGATTTTCATCTTCTCCATAGCTGCAACAGTACAAGTTAGTTTAAAGACTTCGGCCAAAGAAACACAAAGCCGGGAAACTGCCAAGGCTAAAACAAATTCCATCATGTGGAGATATGATGGTAATGGAAACTTTCCCGACATAATCCCGCCAAAGCAATGGAGTAGCAACAAAACCATTCTTTGGAAAAGTACTGTTGATGCAGGTGGGTACTCTTCCCCAATCGTGGTAAAAGATAAAGTTTTTGTAACCGCCGAGATGGGTAGTCTGATTTGCCTAGATCTTACCAACGGAAAAACCCTTTGGAAGAAAGATTTGTTCAGCAAGGAAAGCAAAGATATTCCCGAAGACTTATCCAAGCGATTGATGCGGGGTTGCGGTGGCGACAGTAAACAGTCCACCCCGACCCCAGCGAGCAATGGCGAATTTGTTTTCTATATAAATGCTATGGGGCTTTGCGCCTGCTACGATCTGGATGGGAAACAGAAATGGATCCAAATTATTGAAACAGCCAAGGAAGAGGAGCACTTCAGTTCTTCCCCGATTTTCATCAAGGACCAAATCATACTTTCTTGGGGATGCCTTCTTTCTTTAAACGCAAAGGACGGTAGTACATTATGGAAAGCAGCCAAGGCAAAACCCACCCATGGCACCCCCACAATTACAAAAATAGGCGCTGATGAAATCATCGTGACTCCTGGTGGTGATATTGTAAAACTGGCAGATGGCGAAATCATTTGCTCAGGGCTTTTTGAATCACTCTACACCACGCCCTTGATACATAACAACATTCTTTACATGATCGATTCCGAATCCAAGGCGTTTGAACTTCCTACAAAATTAACGAAAAACATGAAACTGAAAGAGCTTTGGAAAACAAACCTAACCGGTACAGTCATGGCATCGCCCTCCTATAAAGATGGCCTAATTTACACCACAGAAAACCAAAGGTGCATCCTGTATGTCATCGACTCTAAAACTGGCAAAATTTTGACTTTATCCAAGACTCTCGATGAAACCACCAAAAAGGAAAAAACTGATCCTGGAATTAAAATCGACGGATTAAATCCTGCGAAATATGTCTACGCTAGCCCTGTGCTTTCAGAAAAGTACGCCTATTTTTTTGATGATGCCGGCACAACCGCCGTTCTCGAATTAGGCCCTAATTACAAACCCGTTGGAATCAACAAAATCGACGACGCCCTTGTTGGCACGCCTTTTTTTATTAATGATAAAATTATCATCCGTGGCAGCGAAACAATTTACTGTATTGGCGGGAAAAACCAATGAACATGAAATACATCTTGGCAGCTATTCTTTTTGCTTGTAACCCACTAGCAAATGCAGCGGACAAAACGCCTGCCAACCCACAAAGCAAAGACTGGCCCAATTGGGCTGGCCCCAACAAAAACTGCACCTCGGATGAAAAAGACCTTTTAAAGAATTGGCCAAAGGATGGCCCCAAGGTGCTTTGGAGAATCAAGGTTGGGACTGGGTCCAATCATCCTTCGGTTGCAGGAGATGACCTCTGCTTTGGCCAGTTAGATGAAGATTCATTACATGAAACTTTCAAATGCGTAAGCGCTGCCACTGGCAAAGAAAAATGGGCTCATACCTATGAAGTTCCACCTGTGTATACGGTCGGCTGGGGTGAACTTGGTGTTCGAGCGACCCCCACGATCACCGAGAAAAATGTTTTTGCAGTTGGAACATTCGGAAATGGATTCTGCTTCGAAAGGCCCACCGGAAATATTGTCTGGAAAAGTAACTTCAGGGAACAATCACCTTACTTAGACGGATCATTAAAAAACAATGGGAACCTTGAATGGAAGGGGTTCAATGGGTCTATTTTACCGGTTGGCGATAAGATTATCATGTTCTATTGGCAGGGGGGAAACCCCGCCATACCTGCTTGGGCAAAGACGGAGGTCAGCGACAAAATGCAGGTGTACGCTTACAGCACAATAACTGGAAAAGTAGTTTGGAAATTTGAAGAAACCTGCACCCAAGGCACACGCGGTCCGGGTTTGGTTACAGGAACTGGATTGCCCATCACCTTCAACAAGGAAGAGTGCATGGTGATACATGGCAATCGCCAGTGGAAAATTCTTCGCCTTTCCGATGGCAAGCAAGTTTGGAACTGGCAATGCTCTGGCCCAAACGAGGCACCTGCTTGGGCTAGCGGGGCACTCAAGCCTGTTGGACCAAACCTTTACATGGACGAACTCAATGGCTGGCAGAAAGCTCTGGTCGAATGTGATTTTTTACAGGCAGATCCCAAGCCCAAAATCTTATGGACGGGCAATCAGGTTCATGAAGCCATCACCCCGCCTGTGATAATGGATGGCCACCTTTATGGATTCTGGGTCGATAATCGAAACGAAGCTTCCGAGTTGGGTGGCAGTCCAGGAAAAGCAAGTTTTTCCCTTAGATGCACCGAATTAAAAACAGGAAAACTACAATGGTCTCAGCCCGGATTTTTCATGGGTCTTTCCATGAGCGGTGCCGATGGTCATATTTATATTCGAAGCCATCAAACCTTGACATTGATTGAGGCAAATCCAAAAGCATATGTCGTGAAAGGCAGGGCAGAAAAACTTCATGACTTGAAAAACACCGGCCCCCGAAGCCAAAAAGGCCTACTTGATTGGAGCATGCCCGTGATTTCCAATGGCAGGATGTTCATCCGAACACCCGGAGAAATCATTTGCTTTGACATCCGCGAGAGCAAAAGCCCAGCAGCAGCGCAAAAAAACAACTAAAGCCCTAAAATACTTTATTTACTTACTGCAAATAACGGTTAAACTTTAGTGAGTTAAACCTTACCAACGTTCACTAACATACATTTTAGAGAACTCTTCGTGCCATCCCGTATTATTTCATTTTCAATTATCCAAGTTGTAATAGTCTTAGCCCTATTCATCCTTGAGGCTAACCCCTTGCAGGCCAAGGATGATGGCTTTATGACCGATATCCGCCCGATCATTTTGAAAAAATGTGCGCAATGCCATGGCCCAGATGAAAAAGCAGGGAAGATCAATTTTACAAACATCGCTGATGATAAGTCCGCGGCGCTGCAACGAAAACTCTGGCGCAAGGCGATGGCGCAAATTGAAGCTGGCTCGATGCCTCCCGAAGAAGCAAAAGAGTTGAACAAAGAAGAAAAACAACACCTACTTTCTTGGATGAAACGAACCGTTGAACTCGTGGATTGCAATGATCAAGCAAACCGCGACCCTGGCCCAATTGTTATCAGGCGTCTTAGTTTGTCTGAATATAATCGCACCATTCGCGACCTCATGGGCTTTGAATTTGATGCAGCTTCCACCGTGGGCATGACTGCTGATGCTAGTGAAGGTAATAGCTTCGGAAATCTTGCAGCGGCGTTGGATATGCCCCCGGCACTTATGGAGAAATATTTTGCTGCAGCAGATAGAATTCTAGACAGGTTTTTTGGTACGGAATTAAGTTCCTCGGTGGATGGCCGTATTCAAGAACAAGCTCGGAATAGTCGGGAGCAAATGTTTTCGCTAAAGCCGGGCGATTGGCGCAAGTTTGATTACGAGGTTGCCCCGCCCGCTGGAATCGAGGCCCGAACTGCTGCAAAATCATTGATTACATTATTCGTAAGGCGGGCTTATCGTGGCCAAGGTACCCCGGCAGAAATTGATCAATTGATTGCGCTTTTTGATCGCGCAACTCTCTTGAAAAATAGTTATCGCGACTCTATTTCCATCATGCTTAAAACTGTTCTTGTTTCGCCCAAGTTCCTTTATCGGATTGAAACATCACATGGGCAAAAATTTGGAGAAATTGTCGCAATCAATGATTACGACCTTGCAGTCCGACTTTCCTATTTCATATGGTCGAGTATGCCCGATGATGAATTGCTTGATCTCGCAGACCGAAAAAAATTAACATCCACTGCGCAATCCACCGAACCCGTGAAGTTTTCTGGTAAAGCAATCTCCGCTCCAGGTTCGGAATCGCATCAGGGTAACAACCGGGAAAAAGTTTTTGATGGCGATCTGCAAACAAATTTGGATGGCCCGGATGCGAACAGTTATTGGGTTGGCCTTGATCTTGGAGATGCAAAGCCCATAACTCTAGTGCGATATGCAGCCAGAATTGGCCAAGAACAACGATTGGTTGGCGGGAAATTTCAAGCTTCCAGCAGCGCAGATTTTAGCACGGATGTGGTCGAACTTTTTGAAATCAAGACCCTTCCTTCGCGAGGTTGGGTCACTCGAAATCTGGATCAACCTGTTGTTAGGCGATTCATCCGTTACATACCTCCAAAAAATTCCTACGGCAACATTGCAGAGATCGAAATCCGCGGGTCTGGCAAAGGAACTGTTTTAGAACAACAAGTACAAAGACTTTTATCAGACCCAAGATCTAGGTCTTTAACAGAAAACTTTGCGGTTCATTGGCTTCAGATAAATAAACTTCCAGTTGCCCGGCCAAGCACAGAATTCTTCCCCGAATTCAATGGCAATATTCGACAGGCAATGTTTGACGAAACCGTGTTGTTTTTTGATTCTCTCCGCAAAGAAAATCGAAGCGTTCTAGAACTGCTTGACGCTGATTATACTTTTGTGAACGAGGAACTTGCCAAATACTATGGCTTGCCTGAAGTGAAAGGCAAGGAAATGCAAAAGGTAAGTTTGAAACTTGAGGACCACCGGGGCGGTTTACTTGGCATGGGAAGCGTTCTTTCTTTGACTTCGCACACCTCGAGAACAAGTCCAACAATGCGCGGGAAATGGATTTTGGAAGTTGTATTTGGAACCCCACCTCCACCTCCACCCGCCAATGTCAGTCAGATTAAGGAAGAACCAGGCAAGAAGAAGGATGCCCAGACTTTCCGAGAAAAATTGGCCCAGCACGCTCAAGATCCCTCTTGTACTTCATGCCATCGCAAAATGGACCCTCTTGGTTTTGCGCTCGATAACTTTAACGCAGTTGGCCGTTGGCGCGACAAACAGGGCGAACTACCCCTAGATGTCACAGGCGAACTTCCATCAGGCGAAAAACTGAATGGAATCGCTGATTTAAAGCGAGTTATCCTTTCCCGTAAGGAAGATTTCGTTCGTAATCTGTCTGAACAAATGCTGAATTATGCCATTGGTCGTGAATTGGAAGACACCGATGATTGCCCTGTTCGCCAAATCGCGAATCAATTAAAATCAAATGATTATCGTTTTTCAACGCTTGTACTCGAAATAGTGAAGAGCTATCCGTTTCAATACCGAAAGAACCAATTGGAGAAATGACGCAAAGTCTTTCTTCAATCCTAGATAGGCGAAACCTTGCAATAGAAAGTTTAAAGCCATGAAACCAATTTCCCGCAGAACCATGTTACGCAATACAGGCGCTGTGCTGTCGTTACCATTTTTCGAATCGCTATTCCCAGCACGATTGGCGTCAGCAGCAACCGCTGGAAAGCCCCCTCTACGACTAGGAATCTTTACGGTAACAGGTGGCACAGTACTCGAATCTTGGAAACCTGCCGAAGCAGGCCCACTTACAAAATTGCCCTCCATCCTGCGTCCACTTGAATTTGCGAAGGATGATATCACCGTAGTTTCTGGATTGTCTCACGCTGGGCGTTCAGACAATCTAAACGCGCATGAGCATTGCGCAATGTTACACCTTACTGGTGCAAGCTCTGCAAAGAAGGAAGGGGGAAAGTTATTCGCTGATATTTCGGTTGATCAGGCTGCTGCCAAAGTGCTTGGAAAGGAAACCCTGTTGCCTTCCATGGAAATCGGACTTGCAGGCGGAGAAAAAAACTACTCCTTTCGATCACGCGATGTTTTGGTTCCTTATGAAGGAAACCCCCGGTTGATATTCGACCGAATGTTTAGAGGCCGTACACCTGTAGTACCCAACTGGAAACGCAGGGCCGAATCCGCATCAAGCAATCAGGTAAAATCTCCTGAAAATGTATCACTCGAAAGAAGCGTGCTGGATCTCGTACTTGGGCAGGCCAACGACCTTAGGCGTAATCTTGGAAAGACCGATCAGCAAAAGCTGGATCAATATTTAGACTCCGTACGATCGGTTGAAAAGCGAACAGCTTTCCTTGAATCTAGACAACAACAAGACTTACTCGACCTGGCTAGTCCTGGTTCATCCAAGCTTAAAATCCCTGAGGCATTGCCAAAACTTGGAACCCCTATTTGGGAAATTACCCGGCCTACCGATCACGACCCTGCACGCCATGCAGACTACATCCGCCTGATGGCAGATATGATGGTGCTGGCTTTTCAAACCGATACGACACGCGTTGTAACTTTGGCAGCAGGCAGCGATGATTGCATGTTTCCAGGCGTTGTAACTGTTGGTTATGAACGCCATTGCCATACGCTTGAACATCAGGGCAATGCATCTCGACCCGAAGAGGCAGACCCGATTGCGCGAGAAGCCTGCCGTCAGATTCACGCATGGTATACCCTTTTATTCGCTGAAACAGTGAGAAAAATGAAGGACATTGACGAAGGAGGCAGCTCGCTTTTAGATAATACCGTGCTGCTTTATACTTCTTATATGTCGGATGGCGGCCATGGCCGTGATGAATATCCTGTCGTTCTTGCAGGCAAAGCTGGTGGCGCACTTAAAACTGGCAGGCACTTGGCGTTTCCTAAAAAAGCACCCATGGCCAACCTGTATGTCGAAATCCTAAACCTACTCGGTGTTCCAACCAAGTCCTTTGGTGACAGCCAAACCTCAAGAGTTGCAGGCAGCCTTAACGGACGATTACCCGGCTTGATTTAGTACCGCCCGAGAATGCGCTGTTGATGAATCAACCCGCAGGGCAGTACTGGAATAGATAAACTTTGGTATGAAATTCATGAATCAAGATAAATCAGTTTTTGTTGCTGTGGGGCATCGCGGATTGCGCATGACCTCGTCTGATGGAATCAAATGGAACAATTTGCAGACGGGTAAAGAAGGGGAAGTTTACCGTTCGATAAGTTTTGGTAAGGGCAACTTTTCTGCTGTTGGCTCGTATGGTGGCGCTAATATCATTGCCTCTACCAGCGATGGTATCACTTGGAAAACCACTACTCGCGATGCCAAGTATGCAAACTACCTTCGGGGAATTGCCTATGGCAAAAACATGTTTATCGGACTGGGTGGCGATCCGGGTGCTGTTGGTGACTCTCGGCCTTTTATCATGACTTCCGAAGATGGACAGACTTGGAGCGAACTCATACCCATAGCAGGGAAAAATATGCTCCGTAGGATTTGCTTTGGGAATGATTTGTTCGTTGCAGTTGGCGACCGCGGCCGCAGGGCTTCTTCCAAAGATGCCAAAATCTGGGTTGATACCCATGGCGTCAAAGCCATCGACACACTAATTGATATTACTTTTGGCAACGGTATCTTTGTTGGTGTTGGACTTCACGGATTACGCATCAGCAGCGAAGATGGCGTGAAATGGAATGAACGTCTGGTCGGCGAAGAGGGCGAGCATATCAATTCCGTTTTTTGGACGGGTGATCGCTTTGTTGCTGTCGGTCAGGGCGCAACTTATTTCTCCACCGATGGTAAGAAATGGGATAGGCAACCTAATTCAAACCCTCCGCTCGTTGCAGTTTTTGGTAACCGCAATTTCATAGGGTGCAATTGGCGCGGCCGTATCCTTCAATCATCTGATGCAATCACTTGGAAAGATGTATACCAGGCAGAGCATCATGTCGAAGCTCTGGCGTTCGGATGATTTAAATAACTTCGCATCGAATGCCCTTTGTAACTTATTTCACTTGAAGATAAACGATCACTTACTCCCCCTAAGGAATTCCAGAAAATGCAACTTTTGATCCGCGCATCAATTACGCTTTTAGTTTTTATCACTCCTTCAATTTCGATTGCACAGGATGCAGGCAAAAAAAATGATGCTTGGCCAACCCTGCAATGGAAAAAAGTTGCTGCGACTTCATTCGCAAGGGTGGAATCCCCCACCGCTATCGCCGATGGAAAATTGTACTTGTTCGGGGGCTTTACCGAATCCCTCGATGCCTCAAATCAAGTTGATGTATATGATGTTGTTGCCAATTCGTGGACTCGTAAAAAAGATATGCCAACCCGGCTTACCCATTTAAACCCTGCTGTTGATGGAAACACCATATGGTTTGCTGGTGGTTTTAAAGGGAAACATCCTGGCCCTGTTACTGCAGAAGTTTGGAAATACGATGTTGTATCAGACACTTGGAGCGAAGGCCCCGCCTTGCCGGAACGACGTGCAGGAGGCGGCTTAGTTGTTGTTGGTCGTAATTTACATTATTTTGGAGGCTACAAAATTGATCGAAACACCGATGCAGGCGATCATTGGGTTTTATCACTCGATGGGGGAAAAGCATGGCAACGCGAAGCCGATTTGCTCGACCCGCGGGGCCATGTAAGTGCTATTGCTCTCGATGGAAAAATCTACGCTTTAGGTGGTGATCATGGGCATGATGTAAAGCAGATTGATGTTAAATCTTGTCATCGTTTTGATCCCGCAACGAAAAAGTGGAGTGAGATTGCCAGCCTGCCAGATGGTCGAAGCCATTTTGAATCCAGCACTATGGTTTACAATGGTCGTATTACAATTTTTGGTGGCCGATGCAATAGCTCCCAGCCAGTTAGAAATGTCGTTGGCGATATTCTTCAATATGATTCAAAAGATAATCGGTGGGATGTAGTTGGGAATATGCCCGAAAAGTTGCTGGCCCCTTCGGCAGTTATAATTTCAGGTCAATTTGTAATTGCAGGTGGGGGCCTAAACAATCCCCGCCCTCTAACAGCTAACACTTGGGTCGCGCCGCTTCCCGTGTTAAATAAATAATCAATATAGTTCGTTTTAATAAGCGCCCCAGCGACGAGATTTTGAACTAAGCCCTAACTACTCATCTTTCACCAAACGAAAACCGTTCACATGGATTCGAAGCGCGGGTGAGCAAATAATCCGGCTGCAAGATCGTGCCCTCGAGCTATTAACCGCGAATGATCCACCTCGCAACACTCGGTATTGCCCTACTGCTGGCCCCTTCGGATCTTCAACCGGCAACTTTCCACCTTTAAAATAGCTTATGTTATTACCCATAACAACCCGCCATTGCTCCTGCGTGACTGCATACTTCGCCATGTAAAATGGGTTGGTAAGAGTTACTTCATGCCTTGGCATATCATTTTCATAACGGCCGTTTCCGAATGAACCCATCTTAAAAGTGCCTTCTGGAATAAACATCAACTCCATCTTGATACTTTAGCCCAAGTCCACTTCTAGCGTTTTAGGGATGTCTTCGTATGAATTATCTACAAAGCTTTGACCAGCCTCCTCTGCCAATTTTTAATCATGGGCTTTACGCAATCTTGGTTGTGATAAAACGGCAATAGCTTCGTTAAGTGTTTTCATCATCACTTCAGCAGATGGATCTCCGATATTTCTATCGGGGTGATACTTCATAGCCAATTTATTAAATGCTACTCGGATAATTGTGGGATCTGAAGTTTGTTCGATTTCAAGAATTTTGTAATAGTTGATCAAAGGCATAATCGTTTTTGTTTTGCTTATCAGGCTTCATGAAAAGGCTTAGCTCTCTTCAGTAGAATATAACAAAATTTTAAAAAATCTCGAAAGTAATAGCCACGGAAGGACGACCAAGCAGAAGCAGAAGCATTAGCCACGGATCAACACGGAATTTCACGGAAATAAGAACAAGAATAAGCATAAGATTTGCCACGGAAGGAAAACACTGCATTCAGAGCCGGATGCGTCAGCGACGGTTGCTACCTTGCGCAGGCGTATACATTTTTTTATTGCATATCTTTACAAGCCTGAAGTGGATAAAATCAATATACCAGCGCAAGCAAAGGTTCTTCAAATATATGTTTAGTATTCACACATCATTCCTTCGCTTGCGCTTCAGGCTTGTAAGGCAATAAATACTGTTAAGAGTCGGTTTCCAAATCCGCAGCTCATTGTGGACAAAGGAGCGCGGGCCCCTTCGGCAAGCTCAGGGACCGGGGTTCACCTGCGGTACGGTCAGTGAGTTTGTCGAACTGGCTGTTAAGCTCAAATCTTTTAACTTTCCTTTAGGTGCAAAATCCAAAGGTTCAAATGGAGTAGTTGCAGTGGGGCTTCCCCATCGCAACTACTCTGTCTTTAACAAACCCCTATCAATTAATAGGAAGTAAAAGTGGTGAAAGTTAGTAACCCGGGCTAGCGAAGCGAAGGGCCCTTTTCCCGGAGGGAAGAGGGTTGGGAGTTGGGGGAAGTAAAAGCAAATAAAAGAAAGTAAAAAAGAAAGAGAAAAGCAAAAGAGAATGTGTTCATACAAGAGCAAGTGTATAAAAGAAAACCCTGCTGCATTTAAATCACAAACAGATCCACATATTCATTCACTGGCATAGCTTCCAGTGCTTTCTGATCGAGCGATACTTTTAGAATTTGTTGTTGCTGCCTTGTGGGGAACTGCCTTGCGAGGTTGATTTTAAACTTCTCTTCCAAGAGCGGTATACCCTCTGCACGCCTGCGGGAATGGCCGATGGGGTATTCAACAATGACTTCGTCAAGTTTGCTGCCATCATTGAACTCGATAGTAAGTGCGTTGGCGATAGAGCGTTTGTTTGGGTCGTGGTAATCCTTGGTGAAGGCTGGATCTTCGGTGCAGTGAATTTTATCTCGGAGAGTATCGATGCGATGGTCGGTTGCGATATTGTCTTCATAATCTGCAGCCGTTAAACGGCCAAAGATCAGTGGCACTGCAACCATGTATTGAATACAGTGATCGCGATCTGCGGGGTTGTTTAGTGGGCCCTTCTTATCGATGATACGGATGCATGCTTCGTGGGTGCGGATGGCGATTTGTTTGATGTCGCCAACGGTTTTACCTGTGCGTAGCATTTTTGCATGCAAAGTCATTGCAG
>Ga0194055_10000278_pt1 | contig 40236 bp, 36 predicted proteins | sample SepL449m_MetaG_FD_155482 | JGI IMG/M metagenome (GOLD analysis project Ga0194055, IMG submission 155482) | Anoxic zone freshwater microbial communities from boreal shield lake in IISD Experimental Lakes Area, Ontario, Canada - Sep2016-L442-9m | ecosystem: Environmental > Aquatic > Freshwater >... | reverse complement strand
TGTGCAAGATAAAGCTGTTGTTGTTGTGCATCCTCCGCCCCCGCCAACCGTAGTTACTATATAACCAGTGATTGCGGAACCACCATTATTAGCGGGAGCGGCCCATGAAACCTCGACCGAAGTGTTGCCAGCCGAAGCGGTAACATTAGTTGGTGCTCCAAGAACACCATATGGTGTGACAGGCGCTGAAGCCATGGAAGGCCGCTCACCAACTCCGCTGATAGCGGTCACAGTGAAAGTGTAGGGTGTACCGTTAGTGAGTCCTGTTACAGTGCAGGCACTGGCTGCTTGGCCTTGGGCGGTGCAAGATTGCCCACCTTCCCCGGAAGCATTAACTCGATAGCTAGTAATAACTGACCCACCATTATTTGAGGGATCTTTCCATGATACAGTTACTTGGCTGTCTCCAGCTACGCCAGTGACATTAGTAGGCGGATCAGGGACCGTTGGATTGGGTGTAGCTGTTAAAGTAGACTTAACAGCCCAACGTGACTTCTTAGCTTTCGTCTTCCACTCTAATCTGATTTGATACTGACGTCCGTTGGTCAGTCCTGAGGCTTTGTATGCGCGAAGTGAAGTTTTGATCCTTTTTAATCCTGACCATTGTTTAACCCAGGCCGCGGTCGGCTTACCGGCTTTCATGACATGGCTGCGCCAGCTAACCCGGTAAACAGACGCGCCTTTGATGGCATTCCATGAAAGAGTTAAAGACTTATTACTAGCAGTAACTGACGCCCGGGCAGTAGTAAGCTTAAGGGCAGCAGCGTTAGCGTGGTTAGCTGAAAATGCCGTTAATAAGGCCACTAGTATAATTGCGATTAGCGCTGGGGCTCTCAGTTGCAGATGTACGGATTTCAGCATAAAACAATAATAGCTGGCTCTCGCCCTTGATTCTGCTTAGCAGCCTCAGCCGGCAAGTTTATTTGATGCGGTATGCGCCACGCATGAAAGGATGAACACGGCAGAAATAAGTGTAAGTGCCCGCAGCTAAAGATTTAGGCGTTGACCATTCATCCCGCCCTGCTGCTGCTTGCTGCACGATCGCGCCAGCATACGGGAAGCCTAGCTCTCCGGAATCAATGCGTTCCCCGTTAGCTAAAGGATAACTAATGCCGGAACTTAAATCACAGGGCGCTTTGCAAGGCGTGACAGTGTGATAAATCTCAGTTGGTGGATCTTGATTAATGAAACGCAAAGATGACCCTTGCTTAATGACTGGCGGCAATCCTTTCTTACCCGGCATACTCAAATCGCCTTGCTGGTAGAGGAAATCTTTGACTTGTACTTGTGTTAATGTGGGGCCGTCAGCTAATTTGCGGGCATCAGCGTAAGCATTGATTTTGCGGCCGCCATAATCACGATTCTCTTTCAGCTCGCCATGAGTTAAAACTTCACTTTGATTTAAAGCTGGGCTGCCAGCTTGAAAAGGATCAATGCCGCCTGCTGGAACATCAGTCATTTGAACTGGCATAATACCCATTGACTCATACCATGAAGCTTTCGAAGAATCATAAGTCGCTTGCACACTTAAAATGTCGCCTGCTTTTACTTTGACTCGCCACGCTGGTGAAGTAGCTCCCATCGACACATTCCATGATTGACCTTGCGCGCGCCCATAATAATAAGCGTTAGAGCGGAACAGTTTGATTGTTTTGTCGCCTCGGGTTACGAACAGGTCAGTGTACAAGCCTCCAGGATGCAAATGGCCGGCAGTTGCAACTAGTGAAGCATCATGATCCATTCGAACAGTATTTCGTTTCATTAAGGAAGCTGGCGACATACTAGGATAAGTGAACCGGCCATTAACGCCGCTACCGCGCAGCACATCAAAGACCGGGTAAGTGCCGGGATTGACATCCACGAAAGCAGTTCTAACCCGTTTTATTGATGCCGCAGCCGCAGCTTTATCAGGCACGAAATACAATGTGTATTCAAAGACTACTTTGCTGGGACTAGCAGTTAAGTTATGGATCATGTGATTCAGCAGGAACTGATCATTTGGTAGGTATCGATAGCCGAAACCTTTCGGCGACATCCACTGCGTTTTCTCTTCTCCAGCGGCCGTAATTAAAGTGCCGCCTAAATACATCACAAGATGATGAAGATGGATTTGATCAACAGGCGGCGTGCTGCCATCAGCTAATTTCAAAGTAGGAATGAAACCAACAATCCAGCCAGCTTCAGCAGGACGCTGCTCTTTCTTAACTAGCTGCAGCAAATTCAAGTTCTGCCCCGGCTTAATCGCTAACGGCACTTTGAAAGTTTTCTTAACAGTGCCCGCCGGAAAATTAGCGACAGCAACTTTCGGATATTTGCTGCTGGCCGCCTGCCCTGCCGACGGCAACAAAAGCAAGCAGCTGACAATTGAGCCCGCTAACAGCAATGGCAGGCGCTTAGCTGTTAAAGACATTACTTATCTTAGCTGCCAGCATAACTGAAAAACAACTATAATTACTCCCCACCTCGGCCTGTCGGCCTATGCGCAGCTCAACGGATCGGTGCAGTGGCTCACCTTTACTGCCTCGCGAAGCAGAATGAAACCAACAATCCAGCTGGCTCACTAGGCTCCGCAGCTGAAGTGCCGGAGCCCGGTAAGATCGCTAGCTCAAAGGATCTTCCTGCCGGCGGAAAAGAACTTATGAAAGGTCTCATCGGTTTGACAGAGGGCCTTTCCGCACATACCATGTAGCTTATGAGTGAATCTGACGAAGTTGAAGTCGAAGAGTCCTTCGGAGAGCTTGAAAGTCCCGAAAGTAAGGAGTCCTATCTTGTCTCTCTTGGATACCAGAAAGACGGTGCCAAGACTATAGTGGAGAGGGGCTTTTTTGAAAAGATTACTTTGGCTGCTTGGGCCCTGGATGGCGCCGAAAAGGCCGAGGAAATGATCCTGCTTCTGACTGGAGAGGGCACCACTTTTAGCAACGTCAAGGAGGCTCATGATTGGGTTTCTACTTTCGCCGACTTTAGTATTAGCCCCGAAATTATCGGCGATGGCATCGAGGCCTTTGGCCTGCCCGTATTGATTCAGCTTGGGCGCCTTGGTTACGATGATTGGCTCAACTCGGGCTTAGTTGCGGCAAAGGCTGGCCTTGAAGCCGGGTTTGAGCCTGAGCAGATCCCCGCCATGATTGAGCTTTTGGACAAGCATGATATGCTGGCTCACGACGACATCGTGAGTTTCTTCGAGGTTGTTAAGACGGGAGATATCAGCAAAGAAGAGCTTATTTCTGGATCTAAGAACCCTGCCGGATTCGTAGAGTGGATGAATACTTATACCTAGAGTAGCCAAGAAGCCTATGATCGAAGCTGGGATTGCGACTTGTGAGGCGCCCCATATTTCTACTACTAAGCCCGCCCTGCCGGCCCATGCGCAACTCAGCGGACTTCTCTGTTTTGACCTCAGGCTTGGCGCCAAACAATTGCTGCTGCCAGCGCTGAAGCAACTGCCGCCATTAGAATCGGCCAGCCGGGCCCTAAGTTATGTGCTAACAGCCCAGCTAATGGCCTGGCCGCGGTTTGGCCTACTAAAACCGCAGTACCATAAAGCCCCATTGCTTCACTTTGCCGGGCGCTTGGCGCCCACTGAGCAATTGAAGAACTTATAGAAGGCGACAGAACTCCGCGGCTGCCCCCTAGCGCAAACATCAGGCAAGCAGCCGGCAGCAGCCATTGAACTGATCCACTTAACAGCAAGAGTGATAAGGCTGATGCTGCGAGCCCGCCGGTGATCCATTTCAGCGGCTGGCCTGTGCCTCCTCGTGAAGCATAAAGATGGGCTCCTAAAGCAACTGAGATCATTGACAATCCAGTCAGGAAGCCAAGCTGGCTGGCGCCGCGGGCACTGCCCACCCCAACTTCTGCTGCTGACAAAGCAAACCAGGAAGCAGCTACCGCCATTATGGCCGCCCAAGTAGCGGCACCTAAAGGCACCTTGACCTGCTGGCCAGCTTTTCTTTGTGGCACTGGAGCCTGCTTAACAGCTCGGCATAAGGCAAGCCCTAAGGTCGCTAAGAAGCCTATTATCGCGGCTGGAATTGCGACTTGTGAGGCGCCCCATGCCTCTGCCACCAAACCCGCTCCGGCAGCCCCTAAAGCGCCGGCTATTGGGACCATTGAAGCTTCCATTGAGAAAGCCGCCGCTCTGCTTTGCTGATCCGGACACAATGAAGTCCATACGGTCCGCAAGGCCGTTCCTCCCGCTGGCCTCATCAGCCCAGCCGCTAAAGCGATCAGGCAAGTCACTGTGACGCCCGCCTCCACTAATCCTAACGGCAGCAGCATCAATGCTCCTGGAGAAGTGATCAGCAATATCTTCCGCACTGGAAAGCGGTCCATCAGTCGGCCCGTAATCCAAGCTGAAAGCGCAGCGCAGCCAGTATTAATAGAAGCCGCCACTGAAGCCCATAGCCAGCTGCCAGTAGCTCCATAAGCTGCAATTAGGACAATTGCTCCTTGCGGAATGCTGACAGTACGTGAAAGCAAAGACCATCCAAGCAGCGGCTTAGCTCCAGGCAAGTCAAGTACAGGACGATAAAGCGACAACACCTACTGATAATGCCTGCCCGCAGTAGGCGTCGCTACACTCTAGCTATGTAAGCCAGTCTTGGCTTCAAATCTGGCCACCACCCCCCCCCGCCTCGGCCGGTCGGCCCGTGTGAGGCTTCTGCATTCACGGCAATCATAAAGCCGCCTTGAGAAACTTTACGCCCTTAAGATTATTGAACGTGTCTGATCTCACTCCCAGCAGGGCCACTATTGTTGCGACTTTGCTGCTATGGGCCTCGCTCGCTGCACTAGCTTTGTGCGCCGCGCCAGCCTTGGCACAAGCCTCGCCGACTAAGGTCTACACTGGCGTCTATGTCAATGACATTCAAGACGTAAACCTAGAAACTGACACTTACACAGTCGACTTCTACATATGGATGCGCTGGAACAATCCTAAAGTCGACCCATCATCTGAGATTGATCTGATGAACTCTTACGACTCCTGGGGCACGGTCGAGAGGCCAGCGACTGAGAAGCCGGTTCGGCTTAAGGACGGATCGATGTACCGCCTGATCCACTATCAAGGCAAGTTCAACACCAAGTTCCCGCTAACTAAGTACCCGTTTGACAAACAGGATTTAACGGTTCAGATTGAGGACTTCAATTCATCCTCAGAGAAAGTTGTGTTCATCCCGGACGCAAAACCAGTCCAGCTCGCCAGCGGACTCTCGCTGCCTGGATATGAGGTAGGAAAGCCGACTATGGCAATCGCTGATCAGCCGTACTCCACAACCTTCGGTGACACTGGGCTAAAAGCACCTGCCGATTATTCGCGGATTACTATCACAGTCCCGGTGGCCCGGCCCGGGCTTCCGTACACAGTCAAGCTGCTGTTACCAATGCTCGTTGTGCTGCTCTGCGCGGGACTAGTCTTCTTGATCAGCCCAATCCACATTGATGGCCGTATTGCACTGGCGATCACAGCGCTACTGACGCTGGTCGCGCTCAAGTTTATGGTTGATAGCGAACTGCCTAACGTCGACTACTTAACGATGGTCGATGCTATCTACATCGTCGCTTTCGTTTCTGTAGGGATGGGGCTCCTACAAGTTGTCCTTTCGTCGCGCAGGCTAAACCGCGGAGAACCGGTTGACGTCATAATCGCACGCGATCATAAGACACTAATACTTGGCGGAGCTGCCTACCTCATAGTTTCAGCTGTCGTAATAGCAGCCTTCCTGCTTTAGCTGAGCGCGAGGCGCTTCTCAGCCTCGCCCGCCGCCACAATAACCATAAAGCCGCCGCTAAGCAGTGCGCCGCCGCTAAAGTTACTGAACGTGCCTGACCCAAATCCTAATAAAGCTGCTACTGCTGCGACCTTGCTGCTATGCGCAACATTCCTCGCCATTGCCTTAGCGGTAGTGGGCTATGTGGTGTGGCCTTCCCTGGGATTGCAGCAAAGCTGCCCTGCCTCAGCTACGACAGTTGCAGCTAAGCCAGCTGCTAAGAAGCCAGCGGCTAAAGAGCCAGCAGCTAAAGAGCCAGCCCCCGTCAAAGAATCGAAACTAACCGCTAAATTGACGGAAATGAAAATCACTCTTTCTGCTGGTCAGCTGCCAGCAGGCATCAGCAACATTGATGTCTTGAACCTGGGCGCCGCTCCTCATCAGCTTGTGATCCTTAAAACTGATAAGCCAGCCGACTCATTAGGCTCTGAAGCTGTAGTGCCGGAGCCCGGTAAGATCGCTAGCTCAAAGGATCTTCCTGCTGGCGGAAAAGAACTTATGAAAGTTAAGCTGGCCGCCGGCCATTACGCTCTGATCTGCAACCTGCCTGGCCATTATGTAGCTGGAATGCACGCTGATCTGCAAGTCAAATAGCTTAAGCGACTTCGCTGTCAGCCTCGCCGACAGCTTCAGCTTCTAAGCGATTGTTGATCACTAAGGTGCCGCATACTTCATCTTGTAATGGGTAGCGACCTTCGCGCGGAAATAGCAAATACCAGTTGATGACTAGTAGACATAGCCAGCCAATGAACGGCACTGCCAGTAAGAACCAGAAGATAAATACTTTCCAGAACATTTCGCGCCGGAAAGCTTTACGCTGATTAATTGGTCCGCCTTGCTGAGTTATGACTCGCAAGCCCATGAGCTGCTTGCCTAAAGTTTGGCCGTTATGAGTCCCTTCACGGCCCGCGAAACCAATTTGCATAATCGACATCAAAATCAGATAAGCCATGAGTAGCATTAGGAAAGTGAGTGCGCCTTCCCAGCCTCCGTCATCCATGGCGGTAATCGGTGAATTACCGCTCACTACAGCCGCTACACTAATCACAATTAGCAGCAATAAGTAATCAATGAGAGTTGCTTGAGCGCGGCTCATGATGCTGGCTGGCGCCATTGATAAATTCTTCTCAGCTAACTCAGCAGCTAACTCGGCTTTAGCTTGCTTCTCAGCGGCAGCTTGCTCAGCGGCCTTTTCGGCAGCAGCAGTTTGTTCGGCGGCGGTCAGCTCAGCAGCTTGCTGGGCGGCTTGCTCAGCGGCCGCAGCTTGCTCTACCTCTACTTGCTTAGCAGGTTTCTTAACCGCAGGTTTCTTAGTAGTAGGCTTCTTAGCGGCGGCAGGCTTTTTAGCTGCAGGCTTTTTACTAGCGGCAGGTTTTTTCGCTGCAGGCTTATTAGCGGGGGCCGGCTTCTTCTCTGATGGGTCTTCCATGTCTTTAAAGGTACGTAGCAAGATGAACTGGTTTCCTGTTTTTAGCCTTTTAGCAGCTACTTAAGATGCTTCTGGCCGAGGCTTGAGCAGTGCCGCTGACTGCGCTACACTGAGCGACATGGAAACTGAATTCGACAATACTTTGCGTGTTTGTGATACTGAGACTCTGCTGCGTTTGATGCGCGAAGGGCGCGAACAACAGTACAACCGGACATGTCCTCCAGAGATGGAAGCAGAGCTTGATCCGCAAGGGACGCATCTGATTACGCTCAGTTTACTTCATTACAGCTGTTGGGGTCTGGGGTGGAAAGCCCACGGATTTATCCGTGGGATGTAGAACCCCGGCAGTGAAGCTTTCTCTCTAAAGGCAGTCAAAGATTGCGGTTAAACCCGCGCGTTTTTAGCAAAACGCAGCTATACTTAAGGTATGGACGTGCTGCTGGAGCGTAAATCAATCCGGGTACGCTTGGAGCCTAACTCCGGGCAGCTGGAGAAGCTGGCTCAGGCAGCCGGTAGCCGGCGTTTCGTTTATAATTGGGCTTTGAATAGCTGGCAGCAGCATTATGCCGAGCACAAGAAAACTGTCTCATTAAAAGATTTGTCTAGGGAGCTAACAGCACTCAAATATCTGCCGGACACATCCTGGCTGCAGGATGTTGATTCCCAATTGCAGCAGCAAGCCCTGGCTGATGTTAGACGCTCTTTTCAGAATTTCTTTGCTAAGCGAGCCCGTTATCCGCGCTTCCGCTGCAAAGGCCGCGCTAAAGAGTCTTTCCGCATTCCGCAGCGGGTAACTGTCAAAGGCCGCCACCTGTATGTCCCTAAGGTCGGTCATGTGCGAACTAGCGAACTCATTGACCTGACTGGCTTCACGCATAAGAGCACCACTTTCTCATTGGACTCTGACGGGTATTGGTATGCCAGTTTAGTGGTTCAGTTCGAACTGCCTAAGGTGGCTTTGCCGACGCTTCGAGATGATGTCAAAACTGTCGGCATCGACTTAGGGCTGAAAGACCTGATGGTTTTGTCTGATGGAACAGTTCATGAGAACCCGCGCTGGTATCGCAAACGGGAGCTGAAGCTAGCCAAAGCGCAGCGTGAACTATCAAGAAAGAAGAAAGGTTCTAAAAATCGTGAGAAAGCAAAGCTGAAAGTAGCTAAGGCGCACGCTAAAGTCCGACTGGTTCGCGCTGACCACATTCATAAGCTAACCACTGACCTAGTACAACAGCACGACACCATCGTTATTGAAGACCTTTGTGTAAAAGGGATGGCGAAAACCAAGCTATCTAAAAGTATATATGACGCATCACTCGGAGAAATCCGTAGACAATTAGAATACAAAGCACGCTGGAATCATAAGCGGCTGATTGTTATTGACCGCTGGTATCCCAGTAGCAAAACCTGTTCCGGCTGCGGATTGATTAATCAGGAACTGGAATTGAAAGACCGCTCCTGGACTTGCCAAGGCTGCCAGGTGGAACATGGCCGAGATTGGAATGCCTCGGTTAACATTCGGGCTGAAGGATTGCGTCAAGCAGAAATAGTCGCCGTGGGAAACACGGAGACTTTAAACGCTTGTGGAGAGCATGTTAGCCGTCCAGCAGCTGAGGCTGCCGACGCACTGCTCGTCGAAACAAGAACCCCACGCTTTTAAGCGTGGGAGTTTCAGTACAAGCAGGCTGAGCCTTGCCCTGCTCACGCTCGGCTCATGATGATGATTAAGCTGCGCGATCAAGAACAGCCGCAAGAGATCATTCTTGATGCCAGCTTGGAAGAGACTCAAGCCTTGCCTGAGCTTGAGTCAGCCGCCTGAGCTTAGGGATGGATGCTGCCGTCAGGCATGTGAGCGCCATGCATGTGAGCGCCATGCAGGTCTGCGCCAGTCAAGTCGGCGCCTCTGAAGTCAGCAAACTGCAGGTCGGAGGATCTCAAATCCGCGTTACGTAAATCAGCACTCTTGAAATCAGCATGAGAGGCCTTTACGTAGCGCAAATCAGTATGCATCAAATGGGCGCCATGCAAGTGGGCGCTGGTCAATTTGCTGTGCTCCATGTGCGCAATTGTCAGGCGCGCTCCCACCAGGTTAGCCCCAGTAAAGTTGTCGTAGTTCAGTAATGCGGCGCCAAGCATAATCTGGTAGAGGTTGGCGTGCGTGAAATTGGAGCCGTATAAGTTAGCTTTATGGCCTTCAGCGTGCGAGAGGCTCGCGTTACTGGCGTCAGCGTGCAGCATCGCAACCTCATCCAGCTCAGCTTCACGCAAGTTGGCGTGACTTAGATTAGCGCCATACAAACCGGCGTTACGTAAGTCAGTGCCGATCAGCTTGCTGTAACTAAGATTACTGCGGGAAAAGTTTGCGTAGCGCAAACCGTAGCCACTGAAGTTAGCTCCTTGGAAGTTGCTGTCAGGGCATTGAGTGTGCCATTCCAGAACGCAGCCGTGATAAGTGTCAGCTTGCGCCACTGCGCTAACAGTACAGAAAGATGCCAGCAGTGAAGTGACTAAAAGAATTTTGTTCAGTGAGCACATCTGCTTATAGTGCCTTACGGCGCTGCTTAAAGCTTCTCTCGCCGCTAAGGCGGATGAATTCTGACACTTAAGTCACTTCAGAGGGCAAGCTTGTTCTACTAAGCCCAGCCTGGCAAACTGTTAGTAGTGACAGTCCTTAAAACCACTTTGCTTTTGCGCATTTTATTTCTAACTGCTGCCGTAGTAGCGCTTTGCTTACTTGCTGATGTCAGGCCGGCAGCAGCAGCTGTTGTCGGGGATCCTTTCCCTTCTGGCGCAAAGCTTTATGTTGATACTGCAGGGCCAGCAGCTCAGCAAGCCAAAGCATGGCGAAGCAATCGGCCGACCGAGGCAGCCAGCATGAACTTCTTAGCTAAGCGCTCTACAGCGAGATGGCTGGGTGACTGGACTCCCAATCCCCAGCCAGCAGCATCTCAGTTAGCTACCTCAGCCCGCCAAGCTAAGGCTGTCGCGGCGGTAGTGGCATACAATATCCCTCAGCGTGACTGCGGATCATATTCAGCAGGTGGCGCTCATTCCGCCGCCGCCTACCAGCAATGGATTAGCTTACTGGCCGCTGGCTTAGGCAAAGGACCGGCAGCGGTGATACTTGAACCTGACGCAGTAGCGGGATGGGATTGTCTTAGTTCGGAAGGCCAAGCAAGGCGCGCGCAGATGCTGCGACAAGCAGTAGCGGCCTTAAGCCAGCGCCGCATAGCGGTGTATCTCGATGGAGGAAACGCTAACTGGCAGCCTGCTTCAGTGATGGCCGCTCGCTTGCGTAGCTCGGGCATAGCTCAAGCTCGGGGAGTGGCAGTTAACGTATCTAATTTCCGTAGCACTAAAGAGTCACTGGCTTATGTAAGGGCTTTGAGACGTTATTTGCCGGGCTTGCATGCTGTAATTGACACAAGCCGCAATGGGCGCGGCCCGGCAGTCAACAATGAATGGTGTAATCCTGCCGGTCGGGCTTTAGGGGCTGCGCCTACTGTATCGCCGAAACTTGCGCCTTTAGATGCTTTGCTATGGATTAAGACTCCCGGCGAATCAGATGGCACTTGCAATGGCGGACCTGCAGCTGGCGTATGGTGGCCTGAACAAGCACTTGGCTTAGTGAAGTTAGCTCTAAACCCAGGCCTGAATGGCTAAGCGGCATAGTTCACTACCAGGCTGATTTCGGCTGCTGCCAGCTTCGGTGACTTTGATCTCTTGAAAGCCTGCCGCCTGACAACCAGCAATCAAGGCTGGCAGATTAGGTACCCACCAGTTAGTGGGATCGTTGCCTATTTCACTTCCGGCCGCGAAACGCCACATCGCTTCTTCTTCTACGCCCCCTACCACCATGCCTTCAGTTTCAATGACGGCCACTTCCTTGCATAAGTTCTTCAGTCTGCGTAAAGCTGCGAAAGGATTCTCTAAATGGTAGAGCACTCCCAGGAAGAGCACTACATCAAATTGGCCAAGATCAGACAAGTCATCAGTTTCGAAGTCTTTGATGACTGACACGACTTCGCTGCCTAAGGCTCGGTGAGCTAAGTCATATCCTTTGCGGCCTGGCAAAGTGTCATAGTTACCTAAAGCGCCGGGCACTAAAGCAGGATGCTGCTGCTCTAATCCTTGTTCTTTTCTGATGGCAGCAGCTCGGGCAGCTACATCATTATCACGGCCCCAGATGAAACTATCTAGTGAGGTCACTGAGCTAGCTCCTTCAGCTTCAGCGCGGAAAGAGAAATAACCATCCCAAGCTCCAACATCTAGCACGCTACGACCTGATAAGTTTAGGTCAATTTGCTGCCATTCTTTTTCTAGGATGGCGGAAGTCTTATTCCCAGGGGTAATTAGTCCCTCTGGTAGCTGAATTGAATGCCACCAGAAAGGTACTGCTTCTATCTCCGCGGCAAGATCTTGATCAGGCATTGATCACCTTGTGAGCTGACAAGATCAAAGCCTTCCCTTTGGCCGCTTTTTCCATCAAGGCGCTCTTGAGTTGTGAGCCGTAGGCCGGGCGGCTTTGAACTGCTTTTTGCAGCAAATTGCTTTTACCGCTGCGCGGCCGTCCGTAAATAGTAATCAGCATATGCTTTAATATAGCCTGGGCTGGGTATGCTGACCCTTGCGTTACTGCAGCCTAGGCTATAAGCTTGTTCTATGTCCACTAACTTGATCTACAGACACCCAGTGTCAGACGGAGCCTTCGTAGTCTCAACCATCGATCTAGGAGATAACGTCGATTCTTACGATGGTCGCCTTGTTAGAGAACATTCTTTCGAGACGCTGGTGTTCGCTGAGGGAGGTGGAGGCGCGGAGTTAGACGGCAGTCGATATTACAGCTTAGAAGAGGCGAAGGTAGGACATCAAGAAATTGCATCACGCTGGGAAGGCGCGCAGCGAGTTACCTGCCTAGAGTGCATGCAAGAGTACGCTGAATCGCCGGCGGCGCGGCTGGCAGATGAAAGCGGCATATGCTCCTACGACTCTCAGCACAAGCTATTCTGCGCGGCCTGCTCCTATGAAGAGAGATGCCCTGATCACCCTAAAACGCTAGAGCAATAAGTCTTCTAGAAGCATTTGAGGCCTTCGCGGCACGAAGCAGGCCATAGCAAGCCTACAGACAAAAGCGCGGTTCTGTGTGTCACAGGTTCGGCTTGTTTTTCAGGCGGACAGAGCGGCCCGGAGAGTATCCGCTTTTGAGTTTCGATGTCAGGCATACTCATAACATGTCCCGCTTTAAAGCCTTCAGCCTGCTGTTAGTGACAGCTAGCTTATGTCTGGGCGTCGCTAGTTCAGCGGGAGCGGCATCACAGATGATGATAGGCGTTGATGATGACGGGCTAATGCAAAGAGATTCTTCCGCTACCGCATTGACCGCCAAGCAGTGGCAGCAGAACGGAGTTGGCTTCAGTCGCCTAACTCTGGTTTGGACGCGTATCGCGCCGGCCCCTAATAGTATTAAGAAGCCAGCTGGCTTTAACGCTCGTAACCCTAATAGTGCTGGCTATCATTGGGCTGATGTGGATCGGGCTGTAAACTCTCTGGAGAAAAACAACATCAAAATCAGTATTGCGGTTGCCTCCCCCGCTCCTTACTGGGCTTCTACAAGCCCGAAACTTCGTAGCCCTAGTTATAAGCCGGCCCCTAAAGCGTTAGCTGATTTCCTGTATGCAGTCGCTAAAAGATATAAGGGACGTATTTTGAGCTACATCCCGTTTAATGAACCAAACTTGTCTGCTTATCTGACGCCACAATATTCTTGTTCTTCTAAGCCGGGCTCCATCTGCTATTTAGCTGGGGCTGCTCAATACCGCGAACTTTACCGCGCCGCTTACAACTCAATTAAGACAGCTGATCCGGCAGCAGCAGTATGGATTGGGCCTTTAGCGCCGCACGGTAAAATAGGGCGCTCACCTGGGCCAACAGCGTTCTTTAAAGCTATGGCCTGCCTGAAAGACAATTATGCGATTGATGTCACCAGCCCAGGCTGTGAGAACTACACGCCTTTACTGACTGACGGCATAGCTCATCATCCCCACACTCTGCTGCTTTCACCTATCGGCCGGGATCCAGGTGACGCCATCACTACCGCTAATCTTTCTGCGCTGACTGCCTTGTTTGATGCCCTACAAAGCAAAGGTCGCATTTTCAACAGCTCCTCTGGCGACATATCGAAGCTGAATGCGCCGCTTGATGTCTTCATTGATGAATACGGAGTGCAAACTAATCCGCCTGACAACCTGCAGGGTCTCTCGCAGGCGAAGCAGAATGATTATTACCAGCAGGTAGCTTATATGATGTGGAAGAATCCGCGGGTGAAGCTGCTGTCCTTTTATCTTTGGAAAGATGAGCCTACCACGAAAGCTAAAAGCTGGGCTTGGCAGTCAGGTGTTTACTTCCATGACGGCAAAGCGAAAGCTTCCGCTGCTAGCTTTCCTCATCCTTTCTGGCTCACTTCTTTCTCTTCACGTCGCGCCGTTAAACTATGGGGGCAAGCTCGTGCTTATCCAGATCACCCGATTCTGATCCAATCTAAAGAGAAGGGTGCTAAGCGTTACTTCACTCAGGAAACCTTGGTAAGTGACTCGCAGGGGTTCTTCTTAACTAAGCTCCCTTCCTCTTCTGGCACTCGCTTTCGTTATTGCTATGGGTCTCGGCGTAAGTGTTCTAATTCAAGAATCGCACCTTAACTGCCATTTTTGTTGCTGAGCGGGCATATGCTCTAGCCGCGTCATATATTTAAACTGTATGCCTATTAACGCTCTTTACGATAATTTCCCCTTATTGCAGCATCGCCCAATCAGTTATTTAGACTGTGCTGCTTCAGCTCAAAAGCCAGCTCCAGTCTTAGCAGCCATGGAACACTATCAGCGCACTAACTATGGCCCAGTCCCCGGCGGCCTGTACGACTTAGCAGCTGACAGTCAGCAAGACTACTGGCAGGCCCGTCAACAAATCGCATCGTTAGTAAACGCAAAAACAGAGAACACAATTTTTACAGCTAATGCCACCGGCGCAATCAACTTAGCAGTATGGGGATTCGCTGCTCAGCATTTACAAGCCGGTGAAATGATTGTTCTATCTCCTGCCGAGCATCACTCTAACCTAGTACCCTGGCAGCAACTAGCTGACCGGCACGATTTGCTGCTGCGCTGGCTGCAATTAGATCCGCAAGGCCAGATTGACTTACCGGACGCTCAGTCTGCTTTGTCAGATCCGCGCGCCAAAATGCTGGCAGTAGCTCATGTCTCCAATGTGCTAGGTACCATTAACGACGTTAAAGCTCTGACTGATTTAGCTCACAACAATCAGGCTGTTGTGCTGGTAGACGGCACTCAGGCAGTGCCACAAATCAAAGTTGATGTGGAAGCCTTGAACTGCGATTTTTATGCTTGGTCCGGCCATAAAGCTTACGGTCCGAGCGGCATCGGCGTGCTACACATTCAAAGACCCCTAAAAGACATTGAGCCCACAGTACAAGGCGGCCACATGATTCAATCAGTTACGTTGCAACATTCCACCTGGGCGGAAGACCATAGTCGCCTTGAAGCTGGAAGTCCTTGTTTGACAGAAGCAGTTGGCTTAGGGGCAGCCTGTCAGCTGCTGTCCTCAATCGGGTTCGATCAAATCAGTGAGCATGCTTACCAGCTAGCTTCTTACGCCGTGGGCATGCTACAAGAAATCGGCGCTGACATTTATGGCCCTGAACTTGGATCTCCGCGCGCCGGCTTAGTATCTTTTAATTTGCCGGGAGTTCATGCTCATGATGTAGCAGAAATCTGTGCCCGCAACAAAGTATGTGTCAAAGCTGGCCATCATTGCGCCCAGCCATTACATAATGAGATCCTGGGAGTAGCTGCTTCAGTAAGAGCCTCATTCGCTATTCATTCCACTTCGCAAGATGTAGATAATCTACTGGCGGCTTTAAGAAATGCGCAACAAATATTTGCCTAAACGCACCTTATGAAACACTCTTCCGATCGGCTCCTTCATTAGCTCCCCGCGGTGTACGGATAGTCATATTGAGGCTGCTGATCATCGGCTGAGCTAAAGCCTCATTGTCGCCACTAATTTGACTCTCAGCTCCCCCTTAAATGTTTGAGCTCACCGGCAGCAAATGGTGGCCCTGCCTTCTAACTGCGTGGTAGGGTTGGGCAACTAACCAAGGAGTCTCCTGTAAATGCCCGCCAGTCTTCCCGCCTCAGTCGACTATCTCGTAATCGGCGCCGGAGTCCACGGACTCTCAACCGCCCGCTCGCTTGCAGAGCGCGGCGAAGAAGTGCTCGTGATCGACAAAAGCAGCATTGCTGCCGGTGCTTCTGGCATCGCTTGCGGCGTAGTTCGCAACAACTACTACCAGCCTGCGATGGCCGAACTGATGGCAGCCTGCGTCGAAATGTGGGAAGCTGAAGCTGAAGCCTTGAACTATCACAGCTCCGGCTACATCGCGCTCGGGCCTGAATCGCAGCGCGGCGACCTTGAAGAAGTTTTTGAGCGCCAGCAGCGGATCGGCTACGACTCCGAGCTGCACACCGGCGAGGCCGATGTGATGGCGCACATGAAGACGCTCTACCCCGACTGGCGCGCGCCAGGGCTGACTGTCTGCCTGCACGAGCACGTCGGCGGTTTCGCCTTCAACAAAGAATCGATGCATGGTCTTGCCGACCTCGGCCGCGCAGCCGGCGCCTCGATCATCGAAGGGGTCGAAGTAACCGGCTTCGTCCGTGACGGCTCAGGCGCCGTGACCAGCGTTCAAACCAGCTCCGGTGAAATTGCGATCGGCAAAGAAGTAGTGGTTGCCGTTGGCCCGTGGATCGCCGGCATGTGGGAGATGCTTGAGCTCCCGGACCGGCTCGACGTGCGCCAGCCAGACGGTTCGCTCACCGAAGACCTGCCAATGTGGACCTACTGGTACCTGCAAGAAGGCGAGCTAGATTTGCCGCCGGAGACGCTCGACACGGCGGCCGGCAAGCCATCACCGGTGCTGCACGTTGACAGTGATGCGCCGCTCCACGCTGACGATGGAACGCTGATCACCGACGAGCCTTGGGGCGTCTACTTCAAGCCTGACCGCACCAGCGTGCAGGGTGGCGCAGCGCCGATCCAGCTCGGTACTGAGTTTGAGGTTGACCCTTACCCGACCGGCACCGTTAACGATGACTTTGGCCAGATGTGGTCATCATCGCTCTCGCACTGCATGGAGCGCTTTGAGGGAACCAGCTCGAAGTTCATCAACACCCGCTCCGGCGGCGTCGGCGCTTTCACGGTTGACAACTTCCCCGTATTCGACCGGATGGCGCCAAACGTCTTCATCGCCGCCGACTCAAACCACGGTTACAAGATGCTGGCCGTTGGCCGCGAGATCGCCAGCGTCCTGGTCGGCGAGCACTCAACGCTGCTTGCGCCGTTTAGCTACCAGCGCTTCGAGGCTGGCGACCTACACCCAGTATCGAACAGCCCTTACCCCTGGAGCTGAGGCAAGCTAAGAAGCGCATAATAAATCTTTGCCTAAATCCTGCCTACCAGCAATATCAGATTCAGCAGCCTGTTTATGGCTAATCTCAGTTGGCATCATTTAAGCTGTAATGATGAAACTAAGTCATTTTGGACTGTTGGCAGCTTTGATCGCCATGTTGTTAGTGTTCGCCGCACCCGCTGGCGCCAGTTCGAAGATTTCTGTTGGTGATAGGGCCCTGACGCTGAAGTGGTCTGCTGTGAAGGGTGCCTCTGGTTATCGGGTTAGTTGGCGCAGCCGTGCTTTGAAGGCTGGTAAGCCAACCGCGGCCTGGTCGAAGAAGTGGCTTGGTTTGAAGGTGCTGAAAGCTTCAAAGCGTTCTTATAAAGCTACAGGGCTTATTAATGGTGCAAAATATCAAATCAGATTAGAGTCGAAAGCGAAGAAGTCACCCTGGACTGTTAAGTCTACTTTAACAGCTACGCCTAATGCCTCGCCCCCTGATCCGCCTACTAATGTCACTGGCGTAGCTGGAGATGGCCAAGTAACTGTATCATGGAAAGATCCCTCAAATAATGGTGGGTCAGTTATTACTAGCTATCGAGTTAATGCTTCCGGGGAAGGTGGGCAATCTTGCACCGCCCAAGGCCAAGCAGCGACCACTTGTACTGTAACTGGACTCGCTAACGGCACATCTTATACTTTTATTGTGACCGCTATCAGCGGAGTTGGTGAGCGGCCTTCGGTGGCATCAGCGCCGGTCACACCACTTAGCCTTCCGGGCTCTCTTCCGCCCGCGACGACGCCTGGCGCGCCGACATCGCCTCTTGCAAGTAGTGTTGGCCAAGGCCGGGTAACAGTGTCATGGACGGCACCTGCTAGTGACGGTGGTTCTGCGATCACCGGCTACACAGCCAGAGCTTCCGGCGATAGTTCGCAGGCCTGCGCAACGAACGGAGCTCTCTCGTGCACGGTGGCAGGGCTCGCTAACGGCACTGCCTACACGTTCACTGTTGTGGCAACTAACGCGATTGGCAACTCGGGAGTTTCCGCTGCCTCGGGAACGGTTACTCCGGCCAGCTGCGCCACTGGCGGGGTTTGTGTGGTCGGAGACAGCGGCCCAGGCGGCGGCACGGTCTTCTACGCTCCGGGGGCTGCGTTCACGGAAGCGGGGACTTCATGCTTTGAAAGCTGTCTTTACCTTGAGGTCGCTCCGGCCCCGGGCTGGAGCTCAGGCGGTGTTGATCCGGAATATCAGTGGGGTGGCGGGAACGGCACGGTGCTGGGTTCGTGCAGTAATTGGAATATTTCGGGAGCTACGGGCACCGCAATTGGTTCTGGGTTTGCTAATACTGCTGCGCTGATCACTGCCTGCCCCGATTCTAATGGTAATGGCTCAGCGCCAGCCGCGCGCGCTGCTTGGACTTACCTGCCGACAGTTGGCGGCGTCAGCATTCCCGGTTGGTTCCTGCCCTCAAAAGATGAAGCCATGGAGCTTGATAAGTCCGATGTTGGGGGAGTGGGTAAGGTCGGCAATGACTACTGGACGTCATCGCAGGTCGGCACCCCAAGCTTCGAGGCGAACTATGCCTGGGAGCAGTGGATAGGCTTCTTGACCTACTCACTCGCCGACCATAAGCAGCAAAGTTTCCATGTCCGACCGATAAGGGCTTTCTAGCCCCAAAAGGCTGTAAACTTAGCTGATACAGCAATATGTTTTCATGCGCATGCTAGTATAACCAATATGCGTTCGCCAACATCATCGACAAGGGGAGTAACCCGCATCGCATTGCTGCTGGTTGTCGCGCTTAGTTGTGTCGCCGCACCAGCTAACTCGCAGGCGTCATCACTAATTTATGGCCTCACTGGCAACACCCCGGCCGGGATTACGATCAATCCGGCTGGCAACATCTACACCACCAACAACGCCTCGGATAACGTGTCGGAGATTCTGCCCGGCGGCGCATCGTCAATTTTTGCCGCCACCCACCAAGCTCCATTCGGAATTGTGATTGATCCTGCCGGCAACCTTTACACAGCCAATTATGTCTCAAACAGTGTCTCAAAGATTACGCCAGCCGGGGTATCAACGATTGTGGGCTACACCGCCAATGGTCCATACGGAATTGCGATCGATCCAGCCGGCAACCTTTACACCGCCAATAACGGCTCAAAGAACGTTTCGAAGATTACGCCAGCTGGCGTATCAACGATTCTGGGCACCACTGGCGCCAATCCGATTGGGATTGTGATTGATCCTGCCGGCAACCTTTACACCGCCAACCAGGGCGGCAACAATGTCTCGAAGATTACCCCAGCTGGAGTATCAACTGTTCTGGCCGCCACAGGCGCCAATTCGCACCCGTTTGGGATTGCGATTGATTCATCCGGCAACATTTACACCTCCAACTTCACCTCCGGCAACGTTTCGAAGATTACGCCAGCCGGCGTTTCAACGATTCTGGGAAGCACCGGCTCGCAGCCGGGAGGGATCACGATCGATTCGGCCGGCAACCTCTACACCGCTAACGCTGGCTCAAACAACGTTTCAAAGATTACGCCAGCTGGCGTCTCAACCGTTATTGGTGCCACTGGAGCCAATCCGGTCGGGATTGTGATCGATTCAGTCGGCAGGCTCTACACCGCTAACAAAGGTTCGCACACTGTCTCGCAGATCACACCGAACTGGTCGCCAAACATCTTCCCTGCGCCGCCAGCGAAGCCCGCCGCACCAACTGCTGCGGTCGGCAGTCCAGGGAGCGGCACCGCAACTATAACTGTGACCGCCAACCCCATTTCGGCCGTCTTTGGAACTCCGGTTTCCTACACCATGAGCGCTACCCAGGATAACTCGAAGCAGTGCACCGTCATGATCGAAACCACGTCTTGCAGCGTTACCGGACTAACGATCGGTGCTACCTACACGTTCACCGCGCGGGCAAATTTACATAGCTGGCAAACCGTATCCTCAGCAGCATCGAACAGCGTCACGCCAACGCCAGGCTCAGGCGGAGGCGGCTCAGGCGGAGGAGGTTCAGGAGGCTCAGGCGGGGGCTCAGCGCCCTCCAACCTGTTCACCGTTACCAAAGCCAAGGCTAAAGTCGCCAAGGCGTCGATCGTGTTGACGACAAAAGTCAAGGTTCCTGGTGCCGGCAAAATCTCGCAGACAGCAACAAGCAGCAAAGGCAAGAAATCCACGACGCGCTGCACGGCTGCCAAGACGACCTCTGCCACCACCACCTACACCCTGATCTGTAAAATTGGCAAGGCGGGGCGCGCCGCTCTACGCAAAGCCAAAATGACCTTGGCTGTGCGCACCACTTTTATGCCGACCGGCGGCACACTAGCTGAGAAAACGCAGATAGTGAAGCTAGCGCGCAAGCGCTAGGCGAGAGCAGCGCTTTGCGGCTTATTGCCCATGGATTGGCTACCCCACCTACTCACTCTCCGACCATAAGCAGCAAAGTTTCCATGTCTGACCGATAAGGGCTTTCTAGCCCTAAAAAGAACTGAGTATGCATTTCAGCAACACCATGCGTTATGATTGGGCTTATGCGTGCTTTTCAGGCTGGATTCTTTAGCGTTTTTGCAGCATTGATCTTGCTGTGTGGTGTTGCCCTGGTCTCCGTAGTAGTTCCGTCTAGCGCAAATGCTTTTTTAGCAATTAATCAACCGGTCTTACCTAGTTCGCATAATTGCTCAATTAATGCTGCTAATAAGCAAGGTTCAGGGCCTGACTCAGCAGGCAGCACTGAAAGCTGCTTGAAGGTAGCGCTGACTGTTGGGCAAAATCGTAATGGATCAGGAGTTTTAGCTAAGGGCAGTAAAACCAATTACCTGCAAATTAAAGTCAGCAGTGATAGTAAGCTGCCTGAGCAAAGCACGCCTTTGTATGTCAGGCTGCCGCGACTAGTTAAGTTAGGCAAGTTGCCTTCCGGGCTGAAAAGCAAGCAGATGACTAGTCCTTTTGAAAAAAGCTCTACGAAGCCTAACTCAGATGGCTCATCAGATTTGTTGGTGTACGGCAACATTATTTCCCGGCCTGGCAAAAGTGCGGCTTATTCTATCCCCTTGCAGCTCACAGGGCAAGGCAAAGGAGTGATAGAAGCCGGAGTTCAAGATCCTACTGGAGGCGAAGGCCAAAGTGCGGTGCAGCCTTTGACTTGGTCGCCGCAGGGCGCCTCCCGCAGCTATACTCCGTCTGAGGGCTCAGATCAATTGGTGCGCCAGATCGCCACGAAGATTAAAGTTAAAAATGAAGTTGCCAGCAAATGCCCCGGCGAAAAAGCATTACTTAATAAGGTTTGCCCCGGAGTAGAAGCCTTATTAGATGACCCCGACACCACTCCACCTGACACCACTCCACCTGACACCACCCCACCCGACACCACTCCACCTGCCTTCTTCTTGCTGAGCGTTTCGCTGGCTGGCGATGGAGCGGGCAGCGTCACTTCTTCTCCTACTGGCATTAGCTGCCCAGCTGATTGCAATAAAAACTTTGAGCCTGGGACTGTAGTGCAGCTAACTGCCCTCGCTGACCCTAACTCCTCTTTCTCTCACTGGACAGGCGCTTGCTCTAATAATAAAACCTCTTCCTGCTCTTTGACGATTAGTGAAGCGCTCAGCACTAGCGCAGTGTTTAGTGCTGCTGCTCTCGCCGGCGGCGCTATGCATGCCGCCAGCTTAGTTCATGCCGCCGCCACTTCTTGCGCTACTGGCCGCATGGTATATAGTAACGCGCGCGGACAAGTATTTCCTTCTCAGCAGCTGCCAGTTAGAGCATATGACGAAAACAACGGCACCGATGATTTGCTTGCTCAAGGATTAACTGACAGCGAAGGGCGTTTTCGGCTCTGTTTTGACAACGCTGACACTGCCTTGGTTGGCGGAGCTAACGCTGACTTATATTTGCAGTTCAAAACAGCAGTCTCGCAATGGGAAGTTGTTGATGATTGCTGCGGACATACTGGCCTGACTCCTTTTGCTTATAAATTCGAAACCACTGTTAGAGATAACATCCCGGACGGAGACATTAACTATGGGGATCTAAGCGCTGCCCCTAACCGTCAGCGAGCTTTGCATGCTTTTGATACTATGCGCCAAGCCTGGCAATGGACTAACGCTCATTCACCGGCTGGCACCGGGTCATGCTGGGCAATGAGACCAGGGAATGCGGGTAGTATTGTTGGTCCACGCCAAACTCCTGACTGTAATCAAAAAACAGTGATGTGGAATGCTCCTGGAGAAGGAGGGCTTTTGCCTACTTCATGGCCTCATTATGGCGGCTGCATGGCAGCCGTCGCAGCTAACATTATTTGCCTGACACCGACTGCACCTGATTGGCCTTTCGACACTTTGCATGAGCTGGGCCACAACTTAATGCAGGACGTTCATTCAGGAACTTTTAGCGTCCCCTTCACCGGCCTTCCGCCAAATGATTGCCCGTCGCCGCATGGATTTGGGAGCGAGGAAGATACGGGATGCGCCTGGACTGAAGGCTGGGCTAGTTTGTTTTCTTGGATGGTTCGTGATCAAGCTTTAATAGGTGGAGGAGATGCAGCCATCAATAGCGAAACTGACTATGACCTCCTCAGCTGGCAAGATTACCGCGGCAATAACCGTGGCAGTAACGTAGAATCCAGAGTCGCTGGATCATTATGGGATATAGCTGACAGCAGCAATGAGCAGCCATACGACAAATTAAGCGTTGGCACCAGCGCCTTATGGAATGCTTTTACTAGTACTCCGGGCAGGAATTTCCCTGACTTTTTAGCCATTTTAGCTCGCAACGGAGCAATTGATCAAAGCAGCCAAGATTATCGTTCTACTTTATACGGCAACACAATCAGTTTTACTCCTTTCTCAGAGCCTCTGGCGAGTCGCTGGGTCAGCCGACCAATGCCGCCAGTGGCTGCTCCTTCTAACTATAGTAACAGTTCAACAGGTCAGACTTTTAAAATTGATCGTCCAGCTCGCATTTCGGCCTGCCCTGACTTAGTGTTGGCGCAGAACATTTGGCGAGGAGTGAGGCCAATAACCGCTTATCGTAGCAGCGGATTCATCTACCCAGCTCGTGAGGACTTGATGCGCAATGATCTTAGTGGTGAGCGTCTGCGTCAAGACTGGAACCGGCTCTATAACTATTTCCGCGGTCCGGTTCGCTATAACGAACTAGAGAATTACCGAAATTCCCTAACTCAGACCGGGCCTCCTAGTGCTGAGGATCCGCCAGGCGTTTGGGTAGGTAGTCAAGATTTCCCGTACCGCTTCCATTTGCGCAGCTTCGAAGATCAAGCTTTGCAGAACATGACGGCCAACAGCGGTCCTGATCTTAACTTATTTACGGCCGGCAACATCTCTGTTGAGCTGCCCACTCAACCTCGAACATCATACATACAAGCCGGAGGTTCGGTGCCCGCTGACGGGCGCGATGGAAGAGCGCTAAATATTCAAGAGGCTATAACCGGCCAGCATGTAGCAGGCACTGTTATGCCAGGTTTTCAGACCGAAGAACAAGCAAATCATTACCGCATTAAACTGCTGCCTTGCGATCAGCTAGCAGCCGGAGCTAACAGCCAGCCAGAAGCCTCAGTTATTAACTCAGTGGCTTTAATGCAAGCCGGAGCGTCTTATCACATTACCGCTGCTCCTTCAGGCACAACTAAATTAGCTAAAGGTGCTGATCTGCAACTAGAAATAAGGGCGCTTAAAGATGATTGCGCTAACAAGCAAAGCGCCGAAAACTGTGACTGGAAAAAGTCAGCTGTCAAGAAAGCTGACCGCCGCAAAAAAGGTCAAGCAGAAAGCATGACTTTCATAGCTCCACAAACAGGACTGTACCGAATCTATGGAACTAACAAAACTAAACAAGCGGTGCCTTGGCGAGTCACCCTGACTAAGAGCTCTGGTTAAAAAGGCTTCTTGTTGTCCCGAAGCCGCCAGCCGGACAGCAGCTGTTTTTAAGGCTAAAGCTTTCCGCCCTTGATGAGTTCTCGGCCTATTATTGGGAGACAAATACTGCCTAAATCATATTCACCAGCAATCTCAGATTGGGCACAATGTAAACTAGGGCAATGAAACTAAGTCAGCTTACCTTGTCAACTACTTTGATTACCCTGCTTCTAGTGTTCGCATCGCCGACACTCGCCGCTGGAGTAGCTAATGAGTTGACACTCTCACCTTCAGGCTCGGACTCGGCGAGCGGCAGTAGGAGTGCTCCGTTGCGCACGCTCGGCGCCGCTTGGCGCAAAATTCCACTCGGCAACTCAGGCCGCTGGCTGCTGAGGCTTAAGGCCGGCATTTATCGCAACGGCGCGCCGGTCTACTGGGAGCGTCGGGGTGGACCGATTACGATTGAGAGCGTTGACGGCCGCGACGCAGCGCGCCTTCCCGGAATGAACGTCTACCGAGTAAACGGACTGACGCTGCGAGGCGTTCGGCTAGATGATGGCGGGGACGTTTTTCATTGTGAGCTCTGTAAGAGAGTGAAACTAGACCGTGTGACACTGCGCGGCAACGGAGCACAGGAGACGATCAAGATCAACCAGTCGAGCGACGTGACTATCGCCGATTCCGACGTTTCGGGCGCCGGCGACAACAACTTCGATGCGGTCGCTGTTCGGAGAATCAAACTACTGCGCAACCACTTCCACGACGCCGAAGACTGGTGCGCATACGCGAAGGGCGGCTCGACCGAGGTGATCGTGCGCGGCAACCTATTCTCGGAGTGTGGCACGGGAGGTTTCACCGCTGGGCAAGGGACAGGAATGCAGTTCATGGCCTCACCATTTACTCATTACGAAGCCAGCTCGGTGCTGATCGAAGGCAATAGTGTCCGTGACACCGAGGGCGCAGCGTTCGGCGTCAACGGAAGTGCCAACGTGCTGATCCGGCGTAACATTGCGACGCGGATCGGCGCCCGCTCGCACGTGCTTGAGGTGGGTTACGGCAGCCGCTCCTGCGACGGGCGACCAGGCGACGCAGGTCGTAGCCGCTGTGCCAGCTACATCCGCGCCGGTGGCTGGGGCACAACGGTCGTTGACAACGGAGATAACTTCATTCGAATTCCAAACAGCAACGTGCTGGTCTACGACAACGTGATCTCCAACCCCGTAGACGCCGCGAGTCAATGGCAGGTTTTCTCCGTGGCAGGCGCGCGCCCGGGAGCCAGCGGCGGCGTGCCGAGCGGGCGGCGAGCCGATGATGGGCTAAGAATCGTCGGCAACGCGATCTACGACGGTGGCGCCGACCATTCCCTGGGTCTTGGCGACGGCAACTGCCGCAATGACCAGCCCTGTAACCCATCGAGCGTGATCGCCCAGAATGAAATCAACGGCAGAAACCCAACCGTCACACAACGCAGCGACGGTTGGCTTGAAGTAACCGGCTGGGCCGCATCGCTACCTATACACAAGCCGCCAGCACCAACGCTCAGTGGCCGCGTACGGCCCGAACCGCAGCTCTGGCGCATCTGGCCGTAGCCTGCTTCAATGCCGGACGCGCTCAGGTTTCCGCTTTTGCCGGCCTTGACAAATCTTTGCTTAAACCCCACTTCTGAGTAATCTAAGATTTAGCAGCCTGTAAACTGTGATAATGAAACTAAGTCATCTTGCTCCGTTAGCTGCTTTAATTGCCCTGCTCCTAGTGTTCGCCTCTCCAGCTGGCGCAACTGATTTCGGTGCCTCTGACAGTGAGCAAAGAGCAGCTGGCGTGGCGATGGGTAAGGAAGCTTATCAGTATGGCTTTCCTTTAACTGAGTTTGGTTTGATCCGCGCTGCTGACTTGAAGCTCAGCGCTCCTTTGAATGTTTTAGCTAACGCGCAACAGCTTGCCACTCCATCCGCTAAAGGCGTGGTAGCTCCTAACACTGACACCCTGTATTCATTAGCTCAAATTGATTTAGCGAAAGGGCCAGTCGTTCTAAAAGTGCCTAAGATGGATGGCCGCTACTGGACGTTTGAGTTCGTTGAGCCTTACACCAACGTTGTTGGCTACATCGGCCGCCGCCTGAACGGCTCTAAAGGCGGCACGTGGGCTTTGCAGTGGGATGGCGCCGCCGCTCAGCCTGCATTACCGAAAGGCGTGAAAGCTTTCAAGTCTTCTTCGCGCCGGCTGTGGGTTATTGGCCGCACTTTAGTTAGCGGCAACAAAGACGAGGCTAAAGCTAAGAAGCTTATGGCGCAATATCGCCTCGGAACTCTGGCCGCCCTAAAAGCCGGCAAGGCACTGCCCAGGCCACGTAAGTTAACTCCTGGCCGCCCTAAAACAGTTGAGCCGACAGGCCTTGACTTCCTAGACTCATTGAGCGCTGCTATGACCGCTGACCCTCCCCCAATCCGTGACGCTGAGATTGTGGCACGCATGCAGCATTATGGCATTGGCGTGGGCCTTAAAACAAGCACTGCTGATTTGCCTGCTCCAGTCCTAGAAGGATTAGCGGCCGGCGTAGATGAGGCCGCTGCCGCACTGCCAATGGAATCTAAGCTGCCAGTATTAACTCAAGCTCGGGCTAACGGCGGCTGGTATAACCCGGCTGCGCAAGTAGGAGCCTTCGGAACTGACTATTTGATGCGCGCCCGGGTAGCTTTACTAGGGATCGGCATTAACACCCCAATTGAATCAACTTATCCGACTGCTTTAACGGATGCTGATGGCAACATGCTGTCAGGAGCCAACAGTTACCGCCTGAATTTTAAAGCTGGACAATTACCGCCAGTGAAAGGCTTCTGGTCTTTAACTATGTATGACTCAGATGGCTACCTGGTTCCTAATTCAGCTAAAATCTATGCTTTAGGTTCTGATCATCCTGGTCTTAAACTAAATAAAGACGGCTCAGTTACTGTAGCGGTGCAAGCTAAGCGTCCGACTGACAAAACCATTAATTGGCTGCCGGCTCCATCAGCTGGCTTCCGCCTTAACATGCGGCTTTACATTCCTTCGCAGTCTATTTTGAACGGCACCTGGAAGCCGCCTTCCATCAACAAAAGTAATTAGTTTTGATCAGGCCATTGCTGTAAGACTAGAAGGTCAGCCCACACGTTCATATAGGCTTGCTTGTGGAGCTGGTCTTTAACGGCATCTTTGAAATTCGGGTAATCGATTTCTGCTGCCAGCTGAGTCAGGGCGTGCTGCCAGTCAGTTTGGGAGATGACTGCTCGCCAAGCATAGTCAGATCCCGGCTCCGAGTAAGGTTCTAGTTCTGGCAGTAGCTCTTGTAAGGCGAGTAGGTCTTGCCGGCAGCGGGCCCGCAGCATAATCAGTTCAGGGTCGTCCCGATGCTGCACTGCTGAATAGAAACCTCTGGTTGTCATTATCCACATAGCTTCAATATATCGCAGCTATTAAGGCCAGCGCCTCCAGCGCATGGCTTATGTTGAAGGCATGCAATTGTTAGGTGATCGAGCTCGTAAGCACCTTAACAGTAATGGTTTCGCTGCCTGGCTAACAGAGATTGAGCCGCTTGTTCCCAGCTTATTAGATGAGCGACAGCTGTCTGTCATTGCACCTATTTTCGGAGGCTGCGCGGCTTTCGTGCTGCTGGTAGAAGACTCGCAGGGTGTAAAGCGAGTAGCGAAAATTATGCCAGCCCAGCAAGCTAAGTTACAAGCCTTAGCATTGCAAGCTTTCAATGGTCGTCATTCACCGCAGCTGCTAATAAAAAGTGAGCATTTGCTACTCATGCAATACTTGCCTAATACTGAGCAGCCTAACTATCTAGGCTTCACTGAAGCAGCGCAGCTAATTGATGCTCTGAGCACCAGCTTCAATGCTGACCTAATGCTGCCTGTTGAGGAGCTGATTGAAAGCTGGGTACAGGAACAAATTAAGGATGGCCGGCCGGACGAAATCATTGAAGCTTTAATGTTCGCTCGCCAATTAACTCCGCAGCTTAAAAGTGGTGCCCGGCTGCTGCATGGCGATTTAGGTTTCCATAATTTACTGCGCGATAATCAAGCTGAGTTATGGACGGTTGATCCTTTTGGTGTGGCCGGCCCCAGCGCCTGGGATGTGGGCTGCCTAGCCTTTCTGTGGCCAGGTGATAAGAATCCTGCCCCACAGAATGTGACAGATCGAATTATTGACATCCTCCCCATGGCTAAAGCCAGGGGATTCCAACTAACAAGTTAGTTGAGGTTCACGCTTCATAGAACCCAAAACAACAGATTCTCCACGTGCTGAAACGGCATGCCCTGCCGCCTTTCTCACCTCAACCCCGTCAGGGCTAGTCGCCCAGCCGGGGCCTCGGCTTAAATTCTTTGCTGAATTGATATCAGCATTGTCCCGATATCCACAAGCCTGGCAAAGGAAAAGCGCTTGGCTCTTGCGATTCTCTTTTGCCACATGCCTGCAAACAGAACAGCACTGACTGGTATAGGCCGGGTTGATTCTTATCACTCGGCCAGGTGCTTTGTCTTCCATTCGCTGGGTAAACAAACCCCAGCCCTGGTTTAAGATTCCTCGATTCAATCCTCGCTTTTGTGCCACATTCTTACCCGGCTTCTCCAACGTACCTTTAGCTGAGCGGGTCATATTGCCTATGTTTAGATTTTCAATATGGAACCATTCATAAGACTCAGCAAGCTGAGTAGTCAATTTCTCAACCATGTCTTTCTTGCGATTAGTTTTCTTGGCTATCAGCCTGGCAGTAGCCAGTTTGGTTTCCTGGCGTCGATTGCTGCCTAGCTCTTGTTTGGCTAGTTTGCGCTGAAGCCTGAGCAGGCGCCTCTCTTCCTCAGGAGTCAATCCAGGGACGTCATGGAATTCTCCTTCGCTAGTAATAAAAGAATGAGCTATGCCACGATCTATGCCGACAGTTTTACCATTCCCAGGACTCTTAATCGGCTCAGGAATAGTAGCAAAGCAAATCCACCAACGACCAGTTCGGTCCTTCTTGACGCGGTAGGATTTCGGATCGCAAGGATGGCGGGACCAACGAAAACGAACCCAACCAACCTTAGGGATATTCACCTCTCCCCAATGACGATTCAGCCTGCGCCAGCAGGCAGCTCTGGGGCCTACAATCCTGAAGCCTTCATTGATGCCATGCTTCCTCCAGGTCGGCAAGCCGAAATGGCCAGGGTTCTTGAAGCGATTGCGAAAAGCTTGGTCTAAGTCTTTCAGTGCTTGTTGTTGAGCGGTTTGGGAGCCTTCTGCCAGCCAATCAGATTCAGACCTTAGCCCTGTTAATCGCTTGCACATCTTGGCGTAAGTGTTCAATTCTTCGCGCTTCTTCTCATCTTTGCGCTGGGCTAGCAGCTGGTTCTATAACCAGCGAGTCTGCCCACAGTAGCCATTCAAGATCTGCTCCTGCTCCTCGTTAGGGTACAAGCGATACTTCATATAACTATTATACTGCAAGTTGTTGTATAATTCAGTAATGCTCCAAATTCGCAGTAATAATAATATCACCTACCGCTGCTACTACCATGTGGTTTGGTGTCCAAAGTATCGCAAGCCCATCCTGAAAGAAGGCGTCGACACACGGCTCAAGGAGATCATTCAGGAGGTATGCCAAGAGCGCTCTGCAGAAATAGAAGGCCTAGAAATCCTGCCAGACCATGTGCATCTCTTAGTATCAATCGATCCTCAGTATGGCATTCACCGATTGGTTAAGCAGATCAAGGGTCGCTCATCTAAGATTCTGCGCCAAGAATTCTCACAAGCCAGAACTAGGGTGCCTACTCTTTGGACCAACAGCTACTTTGTGGCTACAGCCGGCGGCGCGCCGCTGCAAATTATTAAACAGTATGTAGAAAATCAGAAGACTGTTTAGTATGCAGCGTTCCGGCCATTCCTCCCCATGGATAAATCCAGGGGCTTCCTGGCCGGCTTAGGTGAACTCTGCCAGTTGATGCGCAGCAAGCCGCTGGCTGGGCCTGCATCCGCGCCGCTTGTAGTAGCGGCTTTGGCTGCGCGCGCGGCGAAACGGATTTCTCACAAAGCTCACTGGCAGTGCATCGCCACCTGGCTCAGCAGTTCAGCTAACGAGCTTGACAGACTTAAGGCGCCGCAGTATTTTAGCTCTCTAAGCTGATAACCTTATGTTAGATGCGTTTTATTTCTTTATTTGCTTTGCTGATTTTTGTGGCAGTAGGAGCCAGCTCAATAACAGCTGGCGCTGATAAAGCTGCCCTGCTGGTGCCTTCGCCGATGCTCTCTGACGCTAAATGGCATTTGTCAGGTCATCACATTGGAGTGAACCCTAAGAAAGCTTGGCGGCAACTTAAGCGCCTAGGTCGACCAGGAGGGCAAGGCGTTACAGTGGCAGTTGTTGACACTGGAGTTAATGATTCAGAGGCTTTTCGTCCTGGCGCTATTGTTGACGGCTGGAACTATGTTAATAACAGCAGCTCTGTTGATGACACTGACGGCCACGGTACTTTCGTGGCTGGCTTAATAGCTGGCACTGAAGGCGTGGCTTATGGCGCTAACATTATGCCTATTCAAGTTATGGACGGTCACGGGCATGGCGAAATCATTGATATAGCTGACGGCATTATGTATGCCGCTGATCATAACGCTGACATCATCAGCTTATCTCTGGAAATAGATTCTAATACTGAGCCGCAAGGCCTACTAGATATTAGTGAAGCAGTCCGTTACGCGCATCAGCGCGGCGTGCTGGTAGTAGCAGCAGCCGGCAATCATAATTCTTCTCAGCTACCCCTACCAGCAGCCAGCATTGATGTGCTTTCAGTGGGAGCCACTACAGCAGGCGGCTGCCGCGCTGCTTATTCGTCTCGCGGTCCAGAACTTGATTTGATGGCGCCGGGAGGCGGGCAGCCTGAGGACGGCTGCCCTTCCGCTATCAGCCAAAACCTTTATCAGCTGACGGCAGGAGTTGAGGAAGGCTCATTGCCTAATATGTCAGGTACCTCTGCTGCCGCGCCACTGGTTTCAGGTGTCGCTGCTTTGCTTATCGCTAGCGGTCGTCTGGGCGCTGATCCTTCTCCAGCTGCTATTCAGAAGAGGCTACAGGACACCGCTTACCGCCCTGCTGGCGCGGGCCCTAACAGCTCGCACGGCTATGGCCTGGTAGATGCCTCGGTTGCGCTCAGTTCGCGCCCTTAGGCCTCCTAAGCCCTTCTACTTCAGCAGGGAGTCGAAAGCTGCTTTGAAAGCGTCAGGGTTACTGATTTCGACTTCTAGCTTAGTGTAAGGGCCACCAGTGTTACCGATCACGAAAGACGGAGTGGATGACACACTGTATTGCTGCGCCAGCACATTAGCTTTCGTGCTCGGCGCCGCAGAGGCAGCTGTCTTTCGGTAAGCATTAGCCTGCGATGCGTTTACCCCAGCAGCTTTATAAAGCTTGTTGATGAAAGCGTCAGTCACATAGCCGCTTTTTTCTTGTCCTTGATTGAAGTAGAACAATTGGCCGTAATTCCATTCCAGGTTCTGTTTACCTGCCGCCGCCGCGGCTTGAGCAGCTGTTTTGGAGTCAGGGCTCACAAAAGCAAGCGGCTGAAACTCCATGCGCAGTTTGCCGGTGCGCACATAATCATTAATGAGCACTGGCATGGTGTTAAGCGCATAGTCGCGGCAGAAAGGACATTGGTAGTCAGCGAACTCAATCATAGTGATAGGAGCGTCAGCTTTGCCTAGCGCATTACCTTGCTGGGGAATGCCTTCTAGCATGGCTTTGGTTTCTGCTACGCCTTTAACTGGCGCGTTAGAGGATGGCGCTGGCGCTGTCTTGTTATCACCAGAGCTGACAATAATCAGGACAGCAGCAATCACTGCTACTGCGGCTACCAGGCCGACGATCATCAGGTTGCGCTTATTACTAGGATTGGGCTGGGGAGTAAGAGGTTTTCTGCTCATGTCATCATCTTCGCAGATCGCTCAGCCAATAAGGATAAGTTCGTTTTCGCTTTTAGCAGCTCTTTCAGCCTTCAGGGTATCCCTAGTTGAGCAAGCGGCATTATTAAAGACTCATACTCAACAGCCCCCGAGTAATAATTCAGTCCATCTGCATCAGTTTACCGCCAGCTACTGGCGACTTAGTTAAAGCGTCAGGCAGCAGCTTGATCTGCCGGCGAGTAGCTTCAGCGCCAACACCTCTTATTAGCTCCGCTCCTATCGGCCAGTGAAAGCCGAATCCTTCACGCACATTTTGAGGTAAGGATCCTATTACCGCGAAATTGACTGCCGCCACTAAAGGAGCAAACCAGAAAGGAACTGGCGGCTTCAAAACCACTTCGCGGCCGGCTTGTTTAGCCCGCTCAGTAACTAGAAGCTCGCCGCCTTCAATCATCTGCCGCATGTATTGTCTGGCCTGCAAATAATCTGCCGGCATTTGATCAGGCAAAAGCCCGAACAGTCCACCCACTAGTCGATAATCTTGCCACAGGGCTGCTTGCTCCTTATCAGTTAGCGCCCGCACGTAAAGCTCGAAGAACAGGCTGGCTGAATCCCATAAGCTAGCAAGGGTCCAAAGCAGATATTTGGGATCATCAGCGGCGTAAGGGGTGCCGGCCGCGAAGCTTCCAGCATCTTCTTTGAGAGTCCCTTTTACTTTGTGGTGCATTTGCTGAACTGCCTGAGTCCAGCGGTCAGCTTCTTCCTTGCTTCCGTAATAAATGATGGTCATGACGCGGGCGGTCCTTGCTAGGCGGCCATGAATGTCTTGCTCAATGTCTGAATCTTGATAGAAGCCTTCGAACATCACTGGATGAGCGGCCTGCAAAAGAAGTGCCCTGCCGCCGGAGAAAGCCACTGCCAGCTCCGAGTTGATCACCCGTATCATTGAGCTGTCCTCAAAGTATCCCTCTCCTTCAGCGGCCAGCTCAAAAGGAGGAAGCTTTCCCATTTGTTTAGCTTCAGCCCTCGGAAGGGTTGCTTGCAAACTTCTTGACTGCCGCCGCGGCTTTTGCAGACCTTAATGGGCCTTGGAGAGTGTTTCTGCCTGCATGGAGCTGCCTTTAATATCGGCAGGCTTATCTCCGCCTTGCTCTTCAGCCTTCTGAAGCAACCTTCTGCTTTTCAACATGGGAAATATTGCAGTAATTTTGATCAGTAAGATATAATTGCTTTATGACCACTAGAGATAGCTCTTCAAACCCTAGTCGCCCTGATAGTTCCAACCTGGCCCGCTGGCTTATTATTGCTGCTGCCGGCATCTCGATGGCCCTTTCAGTCGGCATCTGGTTCCTCGGCAACGACCAGCTGGCGGCAATCTTCGTTGGTACTTGGGTGCCAAGTATTCTTGCGCTCGGAGCTTTAATCATTCCTCGGAAGACGCAATGAATCAACTTCCTTTGTTCATCGCTGGCTTTCTGATCAGCTGCATTGTTATCGCCGCCATTGGCGTTTTGTTCTACGCCGCTGTTCTTGATGGCCGCTATGAGAGCCAGCAGAAGGCAGAGCGCGAACGAGACAACAACCAAGACCAGTAGCACTACTTCTCCGCCGCCAGCTAATTCAGGGGCTAGCTCAGCTGATAATGATAAGTTCGTTTTCTTCTTTAGCCCATCTGAGCCAGTACTTGTTTTAGTTGCCACAGTTTTCGCCAGTCGCCGGCCTGCAAAAAACTTTTGTCTGCTGGCCGCGCCCAATATTGAAGTTCAGCTCCTTGTTCATACCAGGGGCTCCTTAGTTGGTTAGTAGCAACTATAGCGAGCGCAGCGGCAGCCGGCCAGCAGCCGAAGGCTTTCAGGGCATTAGCGGGCTCGGGCGTCAAGGGGCTGATCAAGCTGCTGAGATGAGCTGGAAAATAGCTAGGCCTACGCTAGCAGTGACTATAGTCACTGACACTAATAGCATCGCGTAAACGCTGATGAAAGTGATGGAGACCATTCTGCCTGTTTGCGCACTCCATTGAACAGCCAGCCGAATAAAATAGCCGCTGCATAAAACCCATAAAGCGATCATTGCTATTAAGCTGACAAGAGTGGATTCGCCAACAACATTTGCCAGCAGCACACTAAGCAGAAGTGATGCGGGGCTGAACACTAAAGCCCCATAGAAGACCCCAGCCAGCAGATTCCATTTCGAAGCATAAGACCAATCCCTCCAATCGAACAAAGCTGCCAACACTGCCATTAGCAGCCACACCCCTCCAATAATAAGCAGGCCGCCTACTGCCAGGAGCTTAAGTACTTCAGCAACCCCGAGGCCGTCAGCGGAGAAGCTCAGTAGGCCGATTACGGATATTAAACGCGCTATAACGTAACAAGCTCCGCCTGCCAGCAGCACTGACAGCAAAGCCGCCGCTCCAGCCGCCCATAAGCTAGGCAGAACAGCATGTTCTTCTAATGCGCTGACTTGAGAAGCAGAGATTACCTCTGACGGCAATGCCTCTTGACCGGCATAGGCAGCTTGATCGATCTGCGCAGCTTCAATTACAACTGGCTCATCAGCAACCGTAATAGGCTGCAATAAGGAACCTGTTTCTTCCGCCACTAAGCCTTCCTGGGTGGTTTCAGTATGCTGAGTCCAGCTGCTGCCATCCCACCAGCGCCGCGTTCCTTCTTGGTAAGGATCGGGATACCATCCCGCTATGGGAGTGACCATAAGAAAAGCATATTTCCCCCTGCCAAGCTAAAGGCGGAGTTCGTTTAAAGCAGGGTAAAAGCGCTTAGGTACGCCCGGGCGCTCTCCTCCGGGAAGTATGAGTGCTACTCGGCTTCGATGGTCCGCTGCTGGTAATAGTCAAAAGAGTCAGCCGGGGCGCCGTATTGTCCGGCGGTGGGATCTACTAGTAGTCCGTCGACTTGAAGCCAGACATGCTCAATGGGCGGATCAGCGCTTTCTGCTGGCTGATAAAGGCCGCTAATAAGTTGGACAGGGATACCAGCTTGATCGAATTCGCGTCGCCAGAGCTCAGCTGCAGTATCAATGTTAGCTAACCCTCCAACCGCGGTTGCTTGCAGACGCTCACTGATGATTGGTGCTCTCTCTTCAATCAAGACTAGTGTTGCGACTGGTAACCGGTTCCATTCCGCAGCCCACAAAGCTAAAGGCTCTTGCGGCTGCGAGCCCTTGAAAGGATTCAGGGCTTTCGGAATGACATCAGCAACAAAGGCGCCCGCGCGGCCTAAGTATTGTTGAGCTAATTGATCCACTCTTCAATGTATTGCTTAAGGATACTCGCTAAGCATCCTGCTGGAGACTGCGGGGGCCGGATCGGCCGGCATCGGAGTCAGCGCCGTAACCGTGTCGGCAACCGCGGAGAGTGCCGCCGCCAATATTTCCAGCTGCTGGCGGCTACTAAATTACCAGTGCCGTTGCTTAAAATCTCAGCTCTGACGCGGTAGCGCCCTGCCCTGCCGGAAGACATTCGGATCGCGTACTGGTCAACCCCACTTTCATTCATGCTCACGTCGCTCTCGCTGCGCCATTTGCCGCCACGAAAATTTTGTTTAGTGGCGTATACTGTGTAGTTGTCACTCAGAGGAGCATTAGCTAACAGATAGATATTGGATCCGCGCACCCGAAGCTTACTAGTTATTTTTATAGCTTTATTGCTTCCTGCTGGCTTGGCGCAGACTTGGTTAGAGTCACAAGAAAGAAAGAAAGCTGACAAGTAAACATTATGAACGCCGGACAGCCATCCCATTTTAGGCGGGTCAGGATTCCAGTAATCATCATGACCGCAATCTAAAACATCTATATCAGTCTGCTCGGCGCATTGGTTGTCTGTGAACGGGCTACTAAAAGTGCCATCGTCATAACACATGATGTCATGGCCTTGCCAGCAATGACTCCCTCGCCCACCATTGTGCGGCGCTTCTTTATTGACAGCCCCCAGGCTGTGTAGCATCTCATGCACAGCAACGTAGCGAGCATAGAAAATTAGGCTTAAGTCAGAATCTTTGGGCAAGTACATTTGAGCCATCTGCTCTCCAGGATCAGCTTGTCCCTCGATCAGATCTGCCACACCTGACAATCCTCCGGCGGGGAAGCCGGCCGGCACTCCGTCAACAAACACCAGGCCGTCAGCGACGTGCCCTCCTTGTCCCACCACCCCTATTTGATCTGCCACATAGCCATATAGGTTGTAACCAAGTAAAGCTTGTGTGCTTTGCGGAATCATGAGCGACACTAAATCAATGCTGGGTCCGCCACAAGCTGTGGTGCGATCAAAACTAAGAGTTTTTTTCTGCATGCTGTTATCGAGAAAATAGTTTTCAATGGACTTAGTGGCCGCTTCAATCCACCCTGCTGCAGCACGAGAGCGATCTGGAGTTCCTTCTAGGTAAGCGTAGTAAACTCGGAATTTTGGGGCGTCAGTCATGTCAGGGCGGCCAGCTAGATCGGTAGTGATGCAGCTGTCCTGTTGAGTGCTGATATGAACTCGGGCGGCGGCTTTAGCTTGTAAGCTGCCTTTATTGACTGTGATGAAATGCGCTGAAGCCGTGCTGGTAGCTGACAGCAGGCAGGCGCAGGTAACTAAACCTGTTTTGATTATTGCCTTATTCCGCCTAGCTAACATGCTAAAGCTAGTATATCATCTAGATCAGCTGGCCTGATAGTCTCTCCAGGCTCTTCCATTTAGTTCCGCTGCCCTCTTGTCAGAGAGCTGCTTAGCCTGAGAATCACCCAGTTAACCGATGGAGATAAATGCTCTGATTGCTTTCACTGACGGACTCTGTGCTTCAGCGCCAGCTAGAATATGAACATGCTAAAAAAATGCCTGATAACTTTAGCTCTCTGCCTTTCCTGCATGATCCTGCCTGCGGCAGCTAATGCTGCTTCATGCCCCCAGTTCCTAGTGATTCACAATGACCGCATCAACAGTGTTTCGTTCCCCGCTGGCCCATATAATATTGTCAACAGCGGAATGTCGTGCGCTCAGACAGCCAAGTACATGCAGCAATTCCTTGACAAAGGCTTGGTAGCCAAAGACTGGACTGTCAAGCTGCTTTCAAAGCAGCGTCGCCGCTTCACGAAGCTAAACACGAACCCAACGGTTGACTTTCAGGCAACACCTGTCGCTACGGCAGCTAATGCGGCCGACACGACAGTGATGAGCCGCAACATCTACTTGGGAGCGGATCTGATCCCTTTAGCTGTATATGGCGGTGACGCTGCAAAAATGGATGCTTTCAAGCATTCAGCTTCCGGAGTTTGGAATAACGTGAAAGCTACTAATTTCCCTTTGCGGGCTAAAGCTTTAGCAAAAGAGCTGAACAAGACAAAGCCTGACATTGTGGGCTTGCAAGAAGCTGCCACCTGGCGCAAAGGCTCCTCCAGCAATGGGCCAGCTAATCAAGTAGTTTACGATTACGTGAAGCTGCTGGTAGCGGCCACGAAGAAAGCCGGCACGCCTTACCGGCTGCTAATCGCGCAAGACGAATTTGATTTCACTGCTCCCACTGACTCCGGTTACAAAATTCGTTTCACGCAGCGGGATGCCATTCTGGTTCGCACAAGCACCAAACTGAAGTTCTCTAAGTTGTCACATGGCCGCTTTAACAATATCTTCCAAGCCCCTACTCCTGCCGGCACAGCTTCTTCTCGTCGTGGCTGGGTAGCAGCTGAAGTTAAGAACGGCAGTAAATCTTTTAAAGTCATCAACACTCATCTGGAAGCTTACGGAGATGCGCTTCGCACCTCACAGGCGCAGCAGCTGTTAGAAGAAGGCTGCCCAGCTGCTGGCTCAGTAATACTACTCGGTGATCTGAACTCTGATCCTCAGAACCTGGCGGCAGGTGGCGACGCTTACCGGGCCTTACAGCAGTCCTTGAACGACACTTTTCCTGCTCCGGTTCCAACTTCCGGCCAGGCTGCTTTGTTGCGTAATCCGAAATCTCAGTTAACGGAATGGATTGATCATATCATGGTGCGTGGCCCTTGGACAGTGAAAAGCACAGGAGTGGTCGGCAATAAAAGTTCGGATCGTGTCTCTGGCCTATGGCCTTCAGATCATGCCGGCGTATGGGCTAAATTAAGTTTAGCTAATTAAGCTTTGCAGCTAATCTTCCCACGCCGCGCTACTGCCTAGCGCCGCGCTTTTAACTACTTTAAGGCTCAGCAAGGCGCACTTACGTCGCGTGGCTGAAATATCAATGCCCAGTAAGTCAAGTACTGTTTGGCGCTGCAAGCCTAGTAGCTGCTGAGGAGTTAATCCTGTCAGTTGATCTGACAACATTGATGCCGCGGCAATGCTGATAGCACAGCCCTGGCCTTGGAATCCTACTTGCGCCACTTTGCCTTCAGCATCTAAACTGATTTGCACTTGCAGCTGATCTCCGCATAAAGGATTATCGTCGCAGGCCTCTAGGTCGAACGCTTCGAGTTCAAGGAAGTTATGTGGCTTGCGATAATGTTGCAGAATCTCTTCGCGGTATAGATGATCTTCATCGAATTCGTCTGAGCTCACTAGCCGATTGATCCTTCCATTTGTAGTTCAATCAGGCGGTTCATCTCAACCGCGTATTCCATCGGCAATTCTTTGACAATCGGTTCAATGAAGCCGTTGACGATTAGCTTGCCGGCTTCTTCTTCAGTCAAGCCATGACTCATCAGGTAGAAGAGCTGCTCATCACCGACCTTGGAAACTGTTGCTTCATGTCCGACATCTACGTTTTGCTCGCCAATGCGAATAGTGGGATAAGTATCGGAGCGACTGTCTTCATCAAGCAGTAAGGCGTCACAGACTACTTTGGATTTCGATCCAGTAGCTCCTTTAGCGACTTCTAGTAGCCCCCGGTAGGATGAGCGGCCGCCATCTTTTGAAATTGACTTAGCGAAAATATTGGAGGTTGTGTTAGGAGCCACATGAATGACTTTGCCTCCCGCGTCTTGATGCTGACCTTTGCCAGCGAAAGCGATCGAAAGGATCTCACCATGAGCGCGCTCGCCCATTAAATAGACGCTGGGGTACTTGCTGGTGAGCTTTGAGTTATGAACAATGAAGCCTTGGCTGACGAAGTTGCCGGTCTCGGCTACTTCTATATCCCAAGTTCGCACAGGCTCGGGGAGGTGACGGCCAACAGTAACGTCACAAAGACGCAGCGAGGCAAGAGCCACCGCCCCCTCTCCTCCACCCCTTTCAGGGAGTAAGACATTGTCGATCTGGTCGGCGCGTCGATAGCAGGGTTTACCATCCTCGTCGAGACAGTAGAAAGGATGATTATCGGTTACCAAAAGCGTGTGACCCTCAGCTGCAACAGATCTGACCGGTTGCTCGCCGCTATAACGCTTAGCGATAACAGGCCGCCAACAGAACTCTTCTCCATTGTCATTCCAGCTCATCACTAAGTCACCGGGCTCCAATAGCTCGATTGGTCGCGGTCCATCAATCGTTGTTATCTGACTGCCTTCGGCTAGGCAGCCTAAGTTACAGTCCACCCATTCGACGGTGGCATCTTTCTCAGCGACCGCTCGCTTAGTGACCAAGTTGAATACGTTATGCGACCAGTTCTGCACTGTGGTGTAACGGATGCGGGCCCCTGGCTTAGCGATTAATTCAACAACTGCTGAATGCAGTGAATCACTGGAATAAGTAGGAGCTGTGCAGTTATGGGATACCACTCCCTCGCACACGTAACTCTCATCGTCCTGGACGCTGAGGTTAAAGACTTCACAGGCCGCTTCCACGCGCTCTAGCGTGCTGATTGGCTGCCACAGATATTCACCGTCGAGGATGGTGTGGGCGTGCGTCGCTCGTTTCGGCCGCGCCTCCTGCTGCAACACTATTTTTTCAAACAGCGGGTGGTCGACCTTGCTGATGGCCAGCTGCCACATGGGGCGGCGTGGAGCAGGCCTTTCAGTGACACTAAGGGTTGATCTAATTCCCAGCCCTAGTAGCAGCTCGCGCATGCGCTGAGCGACATGCTGGTTAGTCTGGCTGATGCGGTACAGGTCGGTTTTGGTGTCGTAAGATCCTTCTCCATCATACAGTCCTCGAACCAGAGCGGCTCGCGCTTCTTCGCCCAGGGAGAATATCCAATCGGGAATTTGCAATTTGTCGGTGGTCCGCCCAAATGCCTGTGAGAAGAAGCGTGCGGCACGCACCGAGGAGAAGCGCAGCGACCGGCCCGCGCGCTTGCCTTCGTAGTCGTACTCCCACGGGGTGAGATCGAACTGACGGCCAATCACGTCTCTGACTAACTCACGCAAATCCTCTTCATGAGTTGCGCTGTCGAATGATAAGTAAGAGGTGTTGGCACTAACCGAACCCTCGGCCAGGTAGAGCCCCATGACGCGGGCCATTTTAGGATCCACCTCAACTCTGACCCGTTCGGCCACTGGGGCATGACGACCGGCGCCGACCAGGACATTCTCGTCGTGAAATATGGGGACTTCGGCATCCTCCATATTGATCTTGGCGGGAACGGCGAGATAGTCGCCAATCTTGAGATCCTGAGCTGTCAGCCATTCAGGTGTAAAGGTGTGGTTGTGCTCATTAGGGCGATCACGGCGGGCGATGAGAAACGGATGGCCTGGAGTTACAGCCAAGGACCTGTAGCCCTCACCTTGGAATGTCATATGGATTATCTCACCCGTGCGCCGGCGCCGCATCGGCTTAGTCACGGAACGGAAGCGGCCCTCATGTGTGAGCACCTCATCGCCGGTTTGGATCTCCTCGATCGGCTTCTCACCTTCGCGGACACGGACCATCGATCCCGCCA
>Ga0194055_10000277_pt1 | contig 40251 bp, 27 predicted proteins | sample SepL449m_MetaG_FD_155482 | JGI IMG/M metagenome (GOLD analysis project Ga0194055, IMG submission 155482) | Anoxic zone freshwater microbial communities from boreal shield lake in IISD Experimental Lakes Area, Ontario, Canada - Sep2016-L442-9m | ecosystem: Environmental > Aquatic > Freshwater >... | reverse complement strand
ATCTGATAGCACAACTGCTATCCGCATCAAGACTTGTTTCTACTCAAGCAAAGTCGTTACCCGCGTTGAGTGCCACCCAATGCGGGTAACGGATAGTCGTGGTTCGTTCCGCGAACCAACGCTTCTTCGTTGACAAGGCTGCTAGTGACGAGGCGGATATTTGAGTTGCCAAAAGAAAATGTGGCGTTGGTTCGCGGAACGAACCACGACTATCAGGCACCTGCCCCCAGCGATCGTTACCCGCGCTGGGGGACTCTTCATCGCATTATGGATCAATTTCCGGCATGATTTCCCCTGGGTGATGTTCCCTTTGACAGGAAATTTGCTTCGTGACGATGAATACATTGAACAGCCGGACATCTTCGAGCAACCGGAATTCTTCGAACAGCAGGTGGGGAGTGTTGTTTCCCGTCTGTGCGGCACTGGTGCTGGCGGCGCTTTGGGCCATGCCTCGCGGCAGCCGTGATCCCAATTCATTGGTCGTTTACTGTGCCCATGACGCCGTCTATGCGGACGAAATCCTCAGAGACTTTGAAGAGCAAACGGGAATTCACGTCGATGTCCGCTATGACACCGAAGCAACCAAGTCGCTTGGCCTGATCAACCTGATTCAGCAGGAACGGCGGCAACCTCGTTGCGATGTCTTCTGGAACAACGAGATGCTGGGGACTCTGGAACTCCAGTCACAGGGATTGCTGGAGCCCTATACGGGTTCGGCCTGGAAACGCCTCCCGGAAAAATATCGTGATGACGAAGGTCATTGGGTCGGGTTTGGTGCCCGACTTCGCGTCGTCATTGTCAATACTCGGGAATTCTCAGCGCGAATCCCCTCAATCTCTATCCTGGGCGAGCAGCCAACCGGGGAAAGTTCTTTATCGCCATCGATCTTTGATGGAGGAGCAATCCAAAATGTCGTCACTATGGAAACATCCAAAGTCGCTGCCGCAAAACCGCTGTTTGGCACGACACTGACTCACTACACCGTCTTATGGGATGTCTGGGGGCCAGAGCGTCTGAAGGATTGGCATCGAGAACTTCGATCACGAGGAATGCGTGAAGTCAGCGGTAACGGTCCGGTCAAGGACGTCGTCGTCGGGGGAACCTGTGAACTTGGGCTCACTGACACGGATGACGTGTTCGTTGCCATTGACGAGAAGTTGCCGGTGGAAATGTTTCCCGTTCGCGTCGAACCGGCCTTCGATCCTGGCGAACCGGCCTCAGCACTCAATGCCATTCCGGTTGACGCTCCGTTCCTTTCGTTATCGTACGTTCCTTTAACCTCTAGCGGGGCTCGCGGCGGAACGATCTGTATTCCGAACACCGCGGCCATCATCCGCAAAACGCGACACCTCGATGCTGCCCGAAAGCTGGTTGATTATCTGGCGTCGGCCGAAGTGGAATTGAAGCTCGCTCGTTCGAAGTCTCGTCAAATTCCGCTGGGGCCGGTGAATGACGAGGAACTGCCAGCCGAAGTTCGGCAGTTAAAAGTCTGGGCCGCTGATGGGATTGATCTGCGTCCGCTATTGTCTGCACGGCGTGAATGCCTGCAGTGGCTCAGGTCGGAGTACGTGCATTGACCCTCGCGGCCATCTGCTGGTGGACACTGGCACGCGCCGTGGTGCTCTGCCTGCTGGCGTGGCCGGTTTGTCGCTGGATTGAACAGTCGTTCAAGATGCTTCCGGCGACATGGCGTCCCTGGTACCTGGCGGGATTGCTCGCACCAGCCTGTTTCCCCGAGTTACTGGTCGGATATGCGTTTCGCCATCTCGCCGTCGCTCGACCGGACCTGGCTGAGGGACTTTGTTCGGCATTGCTGTTGATTCGAATGATTCCCGCCGGAACGATCGCACTTCTCGCCACACCGCGATCCGGTCCGGATGCGAGTGCCTGGCATTGTCGTTTACTCTTGGCCCGGTCTGAGTTGAACCGGTCCGGGTTGAGCCGATTCAGGTTGAGAGCGGGTCGCGATTGGATTGAACTCGCGCGCTGTTACTGGAACGGAAGTTTGATGCGAGGACTTCCGGCATTCGGGTTGATGGGGATCGTTGCGTTTCAGGAATTCGAACTGGCGGCTCTTCTGCAAACCATCAGTTGGACCGATTGGTTTGTCACGGCACGCTGGCAAGGACTCGACCGTGACGAGATGCTCCACCAATCCCTGCGCCCGGTACTCTGGCAGTTGCCACTGCTGCTCGGCGTTCTCGCGTGGGTGAGCCGCACCTCGCAGCGAATGGCAGGAACAGTGGATGATGTCACGGAGCGTCCGGAGAGTGTACGAGTCCTCTGGTTCGGGACGATTTGTGTAAGCGTTGCGATTGTCGTCGGTTGCGTAGTCCCGCTGACATTGATGGGCTGGCGGACGTTTGATGGACTTGCCCTGCTCGCGCGGCAGAGAACTCAGCAACTGGGTTTAGCTCGGGAAATGTTGATTTCCAGTGCCGTTGCCACCTGTGCGACAGGGATGGCGTGGGTGATCAGCAGTCGTCTGCGAGGAATGTTTTCATCGCTCTTGTATCTTGGACTCTTCGGTTCATTGTTACTCAGCCTGGGGGCCGTCGCGATTTTTCAATGGCCGTTGCTGCGTCCGGTCTATGACACCCCGATTCCCTGGGTTCTCGTTTTGACTCTCTGGCTGTTGCCGCGTGCGGCACTGCTCAAAGCCTGGCTGCAGGCCTTTCGCAATGACACGGGAATTTACGTTGCGGAACTGGCGAACCCCAAAGAGGGAACGGCTGCGCCCCGGATTCGCAACAGCTCGATAATGAAGCGTCGGTCGTCACTGTTGTGGCATTTGCGTGATCAGCCTCAATTCCTGGCGATGAGTCTGCTGTGGTACTGGGCCTATTGTGATTTGCCTTCGGCATACATGCTGGCACCGTCAGGGATGGCGTCTGGACTGGTTCGGCTTTACAATTTTATGCACTTCGGCCGTTCGGCCGCCCTGTCTGCGGAAGCGTTAGTCTTCTTTGGTATCCCTGTCGTCGGCTGGTTCCTGTTGTTAATGGCAAATCGCAAGTTTCGGTGAACTGTCCTTCAGGCCTTCATTAATGTCCGCCCCGCGTGAGAACACCATGCAGATGGCTACATCATCGCTCGATGCACATGAAAAAACATGGGTGTTGAAGGATGTTGTGCTGGGGGGACGTCGGTCGTTGTTTGGAAGTTCGGTACGAGAAACTTCCGCAGCAGTTCCGCATGGCACGGCTCAACTCTCAACAATGGCAAGGTCCTCGTTTCGGCTGGATCGAGTCTCAGTTGAAATCCCGCGCGGGGTGACGGCTGTTCTGGGAGAATCGGGAGCGGGGAAGACGTCGCTGCTGAATGTTCTCGTCGAATTCGAATCGATTTCTGCTGGCAATGTGACATTCCACCCGCCAGAGGGAACAAGCCCGCAACTTTTCTGGTCGCCACCGACGCACGGCTTGTGGCCGCATTTGACCGTCGTCGAACATTTGTCGTCCGTCACGCGAGGAGACACTGAGACGGATGAGAAACATGTCGAACAACTTTTAAGCGAGTTTGATCTGGGGCACCTCCGCTCGGCTCTGCCTGGTTCATTGTCGCTCGGCGAACGTTCACGATTAAGCGTGGCGCGGGCACTGGCGAGTCGTGCTGCAGTGCTGGTGATGGACGAACCGCTCGCTCACGTCGATTCCGCTCGCCTCGGTTCGTATTGGTCGGCCATCCGCCGCCACTGCGAAAGCACCGGGGCTTCACTTCTATTCGCGACTCATTCCCCAGACGTTGTGTTGCGTGAAGCCTCGTTTGTGATTTGCATGGATCACGGACGATTGAGTTTTGCTGGCGCGGTCGACGAATTTTATGAGTCTCCGCCGACACGGGAACTGGCTCAACTACTGGGCCCTTGCAATTGGCTGTCATCGGACGAATGTCACCGCTGGCTGTCGGGCGGCGATCATCGGGATGAGGAAGCGTGCATTCGGCCAGAGCGATTGCTCATCGAACCCGCTCCCAATGGGATTGCAGAAGTGACTGCAACGCGATTTGCCGGTTCCAGCAGCGAAGTCGATGTCGTCCATCTTCTCGATCATTCGACGCAGACCTTCATTCATCGCCCCGCCAGTCGAACGGCATTGAAAGCGGGCGATCATGTTCTGCTCAAAGTTTTGATGATGCTCTGCGCGATATTGTTCGCGGGCTGTGATGGAAGTGAACCGGCGCTTCCTGTCAGAAGTGAAAACTACTGGATTATCCCACCGAACGGGCCACGAATTCCGAGTCCGCGGGGAATGACGGTGTCACCGGCCGGAGAGTATCTGGTACTCGACAACGCAGGGCGTCTGCTGGTTTACGACGAAAATGGCGAATTGAAACGCCAGTGGTGGATGCCAGAGTATTCGGTGGGCAAGCCCGAAGGGGTTTGCGTGTTGAAAGACGGCCGGATCGCTGTTGCCGACACGCACTATCACCGAGTGGTCTTTTTCGATGATCAGGGGAATGTCACAGGCAAATTCGGAGAATTGGGAACTGGTCCCGGTCAATTCGTTTATCCCGTGTCAGTGACCCAGGACGACGACGAAAATCTCTACATTTGTGAATACGGCAACTACAATGACCGGGCACAGAAATTTCGCCCTGATGGAACCTATCTGGCCCAGATTGGTTCCTATGGAACCGAGGATGGTCAGTTCCAGCGTCCGAGTGGTGCGGCATGGTTTGACGGCCGTCTGTACGTCGTCGATGCATTCAATAATCGGATCCAGGTTTTCGACGGCGCTGGAAAGCTGGTTGCAATCCTGGGGAGTTCAGACAAAATATCTGATCTGTACTATCCGTATGACATCGCAGTCTCGCAGTCGGGCGAGTTATTCGTGGTGGAATACGGTGCTGGCCGAGTGTCGAAATTTGATCGATCGGGTAAGCTGCTCGGACGTTATGGAACGACCGGGCCGGGACGAGGTCAGTTTTTGACGCCGTGGGGATTGGCGGTCGACAGCAAGGGACGGATCTACGTTTGTGACACTGGGAACCACAGGATTGTTGAACTGCGAATGTGACATGAAGACGGCTGAATGCTGAATTCTATGAAAACGATCAACAGGTGCTTCGAGTCAGGGAATCGATGAATCGGCTGCGTCGGATATTCGCGATGATCATTCCTCCGCCGCGTACAACAGTACGTTGGAAGGATGCGGTACCGCTGGCGGTCTTTCTCATTCTGTTTGTCGGTGGATGCCTGTGGCTGGAATTCGGCAACATCGTCATGTTTGCCCGTCCCGCGATGCTCGAACTGGTGGTGCTGGCGCCTTGGTTCTGGTGGATGTACGTAGCGGGTTTTGGAGGATTGCCCAAGGGACGCGGAATCGCCTCACTGTTCGTCCGATTGCTGCTGCTGGGACTGTTCGCGATGGTTCTGGCGGAGCCACGGTCCGTGCGCACGAACAACGTCATGTCTGTCGTTTTCGCGCTCGATACGAGCGATTCCATTTACAACACCGATAAAGCGGTCTCCTATGTCACCGAGACAGTTCAGAACCACCGCCCGAAAGGCAAACGGGATCTGGCGAGTCTGGTAATTTTCGGCAAGAACCCTGCCGTCGAACTTCCGCCAGCAGAAAGCTTCGTGCTGGAGGCTCTGAATTCGCAAATCGACAAAGGGGCAACGAATGTCGAACAGGCCCTCTCGATGGCGGCCGCCGTGATCAAGGAAGATGTTCAGGGACGGATTGTTCTAATCAGCGATGGTGTCCAGACAGAAGGGAACCTGTCGCGAGTCCTGGGTGATCTGAAAGCTCGCGGTGTCGCCGTTGACGTGATGCCGATTGAGTACTCCTATGACAAGGAAGTCTGGCTGGAGCGACTCGACTTGCCTCAGGAAGTCAAACTGGGAGAAACGTACGAAGCAGCGATGGTTCTTTCGTCACTGAGCGATGGAAAAGGAAAACTGGTTCTGCGAGAAAACGGAAATGTCATCGCGGAACGCGAGGTTGACTACAAACAAGGAAAGAACCGGTACTCGGTCCCGATCACACTGCGAAGCGCTGGCTACTACGAATATCGGGCGACAATCGAAGTCCCCAAAGCGGACGACCGACGTGTTGAGAATAACATTGCCGTCAATTACATCTTCGTCGAAGGCGAAGGAAAGGTCCTGCTGGTCAAGGATTCGACCGGCGACGAGCGCGACTGGGAGCGACTTGAAAGAGCCATTCGGGAAGGGGAGCGAGCCGTCGAAGTCATCAATGGAAAAGACCTGCCAGACGACGCAGCATCACTGCTTCCGTACGACGCCATCATTTTCTGTAATGTTCCGCATGATGAATTTGACGTCCGACAGATGCAGGCCGTCCGTGACGCCGTCTACAACCTGGGTGCCGGATTTCTAATGACGGGAGGGGCCAATAGTTTTGGTCCGGGTGGTTATCACCGAACGGTGATTGAAGAGATTCTCCCTGTTTCGATGGATATCAGCCAGAAGAAGGTCCTCCCGAAAGGTGCACTTGCCATCATCCTGCATACGTGCGAATTCCCCGAAGGAAACACGTGGGGGAAACGGATCACGAAACAGGCCATCAAGGTTTTGGGAGCCCAGGACGAGGTTGGAGTCCTGGTTTATGACGCTGGCGGTGCCGGCGAAAAATGGTTGTTTGACCTGACACCCGCCGGGCGCTACGAAGAGATGGTGCCGTTGATTAACAATGCCGCGATCGGCGACATGCCCAGTTTTCAGGCGACAATGCAGATGGGACTGACTGGCCTGAAAAAGTCGGATGCAGCGACCAGGCACATGATCATCATTTCTGACGGAGACCCGATGCTTCCGTCGCCAGCGTTAATCAAGGACTTTCAGGACGCCAAGGTCAGTGTTTCACTCGTCGCGATCTTCCCGCATGGTGGGATCGAGATTCAGAGGTTGCAGGAAGTTGCCGGGATGACCGGTGGCAAATACTATCGGACCGATGATCCAAACCAGCTTCCCGCGATCTTCATCAAGGAGTCAAAGACGCTGAAGCGAAGCATGCTTCAAAACAAGGTCTTCACTCCCACTGTCGATTTTCCATCTCCAGTTCTCAAGGGGATTGACGGAATCCCACAACTGAAGGGCTATGTCATCACGACCGCAAAAGGTCATCCTGCAATGCAGATCCTGAACGGTCCGCCGGATGCTGAGCAATCCGACACGATCGATCCAATCCTTTCGACGTGGCAACACGGCCTGGGAAAGACTGCTGCGTTTACATCGGACTTCAGCACCAACTGGGGTGCCGAATGGCAGAACTGGGACCGTTTCCAGCCATTCGTCAAACAATTGCTGACAGAAATCAGTCGGGTCAAAAAGGATGGGCATTTAAGGCTGTCAACGCATACATCCAGTGGGGAAGCGGTCGTGGTTGTCGAAGACTTCCATCCGACCGAGTCGTTTCTCGAAATCAAGGCTCGGCTGGCGGGCCCCAATCAAAAGTCAGAGACCATTGCGCTGAAACAAGTGGGACCACGACGCTATCAGGGAACGGTGCCGCTCTGGGGTGAAGGTCGGTACCACGCCATTGCCCAGGGAACCGACGGTACTCGCAAAGACATGGCATTCGGCGGCTTTGTCGTTTCCTATTCACCTGAATATCTGCGGTTCCGCTATAACCCGCAGGCATTGCAGGAAATCGCGGATCGAACGGGCGGGCGAGTCTTGTCGGGCGATCCGGCCAAGGATGCCGTTTATACCTATGCCCGCATGCCGAAGCGTAATTCCCAGCCGATCTTCGACTGGTTCCTGATTGCCCTGGCGATCCTTGTTCCGCTCGACGTCGCAATTCGCCGAATCCAAATCGACTTCCAGGCCATCTGGAAAGCAATGACTTTCCGGCGGCGAGCACCAGCCACTGCCACCATGGGAACTTTGTTGCAGACGAAGCAGGCCGTCAGTGCCAGTCTGAAATCGAAACGTGAGGAACGGCCGCTTCCGCCACAATCAGGGTCCGCACCCCGGACATCCGCAAAGCCAATAACACCCGTGGCCAAGTCCGACTCACCAGCACCGACACCTCCACCAGCCGATGCAGGGGCACCGACTTCCACGACTGAAAAGCTACTCGCGCTGAAACGAAAGCGAGACGGACAGTAATGACGCGAGGATTAACGACGTCCCCGCAACCAGAAATTCGACATTGAAGTAAGAGACGAAGAGAGCACGTTGAAATCGTGCTCCATGACCGAACATCATCAATTTAAATCTCCCTCCGGAGCCTGATCATGAGTCTTGCTGAATCCGCTGCACCATCGATTGATCCTGAAATGCTGGAAGCGGAAGCACGTCAGTTTCAGAGTGAATTCATGGCAGTGCGCCAGGCCGTCGGCCGCGTGATCGTCGGACAGGAACGGACCGTCGAAGCAGCCCTGACCGCAATCTTCTGCGGTGGTAACGTGCTGCTCGAAGGGGTTCCTGGACTTGGTAAGACCGAGTTGGTGAAGGCGTTGTCACGCGTTCTGGATCTCGACTTCCGCCGCATTCAGTTTACGCCCGACCTGATGCCGGCCGACATTATCGGGACCAGCGTTATGTCGAGTGATGAGCACGGAAAGTACCGGTTCGAATTCCGCAAGGGACCGATCTTTACACAACTGTTGCTGGCCGACGAAATCAACCGCGCTTCACCCAAGACGCAATCCGCATTGCTCGAAACAATGCAGGAACACTCGGTCACGACCAGCGGGACGATCCATCAATTGAAAGAGCCGTTCTTCGTGCTGGCGACTCAGAACCCGATCGAACAGGAAGGGACCTATCCACTTCCTGAAGCACAACTCGACCGATTCATGTTCAAAGTCGTCGTCCCCTTTCTGAACCGCGAAGAATTGAACGAAGTCGTCAGCCGCACGATCCTCAAAACGGCCATTGATATTCCAAAGATCATCGACGGCGAGCGGATCATGACACTTCGCAAGACCCTGGACAAAGTGGTCGTGACCGACGCTTTGCGCGACTACGCGGTCCGCCTGGTGCTTGCGACTCATCCTGGAACCGATTTCGCTCCCCCGCGCGTCCGTCAATTCGTGAAGTGGGGAGCCAGCCCCCGAGCTGCCCAGGCGTTGATTCGTGCGGCTCGCGTGCGGGCACTGGCGGAAGGACGAGCCCACGTGGCATTCGAAGACGTCCGCCATTTCGCCAGCGAAGTTCTGGGACATCGCATGCTGCTCAATTACGATGGCCAGGCCGAGAACCTCGATCTGGCAGAACTGGTTGATGAATGCGTCAAGGGCCTGTCGGAAAGAGCTTGAGACACGTCAACACGATCGGCTTCGTTGCTCATCAGCATGGGGAGAACTGATATGATTCATTACGCGGCTATAACAATTTGCCTGCTCAGCATCCTGATCGGGCAACTTCAGGCGGCAGCACCGGATACCGACGCAATTCTTGCGTCGGGCAAGTTTGCCGAGGGAATTACAACCCTCGAAGAGCACTTGAAGCAAAATCCCAAGGATGACTCCGCCCGTTTCGGACTGGCAACCTTGCAGTTCGTTGAGGCTGTTCAATCCCTGGGTCGCAAGCTTGTCATCTACGGGCCGCAGACTCGCGGTATAGCAGATTTAGAAGCGATTTTTGGAAAGCAGTCCAAGCCCGCGAAACTGCTGACGTATCCCCGCTTACGCGAAATCCTGAACGAATGGCTGCAGGACTTGACCCGGATTGAAGCAATTCTCGCGAAGATCGAATCGAACGACGTCAAATTGCCGATCCATGTCGCTCGAGTTCCGCTGAATTTTGCTCGGGATGGGGTTCAGGCACTCACTCTGGTGCCGCTCCTGAACTCGCTCGGTCGGGAAGCTCCTGCTGATGTCGTCATTGCGTTTGATCGAGCGGACGTTGATTGGATGCGCGGATATTGCCATCTGTTGTCAGCGTTTGGTGAAGTCGCCCTGGCGTATGACGCGCAGGAACTGTTCGACGTGTTTTCTCACCGAATCTTCGCCTATGCCGAGACTCCTCACAAGTTCTTGAAGGACCAGCCGAGACGTCAAGGTGGATGGTTCGACTTCGATGAAATCGCCGATATTGTCGGAGCCATTCATACCATCCGATTCCCCGTAAAAGAGCCGAAGCGAATGGCGGCAGCGCTGAGTCACATCGAACAGACGCTGGCTCTGAGTCGTTCCATGTGGAAATTGATTCTGGCAGAGAAGGACAATGATCGCGAATGGATTCCGGGCCCTGGCCAGACGAGTGTCCTGGGGGTCGGAGTGACACAGGAAATGGTGGATCACTGGATCATTGCACTCGATGAAACAGAATCGATTTTGAAGGGTAAGAAGTTGCTGCCGTTCTGGCGGGGCAAGCTGACGAACGGGGTCAACCTGCGGAAGGTCTTCCTGGAACCCCGGACTCTGGACATGGTGCTATGGGTGCACGGTGCGGCGGCAACGCCTTATCTTGAAGAGGGAGAGATTACTCGTCCGGATACATGGGAACAAATCAACCGCGTCTTTCGCGGTCAGTTCCTCGCGTTTGGAATCTGGTTTAATTGAAAGTGAAGTTCATGGCGGTCTGTCCGGTTTGTCAAACCGAGTTTGAATCTCGTCTGCCTGGTCGCCTTTGCGACAAGTGCGCGGTGAACGTGGTTGCGCAGGATGTTTATTCCCCCGGCGACTTGCGATTTGTAGGAATACTCGCGGGGGTTCTGGGGGCTGCTGTATTTTCGATGCCGGGAGTCTTTGTCGGATTCTATGTCGGCAAGGTTTTTGATCGTGCAACAATGGGCTGCCTGGCGGGTCTGATTCTGATGTCGATCGTGGGGCTGTTCGTGGGATACAGAATCGGTCTGACCGCCTGCCTGCGTGCGGAAGTGGCACGTCAGTCACGACAGGAAAAGTAGTCGTCATGGACAATACCACTCAATTCACGTCACTGATGGAGAACGCGACACTGGCCCGTGCCGAGCGGATGCGGATGCTGCCGATGCGTCGACGCACGAATCGAAGTCGCGGTGAACATCTGGCAGGCAAGGGTGGGACCAGTACAGAATTCAATGACTACCGCGACTACGTGGCTGGCGATGACATGCGCTACGTCGACTGGAACATCTTTTCGCGGCTGAATCGTCCGTATGTGAAGCAGTATCGCCACGAAGAAGAGATGCACGTGGTGATTCTGGTTGATGCCTCAGCGTCGATGCAGTTTGGCGACAAGTTCACACGCGCCCGTCAGTTGGCGGCCTGCTTCGCGGTGATGGGCCTGATGAACATCGAGAAGGTCAGTGTCTTTGCGTGTCAACATGCGACACAGACTCCTTTGATTCTCGCTCCGTGTACCGGCCGGATCAGTATGAAGCGGATCTTCAAATTCCTGGAAGAGATTCCCCCCGGTGGCGATTTCCCGATCGAAAAGGCGGTTGAATCCGTCCTGATTCAGCATCGGGGGCGAGGCATCGCCGTTCTGCTTTCGGACTTTCTGACGTTCGGTGCTCTGGAACGGCCCATGAACATGCTCTTCAGTGCCGGGCTTGAGGTATTTGCCATTCAATTGCTCAGTGGGATTGAACTCAATCCCGACCTGACAGGCGACCTGAGGTTTGTCGATGCGGAGACAGGACACACTCTGGACGTCTCGTCAGTCGGCGACCTGCTCGGCTTCTACCACGAACATTTGAATGGATTGCAGGAACATCTTTCCACGTTGTGTCGCCAGCGAAGCGGCCGTTTCATCTGTCTCGATTCATCGCAACCGCTGGAAGAAATTCTATTTGACGTGCTGAAGCGAAAGGGATGGGTGCAATGACTCTTCCCGGATTCTCGGCACTGATTAATGCCTGGTGGTTTCTGTTATTGATTCCACTGGTGATCTTCTATTTTCTGAAGCTTCGCCGACCACGAGTGGAGATTCCGTCACTGGCGCTCTGGCGTCAGGTCATCACCGATCAGCGTGTCAATTCTCCATTCCAGAAGTTCCGCCGGAATCTATTGCTCCTGTTGCAGATTCTTTTGCTGTGTGCCCTGGTGATCGGTGCGATGCAGCCCTATCTGTACAGCAATGCCAGACATGTGCAGAACCTTCCTGTGATGATTGACACTTCCGCCAGCATGGCCGCTCTCGATGCCCCGGGTGGTCGATCCCGGTTGGTGGAAGCGAAGGAAAAGATTGGTCGCCTGATCGACGACTTGCTGCCGGATCAGCAGATCTGCCTGATCTCGGTCAATTCGTCTGCACGCCGGCTGACCGACTTCACGAATAACAAGCGTTTGCTGCGGGAAACACTGGCCCGATTGGAGCCGAGTCATGTTCCCAGTCGCCTCGTCGACGGCTTCCGGCTGACTCAAGCCTTGTCGCGAGGAAATTCCATTGAATCGGCAATCCTGATGTCGGATGGCAATGTTCCGCAGGACATCGAGTTTGAACTCCCGTTCAAACTGAACTTCCAGAAGCTTAAGCCGGGTGGTGCCAATGTTGGCATCGTGGACTTTAACGCACGCCGTTCGCGGACCGGATGGGAAGTCTTTGCGAGGATCGAAGGGGCTCCAGGGACAAAGGTTCAAGCGGAATATGAGCTTCGTCAGAATGGTCAAGTGATCAAATCGGAGTTGATCTCGATTGAAGGCCCTCGCATCAATCCAGAGAAAGCGGTGGTGGAGGGTGAGGGAGACAAGAAGGCTGATCAGCCAACGGGCGAACGCCTGATGTTCAAGATTTCGACCGACACGGCAGCGATGCTGGAATTGAGATTGAAACCCGACGGTTTTGATGCCCTCGACGTGGATAACGTCGCCTATCTGAGTTTACCTCGTCCACGACAACTGGAAGTTTATTGTCCAGAAGAAATGACGAGTTTCCGGAACGCGTTGGCAATTGTTCCCGGCCTGAACATTTATCCAGGGAGTGATGCGACTCCACCTGCCGTCGATTTGAAGTTCGCCGAGGGACCCATTGCAACGGGGCCCGAATCGCGAGTCAATTTGAATGTCGGATTTATTCCGGACGATCTTGCGGCGCTGGTTGAACTTGAGTCAGGATTGGCAGAGATTGTCGATTGGCAACGGACATCACCATTGTTGCAGCATGTCCAACTTCTCGACGTTCAGATTGGTGACCAGCCAAAACTGGCAAAAGGGATTTCGGAACGCGATTTTGAAGCGGCAGGTTATGAGATCCTGGCAGAGTCGCGAACAGGTCCATTGATCCTGGAACGCCCCGGCGACGGACGACTGGATCTTTGCATGCTTTTTCATCCTGACCGTTCTTCGCTGGTCTTTCGTGTCGGCTTTCCAATTCTCGTTCAAAACGTGACTCAGATCGCTTTCTCACGCGCACACCTTCTGGATGCCAAGGCGATTCCGACCGGTGAAATCCCCGCTCGCAAGCTGGAACCTGAAAAGGAATATCACGTATCCGGACCACACGGTTATGCAGAGACAGGGACGAGTGACAAGCACGGATATCTGATGGGGATGAATGCTCCTTTTGTCGGCCAGTACGAGATCAATTCGCCCGAAACAGAACGGATCGGGGCAAGTCTGGTTTCGTCGCAGGAAACGTCACTCGTGAGTGTCGAAAAGTTGATCTTTCCCGAAAACGTGACTGTCACGGCGGGTGAAGCCGAAGTGAAAGGGGATCAGCCACTCTGGGGTTGGTTTGCCTTCGCTGGACTGGCGCTGTTGGTTGTGGAATGGTGGTTCTTCCAGAAGAAACCTGCAGGTGTCCCGGGATGAATGTTTGCAGTGCCGGCAGATCCAACAATGAACGGGTAACGTGCTGTTGCCGATGGCAGGTCTACGCACTTGGGTTCGTCTTTCTGATGACGAGCCTGGCAGCAGCGGCGGACAGGCCGCTGGAAATCGAACAGTCCAATATGCAGCCACCGATTCAGGTCGGTCGGCCGATTCCATCGTGGTGGGACGTGAAAGTCCGTGGGACGGGATTGCTGGAAGGTCATTTTGAATTCCGGCTGAAAAATGATCCAGAACTCCTTTCAACGCTGGTGACGGAAGAGATGGCCTTGAGTGGTCCGCAACAGCGGATTCGCGTCATGCTGCCCCCTGCAAATGATCAGAACCCGGTCGATCAACTGACTGTTGATATTAAATTCATCGGCAAGAAATTCACTCAGGATCTTGGACGGCATATTCTACGAGTTGCCCTGAGTCGGTCTCGAACATTCATGGTTCTGGTGCCGATGTCCCGAATCGCCCAGCGACGATCCGTCGAGCGTGATCGAATTATCCGTCGACTATCGTTTGAGAATCTGATTTCGGGTCTGGACGATTCGACCAAGACGGTCCAGGCATCTCTGGAGCCTGCAGACCTGCCACAGGAACCGCTGGCTTATTGTGCCTATGAAATGGTAGTCCTGTTTCAGGACGAATTCCGTGCCTTGAAGAAGCCTCAATTGGAAGCGATGGCGACCTGGATTCGTGCGGGGGGAAGCCTGTACGTCGAACCGACGGGAATCCTCGAACCCTATCATCTCGACTTTCTACGTGAGCTGGCGAAATCAACGCCAGATGTCGTGATCACATCAGGAGCAGATGGCCGACTTGTCCCGGGTACGATCCGAAACGACGAACGGCTGATTCGAATGCGAAACAGTCTCGGGCGGATTGTGATGCGGGTTGACGAAGAAGAGGTGGAGGCAGACGAGACTACTGACTGGAGAGAAGCTGCCTCATTTTTATTTCGAATTCATGCGGATCAGGCAAACCTGATCCGCAATCGAAAAATCTCCTCACCCGCTGAATTGATGGTGGGCAGGCCTATCGTCTACCAGAACGATATCAACTTTGAATCAAGACGTCGGCTCGAGATGAAGTTTCCGGCAAGTACGCGCGAACTGCTCGATTGTCTGAAACCAGCCGGTGTTCGCATGGTACCGCTCTGGGTGCTGGTTGTGATTCTGACCGCGTTTGTGGTTGTGATCGGCCCTGTTGATTATTTCGTGCTCGGGCGACTGCGAGCCCGGAAATACACCTGGGTGACGTTTCCGATCGCAACGATTCTGGTCACCTGGTTGACCGTGAGTCTGACAAATTCTTACATGTCGACGGCAGAAGCACGACGAGGATTGGTCATCCATGATCTCGGGGATGATGGATCCACCGTTCGAGTCAATCGATTTGAATTGCTGTTCCTTGCGTCAACTCGAACCGTGTCAACCGACGTCCGCAAGGGAATCTTCTCGGCACTGAAAACGGGTGCGACGATTACAAACGAAGTCGATCCGTCCGGCCAATTCCGTCCAGGCGTACGTCCAGGACGTATGGCTCCAATGGACGGAAATCGGACCCGTGAAACACTCACTGGCCGCATTCCGACGGACTACACAGCGAGCCAGCCACTTTCGAAATGGACTCCTCAACTGAATCGACTGTTCTACTTGCCAGGCCCTTCCGAACAATCTCCGCTCAATTGGGCTCAGATCATGGAAGGAGAAAGCATCCGGTCTACTCTGAACGATCAGGCCGCAAAACAACGGATACTGGCTCGCGTTCAACAACAGCTTGGGCGCAGTTGTGCCGTCTGCTGGATTGGTCCAGCAGGAGCTTTTTCTTATCAGTTGTCGCCTGACTGGAAAGACTCCGTTTTCACTCAATACTCTCACAATTCAGGCGATCCTTACAGTACGTTTGATTATGAAGAGCAGATGTTTCAACAGGAATTACCACAAGACGTTCGGAACCAGCCGTCGATGCTTCGATGGCTGTATCAGAACTCCGTTGCTACGCCACACGGGTTGTTTTGCCTGACGTCTCAGGTCGGGCCGGCGGGTGGAGCACAATTTGAAGATCTTCCGATTTTCGATTCGTGGCAGCAGAATCAGATGTTGATGATCGTCGTCGTCCAACGAGGCGATGACTACGTTGTGTATCGTAAAATTTTGCGAGACGGGAATTAGATGACGGATGATTCAGTACTGAAAACCGGATCAACGGCATCGCGCTGGTGGCCATGGGCGAAATGGTCTCTATTCTTCCTGATGCTCTATTTCGTCGGACATCGAGCTGTGGGCTTGTGGCAATCCAGTCCCGCGATTGAGTTGCATGTTGATGTCAGGTGGCTGGTCCCTTCCTCGCTCTTTTATCTCGTCGGATGGCTGCCATCCGTCTGGTTCTGGCGGGCTCTGCTGATACGAATGCATCAAGCACCAGGCTTGTATGCCACGATTCGAGCCTATTTTGTCGGTCACATGGGAAAATATGTTCCGGGCAAGGCACTGGTCCTGGTCATTCGCGGTGCATTGCTGAAAGACTACGGCGCAAAACCAGTCCTGGCGGGCCTGACAGCGGCGTACGAAACGCTTGTTTCCATGTCAGCCGGAGCCGCGATCGCCATCGCCCTTGCTCCCACAGTGATCCCGGAATCGCTCTGGGAAAAACTGCCGACCGCCTGTCACTTCCTGCGTCAACAGCCGTTTCTGGTTCCGATCGCTGTAGCGATTGCAACATTTGCCAGCACGCCATTCAGTGCCTGGTTGTTTACGAAAGTTGGCCGAAAAGCGGTCCCTCGGACGACCGAAGCAGATGTCCCGACGAGTATCTCGGGTCGCCTCGTAAGTCAGGGAGTGATCATCACGTCACTGGGGTGGATCTGTCATGCACTGAGCCTGGGGTGTGTCTTGCAGTCCATTTCAGATTCGCCGATCGATGTCAGCCTGTTCCCCGTCTGGCTGGCTAGCGTTGCGGGATCGACGTTTCTGGGATTTGTGGTCCTGATTGCCCCAGGCGGACTGGGGGTGCGGGAATGGGTGCTGATCGAAACACTCAAGGACCAGCCACTGATTGGCACCGAAAAAGCGATTGTCGCGGCAGGATTACTGCGAATCGTCTGGTTTGTGTCCGAATTGGGCGCAGCCTCGGTTTTGTATGCCATTTGGCCACGAACGGGTTCGACGAGGGGCTCCTGACCCAAATTCGGCTTAATTCGGCGCTGGGCCCACCACCCATGATCGGTGCGGGTCTCCCGACCCCGCCGAAACGCATGACTGCAGGTCTCAAATTCTTCCAATTCCACTTCCGGGCGAAGATTTCATTCTTAAATTCTCATCAGGCGCAAACCCGGCGCTATAATGCACCGGGCGAGCTCCGATCAGGATGGCGAATTTGCGGTTTGCCAGTATGAATCGATAAAGACCGGAATCCTTCGGTCGGCCATTTCGGCAGGGTCGGGAGCCCCGCGCAGATTGCGCGTTGTTTTTCCCTCGTTACAACCGTTACAGCTTGAACACATTCGTGGTTGCAGATGCATCAGCGAGGGGCCGACATCTTGAAAAACCACCCGTTGCATCATCGTCTATGGCGATGAGAGGCCCTGTGTGTCATAATCTCTGCCGCTGATTGCTGTCCTTCGAGGGCAGTCTGTGCAGCGTCGGACTTCCGTGCTAACATGCCGGTACGGAGGGGTGCGGATATTTTCTGTGTTGAATGAGTGGTCGGTTGACCGGCCAGTCCCATTTTCGACGGGAAATAGTGCACTGCTTTCGACTTGATCTCGTTTGTCACATTACGTTTTTGCTCAAGGCTGACCAACCGATGGCGACCGTTTTACAAGCCCCATCCGCCAGTCGTCCTGCAGCCGCTCCTGCGGCTGCGGCCGCTGTGACGGGTGATGAAGTTTCCGACGTTCCCGTAGTCGTTCTCGATCCCACCGAGGTCGATGAGTGGCTGGAATCTGTCGATGATATCCTGCATCGTCACGGTCCGGCCGCGTTGAGTCAGCTGTTAACCCGCCTTTATTCCCGGGCACAGGCGCAGGGAGTTCCCGTCGTCCCGTCACTGACGACCCCCTATTCCAATACGATCCCGGTCGAGGCCGAGCCTGAGTTTCCCGGTGACCGAGCGATCGAACGTAAGCTGCGCAGTGTCATTCGCTGGAACGCCATGGCGATGGTGGTTCGAGCTTACCGGGAAACCAACGTCGGCGGTCATATCGCCACGTTTGCGTCATCGGCAACACTGGTCGAAACCGGATTCAATCACTTTTTCCATGCGCGTACGGCGGATCACACCGGCGACATGGTCTATTTTCAGGGACACTCGTCACCTGGGATGTATTCCCGAGCATTTGTGGAAGGTCGTCTGACGGAAGAGACGCTGGTCAAGTTCCGCCGGGAATTACCACGAGGAACCGGACTTTCATCGTATCCCCATCCGTGGCTGATGCCTGATTTCTGGCAGTTTCCGACGGTCTCCATGGGACTGGGCCCGATTTGCTCGATCTATCAGGCACGGTTCCTGCGCTACATGCTGCATCGCAATCTGCTCGACACCTCCAAGACACGTGTCTGGGCGTTCCTCGGCGACGGTGAAATTGACGAACCGGAATCGCTGGGTGCGATTTCGATGGCGTCGCGTGAACATCTCGATAATTTGACTTGGGTCGTGAACTGCAACCTGCAGCGACTCGACGGCCCCGTGCGTGGCAACGGCAAGATCATCCAGGAACTGGAAGGGATCTTCCGTGGAGCAGGCTGGAACGTCATCAAGCTGGTCTGGGGAAGCGACTGGGATCCGCTGTTTGAAAAGGATGAGACCGGGATCCTGGTGAAGACCCTGGGGGAAGTGGTCGATGGCCAGTTCCAGAAGTACAGCGTCGAAACAGGCGATTTTGTCCGCAAGGACTTCTTCGGTCGCCATCCTGATCTGCTGAAACTGGTGGAACATCTCAGCGACAGCCAGATCGAACATCTGCGACGTGGTGGTCACGACCCGATCAAGGTCTACGCCGCATTCAAAGCCGCGACGGAGCACAAGGGGGCACCGACTGTCGTACTGGCGCACACCGTGAAAGGTTTCGGACTTGGGCCCGAAGCGGAAGGGCGAAATACTGCTCACCAGACGAAAGGCTTGAACGAGAAGTCGCTGCTGATGGTGCGCGATCGTTTCGAACTTCCGTTGACCGATGAGCAGGCCAAGGCTGCGGTCTTCTATCGACCGCCCGCCGACAGTCCCGAAATGAAGTATCTGCACGAGCATCGGAAGAAACTCGGTGGATATCTGCCAGCACGCGTGCCAACGACCGAGAAGTTGATTATCCCTTCGGTCGAGCACTTGATCGAAAAAGCTGCGACATCGACACGTGATCGATCGACAACCACAGTGCTCTCGGAAACGATCAAGGCACTGATTGGCGACAAAAATATCGGAAAGCGGATAGTTCCGATCATTCCCGACGAAGCTCAAACATTCGGAATGCAAGCTCTGTTTTCGCTGTTCGGTATCTATTCCAGCAAGGGGCAGCTTTACACGCCAGTCGACGCAGGTGCCTCTGGATCGTACACGGAATCTGTGACGGGTCAGATCCTGATGGAGGGGATCGATGAAGCGGGTGCCATGTCGTCGTTTGTCGCAGCCGGAACGGCTTACGCCAACGTCGGTATGCACATGATTCCGTTCTACATTTATTATTCAATGTTCGGATTCCAACGCGTTGGGGATCTGATCTGGCTGGCGGGCGATTCCCGCTGCAAGGGGTTTCTCTGCGGGGGAACTTCCGGCCGCACGACGCTCAACGGCGAGGGGCTGCAACACGAAGATGGTCACAGCCAGTTGATGGCGGGAACCGTTCCAAATCTGGTTGCCTACGACCCGGCCTATGGTTACGAACTCTGCCTTATCATCCACGACGGCTTGCGTAGGATGTATGCCGAAGGTGAAGACATCTTCTACTACCTGTCGGTCTACAATGAAAACTACGTGATGCCGAGCATGCCTGCCGGCGTACAGGATGGAATCATCAAGGGGATGTATCCTCTCGATCCGACGGTTCCTGCCAAGAAGCGTTCGACTCGTCCGCAGTTGCTGGGAAGTGGTCCGATCCTCAACGAAGTCATTCGCGCCCAGAAACTTCTGGCCGACAAGTACGGTATCGAAGCGGATGTCTGGAGTGTCACCAGCTACAACGAATTGAAGCGGGAAGCCCAGTCCGTCACGCGATGGAACCGGCTGCATCCTGAGCAGAAGCCGCGCGTCAGTTATATCGAACAGGCGCTCAGTGGATTGAAGGGGCCGTTCATCTCGTCGAGCGACAACGTTCAATTGGTGGCCGAACAGATTCGCCCGTATGTTCCAGCTCAGTATGTTGTCTGCGGAACCGACGGTTTTGGTCGTAGCGAAACTCGCGAAAACCTGCGTCGGCACTTCGAAATCGACGCCGAATGCGTTGCCTTCGCAACGTTGACGGCCCTCGCCAAAGAAGGTCGATTCGACGCAAAGAAGTTGCCACAGGCGATGAAAGAACTGGGACTCGATTCCGAAAAGGTTGATCCCGCCTTCGCTTAATGACCGTTGATCACCCGGCTGATGTTAGAGGGACCTCAGATCCCGCTCCTGCATGAAATCATCGAATCACTGATATTTCGAAAGACCGACGAATGGCGATTGAATTCAAAGCTGATAACCTCGGCGATGGTGTTAAGAGCGGAGACGTGGCTGCGATCATGGTCGCCATTGGGGACACGATCGAAGCTAACCAAGTTGTGATGGAAATCGAAACTGATAAGGCAGTCCTGCCAGTGCAATGCCCTCATGCCGGGACTGTGACACAGGTCTTGGTGAAGAAAGGGCAGACGATCAAGCCCGGACAGCCGCTCCTGTCGATTGAACCGAGTGGCACCGCAGTCGCAAGCAAGAATGGCGGAACAAAAGCGGGTGCGACAGCAGCCGTCGCAGCACCCATGGCTGCGGCACCCGCTGTCGCCACGGCTCCTGTTGTTCCGAAGTCTCCGCTCCCCGCGAGTGGTGGACGCGACCTGCCACTGCCCGCCGGTCCAGCCACACGCCGACTTGCTCGGGAACTCGGCCTGAATCTCGCCAATGTCCCTGGAACAGGAACCGGTGGACGAATCACTCTGGAAGACGTGGCTCGCGCCGCAGCCGGAAGTGGTGGCGGAGGCCGCGTGGTCGAACCGCCACTGCCAGATTTCTCACAATATGGCCAAGTTGATCGTCAGGCGTTTTCAAAACTGCAGAAGGTTTCGGCGAATAACCTCAGTCTCGCCTGGCAGATTATCCCGCACGTCACTCAACATGACTTGGCGGACATCACCGAAACAGAAGCAGCTCGCAAACGATTCGTCGAAACGGCACCAAAGGGTTCGCCCAAGGTGACGATGACGGCACTCGCCATGAAGGCCGCTGTCGCCTGCCTGAAAGAGTTTCCGCAGTTCAACTCCAGCTATGACACCGCTCGCACGGAAGTTGTGCTCAAACGCTATTACAACATTGGTGTCGCAGTCGACACTCCGAACGGCCTGGTCGTACCAGTCATTCGCAATGTCGACCAGAAGTCTGTCATGCAGATTGCGGCAGAACTGACCGAACTCGCTGGCAAGGCTCGCGACCGGAAGCTGCAAGTCAGCGAAATGCAGGGGGGAACCTTCACGATCACCAATCTGGGTGGCGTGGGCGGAACCGCATTCACTCCGATCGTGAACTATCCTGAAGTCGCCATCCTGGGGATGTCCCGCAGTCAGAAGCAACTGCAACTGATTGACGGCGAAATTTCAGAACGCCTGATGCTGCCGTTGTCACTGTCTTACGACCATCGCGTCATCAATGGAGCGGATGCGGCTCGCTTTACGGTGAAGCTGGCGGGGATGCTGAGCGATGCGTTTCGTCTGTTGATTGAATGCTGAGGACGGGTAATTCCAGCGCCATGAAATTTGCACTCGTAATTCCGGATGGTGTCGCGGACGAAACACAACCTGTATTGGGTGGCCGAACCCCGTTGCAGGCGGCTCACATCCCTTTCATGGATGAAGTCGCCCGCTCTGGGATCGTTGGTCGAGCGGACCATGTTCCCGCATCGATGCCCTCAGGTAGCGACGTCGGGACAATGAGTCTGTTCGGCTATGATCCGCTCGAATATCACACCGGGCGAGCTCCGATTGAAGCGGCCGCTCAAGGTATCGAACTCGGACCACTCGATTGGGCGATCCGCTGTAATCTGGTCACCGTGGAGGACGGCCGGATGGCCAGCTTCACAGCAGAACAGATTCCGAACGATCTGGCTCGATCGTTGATCGAACTACTGCAGCGTGACCAGTGCGGTGATGAACACTGGAAGTTCTATGCGGGGGTCAGCTATCGCAATTTGCTGGTCTATCGAGCCCGCAATATCCCGGCTCCGTTTGGTCCTCAGACGCATACCGTTCCGCCGCACGATATCACCGATCAACCGATCGCACCGCACCTGCCAAGTGGTCCTGGAAGCGAACTGCTTCGAGACCTGATGGAACGCAGCAAACCAGTAATCGCCGGGTCTGAAGCAAACCAGGCTCGAACCGCTGCGGGGACTCATACGGCCACGCAGACATGGCTTTGGGGTCAGGGGCAACGACCTTCCTTCAAATCGTTCCAGGAACGATTCGGCAAACGGGGTGCGGTCATCACCGCTGTTGATTTGCTGCGAGGAATGGGACGTCTACTCGGCTGGAACGTCGTGGAAGTCGCGGGGGCGACCGGCTATCTCGATACCGATTATGCTGCAAAAGGTCGTGCAGCCATCGAAGTGCTGAAGCAGGGTCAGACCGACTTCATCGTTGTCCATGTTGAAGCGACCGACGAAGCCTCACACGAAGGAAACGCCGCCGCCAAGGTCAAGGCCCTGGAAGAAATCGACCGGCATATTGTCGGACCGTTGCACGAGTATCTGAAATCACAGGGCGAATACCGCTTGCTCGTCTGCCCCGATCATCCGACTTTCCTCAGGACGAAAACGCACAGCCACGGATATGTTCCGTTCACAATGTGTGGAACTGGAATCGTTCCAGACCAGTTAACCACGTACGACGAAATCACGGCCGTGGAATCGACGGTCTGCCTGGATCGCGGTTGCGAACTGGTGCCGCTGCTGTTTCGCGATGCGTAGTTTTCAAGTCGTTCTAGGATGTGTGGACTAGTGCGTCGTCCAGACTTAATTTGTGGGTTGATCTGACATCGTACGACGGACTTCCAGTCCGTCGGCGCTGACCTTTAGCGACGGACTGGAAGTCCGTCGTCCCCCCCGAATTTAGTCTGGACGACACACTAGCCATGCATTCAACGTCATCGCAGTGCTTCCAGTGCGGTTAATCGCATCGCGTACAACGATGGGATCAAGCCACCGATGAAGCCCATGACGACCGACAGCAGCATTCCCAGGGCGAGCGTACTGAAATCGACGGTCATTCGCAGCGAAATGAATTTGCCGCCACCCGCGCCGCCAGAGACCACGCTGTTGGCAGTCCAGCCATCGAACAGCATTCCCACGGCACAACCGACGAGGCCGCCGATAATGGCCAGCATGACCGATTCAAACATGAACGACACCAGGATCTGCCATCGTTTGTAGCCGAGCAACCGCAGAACTCCGATATCTCGAGTCCTCTGACTGATCGCAGCAAACATCGTGTTCATCACGCCGAATACTCCCCCGAGCGACATAATGACGCACAAGACCAGTGTCCCGTACAGGAACTGCTGGTTCGTGGCTGTCATCGCGGAGAAAAACGTGGTTTCGACCTGTGGACTCAACCTCGCCCTGGTGTACTCGTTCGCAAAAAAGTCTCGCAACAATTCTGCGCCCCAGGCATCGTCACTCGTCGGGGTCTTGATGATTTCCAGCGTCGGCTTTGGCAGCTTGGGATCGACAACTCGATCTGCCAATGCTTTGTCGTAAGTCTCTTGTGCCTTCTTTCGCTTGTTTTCGAGAAAGGATTCTCGCTGGTCTTTGCGGTAGTTGGGGTCGGCTCGCAGGGCGAATGTCGTGTAGGTCGGCTTTCCAAACAACGCCCCGATCTGTGACTGCTTGGTCCAGATTTCCGAATCGTAGAGTGACCCGGTCGACTCCATGATTCCCGTGACGAACCATTTTCGACCACCCACATCGAAGGTGTCTCCCACATCCAGACGCTTTCGGCTTTTTGCGGTTGCCAGCGAGTCAGGCTTGCGATCGGCTCCAAGGTCTCGAGCAATGCCGTCTCCCAGAACGACTTCGATTGCGGTTTCGCCCTCTTTATTGATCTCACGCACGCCAGCATCCGTGAACCATTCTCCCCCAGCAACCAGTTTCATTCCGTGGACTGTCGCGGACATCTGCGGATCATCGACACCACGTACCTGCAGGAACCGGCGCGAAGGTCGACCTTTCGGAGCATCAAGGACTGGCTGCACGATGTTTAAATACGTTTCACGACTGACGAGTGCTTTTCCATCAACCTTCAAGACACCTTCCTGCGTTTCCAGATCGGTGGCATCGGCAAACCCGAGATTACTGAACGTTTCGTCCGTCGATCCCTCGGACAGGATCAGAATGTTACCAGGCTGACCTGTGGCGTCGGTCATGGCATACATCCCGTTCACGAATGCCAGCAGAAATGTTTGCAGTCCTACGACCAGTGTGAATGCCCCTGCTGTCATCATCGTCGTGTTCCAGCGGGCACTCAGATTCAGCAGGTTATAGCTTAATGGAACCTTGCCGATCAGAATCAGGAACAGCAGCATCAGGGCCGTTCCTCCAAACACTCCCAGCAGGATTGGGGAATCTGTCGACAGGTGCCAAGGGGCGGCGGCGATTGGAAAAGAGAGTTGCATCGCTGATTTTCTGACAAGAGGACATTAACGAAAGCAATGGCAATGTCGATCGAATATCAACCGGAATTTCGCATCCGCCAGATCATGTGACTCGCGCAAACACATCTGAAACTTTGACGTGACGGGCACTGCGAGCCGGACCATAGCTTCCCGCCAATGCGGTCAATGCCCCCATCGCAGGACCCCACCACAGTGCGTCGGTGGGAACAGAGAACTTCGGGAAGAACGCGATTCGAAACGGAAGTCCGCCCATATACCCATTGACGACACCGTAGGTCATCGCCGCACTTAAAAAGCCGAACGAAACTCCGATAATCAACGCTTCTGCCAGGACGATCATTTCAATTTGACCTGGCCGAAAGCCTAATACCTTCATGACGGCGAATTCCATCTGCCGTTCGCGAACACTGATGCTGATCGCGTTGGAAATCACCAGCGAAAGGACCAGCATGCAGGCAGGGGCCATCAATGTTCTCATACCCCAGATGACATCGCGCCAGGCTTCCAGAAACCCACCAATCCCTGTTGACGAGGTTTCGATCTTGACCGACGGACTAGTAAACGACGGTGACGTCAGGATCTGTTCCGAGACCTTGTTGAACGCCTTGCGATTCTTCAGCCGCAACCAGACCAGCCCCAGGGTCTTTTCGGCCATAGGGTGTGGCTTGTTGTTGTGGGTGCGTTGATAGGCATCCAACTGCCGATTGAAGTAATCACGGCTGATCACGGAACTGTCGGCGTAGCGAGCAGGTTCTTTGGGAAAAGTACCGACGATCTCCAGTTCCAGATCCATGTCGCGATAGTTTCGACCAAATACCGTGATCCGGTCACCAACCCGCTTCTTCATCTTTTCAAGTCGTTCCTGCCCGACAATCACTCCGTTTGGAACATCCTTCATTTTCTGGATCGCGGCCAGCAATGGAGCGGCCTCTTCGTCCGACAGCATGTCGACTTCATCCAGCATTGTGCGAGCTTTTTCCGGCTCCATGATGAATGCGAAAAAGAGGTTTTCGAAACTTCGCTTGGCAGGGTTTTCTTCCGTCGAACCGACAAAAAATCCCCATGACATCGAATCTTCGGGTCGAGTTGCTTCGGGATCGTCCGGATTCGCTCCTCCATCGCTGAGAGCCTTCGCGTATGAATAGGGCATCATGCTGGGAATCTGCCACTTCTCGGTGACGATCGCTTTCAGATTCGTCTGCTTCTCTGTCGTCGCTCGATCGAGTGCCGACAAGACGGTGAAGACGAGCGTCACCACCAGCACCATCATCATCGTCCCTAATCCGGTCAGGGTCGTTCGAATCAGATTACGGCGGATGTTTTCGAAAATCAGAAACAAGAGTTTCATGGGAACGAATTCCAGGGGGATAGTCAGGCTTAAATCTGGCGATGCTCAGTCATTTGTCATGACATCGCCATCAGCGGGCGTCGACCAGTTGTCCCTTGTCCAGATGAATTTCACGATCGGCACGAGCTGCGGCGCGTGGATCGTGCGTCACGATGATGATGGTCTTCTTGAGTGACTTGCGCAATTCGCCAAGCAGATCGAGAATGTCGTCGGCGGACTTGGCGTCCAGTGCCCCGGTCGGTTCGTCCGCCACCAGAAGAGCTGGATCTGTCACGATCGCGCGCGCAATACCAACGCGTTGCTGTTGCCCACCGGATAACTGGCCGGGGCGATGATTGACACGATCCGTCAAACCGACGATGTCCATCGCCGTCATCACTTGCTTCTTGCGTTCACTTGCAGACAAAGGGAGCAACAGCAGTGGCAATTCGACATTGCGATAGGCTGTCAGGACAGACAGCAGGTTGTAGAACTGGAACACAAAGCCAACGCTCCGCGTTCTCCATGCGGCGAGTTGCGTCTCGGTCATCGACGAAACTCGTTCGCCCTGAACGATTACTTCGCCCGACGTTGGACGATCCAGCCCGGCAATCAGATTGAGGAGTGTCGTCTTTCCAGAGCCTGACGGCCCCATCAAACTGACAAATTCATTCTCCGCGACCTGCAGATTCAGACCGTTCAACACGTCAACAGTCTCGATTCCTCGCTTGAATGACTTATGGACGTCGCGAACATCAACACAAACAGGGTTAGGCATCGAGAATTCCTGGACGATGAATTTTGTATTTGATCGACAGATTGTCAGCAATTATGAGGAGGGACGGGACCAAGCGAGAATTACTTCTCCCCGGAATCAGCCTCATTTGGTTTTGACAGATCCAATGCTTTGATCGGCGGATTTTCATTCACCTTGGCATCGGGTGCAGCTTCGGAATTGTAGAAGGTGACAATCGCACCCATTTCAGGCTTCAGGTAGACCCCTTCTTCGTCACTGGGAACGGTCAGTCGCACGCGAACCGGCAACGCCCCTTTAGCTCGATCGGCGATCGGCATCAGTCGTGATACGACGCCATCATACACGCGTTTGGGAAATGCTTCTGCCCGCACTTTGCATTTCTGTCCTTTGAAGACTCGCGATATGTCCCGTTCCTGAATGCTCAGGTCCACTTCCAGTTTCGAAAGGTCGGCGATGTCGCACAGACTGAACGAGCCATTGAACGCGACTGGGTTAACCAGATTTCCCAACTCCGCATTCTTCTTGAGAATCGTTCCACTGATCGGTGCGGTAATGATGCAGTTATCCAGTCGCCATTTGGCTCGACGCAGTTCTGCTTCCACCTGATTGGCTTGAGCTTTCGCCATTCGCTTCCGTTCGGTGCGAACTCCCTCATCCATCAGGCGACTACTCGCCGCCAACCGATCGACTCGCTTGACCAATGCCAGATATTGCGATTCTGCAGCTTCAAAGTCTTCTTTTGAAATGATCTTCTTCTCCAGCAGTTCTTTCTTCCGCTGGAAATCTCGCAGGGCCTGAGCGAGATTCGTTTCAGCCTCGCCCAGTTCTGCTTTGGACTGCGCCTTTTCATCAGGCCGATTTCCCTCTTCCATCTCAGCGACATTCTGCTTCGCGGAATCCAGAGAAGCGCTGACGCGATCGTATTCGGCGAGGTATTCGGTGTTGTCCAAAACCGCGAGGACGAAGTCCTTATCGACACGTTGACCCGCATCGAAATTCAATTCGATCACGCGACCGCTGACCTGGGGGCTGACGAGGATCTGCTGCTCGGGAATAATGTATCCCTTGGATTCCAGAGCAATCTCGCCTGCGGGAGTGGCGGGAGTTGTTCCTGACGAGTCGGCGGCAGGAGTCGCGGTTGTTTTCGCAGCAGCCGGTTTGGAAGTCTCTTCCTCGTCGGGATCAACCTTGGTCTGAAATGGATTCCCGACGAACAGCAGGTATGCAATTGCCCCGGACAGCAGCAGACAAATGAACCACGGCAGGCCGGAACCACCCGAGGCCCCTTTTCCAGATGGTGGGATACGCAAGGCCTGAACACGATCAGAAAGGGTCGAAGTCTCTTGTGCAGCCACGGAGAGTCTCAATTCAGGAACGAACGGTCATCGGTATTCTTGTCTGAGCGTCAAATCCTCGCCAGTATGCATCGGCCCCTGCCAGAATGCACCGAAGAATTGCCTTTCGCGGTTGATTGCCGCAACTCATTTTCCAATGATTACAATTCCTCGCCAAATTACCAGCCGAGTTGACCACGCACGGAGCGCAGACATTCATGAATGATGAGACACTTCAATACATCCAGCAGGTCTACGGAGTCGAGAACTGGTCATCAGGATATTTTGATATCAACTCCAAGGGACACATTATTGTCCGCCCGCAGCGCGACGACCCGCGATTCGTCGATCTTAAAGATCTCGTCGACAACCTGCTCTCCGAGCGTAAGCTGCAACTGCCGCTGCTGATACGGTTTCCTCAACTTCTGGCTGGTCAACTCCGGAAACTCGTCGGTGCCTACCAGTCAGCGATCCAGGAATATGGATACCAGGGGCTGCACTATCCTGTCTACCCGATGAAAGTGAACCCGCGCCGCGAAGTGGTTGAAGAATTCCTGAAGGAAAGCGCCCGATATCGAGTTGGCCTGGAATGTGGGTCGAAGGCCGAATTGTATGCCGCGGTCGCTCAGGAACAGTCTCCCGATTCACTGATGCTGTGCAATGGATTCAAGGACGAAGCTTTCATCGAAACAGCAATGCTTGCCGTCCGGGCCGGTAAGCGAGTGACCATTGTTGTCGAAAAGCTGAACGAGTTGAAGACGGTTGTAAAGCTGGCCCAGAAGCACGGGATCGCACCATGGATCGGGCTTCGCGCAAAGCTCTATTCACGCGGTTCCGGCAAGTGGGCGTCATCAGGGGGCGATGCGGCAAAGTTTGGCCTGACGACTTCAGAATTGCTCGAATCCGTGCGGATTCTGAAGGACGCAAAACTCGATGGTCAGCTAAAATTGCTTCACTTCCATATCGGATCACAGATTACCGATATTAAACGAGTGAAGAATGCGATGAAAGAAGGGGCACGGGTCTACAGCCGACTTCGACAACTCGGTTGCCCCATCGAATTCTTTGACATCGGCGGTGGCCTGGGTGTGGACTACGACGGATCGCAGACGCGGTTTGAATCGAGTGTCAATTACACCGTGCAGGAATTCGCCAATGGCGTTGTCTACGTCATCCAGGGTGTTTGCGACGAAGAAAACGTACCGCATCCGCATATCGTGACAGAAAGCGGTCGCTTCATGACCGCCTACCACACCGTCTTCATCACCTCGATCCGGGATGAAATCGAAACTTTTGCCCAGGACCAGCCCGAGGTGACGATCGATGCTGACGACCCTCAGGTCATCACCGAACTGAAAGAACTGTGCGACACGATCAACGGCAAGAATTACGCCGAGTACTATCACGACGCACTGGAACACAAAGACGAACTGCATACGCAATTCAATCTGGGATTGATCAGTCTGGAGGACCGCGCCAAGGGGGAAGTTCTCTTCTGGGAAGTCTGCGCACGAGCACTCGATGAGTCCCAAGAGGAGAGTTTTCCGGACGAAGAATTCGAGAACCTGAAAAAGATCCTGGCTCAGAAGTATCTCTGCAATTTCTCGCTCTTTCGTTCAGCTCCGGACAGTTGGGCGATCAAACAATTGTTTCCCGTCGTCCCGATTCATCGCCTTGACGAAAAACCGCAGGACTTCGCCACGCTGGTGGACGTCACCTGCGACAGCGACGGAAAGATTGACCGCTTCATCGATCTGAAAGACGTCCGCGAGACATTGGAACTGCACGACTGGAAAGATGGCCAGGACTATTACCTCGGCATCTTTTTGACGGGGGCCTATCAGGAAGTGATGGGAAGCCATCACAATCTCTTTGGAAACCCGAATGAAGCGCAGGTCGTGATTGATAACGACGGCCGGTATCACGTGACGAAAATCATCGCGGGAAGTCGCATTAGCGACATGCTGCAGTTCGCCAGATACGATCAGCCGCAGTTGCTGGAATCATACCGAAAGCAGTTGCGAACCCAGGTCGAAGCGGGCGTCATCACGAAAGAAGTCGCCGAGCAATTGGCGAACGAATTCGACGCAGGAGCACAGCGAGGTACGTACTTATCCTGAATAGGGATCAAATATCACCTATGACGGGAGGGGGAGGCGGTGAGGCTCCTGCCGAACCGGATTTTGAGTTGGACGCCAATCGTCGATCGCGGCTCGGCGGGAGCCTCGCCCGGCTTTGCCTAACGGGAGCGTTTTGCCCAACGGGAAGTGATCTTGCCCAACGGGACGGTTTTCGGCAATTGTCGCGGGAGCGATTACTGGTTGCCACTGCCGCGTGAGTTTGGGATCGAAACCGAACGACCCCGGCGATATTCTGGGGTTGGTTCGTTTCCGAAGGTTGGTAGATGTTAGATTCAGCCAGACGAGTTCTGCGATCCAATCCCGCACTGGTGCTCTGGTGCGTCGGGGTGATGATCGCTCTTTCGCCGTTTACGTTAGCTGGGGACTGTTACTTCGCTTCGAAGTACCTCGACCTCCCGATAGACCACATACTCTCGTTCCTACAGAGATATGCGGAACTCGTTTGCATGAGTGGAGTTCTCGTGATGTGTTGCGCCTGCTTCTTGCCGTGTGACGTCAAGAATAAAGAAGAGCAGTCCGAATGAGAGTCAACCGCGCCAGTCCGGCCAGCAATTTAAGCCTTGCCCAACGGGAATCTCGTCTGCCCAACGGGAACGCGGTTTTTCGTCCCGTTAGGCAAAGCCGCCTCGCCCTCCCTTGTTGACCATGATGGGGTTTAAGATCAACGATTTTCCGTGCGCCGTTTTCAGTCCACCGAGAGACGTATCGCAAATACGGTCACGATTTTTCCCTGTGGTGTCGGTACATCGGCAACCAGCAGGCAGGCATGGCTGACCGGATCGTAGTGGCAATTGTAATTCATGCCACAAACGAACGGTAACGTGGCTGACGGCAGATGCTGCCAACTGTCTGTGGCCAGATCGAAGAGCCAGGACTCCGTACTTCCTGCGGTCGGCGTCTCGCTGTTGCGAATGTGATCCACCAGAACGAGGGTGCGACCGATGTTGGGTTCGTAGCACATCGGATTGTGCTGGTCTTTGGGAGGGCGTTGCCCGACGGTCGGCAGTTTGCGATGCTCGCCTGATTCTGGGCGATACAGAATGACATCGTTGGAATTCTCGTTGCTGCCAAATACGACGAATGCCTTCTGGCGAATGTCATAGACGACGTTGTTGTGCCAGCCACACAACGCTTTGTCAAAGACCTTGCTCCAGTGACGCGGCGATCCTTTCAATTCCCACACGCGTTACCGTATCCGACGATGATATTGCGATCACTGTCCCATGTGGCGGCATATGGGAAGAAGTGAACTGCGGGACATGGAAGCGGTTCCCAGCGATCGTCGCTCAATCGGAAGACCCAGGTTGGATGCCGTTTGACCGTCTCCCAGACACCTTTTAACGCGTCGGTGAATCGGCCGGGAACCATGTGCGGATCGTTGCAGCAGACCACCATCTCATCGCGCACGGGATCGTAGACGACAGAACCAAACGTATGCATGGCCCAGGGATGGTCGCCCTGCTGGCCAGCAACGGGAAGACCCTCATCATTTGCACGATAGGTGGTACGCTCGTCATCCGGGTACAACCGTGACCAGCGATTTTCGACAACATCGAAGATTAAAGGACTGTTCGTCCAGTCCTTACCGTGCGTGTTCGAACCAAACAGGATGATCCGACCCCGCCTGGAATCGAAGCAGCTTCCGCCGTGTTCCTGTCGCCGAAACCGAACCTCATCCGTTGGCGCCTGATCATGAAGTCTGACCCAGGTATTTGCCGGAGTTGCGGCAAGCTTCGGGATGCGGCGCGCTTCATTAACATCAGATGCGATCAGACGTGAGCAGCTCAGCAGAACGATGAGTGCAGAGCCAAGTCGTCGCATCGCGTACGCCCCCGATTCATGCCTGCATCAACTTCAATGCGTCGGCGCGTGATTCCACGAGTGGCCAGAGGTGGTCGAACTTGGAAATCTGGATGATTTCCCGCCCGACTTCCGAGGCGTTACAAAGGACCAGGCGGCCATTGTGCGGTGTCAATTCGTTCCAGATCGCACGGATCGCCTCCAGCATGCTGGAACCGAAATATGCAACCTGTCCGAGGTCGATCACGACCTTGGCCTGACCACCGCTCCGCAGTCGAGTACGTACCGAATCGAGTTCTCGATTGATGCTGTCGTCTGCCAGGCTGCTGACAACGCCAACCAATTCGACAACCAGCACGTCCCCAATCGTGGAAGCGAGAAAAACTTTACTCGGATTCATCGTTCAGACCCTTGAGTGCGAACACGGCGACGCTTGATCATCGTGACCTCGTTTCCCGTCGCGTTGTATTTGACTTCATCCATAAACGTCTGCATCAGCAGCAAACCTCGTCCACACGGACGTTCAATATTCGTCGGATCGGTCGGATCCGGTAACGATGAGCGATTGAATCCTGGCCCTTCGTCACGAATACAGAACTCGGTACTGTTCTGATTATATCGGGCAATCACGTGAATGCGTCGCTGAGCATACGGTGCTTCGGTCATGCGCTGGCGGGCCAGATCATAGTATTGGCGATGATCGACTTCGCGCAACGCGGAATCCACTTCGAGATTTCCATGCAGGCAGGCGTTTGTTAACGCCTCCTGCAGGGCGACCCCGGTTCGGACTCGATCTCCCTCGTCGCAGATGCCCATTCCTGCTGCACCATCCTTCAGATATTGAACCAGAGAGGCGATGAGTTCATGGTCGTTTTCAATCGTAAAGTGCACTTCCTGTTCGGACATGCGGCGCATCAATCGAATTCGACCACGATCTTCACGTGCCGCTGAATAGACTTGGATGACAGTCTCCAAAAGTTCCGGATTAAGTTGACGTTTTGGAACATAACTCGCCGCTCCAGCCCTCAGCGCCTTCAACGCGAGTTCTTCACTGCCACGGGCTGTCATCAGCACGACGGGAACAACGGGGTAGGCTTTCCGGACCACACCCACCAGTTCCAGTCCGTTGATTTCTGGCATGTCCATATCGGTGACGATCAGGTCGGGAACATGCAATTCGATTTTGACAATCGCATCGCTGCCATTGACTGCGTATTCGACGTCAAAGTCGCCGTTTTCTGACAACAGTCCGCCTGCGAGCAATCGGTCTGTTGCGGAGTCATCGACAACGAGAATTGTCGGCATGACATTCCTCTTGGTTGAATTTCATCATGTGCTTGAAACCACGGCCGGCGCATACGGCACCGTCGAAGTTTCAGATCGTCCCATTTGGACGGATCGACCGCAAGTGGTGCACCATTTCTTGAAAGACGGGCTGAACCTGCCTGATCACATTCGAGACGGTTGATTCATCGATTCTTCCGAAGTTTTCCTTTGCGGCAAGCTCCAGTTCTTCTACCGGATCCGCGCTCGCGACACCAAATGTGCGGAGCGCGCTCTTCAAAGTATGCGCCGCTCGCTGAAATCGCTTCGCATCGGCCTCTGTGAACGAAACCCGCATCGTTTCCAGCAGTTGCGGACCTTCTGACAAAAACGCATCCACGACTTGCTTCAAAAGCTCCTGATCCTTGTTAACGGCTTTGATTGCTACATTCCAGTCGACCAGCGAAGTCTGCTCGTCGGCCACCGGTGTAAGAGCTGCAGATGCTTCCGGCTGCCGCACAGTGGCTGAAATTCCCCCGGCGAGATCTTCGATTTGACGGAATAACTGCTCGGCTCGAATTGGTTTCATGAGGTACCCATCCATCCCCGCCGCCAGACACAATTCGCGGTCCCCCTTCATTGCGTGTGCCGTCATCGCGATAATCGGGAGGTGTCCACCCGACTGTTGCTCCCGAAGGCGAATAGAACGGGTCGCATCAAGGCCGTCGAGTTCGGGCATCTGGACATCCATCAGGATCAGATCGAATGTTCCACTTTCTGAGAGGCTGACTGCCTCGACCCCGTTATTGGCAACCGTGACGCGATGGCCCCATCGCTCCAGAAGACCAATTGCGAGCTTCTGATTGATCAGGCTGTCTTCGGCGAGCAGAATCGACTTGGACTTTTCCGCTGTTCGAGAGGGAGCAGATGGCGACACAGCCGAACCCGCTAACTGTGTCGTTGTACCGACCGCCTGGACGATTGCATCTAACAATTCCGACTGCTTCACCGGCTTGATCAGATACGCCGAAATGCTCAGTTCCTGGCACCGCGTCTGATCGTCGTTTCGATCGGCCGAAGTCAGCATCATGATCAGCGAGCCGCACAGGCCTCGACGATTCTGAATCTGGCGCGCCAGTTCAAATCCATCCTCATCTGGCATATTCGAGTCTGTCAGGATCAACGCATACGGTGTCCCCAGCGCATGTGTTCGCTCCAGTTCCGCGAGACCCGCAGCTACGGTGGAAACCGCCTGCGGCTGCATCCCCCAGTTGGTTAACATCTCCATCAGAATTCGGCGGCTGGTGGCGTTGTCGTCCACAATCAACACACGCAGCCCCCGCAAAACCGGAGGATGGATCTCTGAAATGGAAGGGATCAGTTCCGCGCTCGCATTCCCGAATCTGGCGGTAAAGTGGAATTCGCTCCCCCGTCCGACTTCACTTTCGACCCAGATGTTTCCGTCCATCAGGTCAACCAACCGCGAGACGATAGCCAGTCCGAGTCCCGTTCCACCGTAACGCCGCGTCGTTGATGTATCCGCCTGTTCGAAGGCTTCAAAGATTGTATCCATCTTCTCCTGAGGTATTCCGACTCCCGTATCCGACACGCGGAAGTGAAGCATCGGCCCGTTCGCTTCCATGCGGTCGACGGCGACATCCAGAATCACCTCGCCCACCTCAGTGAATTTGATGGCATTGCCAACGAGGTTGATCACCATTTGTCGCAGTCGATGTGGGTCACCTTCAATAGCAAACGGCACGTCGGGCTCGATATGGCAGACCAGTTCCAGCCGCTTCCGATGCGCTCGCAGTGAAAGTGACTTCAATGTGTCGCCGAGAACTTCACGGATGTTGAATGGCAATCGCTCCAGATTCAACTTGCCCGCTTCGATCTTCGAGAAATCGAGGATGTCATTGATCACGGCTAACAGAGATTCGCCTGATTCGTGGACCATGGCGAGATATTCGCGCTGCGTCAGGCTCAATTCGGTGTCAAGAACCAGTTCCGTCATCCCGATGATCGCATTCATCGGAGTCCGAATTTCATGGCTCATGTTCGCGAGAAAATCACTCTTGGCCCGGTTCGCAGCTTCCGCCGCCTCTTTGGCCTTGAGGATATCCGCTTCCGCACGTTTTCGGGCCGAAATATCTGTGGCGATACCCAGAAATCCGATGACATTTCCGTCGCGATCACAGCGTGCCGTCACAACAAGACTGACGGGTAACCGACTGCCATCCTTCCGGACATAGGTCCATTCCCGGTGATCGGGTTGACCAAGGATCGCGTTTTCCACAAAAACTCGAAACCCTTCGATCGGCCGATCGAATTCGCGACTCAATTCACGTCCGCGGGCGATCACTTCACTTTCCAGATGAATGATCTCGGGGGTTCGTAATCCGACCATCTCTTCGGCCGTAAACCCCAGCATCCGCTCGGCACCCGCATTGAACACATCAATTAAGCCATCAACATCTGTGGCGATAATGGAAACCTGCGTTGCCGCGTCCAGTACCGCCTGTAACCGGGCTCGCGTGTGTTCGAGCTCGATTTCCGCTCGCTTCTTCTCGGTAACGTCCGAGAAAATGCCCTGAATTCCCACCAGATTCCCGCTGGCATCGTAAACCGGCGTCTTGACGACATGCGTGTATCGCCGCTCCCCCGTCGGAGTTTGAAACTCTTCCGTGACTTCCAGGTCGCGTTCTGCTTCCAACACCATGCGGTCGTCAGCCCGGTACTTCTCGGCAAGCTCACGCGGGAAAAAGTCGTAATCCGTTCGGCCGACAATTTCATCGGGAGTCCGACGCAGTGCTTCACACAGCAGACGGTTGGCAAACGTAAATCGGCCCTGAAGGTCCTTGCGCAGCATCGCCAGCGGCAGGGTCTCGACCAGTGATTGATAGAACGCTTCCGATTCCATCAACGCCAGTTCAACTTTACGGCGCTGCGACAATTCGTCGTCGTACCGCTGCTGAAGCCTCGCGATTTCATCGCATGCCGATTCCAGGGCCTCGACGAGGTCCTGTTGACGATACGTTCGCTCCAAGGGCGATCCGTCGCCGCTGATCGTCACACGATAGGGATCGATTGCCGCAGGCTCGGTTGAAGTCAAAAGCGACTGAATCCGCGAAACAATTTCACTGGCCGGGCGGTCTCGAGAAACAATGGCGCGCACTCCGACCGAAAGGCTGCCGAGAATCCCCGCCGCATTGACGGGATTGACCAGCACAATCACCGGGATCGATAGATTTCCGTCAGGACGTCGTGGCAGTTCGTCGAGCAACGATAGGTCGTCATCGCCGACGAGTACCAGTGGCACCGTCGTCGTGGCAGCGATATTGATCACTTGGAGATGATCGGTGCACGATGAAGCAGGAATCCCGGCCTCGTCCAGGACGAACAGCAGCGCATCCCGCCTGGCCGCATCGCGTTCTACCAACAACAGCCCCGGCATCACCAAAAATCCTTACACCGAGCTGCAACCTCAACGGGTTCCCACCATGAGCCCCGAATTGTCGTTACAACATGGCCCGACAGTTTGACGGTCACGCGGCAGACATGCAAACGTGTAAGGCACCCTAACGGAAGTGGATATGCGACTTTGCGGCAAATGGTTTGGAAAAAACGACGGAAACTTGCTGCCCGATTCGAATTCCTGTCCCTAAACTCCTCTTCTGCGACAACATTCCTCAGGTGACACGCTTCGCAAGTGTCACAAATTTCTGGCGACGGGAATCGACGATGGACGCCCATGATGTATTTGAAATCCTGATCCGCGACCATGCGGATCTTTTGATGGTGTTTATCCGCTCCGTCGTTCGAAACCAGTCCGTCGCTGACGATGTCTTTCAGGAGACTCTACTCGTCGCCTGGCGTCGTTTGCCCGATTACGACCGTTCACGCCCGTTTGGGCCCTGGCTGCGCGGGATCACGGGCAATGTGGTCCTTTCCGCTTTGCGCCAAAATCGACGCATTTTGCCACTCTGCGACACGGAACTGCTGGAACATCTTGATGCCCGTTGTGAATTGCTCTCGCGTAACGGACGCGGGGACACGTTGCCGGAAAAACTTGAAGCCCTGCGGGAATGCGTTCGTTCGCTGCCAGAACCGTATCGTGCTGCCATCGAAACTCGGCTCAATGCCACCGATGACACGTCAACATCCGTAGCAGAACAATTGGGAATCAATCTGGAAACATTGAAGAAGCGATTGCAACGTGCTCGCGTGCGATTACTCGAATGTTTGCAGCGAAAACTGGCTCTTGCGGAGGTGACACCATGACTGACGAGCAAGAACGCCCAGATGAAGAACTTGCTGATCGAGCGGTTTCCGACTGGCTCGATAATGGCAAGTCGGATTCAATGAAACAGATCACTTCAAGCCAGAAACGACGGATTGGTGATCTGCTTTGGATTCAGGGACTGTTGGAGACTGCCTTTCGACCGGAGAAAATGGTTTGCGAAGCACAGATTCAGCGTGCGATGGCTTCAGTCCGCCATTTGGACAGCGGGGCTGTCTCGACAGCGGCGCCGCCGATTGAAATGACCGTACGAATTCGATCGAAGTGGCGTCAAAGCGTTGCCTGGGTGACTGCAGCCGTACTGGTTCTCAGTCTGGGAGTCTGGCTGCAATCGCGCGACCCGCAGCGACAGGCATTCGCGGCGATTGAGCGAATTCGCGAAGCGGCATCTGTACCACGCGACCGCGAGTACCTCGCCACGTTATTCTCCTCAGACACCAATGAAACGAATAGTCGCCACGTCGAAGCGCAGTTGTTCGTACGGGGTGGGGAAGCATTTGCCGTCAGGGCACCGGCGGTACTGAGACCTGGAGATATCTGGTTTGGACGTGATCGCACTGGCGCCTGGTTCAAGCCCGCCGTCGGTCCGGTGCTTTCGGGTTCGGGAGCTTTGGTGATGCAGCAACGGTTCCTGCACGGACGAGAACACGACGCCCCGTTCCTGCAACTGACGACCGTTCTTGAGCGACTGGCCGACGCCTACCGCGTCACTCTTCTTTCAGACGAGGTTCCAGACCGCGGATCATTGACGCCTGTCGCGGCCTGTCAGCACTTGCGTGCCGTGGTCCGCCCGCTCAACGGACTTCCCCTGTGGTTGCCTAGAGAAATCGAAATCCACGCGGAACGCGAGACAGGCACAATCGTCAAGATGGTACTGCTCTGCGATCCTGTTGAACCGAACGGACTGGAGCGAATTCAATTTGACTTCATCTCTCAATCGCAGTTGCCGGACAACTGGTACCGCCCCGAAGGACGGCAGAGAATTGTCAAAGACTGAGTCGGAAATACATGCGGCGTTCCCGAGCAGTCGGGAATAACGTTCGAAACGTGCCCTCCATATGATCGACGCTTGTCGCCGACCAAACAGGAACAAACAGATGTCACTGCTCCATCGCATAAGAATCACGTGTTTGACCACGGGACTCGTCCTCGGCGTCGTCGTGGGGTTCATCTTCCAGTCCAGGGGCCAAAGTGAGGATCGCGTGCCGATGCCAACGGAATCTTCCGCCGGCAACACTGAAACGCCCGAGACGGCCACGGTCTTGAGTCGGCAGCTTCCATCGGCGGGCAGCGGTCCGATGTCTATTCAAGATTTACGAGGCGCGAAGGGAACCGTGCTTGTCATCTTGTCGACCGAGTGCCCGATCTCCAATGGGTACCTCACGACGATCAATCGACTCGCGTCTGACTATCAGCCCAAAGGGGTCAATGTCGTTGGCATCAATTCGAACGAAGGTTGCAGCCTGCGCGATATGGCCTCCCATAAAAAAGAGTTCGCAATCTCATTTCCCGTCTTGAAAGACGCAGGGGCAATCGTTGCGGATGAATTGAAGGCAACACATTGCCCGGAAGCCCTGATCATCGACGACCTCGGCAAGATTCGGTATCGCGGTCGCATTGATGATCGCTATGCAAAGCGAGGCGGGGCGGCCGGCGACATCCAACGTCAGGACTTGCTGATTGCGTTGCAGGAAGTTCTCGACGGAAAACCAGTCTCGGTTGAAACCACTAAAGTGACCGGATGCCCGATTGCACGCCCTGCCTTGAAACAAAAGGCGTCAGGATCGGCTGTGACCTACTCTGAGCATGTCGCTCCGCTGCTGCAGGTTCACTGCGAAAACTGCCATCGCCCAGGAGGGATCGGACCATTCTCTCTTCAGACGTATGAGCAGGCAGCACTCTGGGCAGATGACATTCGCGAATTTACAGCGAATCGTCAGATGCCGCCGTGGCTGCCTGACGACGAAGCGGGCGATTTCCATAATCGACGCGTGATGCCCGACGATGCGATTGAACTGATACGCCAGTGGGTGGAAGCAGGATCTCCTGAAGGAGACCGCAGCAAGCTGCCTGCTCCGCGTCAGTTTTCGGACGACTGGGCCTTTGGGACCCCGGATCTGATTGTGCAGCCTGAAGAAGCGTATGATGTCCCGGCTGACGGTAAGGACATTTATCGCTGCTTCGTGATCCCCACCGACTTCGATACCGATCAGTTTGTTCAATCGGTGGAAGTGCGCCCGGGTAACAGCCGCGTTGTTCATCACGTGATTGTGTTTCTGGATACCGGGAACCGAAGTCGACAACTCGATGCCAGCGATCCAGGTCCGGGATATTCAACGTCCGCTGGATTTCCAGGATTTCTGCCAGCCGGAGGTCTCGGAGGCTGGGCTCCTGGAAACCTGCCGCGTCAATTGCCGGATGGGGTGGCGAAGGTACTCCCTTCGAAAGCAAAACTCGTCGTGCAAGTACACTATCACCCGTCAGGAAAGCCCGAGCGGGATCAGACGGAAGTCGGACTCTACTTTAACAAGACGCCGGTGACACGTGCCGTTCGTGTCCTTCCGATCATGCCGTTCGGCGGCCCCTTGTCAGGGATGCGGATCCCCGCCAACGACAGTAACGCAGAAGTCAAAGTTTCGCTGACACTGCCACGCGATGTACTGGCGTTAACGATTACCCCGCACATGCATTTGCTGGGAAAAGACATGACAGTCATCGCGACGCTGCCCGACGGTTCGACAAAAACCATGATCAAACTCCGACGCTGGGATTTCAACTGGCAGGAGAGTTATCAGATTCGCGAACCGATGCACCTGCCC
>Ga0194055_10000275_pt1 | contig 40315 bp, 32 predicted proteins | sample SepL449m_MetaG_FD_155482 | JGI IMG/M metagenome (GOLD analysis project Ga0194055, IMG submission 155482) | Anoxic zone freshwater microbial communities from boreal shield lake in IISD Experimental Lakes Area, Ontario, Canada - Sep2016-L442-9m | ecosystem: Environmental > Aquatic > Freshwater >... | reverse complement strand
CACTCATTACGGCCTGTTCCGCCAGAAAAACACGTTCCCGCACATCAATGTCCAGGAAACCGATCGGGTTCTGGATGTTCTCGGCGAATTTCGACCGGACGCAGTCATCAACTGCGTCGGGATCATCAAACAACGTTCGGCTGCGAAGGAATCAATCCCCAGCCTGGAAGTTAACTCACTGCTGCCACACCGGTTGCGACTGATGTGTGCTGCTGCCGGAGCACGGTTGGTTCACCTCAGCACCGACTGCGTCTTTAACGGACGTCGTGGGATGTATAAGCAGACTGACCACGCAGACGCCGAAGACTTGTATGGGCTGAGTAAATATCTCGGTGAGGTCTCGGAAGGTCCTGCGATTACGATCCGGTCATCGATCATTGGGCTGGAACTCTCTCGCAAGCAGAGTTTGATTGAGTGGTTTCTGGCGCAGCAAGGTCCGATTCGCGGCTTTACGCGAGCGATTTATTCCGGCGTTACGACCGCTGAGATGGCACGCATCATTGAACATGTGCTGATCCAGGAACCCGAACTGCATGGCCTGTGGCAGGTCGCTTCCGCCCCGATCACGAAATTTGATTTGCTCTGCAAACTTTCCGCGCTGCTGGGTCGGCGCGACATCACGATCACCCCCGATCACTCATTCCATTGTGATCGCAGCCTGGATGGTTCGGACTTCGCAAGGCGAACCGGCTACCGGGTTCCGGATTGGGACCGGATGCTTGAAGAACTGGCCGCTCAAATTCAAGGACGAGGAGCCCTGCATGAAGCCGCGTAAGATGTTTTCTTCCTTTGATGGACCGACAGCCACCGCTCAGCCGATCCTGGACGGCAAGCGAATCCTGGTGACAGGTGGAACCGGTTCCATGGGGAAGGTCCTCGTCCGCCGACTCCTCTCCAATGAACTCGGCACGCCTGCGAAGGTGATCGTTCTGTCACGCGACGAAGCGAAGCAGCATGACATGCGGATGTCGTACCTGCACCGAAAAGTTTCGACCGACGAAGTGATCTACCGCAATTTCCTGAACAGCCTGGAATTTCGTCTGGGGGATGTGCGACGCTTTCCGGATGTCTGTTCTGCGATGCAGAACGTCGATGTTGTCATTAATGCTGCGGCCCTGAAGCAGGTCCCGAACTGCGAATATTTCCCGGAGCAGGCGATTGAAACGAACTGCATGGGGCCGATTAATATCGTCCGCTGCATTCGCGAACATCAGCTTCCCGTGGAAACGGTGGTTGGGATCAGTACCGATAAAGCGTGCAAGCCCGTCAACGTGATGGGACTCACCAAGGCGATCCACGAACGGATCTTCACTTCGGCCAATATCCTGAGCCCGAAGACCAGGTTCATCTGCACGCGTTATGGCAACGTTCTGGCTTCGCGCGGGTCGGTCATTCCGTTGTTCCACGACCAGATCAAGAACGGTGGTCCGGTGACTTTGACAGTACCGGAAATGACTCGGTTCCTGATGAGTATTGATCAGGCTGTCGACTGTGTGTTTGCGGCACTGCAATTTGCGGAACCGGGCGAGACGTTTGTTCCTTCAGCCCCGTCGACGACCGTGATGAACATCGCCAAGGCCCTGATTGGTGATCGCAATATCCCGATTCAGGTCACTGGGATCCGTCCTGGTGAGAAGATGCACGAACTGATGATTTCTGAAGAGGAATGCCATCACACCGTCCGTCGTGGCAACTTCTTCGCGATCCGCGCCATGCTTCCGGAACTGCAGCCAGCAACCGATGCGAAACCAGCCGGTTTGACGAAGGAATTCAGTTCCGAAGACACTGTGATCGGGTTTGAAGAAACCATTGAATTGCTGCGTCGCCACAACCTGTTGATGGGGCAAAGTGAAGCTACCGATGGCATCGAACTCTTCGAAGCCGCGGCAGGAAAACGTGCGGCATAACGACCCGGCTGTGAATTGTTTTGACTGCTGAAGAAGACGGGAACTGGAGTTGACTGTGAAACGCCTGAAAGTCATGACGATCGTGGGCACTCGTCCGGAGATCATCAAACTGTCGCGCGTGATCGCGGAACTCGATCAACACGTCGATCATGTGCTGGTGCATTCCGGGCAGAACTATGACTATGAACTGAATCAGGTCTTCTTCGATCAACTCCAGATCCGACCTCCAGACCGTTTTCTGAATGCCGTAGGAGAAACTCCTGCGGAGACGATTGGTAAGGTCATCGCGCTGGCAGATGTTGCGATGGCGGAAGAGCGTCCCGACGCGACGCTTTTTTATGGTGACACGAATACCTGCCTGGCAGCGATCTCGGCCAAGCGGCGCAAGATTCCTGTCTTCCATATGGAAGCGGGAAATCGCTGTTTTGATGACCGTGTTCCGGAAGAGATTAATCGTCGAATCCTGGACCATATCAGCGACATCAACCTTCCGCTGACCGAACATGCTCGCCGCTATCTGCTCGCGGAAGGGATCCGGCCGGAAACGATCATCAAGTCCGGTTCCTGCATGGAAGAGGTTCTGGATTACTATCGGCCGGGGATTGAAAGCTCACGTATCCTGGAAGAACTGGGGCTGACCGAACGTGGATATTTTGTTGTCAGCACGCATCGTGAAGAAAACGTCGATTCTCCAGAACTGCTGACAACGCTGCTCAATACATTGGACACCCTCGTCGAACGCTACAACCTGCCGATCATCGTCTCGGTTCATCCACGCACTCGAAAAAGACTGGCGGCGCTGGGGCGTGAACTGGATGAATCCGGCAAGGGGCAGATTCGAGCATCCAAGCCATTCGGCTTTCTGGACTACGTCAAACTGCAGACGCACGCGTTCTGTGTTCTGTCTGACAGCGGGACGATTTCTGAAGAGTCGTCGCTGCTCAACTTCCCGGCGGTCAATCTGCGACAGGCCCACGAACGTCCTGAAGCGATGGATGTGGGGACGCTGATCATGAGCGGGCTTGAGCCTGATCGTGTCATTCAATCCGTCGACATCGTGACATCGCAGTTCGACAAGGACCGACGTGTCATGCGAGTGGTTCAGGACTACGAAGGGGGCCCGGTGTCGAAGAAGATGGTACGGATCATCCTGAGCTACACCGACTACATCAATCGCACGGTCTGGAGAAAGTAACGCCATGCGTGTCTTGATCCTTTCACAATATTATTCGCCGGAACCGGTAGAGAAGGTTCATGACCTGGCCAGCGGTCTGGTGCGTAGCGGGCACGAAGTCGAAGTTCTGACCGGCTTTCCCTGTTATCCGCATGGCAAGATCTATCGCGGTTTTCGGCAGCGATTGATAACGCGTGAAGAGATGGACGGGGTCACCGTTCGCCGGATTCCTCAGCTTCCGGACCATAGCCGGTCGGTCATTCGCCGCATTTTGTATTACATCTCGTTCGCGATGAGTGCGATGTTGATCGGGCCGTTTGCCCTGCGGCGCCCGGATGTCATCGTCGTCTACCAGGCGGCACTCCCTGTGGGAATCGCCGGTTGGTGGATCAGCCGATTGCGTGGTGCTCGACTCGTTCTGGACGTCGTTGATCTCTGGCCGGAAAGTGTGACTGCCAGCGGCTTGTTGAATCGTCCATGGATCATCTCCACGATCAGGCGTGTCGCGAAGTTCATTTATGGTGCGGCCTCACATGTGAATGTTGTGACGGAAGGGTTTCGACAGAACCTGATGAAAATGGGTGTCCCCGAAGAAAAGCTGTCTGTCATCGAGAACTGGATGCCGACGGCCACCTACGCATTGGCTCAACCTGACGAAGAGTTTGCCCGCCAGTTCGATCTGGTTGGCAAATTCGTCGTGATGTATGCCGGTAACATGGGAGCATCTCAGGACATGCACACAGTTCTGGATGCTGCTCGGCACCTTCGTAACGAAGCGGACATTCGGTTTGTGTTGGTTGGCGGTGGCACTCAATATGACGAACTCGTCGCACGAGTCCGGAACGAAGGGCTGATCAACGTAGTCCTGCCGGGCCGGTTCCCGCCCGAAAAAATGCCTGGAATGTACGCTTTCGCGAGTGTTCTGCTGGTCCATTTGAAGCCTGACAGCTTGTCGGACGTCAGCATTCCGTCGAAGACGTTTGCCTACATGGCCAGCGGTCGCCCGGTCCTGATGGCGGTGCGCGGGGACGGAGCTACGTTTATCGAAAAGAATGAATTTGGAATTACTGCCGAACCTTCGAATGCCACGAGTCTGGCCGCTGCGGTCGTCAAACTGCGCGATATGCCATCAGCGGTTCGCGAGGAATTCGGAGTCAATGGTCGCCGGGCGTTCGACCAGCGCTATTGTTCTCAGGTGCAGATTGGTCGATTCGAGCGGTTGCTCGAACAGACCGCAGGCCCGAATCGCTCAGGAGTCACATCATATGCCATCCGAGCCGGACAATAGTCGCACCGTCGACATTCTTCCGTTTCGACGAAACGTCCTTCCTGCGGATGTCCTTGTCACAGGGGCCAGCGGGTTCCTGGGCCGGGAGATCGTTCGCCAATTCAGTGACGCTGGCATGACGGTCCGGGGTCTGGCTCGCTCATGGCCTGCTGAAAACGCTCCTGCCAACGTCGACCGTCAGACGGGTGATATCACAGAGCCTGGCAGCATCGTCAGCGCTGTTGAGGGAGTCCGAACGGTCGTCCACTGTGCGGGGCTGGCGCATCAGTTCGGCAAGAGTACGGCCAATGCGGACGCATTTCAGCGAGTTAATGTTCAGGGAACCGAATCCGTTTTGCGAGCGGCGGCCAAGGGGGGCGTTGAACATGTTGTCCTGGTCAGTTCCGTCTCAGTTTACGGTGGGGGGACGCAACCAACGACCGAATCAGCCCCTTGTCGACCGACAGAACCCTATGGCATCAGCAAGTATCAAGCAGAGTGTGTCGCGACTGAGATCGCGCAGAACGCAGGGATCCGGCTGACGATTCTGCGGATGGCGACCATCTTTGGTGAAGGAGATCCCGGCAATATCGCTCGCTTGATGCGATCGATTGATGCCGGACGATTCGTCTGGATCGGTTCTGGAACGAATCGTAAGAGTTTGATCTATCGGAGTGACGCGGCTCGGGCGTGTGTTCTGGCGGCAACGAACCAGCCGACGAGCAGATCGAATGGTAATACCTACAACATTTCGCTTCTGGCAGTGACTGTGGCACGGATTGTTGAGTCAATCTCAATTGGTCTTGGCCGCACTACACCTCGCTGGTACATTCCCGCGCCGCTTGTCCGGACCGTAGGGGGTGGGTTGACGATCTGTATGGCAGGTAGAGGCCCCCTCGCACGGCTGAATCGCACCCTCGGAAAGTGGCTGTCTGACGACATTTATCCTGGGGAGCAATTCGAACGGGACTACCAGTTCCACCCCGAATTCACGGTGGAAGAGGGATTATGGAGAGCGGCAGCGTGGTATCGACATTCCAAAGCGGCGTGAAACGTGCTCTAGATCTGATGATTGCACTAACGGCCCTGCTCATCCTGGCAGTACCGATGCTGGTGATTGCGCTCATCGTCCGCAGTACCTCAACCGGCCCGACTCTTTACTGGTCACGCCGCGTCGGTCGCAATAACAAGATCTTTCTGATGCCAAAGTTTCGCAGCATGCGGACTGACACGCCGCAACTGGCCACCCATCTGCTGACAGATTCTGACAAATGGATTACCCCTGTCGGCCGGTTCCTGCGAGTCACCAGTCTGGATGAAATGCCTCAACTCTACAACATCCTGAGTGCCGATATGAGTTTCGTGGGGCCTCGTCCGGCACTGTTCAATCAAGACGACCTGATTGATTTGCGTACTGGGTGTGGAGTCAGTCAGATTCCGCCCGGACTCACCGGGTGGGCACAAATCAACGGCCGTGATGAATTGAGCATCCCCGATAAAGTACGACTCGATGAATACTATATGCATCATCAGTCGCTGGTATTTGACCTGAAGATCCTGCTCCTGACGTTTGTCAAAGTCTTGCGGCGCGACGGAATCGCGCAGGCAGGTCAGGAAAAGGTTCGCAAAGCCGCCTGACGCGATCCAACAGATCATTCAAGACAACCCACGGGAATCTCTCTTGAGCCACGCGATGAATCGGAACAGTTCCTCAACGAATCATGCACTGCTGGCAACCTGCTGGTTAGCGGCGGGAGTGATCGTTTCCGGGCTGTTCTGGACAGGGCAACTGATGCCGATGCGCCTGACAATTTGTGTCCTGGCTGCCCTTTCTGTGTTTGGCATCGCATCGCTGCAGATTACCGCATTGTCGATCATGACGCGGTTGTATGTCCTGCTGTACGTTCTCCCATTCAGCGCGAATATGGGATACCTGTTTGATCGGAACTTTGTCTGGTGGCAGACCCCCACCAATGTTCTCCTTTGCCAGAATCACACGCTGATCAACGAAATGCTTACGATGGTTCTGGTTGGCCTGTGTGGCCTGATGACCGGGATTGAATGGGCCGCGATCTCGGCCTGTCATCGGCTTCAAACAATCCGGAAGCCCGCGACCGACATTCCAGGCAACCAGACCGTGATGTCGCTGCCGATCTATGTCATTTTGCTCTCCGTTGCTTACGTTTGCTCATGGCTTTATGCTCCGGCAGCAAGCATCTTCACGGCAGCCTATGCGTCTGCGGACGCGGGGCACGGGATGTATAAAGATGTCGAGATGAACTCGTCCTATCTCATCTCTTATCTGCTGTTGATGCTGTTGATTGTGGATGCAGAACGTGAAGCGCCGCGAAGTTCGCGTCGAATGCTGAAACTAGTGTCGACAATGTCGGTTACGGCTTACATTGTTGTCGTCCTGCAGTTGTTGCGTGGCGACCGTGAATGTGCGGGTCTGCTGGCGGCACTCGTGATGCTGTACATCACCAGCCCGTCGATGGAGGCGGCACGTGGTCGAATCCAGCGTGGTCTGGTTCAATTTTCCAGAACTCTCAAGATCTTCGTCCCGCTGGCAGTCTGTGTGGCGGCATTTATTGCCATGGGTTCGCTGCGTCATTCTGCCAGTCAGAAGTCTGCCGAATTCTCGGGGGTCTGGAATACTCTCGTTGAAGGAGCGACACAGAACACCTGGACCGCTGTGGCATTGAACAACCTCGGTCTGTGTGCGGACTACAACTACAAGACGATTACGTATCTGTATGGACAGACATACGTCGACTATTTTCTGTCGTTTCCCCCCGGTGCGATCACGGTGGCACTCGGGTACGAACGTCCGATGGAGTCGAACGAGTCAAATCCGTCGATGTGGTATCACGGTTTGATTGCCGCAGGTGGCATGCATCCTGCCGTCGTTCCGTTCCGCAATTTCGGGATCTGGGGGGTGTTGATCATCCTGATTCTGGAAGGCGCGTTCATCTGCTTCTGTGAAACGTACAACGAAACCGGAACGCTGGCATCGCGATTACTTTACGGATCGATCGCCACTTCGTGCATGCTCTGGTACTGGTACGGGGATATGAATTTTATCCGGACCGTGATGATGTGGGCGATTGTGTACGTAATCCACATCTTCACAGCACATCGCCCCTTCCGAGGCTACGAACGACCGCGCGTACGACCCGCATCCGGTCAGTCCTCCAGACCAACGATTAGTCAGTCGCAGAAAAAGCCAGTCACAGCCCTGACGTGAATAAGAACATGCATCCGAAGGCAATCGTATTTGAGACGCCCGAGTTGAAAGGAATCAGATGGCAGCAACAGGCGATTTGACCAGCGCGAACTATTGGGAAAAGGAATGGGCGGCGACCGGTGCTGGTCGTGATCGTCTGGCACCATTGCGTGCGGTCTCTCAATGGAAATTCAATCGCATGGTTCGGCACTTGCTCGATGCCGCACCCAGCGCACAGGCCGAAGTCCTCGAGTTGGGTTGTGCCCCGGGAAGCATGCTGCAGCGGATTCACCGCTTGCTTCCGCGATTGCGACTGAGCGGGATCGACTATGCCGAGGAAGGTGCGAAAACGACAGCGGCGATCCTGGGCAGTCTGGGCCTTCCCAGGAATGTGCACGTCGGTGATGTGCGCACACTCGATCTACCGACGAAGTTCGATCTGGTCACTTCGTTCGGTCTCATTGAGCATTTCGACGACCCTGCCGAAATTATCCGCTGCCATGGCCGGTTCTGTCGTCCCGGAGGAACGGTCGCGATCACTGTTCCGAATTTTACATCTCCCGTTGTGAAATTCTTTTCCAGCCGATTCTGCGCCGACAACCTGGCGATTCACAATCTGCAAATCATGAATCTGGCCGCACTTAAAGCCGCGATGGAGGCAGCCGGACTTCAAGATGTGCGAGTGGGTGGCGATGGCGGAACACAGATGCACCTGGTGATTTCGCGTCAAGACATTTTGTCACGCGCCTTCGCTACGGCGGGTCGAGTCTGGAACGCGGGTGCCGTGCTGGTTCCACCTCAATTGGGATGGAATTCGTACCTCTGGGCCATCGGCAAAAAGGTGGGATGACAAGAGTCGAACTGTGCCTGAAATGAAAGTCACGACGGGGCACGACGTTCTCTGGAATCGCATGAATTAGAGGCATCGTTATGTGTGGCATTGTGGGATGTACCGAGACCTTGGCCGAACTGACGTTGGCACGCGACAGCATGCGCCATCGCGGACCGGACGATGCCGGGCTGACCTGGGGCTCGATCGGCGAACATGATGTCGGGCTGGCTCAGCGCCGACTGGCCATCATCGACTGCTCCCCGGCAGGTCACCAGCCGATGGCCGATTCCCAGCAGGAAATGACGATCGTCTTCAATGGTGAGATCTACAATTTTCTCGAACTGCGTCGTGAACTCGAATCACTCGGACATCACTTTCGCAGCCGTTCTGATACAGAAGTCCTGTTGGCCGCCTATCGCCAATGGGGCGAGGAATGTCCGAAACGTCTCAATGGGATGTTCGCGTTCTGCATCTATGACACGCAACGCCAAAAGCTGTTCCTGGCCCGCGATCGCGCAGGCGAGAAGCCGTTATTTTATCGGCATGCAAACGGCCGGCTGATCTTCGCTTCCGAAGTAAAGGCGCTGCTGCAGCTACCTGGAGTTTCACGACGCCTGAACTACGAGGCACTCGAATTCTATCTCGCCTATGGTTACGTCCCGGGCGACATGTGCATGCTGCAGGAAATCAAAAAGCTTCCGCAGGGTCATGCGATGCTGTATGACCTGACTAAGGATGATCTGCGAATCTGGCGGTACTGGCAGCTTCCTGAACATCACGCTGACCCCAACGTCAACGATGACGAACTGGTCGATGAACTCGAATCGCTGCTGGAAGACAGCGTCCGGCGACAACTGGTCGCCGATGTCCCCGTAGGTGTCCTGCTGAGCGGGGGCCTCGATTCCAGCCTCGTGACAGCAATGGTTGCCCGCGCTTCCTCGAAGCCCGTCAAGACGTTTACAGTCACGTTCCCCGGACACGGATCGTTCGACGAATCGCCGTTCGCACGACAGGTCGCCAACCACTTCGGAACCGAACACATCGAGTTGGTGGGAGAAAGCGCGTCGGTTGATCTACTGCCGATGCTGGCCCAGCAGTTCGATGAACCCCTGGCGGATCATTCAATGATCCCCACGTACCTCGTTTCAAAAATGATCCGCGAACACGCGACTGTCGCGCTCGGTGGCGATGGCGGTGATGAGTTGTTTGGTGGTTACTTCCAGCATTCCTGGATTCAGCAACTGGAGCAGCGCCGACGATTTGTCCCGCAGTTCCTGTTTGATCTGCTGCGCAATCCTGCTCAACATCTGATTCCGACCGGGATGCGCGGCCGGAATTATCTGCTCGCCTTGTTGCAGAACGTTCCTGACGGGATCGCTCAGTTCAACCTGTATTTCGACGCCGCAACCCGGCGCGAATTGCTCACTCCTTCGGCTGCTCCATCCCGCTCAACCCCCGAACGATTCAAAGTCGATCTGGCGTCGCGATTCGACTCCACGCTGCTCAAGGCGACGGGTGTCGACTTCATGACGTACCTGGTGGACGACATTCTTGTGAAGGTTGATCGATCGAGCATGCTGGCCTCGCTGGAAGTGCGAGCCCCCTTTCTGGACCATCGCCTGATCGACTTCGCATTTGGCCGGGTACCTGATCGTCTGAAGGCCACAGCGAACGAACGGAAAATTCTGCCGAGAAAACTGGGGGCGAAACTGCTGCCAGCCAGTCTCGATCTGCGACGCAAACAAGGCTTCTCGATGCCCCTGGACGCCTGGTTCAAGGGGGGCTGGGGCGATTTTGTTGGTGATGTTCTGCGAGATGCCGATTCTCGACTCTTCTCGCAGAAGGCGATTCAGTCGCTGCTCGAAGGACAACGTAAGGGCCGGAACAATACCAGTCGAATTTTCTCGCTGACAATCTTTGAACTCTGGCGTCGGCACTACGGCGTCGAAATCTGACAACTTGAAACTGACCAACCACGAACGTGGCCGACTTACATTCGGAATTCCTTCATGCACGTTGTCCTGGCCAATTTAACAAACGGAGGCCTCAGTGGCGGAAGCCGCAAGTACCTGGAAGTGCTTGCCCCGATGCTCGCTCGCCACCCGGCAATTTCGCGTCTGGACCTGTTCGTTCCACCTCAAGCGGTCGAAGCTCTGCACAAGAGTACGCGTCTGGAATGGGAATCATGGTTGCACAATGATGTCTCACGCGGCTTTCGAGGGCTGCGTCGGGAAATCCTGAAGCGTCGTCCTGACGTGGTTTTTATCCCCTCCGCACGCTGGATCCATTGTGGATCAGCCCCCGTAGTCGCGATGGTACGCAACATGGAACCGCTGGCGGTCCCGTTCGCCGGCAATCCCTGGCTGGAAACGCTAAGAACCCTCGCTCGTCGCTGGGTCGCCAAACGTGCCTGTCGGAAGGCTGACCGGATTATCGCGGTTTCGAATTTTGTCCGGGATTTCCTGGTAGATACGTGGAAGCTGCCAACCGAAAAGATCGCTACCGTCTATCACGGGATCGAACTACCGAAGGGCGATGACGACACATGTCGCCCGCACGGACTTCTCGACCACAAGCACCGATTTCTGTTTACCGCAGGATCAGTCCGCCCGTATCGCGGACTGGAAGATGCCGTCGGTGCGATGCCGCAGATCTTGAACAGTCGCAGTGACCTGTCGCTTGTGATCGGGGGCGAGACCGAACCTGCTATGCAGCCGTACCGCATTCGATTGCAGCGTCAGGCCGAAGAACTCGGTTGCGCCGATCGCATCCACTGGGTCGGCAAGTTGTCGCAAACCGAAATGGCCTGGTGCTTCCGTCAGTGCGAAGCCTTCCTGATGACCAGCCGGGTTGAAGCGTGTCCCAACACGGTCCTGGAAGCGATGTCTCAATCGTGTCTGAGCATTTCAACCAGTAGCGCGCCCATGCCAGAAATGTACGGTGAGACCGCCTTCCTGTATCGCGCCGGCAACAGTGAAGAACTGGCCCGCCAGGTCGACGCCGCCTTGGGCCTGGATGTCGCCCAGCGCTACAGTCAACAATCCGCTGCCCGCCGCAGAGCCGCTGAGTTCTCGTGGCAGCGCACGATGGAGGAAACTGTTCAACAACTATTGCTGACGGCCGGGCGAACGGAACGCTTGCGCGCTGCGGCCTGACTCGCTCGTGCGCCTCGGCACATGACGTTTGAAAAAGAACGATCGAATCCAACCACGCGTTTGCGTGCTACCTAACTCCTGTAGACCGCCAGCGGACTGCGTTGTCTGCCGCCAAAAAAACCAGTCGTTCCCGTAATTGTGAAGTTTGGTCCCATGACACCGAATCCTGCAGACGAAAACAGTCGACTTCGCCAGGCGTGTGCTGAAGCAAAAACGTTGCTAGACGGCGCTGATAAAAAGCTTCGCAAGATTCTCGACGACGAGCCGATCATCCTGGAAACGCCACTGGAGGCATCGAACGCGATGGAACTCACGGCCCAGGCGATCGCTGCAGCACGTCGAATTCTTTCAATGGTCAGCCGTTCAGAAAAGCCCGTCGCGACTTTGCCCAGTGGCGGCAGTGATGGCCCGACTCGGCAACAGGGGCAATTCCTCGCTTTCATTCGCGAATACATGATGCGGAACAAAGCTGGACAGGCACCGAGTCACGCAGACCTGCAGCGGTTTTTCAACCTGACACCACCCTCAGTGAACTCGATGCTCATCCGACTCGAACAGCGGGGGTTCATCCGCCGTGAACCGGGCAAGGCACGCGCGATTGAGATTGTCATCGATTCCGAATTGATTCCGCCCCTCGAAGGCCTCTTCAAATTCTGATCACGCCAGACATCGCCGCCGCGGGACAGGTCTATTTGTCCGACATTGAACTTCTGGATGAAATTCGAGGCAACTTCATTCGGGGTCGAAGATCAATGTCTTCCGTCTACCCAGATTGGCGAGTTTCGCTCGCAAACCTGGGCCAAACGGCGTATTTCCGTCGGAGTAGAAGACGACAAGAGTCAATCCCTCTGGTCAGTACGCGGCGATGCCTCGTGTCGTTTGTTGTGTCGATAGCGCGCGCTGTCAGCTCACTTACTTCATGAGGCCGGACAGCGGTTTTGCCGACTTCGGGCTGGCGGCGTTGAAGTCTTCTCCGACGAGTTTTGCCAGTGATGCGGCGATCTGGCTGAGTGTTGCTTCCGTCTCTTTTCGGACGCCGAGTGCCGGGATGTCTGGGCCAAGAGCGGCGGACCAGATGTATTCGGCACCTTCCACTTTTGCACCGTGGTCTGTCCAGTCGCGAATCGTTCCACCGCGACCGTGGTCGGGGGCGATTACGATGGAGGTCTTCCCTTTGTATTCTGGCATCGATTGCAGCAAGTCCCAGAGTCGGCGGAGGAAATCGTCGGCTCGATGTGCCGCGTTCAGGTATCGGTCGTAACGTCGACCGTGCCCCCATTCATCGGTTTCACCCAGGCCGATAAAGAGAACGCGTGGCTTCTTTCGAATCAGGTATTCCCGGGCCGCCTGAATCGTGATGGCATCGATCTGGTTATTAGGCCACAGGACGACTGTATCAGCAATCATGTCGTTCAAAAGCAGTTGCCTGTCCGACAGGTCATTGCCTGGAATCGGCGTAATACCTGCATGAACATAAATCTTGGCTCGCGCTTCGTTCAGGATAAACGGGAAGACATCCCATGTAGCGATTCCGGCCACCTTCCCTTCAAATCCTGGTCGACCGTTCAGGAATTCGAGGACTGTGACATTGGGGTTCGGAAATTTTCCATTGGAGGCAATTCGCTCGTCATCGGGAAATCCGCAGAACATTTCGCTGTAGCCGGGATAAGAAAACTTGTGCTTGTTCTGAATCCTGGCGGGCGAATCCTGTGACTGGTCGCCAAAAATCTGCCCCTGTTTGGCAATCACCGTCCAGACAAACGGCAACAACACTTCCCGGCGTTCCTGTTCCGTCTCACGCAGAAACCGTTTTTTGACTCCCTCGATATCGGTAACTCCGGCGTCTTTACTGATGTAAAGTTCCTGTGCCCCGCCGAAGAATTCCTGCCAGCGGAATCCGTCCCAAGTGATATAGATAACGTTGCTATCCGATCGGCCCGGCGGATCGGCGGCAATCAGTCGTGAACGCATTCCCGCGATCAGGCAAACGACAATACCAATTCCAACAAACCACCGCCGCATGGATGATCTCCGCCAAGAGGAACAACATCTGACTGGATCATTCTGGACAATCGGACGTGATTGCTCAATCGTGAAGAATTGGAGAACGACGCGTTTCTTGTCCGGCGGGCATAAACCAAGGAATGAGCATAATCCCAAAACGGGTTTAAGAACCCTGTTGAAATGCGGAAATGGTCTTCGCGCAGATTGACAATTAAGAATAATTCACCGGTTGCTGGTTTTCGTGCGTAAGGGAAGTCGAATACGGTTCTTGCGCCGTTTGTTGAATTGGGGAGCGTTGGTCATGGATTCAGACCTGAAGCTGCAGGAACGATCATCGGGTTGGTGGCGTGAAAGGGAACTGTGGCTGCTGCTATTGCTGCTCTGCGGAATGTATCTCACCAATCTGGATGGGATTACGATCCGTGGCGAAGAATCTCGCCGTGGTCGCATTGCCTGGGAGATGTTGCACAGCGGGAACTGGTACGTCCCAACCATGCAGGACCGTCCAGTCTTCTTCCGACCTCCACTTCAGAATTGCTTGATCGCAACCGTGGCGACTGTCCATGGCGAAGTGGATGCCTGGTCACTGCGAATTCCCAGCGTGATTGCCGTTCTGCTGACCGTGATCGTGATTTATGGTTACGGGAGAAGTTTTCTATCACGGCTGGGGGCCTTCGCCGCAGCCCTCGGATTCGCTTCCATGGGTCAGGTGCTTGAGCTTGGCCGACTGGGCGAGACGGAAGCGGTCTTCACGCTGTTTGTCGCCGGCAGCCTGTTAACCTGGCGCTGGTGCTGGAATGCCGGGGCATCACCATGGGTGATGTGGACCAGCAGCTATGCTCTCGCTGCCGCCGCGACATTGACCAAGGGTCCGCAAGCCCCGATGTACTTTGTCGGTGGAGTCTGGTTGTTCTTGATCGTAACCCGCCGCTGGAAGCTGTTGCTGACATTGCCACATCTGGCAGGGATCGGTGTGGCACTCAGCGTCCTGTCTCTGTGGCAGGTCCCCTATGCCATGCAAATGGGGTTGGCGACGTCCTTTAAAGTCTATGTGGGCGACGTGGCGTCGCGGTTTGGTGACATGAAGGCGATGACTGTCATCAAGCACCTGATCTCATTCCCCTTGGAAATCGTGTTTGGGTCACTACTGCCGTGGTCACTGTTAATGCTCTGTTACGCCAATCGCCGATTTCGCGAGGACTTGGGTCGACTGCGGGAAGATGTACTTTTCCTGGCACTCTGTGCCGCGATCAGCTTTCCCTCGGTCTGGATCCCGGCGACTGCAAGCCTGCGATACTACATGCCGATGTTTCCGATTTTTGCCTGCCTGGCCGGAATTGCGGTTGAGCGAATCGCGGCCTATGCACCCGGCTCATTCTGGCCGAATCTGTTTGTCCGCTATCAGAAAACCTTGGCGCTGGTCCCTGTTGGAACAGCCTTGGTCGTGCTGGTTGTCAGTGTCGGTTGGCCGTCGGTCAGTTGGTCGCAAACGGTAACGTTCTCTCTCTGCTACTTCGTGGCATGTGGCATCATCGCCGGAGTAGGCTGGTACGCTGCAGAACGACTGACGCCTCGTAATATCATGATCGGAATGACGACAACCGCCTGCTTCCTTGGTTTGACGTACAGTACTCTGCTGGTCTATGTCCGACAGAAAATCAGTGAAGATGCTCCGGGAGCAATTGTTCAATTGCGACAGCAGTTACCTGCAGACCAACCATTGGTCAGCCTGGGCCCGGCACACCACCTGTTTCTGCTGCTCTACGGTGAACCCGTCAAGCAACTCGCGGTCGATCATCCTGAAGAACTGGATCGAATCGGCACGGATTATTTCTGCTTCTGGGTCTGGTCTCACGGTGTTAAGCCGGCAGAAATCCCGTTCGAATGGGAACAGATTGCAGTGATCTCGTGTGATCGCAATCGGCGTTCCAACCCCGTCGATACGATGATCGTCGGTCGAAGAATCCGGTCAACCCAGGTGGCATCGCGGCCGAATTGAGTGTGGCGAGGCTGAGTTACGAGTTTCTCTATGACTTGGGAAGCACCGCGAACCGCACCTTGTTGACACCCAGTCGAGCCGCAGCCAGCAACAGTGGCTCGACGACGGAATAGGGAATCGTTCGATCAGCACGAATGCGCAGTTCTGTCGCTCCGGGGCCATGCTGTTCAGCGACCATCTGCAATCGGCGTTCAAAGTCTTCGAAGCTGACTTCCTGAGACCCCAGTAAGAGTCGCTGGTCGGTTGCAATCGTGATCACCACACGACTTGCAGATTCCTCTTCGTCGCGTCCCTGCGTAGCAACCGGCAGTTCGACCTGCTCGACCTGCTCGTTGCGAATGAAATGGCTGGCCACCAGAAAAAAGATGATCAGCAGGAACACCACGTCGATCAACGGCGTGATGTTGAACTGCAGACCTCGTTGAACATTCTGGCTGGGAAGACGCATATCAGACTCGTGAGTGAACGAGGGATTTGATGGGAATCAGGTCACCTTGGGATCTCTACGAGCGACAGGAACCCCTTCGGCCGCGTGAGTTCTTCGTTCTTCTCGTTTACGCAACAGGATCGATCGTTTGAAATCAGCAAACACATGTTCAGCGGTCAGCGCCGTCTGAGCGATCAGTTCATCAATGCGATTGCGGAAGAACCCGAAGGCAGAAATCGCCGGGATCGCCACGATCAGGCCGAAGAGGGTTGTCACCAGCGCTTTGTAGATCCCAGGAGCCAGTTCGCTCACTTGCGGATTGGCTTTGCGTTCAAATTCCATAAAGGCCAGGATCATCCCCCAGACGGTTCCCATCAGCCCCAGCATGGGGGCGACCGTGCTGATAATCGACAGATATTCGATCTTGCGCATCAGGCGCGCCGATTGTTCAGCGGCAGCGTCTTCCATCGCCTTCTCCACCGCAGAATAGCCCAGTTCCACTTCCGAGATTCCGGCCCCCAGCAGATATCCCAACAGGCTGGAACTGGCTCGGCAACGCTCTTCCGCAACTTTGAATTGACCCGCGACAATCAGACGTTCGATATCTTCGGCCATCCCCCGAGGCATCAGAGTGCCGCGACGAATGGTCAACAAGTGTTCAAAAATCAAAGCGAGCATGACCAGACTTAACGCGACGATGACATATCCGATCGCCCCCCCATCTTTGAACATCTGCCCGATATCTACGACAGGTGCGGCAGGTCGATCTGCCGCAGGTTGCGCGGGATTAGCGGCTCGGACCGGCAATGCCCACCATAAACTGACAACAACTGTCATGACGAACATCAGAATTCGGTAATGATTTCGTAACATCGATCGGCTTCCTCCTTATGCCGCCACCGCGTCGTTATTGATCAGAATCCTTGCGGTTCGCTGGTTGGCCGTTACCACTCTGGCCAGTCTCGCCCTTCAGCATTTTCCATTTTTCTTCGGCTTTGCCTGCAACCGGTGTGTCAGGGAAGCGGAAAACAACTTCGCTGTACAAATTGGTGGCCTGCGCGCGGTCTCCAAATGATTCCACCATTTCAGCGGCTTCCAAACAGGCACGAGCCGCCAGATGACGGTCCGAGTCGTAAACCAGAGGGAGCCACAATAACGTGGCCGCAGCTCGTTCAGGCTGTTGCTGCCGCCGAAAGGTCTGTCCTAGAACATAGTAACCACCCGCTCGCAGTTCTTCGGGAAGATCATCAATCGCTGATTCCCATCGCAGCAACTCAGATGGAGTGGCAGTTCCACTTACAGAACGGACTCGCCACAACTGCATTTGCGCCAACCGCTGTAGACGGATGTTCGATTCGCGAGCCAGCCGACGCAGGACCGTTTCCGCCTGATCATTAGATTCACGATCGAAGAGGAGATGGCTGGCACCGATCAACTGAGCAACCAATGACTTTTCTGTGATCCAGGCACGAGCTTCGAATATCACTTTGGCATCCGACGACTGATCGGTCCATGCCAATGGAGCCAGGCCGAAATGCATTGTTTCTGGATCCGATTCCACGATCGCCAGAAAGTTCGGTGCGGCTGCCAGGTAATCTCCATTCCACAGGGCACACCGAACCAGATCGGCTAGTATTAATCGTCGGACCCACGCTCGGTCTTCTTCCTTGAGGGCTTGGGTTAACTCGGGCTTTGCTCGAGCCACATCACCTTTTGCCAGCCATTGCCGCCCCTTTTCATGGTGAGCGGTGTAGGCCGTTTGAACTTCAATGACATCCTGCCGAGGGTACCGGCGCGACTGTTCACCCGCTCGTACGATGACCGTCACTTCGCGACCCGTATAGTCATCGACGATGCCAGAAATTGGAAAGCGGCTTCCTCCGGGTTGCTGCAGGATCACTCGATCCTGAGCGAACGCTGAAACACTTCCCAGCAACATCTGCGTGATCAGCGCAAGACCCCACGTACGACAACAGCCCGCCACCGGGACCGATTGATCGCAGTTCATCTTCCGGTGATTGTGAGTGGTCAACAATTGGCAAACGGTCCGTCACTGAGATTTGAATCGGGTCACATCGTGATAACGGTAGGTCCCACCATTCTGGCGGGCGAGCTTTCGCAGGAAATTCCCATTGTCGTTGGCAGGAGGTAATTCCGGTCCCTGACCAAATTCAATCGCATGAATCCGGATCTTTCCACGATTCATGGTCTTGATCCGATCCAGATCCTTAGGCCAGAGCGGGGGCTCAAGTGCATCCGTCAGGAAGAAGATGACATCGGGATTTAATTGCATCGCCATTTCAAGTGGCGGAAGGTGATCAGTCCCAGAGCCCGACGAAATCCCTGAAATCTTCTGGCGAGCGAGCGTCTTGTTAAGATCCGTCGCCATGGCAAGCGTCGGCCGGGTTTCTTCTCGCAGCTTGATAACGTGCGGTTTATCATCGTAGAAAATGATCAGGAATTGTTGTCGTTCGTCCAGCGCCTGAAGACTGCTCATCAGGGCATTCTTCGCAACCTGCATGGCATTATTGCCACCCATGCTTCCTGAAGCATCGATGACGAAGACGACTTTCATCCCTTCATCGCGTGCCCCCATGAATGCGGCGCCCGGTCGCCCGCCAGGTGTCCCAGTGGCCGGTCGAACATTACCCGTCGACTTCACTGGCACTCCCGTATCGGCAGCTCCCGTTCCGTTCGGCAGATTGACCCCGACACCGATTTGCGGCAGGGCATCGATCTTGGGAAGAGTCACTTCTGCGGGAGGAGCATCAGACGTGGCCTGCGTCGGGGCAAACGACTCGTTCGGCGCGGGATCGACTGCAACATCCGTCTGTTCGGCCTCGTTTGGCTCATCAGTCATCTGCGAATCAACACGATCACCTTCACGTTCAACAAAAATCCCGACTTCGCGCGTCGGCTCATCCGAGAAGCCAACGGGAGCCTGCTGGCAACTGCGCATGGTTGTTGAAAAGATCACCAGCAGACACACGTGGGCCACCATCGAAAGAATGCAGGGCATGGCGATGCTGTGCGGCATCCAGTCAGGAAGCTGGAACCGGTTTTTCGGCGTCATTTTGAGAGAAGTCATAGATACCTCCCGCGACCGACCACCCTGTGTGGATTCGATTATAGACAGATTCACCACGGGGATGGTGCATCGCAATCACTCTGCGGGTCGGCTTTCCCTGCGCGAACTCTATGCCTGACAGGGAATTCCGTCAATTCCAGCGTCGGAATGGCTTACCGCCGAAGCTCCATTTAAATCATTGAGAAAAGGGTGGGTGGCAGATTCCGCCGATCAAGACTGGTTTGGACCGACTCGAATCAGTCTACGTAATCATCAAGGTCCGTCTCATCTTGCGTGACCGGACTGCCGATAAATCCACTGTCAATCCTGACTCGACTCCTGTCTTCAACAGACTTAGACACCAAGTCTGATCGAAAGATGACGCAGCAACCGCGTCTCGTCCACCCGCAGGTGGACGGAGTTCTGGCAGTTCAGATTTGGCATTTCGGGGCGATCGGACCACCCCTCATCCGTGAATTCGCGGATGAGGGGTGCGTCATTTCATGGTTTCACCCGATCGGCCGAAACGTATCCAAAACCTGCTACCACCTTGTCTGGCCGAAATCGACCGGTATAGTGTAAGGGAGTTCCGGTGTCCCCGCTGTCGTGCGGACACCTCGCTGTTTTGGTCTGTTCCAAGGAGAGAGCCTCGATGAAGAAGTCCCTGATGGCGTGTGTCGCGCTGGTCGTTGCGTCGGTTGGCCTGGCAAGCGCTGCGGAAAAGGTCGTATCGGGTTTGGAAAAGGGTGCAAAGGTCCCCGCGTTCTACGTGAAGGACGTGACCGGACCCAACAAGGATGGCGAAGAACTCTGTTATCGCTGCCGTTACGGGAATCAGCCCGTAGTAACAATTTTCGCCAAGGAAATGACTGACGAAGTCGCTGCCTTGACGAAGGAACTGGATGCTGTCGTCGCGAAGAACCGCGATCAGAAGATGGCAGGCTTTGTGGTTATCCTCGCCAGCGATCAAGCCAAGGCTGCGACCACACTGGAAAAGGTCGCCAAAGACAAGAAGATCGAACAACTGCCACTGACCACCTTCAAGGGAACCGCCGGCCCCAAGGGATACAAGATCAATGACAAGGCCGATGTTACCGTCATGTTTTGGGTCGAAGGTACCGTCAAGGTCAGCGAAGGCTTCAACAAGGGCGAATTGAATTCTGCAGCGATTTCCAAGCTCGTTGGCGAAACGAAGTCGATCCTCGAGTAGTCCAAACTGGCTCTGTCCCTGTGATCGCGATCGAATCGCTCATGATCGTGATTCTCAAGGTTTAGCCTCAACGTCAACACCCTGCGTTTCGATGGAAACGTGGGGTGTTCGTGTTACGTCATTCTGGTTCTTGGTGCTTGGTGCTTGGTGCCGGGGACAAATTGACCGTGACACGGTTCTTGTCATGCTCGCAAATCGTTGACGCTTTATCATCCGGTCAGTAGTATCACCGCGATTGTCATATTTTTTGAACTGACAGACGACACCCATGAAGCTCTCTCGCAAGTCCGATTACGCCCTGCGCGCCTTGATGATGCTGGTAGAACGATTCGGCAAGGGCCCGGTTTCGATCCGCGAGTTGGCCGAGAAAAACGATATTCCGCGTGGTTTTCTCGAGCACATCATGCTCGACCTCAAATCTCAGGGGATCGTCAACAGTATCGCAGGCCGGATTGGCGGATTCGTTCTCGCGAGGTCTCCTGCCGAGATTACCATGGGTCAGATCGTTCGTCATTTCGACGGATTGCTCGCTCCGATCGGATGTGTCTCCGTTTCCAGCCACGAATCCTGTTCTCAGGAAGCGATCTGTCGCTTCCGCCGTGTGCTGCTCGACATTCGTAACTATACAGCTCAAAAGATGGATGCCGCGACACTGGAACAGGTCTATGGATCAGCGCCGGTGACTCAAGAGGAAGTCTTCTCGAGCGTCTTTATCGGTGGCGACGGGATTTGATTCCTCATTCGTATTTCCCGTAATCGCGATCACATTCACCACTGCGCTGCACGACGAATCTCAAGCGTATTGATCGCCCCTTCGTTACTCAACAACCCATTCAAGCCCGGGCGCTGCAAGACATCATTGACGTTCATCATTTCGCCGTCAACGACCACCTGGTTTGACATCAGCCGCACTCCATGACTGTAGTCGACATACCAGTCGACATGTCCCACATAGAGTGGCTGAATCGGAATCGCGTCCGCCTGGTGCCAACCATAAATTGCGACCTTATGCGGCTTCTCCATCAGGCGATTGCTCAGCACGACGTCTTTCTTGATCCCGACCGTCAAGGCTCGTTTCTTTCCTTGAAGCTGAGTCTCGATCAATTCGTGATGTTGATAGAATGTCTGGACAGCGTCACGGTCTTTCGTCAGAGGCTTGGGAGCGAGCCTGTTGGGGGCGGCGGAATAGAGATCGTCTGAGACCTTGGTGGTGATCAGCGACGCTTCACACTTTTCGGCAATCGCCAGAGCACTTTGCGGTGTCATTGGAACTCGAAAGAAATCGTCGTCCGTACCAACGGCCAGATAATCAGGCATAACTCGATAATCTGCGACATGCCTAGTTCCGGTGGCATCCGTCCAGTTCACGCGGATCGTTACCAGTTGCCGTAGAAACGCTGGAATGTTTCCGCTGGTAATCTCTTTCACGATCGCCGCTTCGCGCGCCTGACGTGGCATGGTGAGGATTTGATCTCGAAATTGTCGACCCGCAGGAGCGTTTTCCTGACGTGCCGGAATCGCCAGGATTTGCTCGACGGGTTCTTCGACGATCACCGCGAGCGGAACAACAGGTTCTTTCAGGGGTTGCTGCTGAATCCATTTCGAATAGGTACGAGGCCCCCCAAACGTTCCCCAACGGGTTTCGTCCATAGTCCCCACCGTCAGCCCCTGCAGAAGGCCATTCATCTCACCGACCAGAGCGGTGTGGAGAATCTTTTTGTCGGGATTCGGATGAACGTAAATCTGGAGTTGTCCCGACAATCCGCGGATGGTCTGGAATGGCCCCGAGATGCCATCCGTCAGTTCGATACTTTTGCGAATTTCGATGTCATCCGCTTCGTCGCACGAAACGTACCCCCTTCAGGACCAACAACCTTCTTACCATTCAGCATGACCTCGCGATCATCGTACGCAATAACGATAAGGTGCCGAGTGGTATCACCCCGTAACCAGGCCAGCAGTTTGTCACCATGCTTTTCATCCGAATACGAGTAGTTTGCGTCCAGGAACAGGATTCGTTCAATCGAGGACGGAATCGTGGCGTCCGCAGCAATGTACTCAAGCAAAAAAGCTCCACCGCCACTGTGGCCGGCAAGGACAATACGGTCAGCTTTAAACTCCGCGGCGAGCGAAGAAACCAATTGTCGAATTAACGTTCCTGCATCGGGCCGCTCGGCGCGGAACGCCGGCCAACTGAGGCTGGGAGCCTGGACGATCGCCAGAAGTAAATCCTTGTCCGCAGTCAGATCGCGCCAGCAGCGGATCTGAGCCGCGACGTGCTGAATATCAAACCGAAAGTCCTGACCTGGCGCAGTGGCAGTTCCGAAGGTCTGTTCAATCGTACTTCCATTCGGTGTGGCATAGATCACAAGTGTTCGCTTGTCCGCCTTCGAGATAGCGGGAAGGTTGACCAGGACCTTGATTCCGTTTGTACGCCGTTCCCAGCGAATCCGCTCGGAAAACGGTTCAACCGTCGCAAAGCCGGTGAACTGTTGAGCGTCCGCCATTTGCGTCAACGCACATGTGGCGAACAGGCATGCGTAGAACAACAGCTTCCGCATGACTACGTTCTCCTGGTTGCCATTTCCTTGATACGCTTCGTCGCACTCGCGGAATCCGCGGGAAGGACCACGTCGGAATTCCTGGAATGCCATTCTACAGCGACTGCGGCAACCGTTGAACACACCTACGTAATCCTACGTAATGGATGGCTCGTGCGTCACTGGTTCACTCGCATTAGAATTCATTTCGAGTTGCGCGCGGCATACGGCGAAGAGCTGGTCTTTCTGAATCGGCTTCACGGCAAAGCCATCAAATCCGGAAGTGAGGCATCGGTCGCGGTCGTCATCTGAGGCATGTGCAGTCAATGCAATGATCTTACCTGTGTAACCCTGGCGACGCAGGGTTGCCGTGGCGGTATAGCCATCCATTTCCGGCATCTGGATATCCATCAGGATCAGATCGAACGCCTGTCCGGCGTTGCTGGCAAGCAGTGCGGCGTTGACCGCCAGCAGTCCATTGTCCACCACCTGAACGACAGCGCCCCATTTTTGCAGCAGGAATGCAATCAATTTCTGATTTGCCAAGACATCTTCTGCGAGCAGAATTCTACTTGACAATGTCATTGGCGCTGCTGCCGCGGGACGAACGAGTGTCGATGACGGCACCGTATTTTCAGGTTCCGCCATCACCATCACGGTCTCTGATCCTGCTGCGATCTCCAGCGTGAAGTCGCTTCCCGCCCCAAATGTGCTGCTGGCAGAAATGTCTCCGCCGAGCATCTGAGCTAGACGCTTGGAAATCGAAAGCCCCAGTCCTGTTCCACCAAATCGGCGCGACATTGATGCGTCGGCTTGTGAGAATGGCGTGAAGAGTCGCTCCAGTTGATCAGGCTTGATTCCGATCCCGCTGTCGGCGACCGAAAAGATCTGGCGTTGGGTAACATCGTCATACTTCACGGTGACGTGAATACTGCCGCGTTCGGTAAACTTGATGGCGTTTCCAATCAGGTTGACCAGAATCTGGCGCACGCGAAGCGCATCTGTCGTGACGTGCTTCGGCATCGGGAAGAGATACTCGGCCTGCAAGACCAACCCCTTCTCGCGAGCACGCAATTGCATCAATCGCAGGACATCTTCAACTAGCTCTCGCGGCGAAACTTCGGCCAGTTCCAATGTCATCCGGTCCGCTTCAATCTTCGAAAGATCCAGGATGTCGTCGATCAATTCCTGCAGATGACGTCCATTGTTTCGAATGATGTCGATCGTCTCGCGGTGAGGATTGTCAGTCCCTTCGCCATCTTCATCGTAGATCAGATCTGCGTAGCCCAGGATGGCGGTGAGTGGCGTTCGTAATTCGTGACTCATATTCGCCAGGAATTCGCTTTTCGCTCGAGCGGCGGCTTCTGCCTGGTCACGGGCGCGCGCCAATTCTTCCGACTGACGAATCAACTGGATCGACTGTTCGGTAATACGATCGCGCGATGCTTCCACCTGCTGGAGATAGCAATGCGAATCTTCTTCCATCCGTTTGCGGTCAGTGATATCGGAATGCGTTCCAATCATGCGCAATGCTGCACCTGATGTATCACAACTGACAATGATTCCCCGGCTCAAGATCCATTTCACGTTTTCGTTCTGACAGACCATCCGGTGTTCATGTGTATAGGTGACAGTTTTTCCTTCCAGATAGTCTTGCAGGCTCGAAAGGACTGCGGGTAGATCTTCGGAGTAGATCCTGTTTCTCCAGCTCTCCATCGTGTTTTCGAGTTCGTGTTCTTCGAACCCCAGCATTTCGGCCCATCGACGCGAAAAGACGACTTCACCCGACTGAATGTTCCAGTCCCAGACTCCGTCTCCGGCACCTTCCAGCGCAAACTTCCAACGTTCTTCACTTTCACGCAGGGCCGCTTCGACCTGCTTTCGCTCGATGGCAATTCCAGCCAGATTCGCAGCGACCTCGATCAACCGAATGTCACTTTCCGTGGGAGTCCCCGGTGTCGTTCCATAAATAGCAAAGGTTCCCAGAACCGCCCCGGACTTGTCCCGAATCGGCTCGGACCAGCAGGACGCCAAGCCTGCTCGTGCGGCGAGTTCTCGGTATCCCACCCAGTAGGGATGCGTTGAAATGTCTTCGACGATCACACGCTGACCAAGAAACGCTGCCGTTCCACAACTGCCGACGCCCATTCCAATCTCAACGCCGTTGATTCTGTTCGTGTAGAATTCAGGAAGATTCGGGGCAGCAGTCGTCTGCAACCGCTTCCGTTCCTTGTCCAATAGCAGGATTGATCCGCGAAGTTGCGAATTCTCGGCTTCGACACTGCGAACCAACGGCTCAAGAACCTCGGCAAGCGAAGCCCCTGCTGCGAGTAGTTCCAGCACACGGTTACGAACCCGTTCGCGAGCTTCGGTCGCCTTACGTGTCGTGATATCCTTGATCGATCCGGCCATCCGGATCGGTACACCCTTCTCATCCCAGACCGCCTGCCCACGCTCCTGAAACCAGCGATATTCGCCGTTTTTTGTTCGCAGGCGATGTTCAATGTCATAAGGCTCGCGGTCATGAAAGTGTCGCTCAACGGCGCGCCACGTCATGTCGAAATCATCGGGATGCAAGATATCAGCGAGAGCCGACAGCCAGACGTCAAACTCACCGTTCTCGTGACCGAGCAGTTCCTTGAACCGATCCGAGTAGAAAACACGATCCGTCTGCAAATCCCAGTCCCAGATCCCGTCATTGGCGCCCTGCAACACCAGGTTGAATCGTTCCTGATTCACGCGTAATGACTCTTCGGCCTGCGATGCTCGAACTGCTTCCGCATGTGCCAAGGCCCACTCTTCACGAAGTCGGACCGCCAGTCTGCCAAAATGATCGATCATCCGCCCCAGTTCATCTTGAGCATCAATCGTTAGATTGAGAGGAGCGGTCCGGTCTTCGGAAAGAATATTGTCTGTAACATCGCGCATCCGATCAGCGGTCTGAACGATGGCCATGCAAAGCCCGACGACCAGATAGGCCGTCAGAGACAAAGGTGCCAGCGCAGCCAGCAGTAAAAACCACCGCCATAGCCGCGCCTGATGAGTTCTCAATTCAACAGTCTCTTCAAACGCATCCTGACATGTGACGAGAAGAGAGACGGTTTCTCGAATTGCGGTGCCCGCCTGCGAATCGAGTTCACCAATGGATGGGGCATCGTCTGTCTGGAAATGACGCTGGCGTATCCCTGAATCAATCCTGCGAACTTCGTTCCTGACCACGTTCAGCAAAACGCTCAGCCGTGACCGAACCTGGCCGTTGTTCAACATCGCCAGATTCAGGTTCTGATTGACGCTGTCGAAAAGGACATTGACTCCACCGTTGAACTCTGCCAGTTTCAGGTCCAAAAGTTGATGATCGTTGTCGCCAATTGTCTGGGCGATCTGATCTCGCAACCGATCTTCCGTATCGATGAGATCTGGAATCAATGACGTAATACTGTTCGACAGATGTTGACTGTCGAGATGCGGATCGACAGAAAGGGTGGAGATATCCGCGACCTGTCGCAATACAATCCTGATATCATCAATCAGGTCCGACACAACTGCCGGCTCTGCCAACATGGGCTGTTCGCCTGAAGGCGAATCGAGCAAGATTCGAAGCTTCGCCTGGAATGTACTCCAGCGCGAGGAATAACGGAGCAGTTTATACTCGGCATCTGCTGCCATGATTTCGTTCAGATGGCTTTCGACCTGAGTTTTCAGGCCGGCAATCACATCGTCACGACGCGGGTGTCCCTGGGATGTGGCAACAAGCATCGCGACGTGAAACTCACGCAGCGAACGCCATAACGGAACAAGTTGCCGAATTGTATGGTTCCCCGCCAGTTCTTCCTGCGATAGTTCGACTCCGTGATTCAGCATTGCCATGTATTGCCAGGTCACGAATACCAGTGGCAACACGACAAGCGTCCCCGTGATCGCGAATTTGCGCGGAAACGGATATCGGTTCAGAAACTGAATCGCAGGCTCAAAGATGCGTTGAAACAAATTCTTCACAAGCGACTCCGAGTCAGCCTGATAGCGGTCTGGAGGCTGGTCATTAAAGACCTCAGGTTGGCAGTTTTCGGCGGGTTCGGATTCCAGCATCAAAACAAATGGCAGCTTTCAATACAGATCGGCAGGTCACGCAGATGTGTCGTATGGATTCGCACCAATGTCTCACGGAGCAGTGATTCGAGCCCGAAGTTGCACTGTCACGACGATTCAGACGATTGCGGTAACTATGCTGAAGTTCCGGATTCTGCGGACAGCCAGTTCCATTCTTCGGTCGTCGCTATAGCTGCCCCGTCTCAATCGACGAAAGTGCAACAGTATTCGTTGTTGGACTGTCGATGAGCGTTTGCGTATGAAGATCGGCCCAGAAGCGAATCTTGGGGAGCAGTTCGTCACGCAGCATTTTCTTGGCCAATGCGACATGCCCCATTCGCAACGTGAATTTCGCCACGTCATTTGCCCCCGCAGGAATCGCCTGAGCCATTGCCAGCAGACTCGATTCCGTTGACAGACACAACATGATGATCGGAAGAATGGTATCCAGTTCGCGGATGGCACGAATTGCCTGCACGCCGTTCATCACCGGCATTTCGGTGTCCAGAACCAGAACGTCAGGGCGAGCAGTCTGAAGCTGGTTAACGGCGTCAGATCCATTGATCGCAGGGTAAACCTCGAACCCTTCCGCATCGAGAAGCGCCTCTGAAACCAGACGGCGGATCACGGCCGAATCATTCGCGATCATCACTCGGATTGGCTGACGCACGGGTGGGTCTCCGGTTCGAAAGTCTTCGAACCCGGGTGGAATCTGAACGAAATTCACTAATGAAGTGCGAATACTCCGTTGGGGGAATTCGCTTCCCTCAACGCATCTGACATGATCACATGAGCAACTCGGCAATAGTCTTCGCGGCGGCGATCACGGAACAAGGATTCAACGGCGAGATTCGTTTCCGGCTCGTAACCATCTGCAGACCCCTGCCGCTGCAGATAGTTCGCCATATGATCCGCCACTGCGGTTGCCGCAACGAGTTTCAAATGCTCTTCAGGGGCCGTCGTCAGGGAATGATGACAGGCGACGACCGCTATCAAGGCGTCGGGGAGCTTGTTGTGAGCAATGAACCAGGCACCCAGTTCACAATGATCCGTATGTAAAACATCGCGTTCCCGCTGCAGAAAATCACCAGATTCCTCAAAATCCAGTGGATCCGCAGCGGCAAAGTTCGTAGGAGCGATCACACCGAACAGGGATCGGCCCACATCATGAATCAAACCTGCCGTGAACTCTTCACCGAGGAATCCGAGGCTGAATTCCCGGTTGATGGACATCGAAATGATGCCTGTCAGAACGGAATGTCGCCACAGAACAAGTTGCATCCAGGCTTCGGCCAGCGGCAGCTTGCGCATGGCACTGCCCAGGCTGGCAGCCAGGATCACGTTGCGACAATGAGCGAAGCCGAGGCGAGTGGCCGCCTGCTTCAAGTTCATGATCGGTGAGCGAGCCGCATAGAATGCGCTATTCGTAATTCGCAGGATTTCCGTCGCGAGTTTGGGATCGCGTTCAATCACCGACGAAAATTCTTTGATTGTGCAATTCGGATCACGCGCAATGGCCAGCGCCTTGACGGCAATATCGGGCAGCATCTGCCAGCCCGACGTCAGATGCAAAAGCCGAGTCCGTAACTCTTCAGGAGGGCTCATGCGCATCGTCTCGGGTTGGCTCAGAAGGGCTTCCATCGATAACGTCCTTCACCGCGGTTAGCAAAAAGGAACTTCAGGGGTCTACGCTGATCTCGTATCGAATCGCATTCGTAAGACTTGCGAAATACATGAGCCGTTCGCTCAGGGGGATTGTTCGACTGGCCTGTTGAAGCGATTGCAACGGTTTTGCAAGCAATCCAGGCTTTCGAAACGAAGAACGTTTAGATGCTTTGCTTGAATTCAAACGTCACGCGGAGTGAAGACGGCGACGTTGATTATCGGACGAGGTCCAGCGATGAGGACACGATCTGATCGGCGGTCTTGATCACGCGTGAGTTTGCATCGAAACCGCGTTGAGCGGTCACCAGTGCCGTCATTTCAGAGGTCAGATCGACGTTAGACTGCTCAACCGACTTCTGCTTAACGGCCCCGATTCCATTCGTTCCTGGAATACCTGTCGTTGGAGTTCCTGATGCCACGGTCGCACTGAAGAGATTGTTCGCTTCCTGATTCAGCCCCGCCGGATTCGGAAATGTCGTCAGTTGCAGTTGCCCCAGGACCTTGACCTGTCCGCCGCTCGTGACGACCGATACCACACCATCGGAACTGATCGATGTCGAAACCGTATCGGACGGAAACGTGATCGGCGGCTGTACGACATCTCCGGTTGCCGTCACGAGTCGCCCGAGGGCATCGCGTTGAAACGTACCGTCGCGCGTGTACTTCGTGCTTCCGTCTGCGTGCTGTACAGCAAAGAAGCCGTTTCCGGAAATGAACAGGTCCAGCTCACGGCCAGTGCTTTCCTCGGCCCCCTGTTTGAAGTCTCGCGTGGAAATGTCAGAGACTTTGACGCCGGTCCCGATCTGTTGATTCGGCTGCCCCGTATACAGCAGGTCTTGAAAATCAACAATGCTCCTCTTGAACGCTGTCGTGTTGGCGTTCGCCATGTTATTGGCGGAGGCTTCCAGCGATGTCTGGAAGGCATCCATCGCCGATGACGCGGTAGTCATTCCAGTCATCAACATAGGACAAACTTACGATCGATTGGTGGAATCTGCTACCTCGCTCCAACCTGGATCGAGGGCTCACAACCTGTTTTTCAAGTTTGATCAATCAGCCGGAACTCGCTGGCGTCCGGTTTTGACTGTTCCAGCTTCTGGCAACTGACAAACCACGTCAGCAACTTCGAAGCTGGCTTTGATTTAACGTCGAACCAAATCGTTCGTCTCGATCACTTCCACCGAAAGACACGCACATAAGGTCACAATCCCTACCACTTCGCACCGAATGACTCCGCAAATCACGTCGACATTTCCTGTCACGTAAAATGCGGAGGCTGCGTTGAGTTCACGGCCGCCGTGAACACCTTTTGACCGAATTTTGCCCCCAGATTTCTTACCAGCCCGCTAAGACTGCGAAGTTGGGATAAGTCGACCCGGCTGGAACAGTCAGATTTATCGTTACGCCCCGAACAGTCCGATGCTTTTCGAACAGGGGAATTCTGGCATCGTCCCAGCGTGTCCTGAATTTCCTGAAACAGAAGCGTGAGACGTCATACAGACATCGGCAGGACCTGCCGGTTGACTGTTCCAACGGAGCGACTGACCGTGATTCGAGGCCTTTACAGTGCTGCGAGCGGAATGAATGCAACGGCGTTGCAGCAGGACGCCATTGCGCAGAACCTCAGTCATTCCGTTAAGCCGGGCTACCTTCGTCAACTGGTCCGATTCGATGCTCCCGGTACGACCAACGAGATTCAAGGACCAACTGCAACGGTCCATACAGATCACACGCCGGGAACGATGCAATTCACGGGACACAAGCTGGACCTGGCACTGGATGGACCGGGTTTCTTCACCATTCAGGGACCAAACGGGCCGGTGTATACCCGCAACGGCGTCTTCCAGATGAATCAGGAAGGGCGCGTTGTGACGATGGACGGTCTACCTGCGATGGGATCAGGCGGCATGATTGACCTGCCACCAGGAACCACGGAAATCGAAGTTCTTGGAAACGGCGCGGTGATCGCCGATGGAGTGGAAGTAGACCAACTGCGCGTTGTGGCCTTCGAAGATCCCAACGCATTACAGCGTGTCGGTGCCACGTATTTTCAAGCCCCCGCGAATCTGAAGACGTCACCCGTTTTGCCGGATGTCTTTCAGGGATATCGCGAACTGAGCAACTCGACCCAGGTCGAAGAGATGGTGCAGATGATTGCAGGTGTTCGGCACTTTGAAGCGGCCCAACGCGCGTTACGTGCTCTTGGCGACGCCATTGCTTTCAACACGCGGCCACTCAACAGGTAATTTGAATCATGATGAAATCGCTGTACACCGCTGCCACGGGAATGATCGCGAACCAGACGGTCGTCGATACGACCGCCAACAACCTGGCCAACGTCGATACCACTGGATTCAAACGCAGCGAGGTTCAATTCCAGGATCTGCTCTATCAAACCGTGCGCGCTCCCGGGACACAGGGAGCGACCGGTTTTGAAATTCCTACGGGGATTCAGATCGGTAGTGGTGTTCGTACTGCAGCGATTACAAAAGTTTTCACTCAAGGCGTCGAACAAAACACTGGAAATAATTACGACGTGGCGATCGATGGGCAGGGCTTCTTTCAAGTCCTGTTGCCGAGCGGCGAGTTCGGTTATACGCGAGACGGAAGCTTCAGACCAAATTCGACTGGACAACTAGTCACGGCAGACGGACTGTTGCTGCAACCCCCCATCAACATCCCGAACGACACCCTTTCCATCACGATCGGTACCGACGGTGTTGTCTCGGTAATCACCGGCAGCAGTCCGGAATCCGTTCCGATCGGAAATATCGCGATGACTCGATTTGCCAACCCGAGTGGTTTGTCATCAGAAGGGCGCAATCTCTATTCACACACCACCGCATCGGGACCGCCACTTCAAGGGATTCCGGGGGCAAACGGATTCGGTACGTTGCGACAAGGGTTTCTGGAACTTTCCAACGTCCAAGTCGTTAACGAGATGATCGGGCTGATCACGGCTCAGCGAGCCTTTGAAGCCAGTCAGCGTGCGGTCTTGACCAGCGACGAAATGCTGCGAACCGGAAATGACATGGTGAGGTAGTCCAATGCTAACGAGCCTTTCATTCCGCTGCTATTCCGTGATCCTCACTGTCGTCATGACAGGTGCTGGATCATTGTGCGCCGCCGAATCATCAACCGTTGTCATCACATTGCGCCCCTCGGCAGCCGCAGAAGGCCCTGACGTTCTGGTGCGGAACGTCGCGATGGTGGAGACTCGCAATCCCGTTCTGAAACGACAGATCGAGCAACTTGACCTGGCAGACTCGCCGTCTGCTGACGGTTCCACGGTCATCTCCGCAAAACTGGTTGAGTTCCGGTTACGGCTGGCGGGCATCGAGTCGAATGCGATCGTGATCCACGGTAAGCAGACCTCGGTCACAGCGCTGCCTCTGCAACGGACCGCCATGATTGACCGAGTCGCCTTTCCTGAGTCAGCACCCAGTCGCCGCACTGAAGTCGTTCTAGCGAGGAATCCGGTACCAGTCAGAAACAGTGCCGGATCGCAACCCTACCCTCTTGCGTCCGACGCCGATGGGCTGGAAGAAGCCATTGTGGCGGCCGCTCGAAAAGTAATCCTCAGTCAACTTCCCTGGCCTGAAGAGAATGTTTCTGTCCGAATCGGAGTTCCGATGACGCGTGAGCTCGCTTCAGTCTCAAACAGTTTCTTTCCTCAGGGTGAATCACCATCGGCATGGAAGTCATGCTCGTTTGAGGCTCAGTTGAAAAGCTCGGGTCCGGCGGTCGGGCGAATCATTCTCGACGTGACGATTTCGTCCCGCGAACATCCGTCAAAAACGATCCCTGTCACAATGGACGTACGGCACTTTGAACAAGTCGTCACGACGATTCGACCACTGGCTCGGGGCCGCGCTGTTACCAGAGAAGACCTTTGCCTGAGTCGCCGCGATGTGACAGGTTCGGCGGGCTACTGCACTCAAGTTACTCAGATCGTGGGACGTATTCCCACCAAACCGTTGCCTGAACTGCATATTGTCAAAGACGACGACTTTGACGCAGTGACAAATTCGCAGCCTGCGACACGTACCGGTGATTTCGTAATCAAACGGCAGGACCGTGTAAATCTGGTGGCAAAAACTGGGGGCTACGAATTCACGATCAGTGCGGAAGCGTTGCAGAACGGTCGCATTGGCGACGTCATTCAAGTCAGAAATTCCGCATCCAAGGATATTGTGTCGGGACGAGTTATCAGTCCCACTGAAGTTGAGATTGTGAAATAACGTCTCCATGTTCGCCAATCGAGGAAAGCTTGGTGGGGTCGCGAACAAGACAATTGACGACGCAAGGGCTCAGGACGTGCCACAGATCGCTGATTCTGGAAGGAACCGAACATGAAGACAACCCGACGACAATGGATCATGCTCTGCCTGACACCGGTGGCAGCAGCCCCGCTGGTACTGCCGAGTCATCTGCTGGCAGATTCGATCTGGGAACGGCGTGATCAGCGCAGTGGCTACCTGTTCATGGATAACCGGGCACGCAGAGTGGGCGACCTTTTGACCGTCTCGGTCAACGAAAATACGGGTGCGACAAACAAGGAAGAACGAAACCTGAAGAAGGATACCGCCGCTTCGGCGAAGTTGAACCTTGCTGCAAGTGGTGCGGCGGGCGGGACTGGCCGTTCGGCATCAGGTCAGATGAACGGCAGCAACTCATCTGATCGTTCCTTCCAGGGATCGGCCGACTTCGCGAGCGAACGACAATTGGTGGACCAGATGACCGTGACTGTCGTCGACATTCTGCCCAACGGAAATCTGGTGATCGAAGGTTATCGAAAGCGACTGGTTCAGAACGAAGTACGAATGCTGCGGGTTTCCGGAGTGATTCGTCCGAACGACATTGAAACTCCCAATGTCATCGAATCGCGCTTCATCGCAAATTTCAATGTGTCGTACGAGGGATCTGGCGTGGAATCACGCTTTACCAACCAGGGCTGGCTTGGTCGCATTGGCAACAAGGTCTGGCCGTTTTAGCAGTGAATGTTTCTCTATCGTAATTCCTGCGATGGAGTGTTTTACCCGGCAGGTTCCGATGGCTGCCATTCGGAAGGAGACTGCGTGATGTCCGGTTCTCGAAGATTCATCTGTTATCGAACGGCAATCGTAGGGATGGTCCTGTCCCTCGGCGCATCATTTTGTCACGCCGAAGTCCGGATCAAAGACATCACGATGGTCGAAGGGGCGAGAGCGAACCAACTCTATGGAACGGGTCTGGTCGTCGGGCTCAATGGAACCGGCGCCAAGTCTCAGTCGACGCAGCAAATGGCGATCGACATGCTGCGCAAGCTGGAAATGACCACCAAATTGCAGCGTCAGACCCAACTCGACAACGTCTACAAATCGACGAGCATTTCACATGTGATGGTAACGACAGAGATCCCGCCGTTTTCGCGCCGAGGATCTCGTCTGGATATCGTCGTTTCCATGATGGACGATGGATCAAGCCTGGAAGGGGGAACGTTGCTGTTGACCCCATTGCGCGGTGCGGATGGTCAGGTCTATGCATTGGCACAAGGTAATATCTCGATCGGTGGTTTCCGAGTTCGCAGTAATACGCCTGGCGGGCAGACGAACCATCCGACGAACTCACGAATTCCCGGCGGAGCAATCGTTGAAAAGGAAGCCTTGGGTGAAATCGATCAAGGAGGATTTCTGCGGCTACTGCTGCAGGATGCAGATGCTGCGACGGCAACCCTGATTACCAATGCCATCAATGCCAAGTACCCGCATACAGCCATTACTTTGGATCCGGGCACGATTCAAATTCGGATTCCCCAGAAGCAAAGCCGTTCGGCATCGGAATTCGCGAGTGAAATTGGTCAGATCAAGATCATGCCCGACACCAAGGCGCGGGTGATCATCAACGAGCGAACAGGAACGGTGGTTGTCGGTCACAACGTTCGGATTTCATCTGTCGCGATTGCGCATGGAAATCTGGTCATCAAGCCCAATGTGGGAGCAGCCCCCGCTGCAGCACCGGGTGGTTTGACTCCGTTACCCGGTGAACCTCCATCATTAACCGAATCCATCACCCCGCGAGGCAGTGCTCCGCGCGATCAAGTCGACGACATTTTGGAAGCGATTCGCCCACGTCCCCAGGTGCCTCCGGGCCCCTCGGCACTGTTACCAGTTGAACAGACGTTCACCGTGGGTGAACTCGCTCGAGTCCTGAACGCACTCGGAGTTTCACCACGTGACCTGATCGCCATTTTCCAAACCCTAAAAGATTCCGGATCTCTCCACGCAGAGTTGATCGCCAACTGATACCTATTGTTCGACGCGAGTCTCCCGACCCCTGTTCGACGCGAGTCTCCCGACCCCTGTTCGACGCGAGTCTCCCGACCCCTGTTCGGCGCGGGTCTCCTGACCCCGCCGAAACGCCCGACCGAAGGTCTCCCAGATACACAAAGCTCAGGCCACCTGCCAACGAAGGTCTCCACTACCAAGGAAACACGATGTCAGCAATTCAAGCCCCTCTGTCAAATTCATTGCCACTACCTGAATCCGCTGGCAGCAGCCATTCCTCTTCAGGAAGCCCACGGTCTCAAGCGACTGCTTCCAAGGTCGGCCATGAGTTCGAAAGCGTGTTTGCATCGACGATGCTCAAGCAGATGCGGCAGTCGCTCGAACCCGGTTCGATGTTTGGACAGGATTCCGGCGACGTTTATGGCGGACTTTTTGACCGGTTCATGGGAGAGCAGATGACCAAAGGGCCGGGCCTGGGGCTGGCGAAAATGGTCGAAGCGTCGATTGAAAAATTACAAAGAGCGGGATCGCACGCCTCGCCACAGGCACAACCTGCGTCTCCAGTCACGTCCGTTCCCGCAACTGACGCTGCCACGTCACTAGCCATTACAGGGTGATTGCCATGATGGGTCAGGGTAACGAGCCAACGATTTCGCCAGCGATGGCGGAACGCGTGAAAGTGCATCTGGATGACGAAGAACGCAGCCTGGTTGCTGTGCTGGAGGCTGTGCGTGAATTGCACCGGTCGCTACGTCAATTGGACGGCGCGGCACTGCAGCAGGCTCTACACATGGAATTGGCAGCATTAACGGAAGCCAAACAGTTGCAGGAGCGCAGGCAGAAGCTACGATTCGACGCGGCATCCGAGTTGGGACTTTCTCCGCAGGAATTCACGCTGGGGCTACTGGCGCGTAAGTCATCCGGGGAACTGCAGCATTCCGTCGTTGCCAGCCGTCAGAAGCTGTCCGAAATGGCGGCAGAGATGGATCGGCTGAATCGTCAGAATCACGCCATGGCAGATCAGTCGACATCAATTATTCGCGGGATCGTCAGTCACTTGACGGGAACAGCGGGGCATGGGGAATCGTATAACGCAGGCGGAGTTCGTGACGAAGCACACGTGGGCTCGCTGGTCAATTGGGGCGGCTGAATTCAGAAGTTTTTTATCTTGCACATTGCAGTACCAAACCTGTGATCCGTGCGATGCAGACTACAAACCAAGTTGGATCAGGCGATTACTGCTGATCGCCGAAATGAGTTAAATCATGCTGGAAATTTCCATCGCCAACTCGATGCTGCTCGCCTCGCAACGAGGAATGCAGGTCACCGGGAACAATGTCGCGAATGCCAACACTCCTGGCTATCACCGGCAGGTCCTGAAACTTGCTGCGCAACAACCGATGGAACTCGAAGGACAGTCGTTTGGGCGTGGTGTGGAAATCACCGATATTCAACGTGCCTACAGCGAACAGTTGGAAACCGCGATCACAGCCCAGACGACTCGTAATGGCTATGTCGATTCGTTGAAAACGTCACTGACACAGTTGCAGTCAAACCTTCCCACCGACGCTTCTTCGATTTCCAGTCTGCTGGGAAACGTCTTCAACGGAATGCAGCAGGCCTCGTCACAATTGGGCAACGTCGCATCCCGCAAGATGGTGATTGCAGACGCCACTGTGCTGGCTCAACAGTTCAACACGCTGGCAGCCAACATGGACCAGATGAGATCCAGTGTTGACTCCGAGATCAATGCCACGATCGATGCCATCAATCCGCTGCTCAGCCAGATTGCCGACTTGAATACGCAGATTGCGAGCATCAAGGACCAGGGGATTTCTCCGAACGATCTGATCGATACGCGGGACCAGTTAATTAACACCGTTGCCGAGAAGATTCCGATCGAAGTGCAACCTGGTGTGTCGGGGCAAGTGACATTATTGCAGTCGGGGTCGCCACTGGTCATCGGTGGTGATGCACAGAAGCTGCATCTTGCTTTGGATTCGGCGGGGAAGATGGTGGTCAGCACCCAGGGGGGGAAGGTCCCGCTGACCATCACCGAAGGAGCCTTGGGGGGACTGCTCGACGTTCGTGATCACCGACTTCCGGATGTCCGCCAGAGTCTGGACACGCTGGCTCGTTCAGTCGCTCAGGCCTTTGACGAAGTTCAATCGACGGGAGTCGGGGTCGACGGCGGATTCACGCAATTGACAGGGCAGCGTTCGGTGCTGGATGTCACCGTCCCACTGAACGCCGCAGGAGCGTCGTTTCCTCCGCGTGCAGGATCTTTGTTTGTCGCGCTGACAAATACCTCGACCGGTCAGAGAACCATGACTGAGGTTCCGATTGATCCAGCGACACAAAGCCTGAACGATGTGGGAGCCGCAATTGGAAGTGCGGTCCCCAACTTACAGGTGTTCGTCAGTAAGGAATCGGGTACGGTAACTCTGCTGGCAGCGCCGGGCTTTAAAGTCGACTTCTCGGGTGGAATCGATCAAACTCCAACAACATCGTTTTCGGCCGGAACGACCGCGACCGCAACCACGGGTGGGGAATTCACCGGCAATACGAACGATGCCTATACCTATACATTCCTTTCCAGTGGGACTGTCGGAGTCACATCCGGTTTACAGGCTCGGGTGACCGACAAGTCGGGGAATGTTCTGGGCACATTCAATATTGGGCAGGGATACGAAGCGGGCCAGCCGATTGAAGGCCCCAATGGAGTCACACTGGCCTTGAGTGCAGGGGATGTCACTGCGGGCGATTCTCTGACGACCAAGGTCGTTGGCCAGCCTGACTCGGCCGGGATCCTGACGACGCTCGGATTGAACACATTCTTCAGTGGAATTGACGCGGGAACACTCAAGGTCAACAAGTTGTTGACGTCGAATCCGAATGCCCTTGCCACATCTCGCACGGGCCTGCCGGGTGACACTTCTAATCTGCAGAGATTTGTCAACCTGCAGGACCAGCAGCGAATGGCCTCTGGCACGGAAACGATGGCATCGTTCTTCAACCAGATGGTGGCGGATGTCGGTACACAGGTCTCGTCACTGGATCAGCAGAGCAGTACCAATCAGGTCCTGACAACGCGGCTTCAAGAGCAGCAGCAGAGTTTGTCGGGTGTGAATATCAACGAAGAAATGCTGAATATCATCAAGTACCAGCAGATGTTTCAATCGGCCGCGAAGTACGTCAGCGCGGTGAATGAAATGTATCAGCAATTGTTCCACTCTATCTGATGAATGAGGCGGCGGGCGATCATGCGTGTTTCATCCGATTTTCAATATCAGCAGACGCTGCTCAACATGCAGTCGAGCTTTGAACGGATCGCCAAGTTGCAGATCCAGATCACTTCCGGAAAACGGCTGCAGGTTGCCTCAGACGATCCCACCGCCATGGCAATTGTCATGGGAAACAAAGTCCAGGACACGCGGTACACCAGTGACATTGCCCAGGTTCAGGATGCCTCTTCAAAATTGCAAACCAGTGTCGACTCCCTGACAAGTGTTCAGGACCTGCTGACAAACGTCAAAAGCCTGGCATTGCAGGCCAATAACGTCACAACCCCCGCGGCCACGAACGCAACCCTGGCAAAGCAGGTGAACACGGCCATCGATCAATTGCTGCAGTTTGCCAATCAGACTCTGCCAGACGGGTCCTTTCTGTTTTCGGGAACGGCGAGTAAGACCACTCCCTTCTCGATCACGTCAACGAATGCGGCAGGTCAGCCGACGGCGATCACTTACAATGGTTCCAATCAGAACTCGGAAGTCATCGTCAGTCACTCCGTGACAGCCAGTACCATGATTTCCGGACAGGAAGTCTTCCAGTCGCGCGTTCGAGCCTCCACAGCATTCATCGGCAATTCAGGTGCGACATCGGGCACAGGAACGGACAACGCCACCGGGCAAGGACAGTTGCTTGTCCAGCATCTGGTAACGAGCTACGCAGGAGCATCTGGAGTCGCAGCGGGGACGTCGTCGGATGCCAAGGATACCGTGATCGGCCCTGCAGGTGCCAATTCCCTCGTGATCAACGACACCAGTGGGACAGGGACGTCTGGAACCGTCTCATTAAATGGCGGCCCCGCGATCGCGTTTACAAATCTTGATTCCGATTTGAAAGTCACCGGCCCGGCAGGGGAGATTGTTTATCTCAACACCACCGGGATTTCGCCGGGTTTCAGCGGTAGCGTCGATCTGACCGCGACGGGTTCTCTGTCCGTTGACGGTGGTACGACGTCGACCCCGATCGATTTCAGCGGCAACCAGATCGTGGTGGATGGTGCGTCAGGAAAAATCACCAACATCAACAGTACAAACATCCGCCAGGCGGGAACGGACCAGATCGAATACCAGGGGACATCGGATATCTTCCAAACCCTGATCTCACTCCGCGATACGATTGCAAATACGCAGAATCTGTCGGGAAAAGACCGCTCGGCAGTACTGCAGAAGCAGATCGCGGAACTCGATCGATCGCAAAACAGTATCGGAGACTCAATCGGTTCTCAATCGGTTCAGGCACAATCCCTCAACAACCTCAAGGATCATCTGACGACGTTGCAACTCGGGCTGGGTCAATCGACAGACAGCCTGGAATCAACAGACACTGCAGCGGCTGTTGTGAGTCTGCAGCAGCAAATGAACCTGTACCAGGCCAGCCTGCAGATTGCAGCTAAGGTTAACACGCTGACACTGATGGACTTCATCAGGTAGCGACGTCTGTCAACTGTAGCTTTGACGAGTCCCCATCCAAATACGGCCAAATCAAACACCATCGCCATCGCAACCGATAAGACCTTCACCGAAATCGAACTTAGCGACACCATTTTCGCGGCAACAATTCCAATCAAGAAACCAACGACAAGTGCAGCGCCTACGAAAATTCCGGTAATCCAGACGACCGCAAGAGGATGCATGATCGCCACATATGGCATTAGCAAAAGAAAGTACAGAAGGCCGAACGCATACGGCATCAGGATCGTGTACACCGCGAGACAACGAGCTTCAAGTTGACCAAACTGCTGCTGGCGTGAGTTATCGCGGGCAATACCACGAACGTTCTTCCGTCAGCTGTTTCGGTCAGCCGGTTGACCTGCCCGAAAAACTTCAGCCCTGCGATCAACACATCACAATTCCCGGAAACCTTCGTTTCCACACCGTCGCCCAAATGAAGGCCAGACCTATTCCAGGATCTCGGCGTAAACATGTTGTGCCCCGGACACGATGATGCATCCATCACACGATTCGATCAATCGAGTCACTTCGGCTTCTGATTCCAAGGGTGTCATAAACAGTTCTTCGACCAGTGTTGGGGCCAGTTTGCTGAGCAGATAGACTGAGGCCCAGTCGGCGGCGGCCGCAATCTGACTGGCTGGGACCAGGTCTGGGGGGGATTCCTTTCGCAGTGGCTGAAGTGCGGCTCGGGCGGATCGACAGGAACGCACGATGCCGAGCCCTGGGCCAGGATCAGCCGCCAGGTCCGAAA
>Ga0194055_10000274_pt1 | contig 40426 bp, 57 predicted proteins | sample SepL449m_MetaG_FD_155482 | JGI IMG/M metagenome (GOLD analysis project Ga0194055, IMG submission 155482) | Anoxic zone freshwater microbial communities from boreal shield lake in IISD Experimental Lakes Area, Ontario, Canada - Sep2016-L442-9m | ecosystem: Environmental > Aquatic > Freshwater >... | reverse complement strand
ATGAATCTGACTGGAATGTACACCGTAATTATATAAATTTAGATTTTGATAGCTACGAAGCTATGCTTATTGGAACAGTTTATGATAGTATATCTAATTCTATAGATGGTTCTAAAATAACTGATTCTTATTCTGCAACACTAGCTAAAGAACGTGCTGACCGAGTTATTGCAAAACTGCCTGACGGCAATACTGAATCTGCAGGACGAGCTGACGTAGGTAAAGCTGCGTTTATGGATATTCTTAGACAAAAATGGATATATCCAAATGCTAACGCACAGCGCCCTTTTCAACAAAAATTATCAATGTGGCAACTATACTCTACAGTTTACGGATACATGCCTATGTTTTACGATTGGAACACAAATAATTCTGGCTATGCTGGACCTGATTGTTGGCTCTGGAATCCACGCAATCTAATTCCGCAACAAGGTAGAATATCAATTGAAGACATGGATTATGTTACAGCTTTAACTTGGGTTGGCAAAAAACAACTGGATGATATAATAGATAATGTAGTTGAAGATGACGGCTGGGACAGAGATGCTCTACAGGAATTAATAAACTCTGAGAAAGACTCCACTGGTGGAACTGATACTGTGAGGGACACATATGTATCTAGAAAACGAAACCCATCACCAGTTAAAAAAGGCATATGTCTAGCTACACGATACGAAGCTGGAGACGATGGACGATGGATTACTTTTGCTCCAGACAATTCCTGCATTAAAGTTAGAGATTTACCTAATCCACACAAAAACGGACGCATACCCTTTGTTATTAAGTATTCTCAGCCATTATATGATTCATTCTATGGCCTTGGAGATTTTCAACGTGCAAAACCGTTACAATTTGCTAGAGACGGACTAACTAACTTTTATTTTGCTTCTTTAAAACGAAACCTTGCTCCTGGAATAATTGTTAACGCCAACGGTGTTATTAAGCACACTCTAGATGTAACAAAGGCAAATCCAATTCTTATGGAGACTTTGCCTAACTCTATTCGCCCAATGCCTACAAATACCGCAGGTCTTAACACTTACCAGGGTGCTATGTCTAATCTAACAGGTTCATTACTCTCACTATACGGTTCACAAAATGCATCGATACCTGGTGCAGAAGCACTTAATCCAAGTCAAGGCAAGACACCTGCAGCTATTGAAATGTATTCTGGAAAAGAAGCAACACGTGATGGCGCAGAACGCCAGAATTTAGAAATGGCAATCGAACAATTAACTGACGGTTTTTTCTCACTTATTGTAAATGTTGGTACTGAAGAAATTCCAGTAAGTTTATTTTCACAAGACATTGAAGCTATTGTAAAAGCAGGTTTAACTGATGTTATTGGACTTTTTGATACAGGTTTTGCTCCAGATAAAACTATGACTGCAGGTGATTTAAGGATAGATCCTAAAAAATTAAAAGGTGTTGAATATCGTTTTAGCGTAAAAACTAATTCTACTATGAAGGTAGAAAAAGAAAAACAACTTACTGCATTAAAAGATTTAATGGGTACTATTGGACAATTTCAGAATATATTTAAGGATGATCCACGTATTGATGTTAACTGGGGAAACATGTTAAATTCTTACGAAGAGTTATCAGAGATACCAGGTGCATCTGAATTTGTTATGGTATCTGATGGCCCATCACCACAACAAATACAAGAACAACAACAACAACAGCAAATGCAGCTTCAAAGAGATAAAATGTCTCAAGAACAGATGCTAGCCGAGCAGCAGATGCAGGCTCAACAAAAGCAACAAGCTCAACAACCAATCATTAATTCAGCTGGTTCATTTAATGACCCTCAGATTGCAAAAGCAGCAGAAATAGTAAATAATTTATAAATAGGAGGGCTTTATTAATCCACAAAACGCAATAATAGGAAATTTAACAGGAGTTGAATTACCGCAGCTAGTTCCTGATGAGAACGTGTTAGCTGATGAAAAAAAAATGGCACGGTATTCTAAAACCACAGAGTTTAAAAGAATACAAGACCACTTTAACGAACGGATAAGTTTCTATCAAAAGTATCTTCCAAATGGTGCGGACGTAGGATTAGATGTACGCCCTACTCCAGAAGATTGGTCGGTTGCTAATAGAATTATTGGTGAGTTTAATCTAGTAATTAATATGTTTGAACAAGCTTCTGAAGCTGTAGAAAAAGATTTAAAAGAAAATGGCTAAGTATTACCACCCTGACACGGATTTATATAGAAAACTAGGTATTGAAGCACCTGATAGTACGCTACATGGAACTGAAGAAGAAATAAAAGAACAAATGTCTAAATATACGCCTATAAACTGGAAACTTAGTGGTAATAAACTTATAGCTTACACTGAAATAGGTAAAGTAATGCAAAAAATACCTACTGATTATATTTGTTATGGAATAGACGAAAAAGGTTTACCTATTTTAAAAAAAATAGTTGTGTAGTATAATCCAGATACAGGTCTGCCGCTGTTTACGAGGCATGAAACAAATAAAAGGGTCTCCCGCCTTACGAGGGAAGAAAAGAGTAAGTTATGCAAGACGATAATACCAATACTAATGAAGTAGAGGAAATCGTACCAGCTGATGAACCTCAAACAATAGAAACTGATTTTACTTCTGTAAACGATTCTATTGACGAACCAACAGAACAACCTATTGAAACCGAAGTATCTACCGAAACCCCGCAAGAGGAAGAGAAAAGCCAGGAAGATGGCAAAACAGCCCCTGCTCCATCAAGACGAGAGACACTACGAATTCAAGATTTACTTAAAAAGTATGGACCTCCACAAGAGACTCCAACTCCGCACATTTCTAGACCTACTGCCCTTAACTACAGTGATGCACTAGACGCTGACCCAGACGTTATTAAACAACTGGAAGCTGACAGACAAGCTACTGGACAAGCACAGTACAATGAAGGACTTAAGCGAGCTGAATATCTTAACTGGAACACTACTTTAAAAATAGATGCACCTCAAGTTGAGAGACAGTTTACAATACTTGATCCAAAATCCCCAGATTTTCACCCAGCAGTTGCAGACTCCATTAACAAATGGTATCTCGACATGTCAGGTTATGATGCCAACACAGGCACAGTAAAGAATCCTAATATAGGGTACGGAGATTTTGTAGAGTCATTTATGGAACTAGTTCAGGAAACTGCAGGTCAAAAGCAAGTACAATCTGTTAAGAATATTGCTAAACAAGCAGCTACGACAGGCTTACGCCCAGACGGTAGCTCTGTAAAGCGAATGAATCTTAACCAATCGCCTGATAAGATGTCATTAGAAGAACTCTATGCGTCTATTGGACAAGAACTTCCAAAGAGTTAAAACTCTACTAAAATAAATTAAAATATAAGGACAAAAAACATGGCAAACCCAACAACAAACTCAAATGTAACTCTGTCAATTTCACAGACTTCACAGTATGTACCAGAAATCTGGTCTCGTGAAATACAAAAACCATTTGACAAAATATTACAAGCTAAGAAACTAGTACAGGACCGTAGTGGTCTAGCTAGCGGTGGTGGAGACATTATACGTATTCCATTTACATCTACCGTTGATGCACGTGCAAAAAGTGCATCTACTAACATTACCTTTGATTCACCAGAAGGTACTCCAATTGCTCTTAACATCGACAAGCACTACTATGTTGGTGTTAAAATTGAAGACATTGCTAAAATACAGAGTCAGTATGATCTAAAACAAGCTTTCATGACTCGTATGGCTGAAGGTCTTGCACGACAAATTGATACTGATGTATTATCAGTAGCTTACGCAGGTGCAACAACTGTTGTATCTGGTGGTGCAACTATTGATGACGCAGATATAATTGCAGTCGTTAACGCACTTGACCTATACAACACTCCACTTGATATGCGTAGAGGCGTTATTGGTATTAACACCAAGTCCGACCTTCTAGGTGTTAACAAGTACTCTGCTTACGACCAAACAGGTAAAACTGGTTTGTCTGTAGATAATAGTGGTGGTCTAATTGCAAATGTCTACGACATGGACGTATTTTTCTCACAGAACACAGTTACTACGCACAACGTATTCTTCCACAAGAATGCAGTTAACTTTGCGCAGCAACTTGCTCCTAAGTTTGAAACACAGTACATGGTTGCTGGTCTTGCATGGGAAACTGCTCTACACACTGTATATGGTGTAGGTGTAGAACGAGCTGGTTCAATTGTTGACCTAACTCGAACAACTGCTGCATAAGAAAGTAGTTGACAAAATTGGCTAGTAATAGTCACGCAGTTGAGCATCTGTTTAAACTGCTCACCAGAGAAAAGCAAATTATAGTCTGAGTATCGGTATATAAAAAAGAAAGATTTAAAATTATGTCACAACGAAATGAATTGGTCTCTAGGGGACGAGCTGTCGGTTTAACTGCAAGCAACTATCCTAATGACTCTAAATTTGAACAAAAAATTCTATACATGGAAAAATTTGGAACAACCTATACTGAAACACTTGGTACAGGTACATTTACCATAGCAGGCACTGATGTAGTCGCAGCCGACACAATAACTATTGGTAACCGCACATATACGTTTAAAACTGCATTAACAGGCGTAAAAGCTGTTAGTACACTAACTAACGCTACTAGTTTTACAGATGGTGAAACTTTTACTATTGATGGTCGAACATACACTATGAAAACTAGCCCAGCAAAAATAAATGACATTGCTATAGGCGCAAACGTAGCTATATCATTAGACAATATTAAGCAAGCTATTAATCAAGGAGACTCAGCTTTTCCTACAGCACCATCTAACGAAGGTTCTGGAACTAACTGGCACGCTGATACTGTTAGACATCACAGTGTAATTGCTACAACTAACGCTGCAACAACACAAGTAATTCAAGCAAAAGAATATGGTACAAAACCAAATACTTTTCTTACAAGCGAAACTTGTGCAACAGGCGCATGGACTAGTACAGTAATGGCTAGTGGAACTGCAAACGTGCTTAATGAAATTAAAATACAAGCATCTGCAGCTGTAACACTTGATGTGCTAAAAGATGCAATTAATGCAACTGTAGTTACTGCTGTTGTAGGTACAGACTATTCGTTTGGTACACTTGCTCACGACCAAGTCACTGCAACTACTAATACTAATACAGTACAGACCATCGCATCACGTAATTCAGCTTTTGACAACGCATCAATTGCTATAAGTGCTACGGGATCAGGCAACATTGCTGCTGGAGCAGCAACATTAGCATCTGCTGTTAGCGGAGTAATTGCTAGAGGTACTACTGGTACTTCTTCTGGAGTTGTACAATCTTCAGAAGTTGGTGGTATATCTGGCGAAGCAAACTTAATATAATTTAAGCTGCTTATAGAAAAAAAGTAGTTTGACTGACCGCTTGCAGATCTAGCCCTACGGGGCTATTTTTGTTTTAATCATTATACGGTATACTGTTTGTATGCAACCAATGAGGGATATTGTTTTAATCAAAGCTGATGAGGCTGTGGAGAAAACTGAAACAGGTATATTTCTAGGAGAACAGTGGAAAACTGTTCCGCTTTCTGGAACTGTTTTAAAAGTTGGACCACATGTAACCGATGAAATTGAAGTTGGAGATAAAGTTGTGTTTTGTCGATATGCTTCTATTATTCTAGAAAATGATGAGCGACTTATCAAAGCACGACAAATTATTGGTAAAATAAATGGCTAAAAAAGTTCTTAGGGATAAATATAAGGGCGAACTTACTATTAAGGACATGTCTGTTCTTAGGGAAAACAAATCGGCCAAAGAACAAGTTAAAATTCCATATGGAGACTTAAAAGAATACTCACTTAATCATGCAGTCTCAATGGCTTGGGACATAGACATACCTAATAAAATTTTTAGATTTAATATAGATTACCATAGATATTACCTTACTTGGTACGAACTACGAGATCTAGATCGTACAGGTTTTTTTAGACGAGAAGAAGGATGCCCAAGACATTATCAAATGAGATGGCATGATGGTAAAAAAATAGAACTTTCAACCGATTTAAACGATGAAGCTACTAGGGACATGATTGTACTCTTGACAACTAGCGACGGGCATGAATGTTATATAGACTGGTACGAAGTTTTGAGATTTGGTAGATTTATATAGAAGGGTGTAGAATAAAAATAGGAATAAAAAAAGACAATGGAAAACAAAAAATTATCTATTGATAGAACTAAATTAACTTCTGAACAACACGCTCAGCTGGCTTCTTTTGAGCACAATAAGAAACAAATACAAACACTTGAAGACATAGCTGCTATGACTCAAGAGGTTGTTACTCTTATTGGTAAGCAGCAAGAAACAGGTAATATGGATAAAATGGGTGCTATTCTTATGGACATTCGTGAATCCTTGCAGGCAATTAAGGACAAAGAAGATCTAGAAATCCCAGACAACTCTAAGGTAATAGTTGATGCTGTTATTAAAATGGAAAAAAGTCTATCTACAGCTATTAGAGCCATTGAAGTTAAGCCTCTAGTTAAAGTCGATGCTCCCCAGGTCAACGTCAGCCCCTCACACGTTGACCTGAAGGGTATTGAAAAAGCTTTTACGCAATCTATTGCTGAAATATCTAAAAATGTTAAAGAAGCTATATCTAGCATACCTAAAACTGAGAAAGCAGATTATAGTCTATTATTAAAAGCATGGGAGGGTATTTCTGAGCAACTGTTAAGTATTGAAACTGCTACTAGAATGAAACCAGTACCAGGAGTTATGAAAGTAACTAATCCTGATGGTTCAAATGTAATTAGTGGTAACGTATTTACTGAGTCAGCAATCTATTACAAACGACTAGATGACACAACGACTCTTAGCATGATATACATTGGTGAAGCAACTCCAGGCACAGCAACATCTGCTAGTACGTGGAGGATTAAAAGATTAGACGTAACTACTGGCCTAATAATTCAATGGGCAGGTACAGGTACTTTTAATCAAGTTTGGAATAATCGGGCTAGTTTAACGTATGTTTAGTTGTAATTAAATAATAAATAGGTATATAATAGGAGATATTATGAAAAGCAAATCAAATGTAAAGGGAATGTTCCGAGTACAACTTACTGAAGATGGTAGGTTAGTTGGTGATTCAGGTTGGAAGAATAATCAAATAACAAACGATGGTTTTAATAGTTATCTAGTAAATCAACTAGGTACTAGTCTTACAGGTTCAAAAATTAGTCACGTTGCTTTAGGTACTGGTGGCGCACCAGCCTCAAACGCTACTACACTAACAGGTGAAGTAGTTACTAACGGTTCTGGTTCAGTAGTTCGTGCCGCTGTAACTGCAGCTACTAGTTCAAGCTCAAAGACTTTGCGTAATACTGCTACTTTCTCAAGTGCAAACAGCTTTATTACAGCCAGCGCTAACATTTCAAACATTGGTTTATTCGGTGTATCTGGACCTACAACTGCTTCTGGAACATTATTCGCTGGTAACACATATACTTCAAGTGCCTTAGCTACCAATCAGAATGTTAATATAACTTACGACATAATATTTAGTTAGTTTCTATATAGTATGAAAGCCGCGAACATATCAAATATATTAAGCAGTACACTTCTTCGCGGCGGTGTACTGCTTTATGCATTGGAGGGATAAATGAAACAATCATTAACGGAGCTTAATAAGCTCTTAAAAGAAAAGGGTGGAATACGCCTTGATATAGGCTGTGGAGCTAGTAAAACTCCTGGTACTGTAGGCATAGATGTATTACCTCTACCTGGAGTAGACATAGTACACGACTTAGAAGATACTCCTTGGCCATTACCAGATAACTGTGCGCTATCTGCTACTGCTTCACATATACTAGAACACATTAACCCACATAAGGGCGTATTTATAAATGTTATGAATGAGGTATGGCGTGTTCTTAAACCTAACGGTCAGTTTGCATTTGTAGTGCCTTACGCTGGCTCTCATGGATATTATCAAGACCCTACACACTGTAATCCAATCAATGAGTCTACAATGTACTACTTTGACCCATTACATGTATCGGGTTTCTATCAATTCTATAAACCAAAGCCTTGGAAAATAGAATTTCAGGCGATGAGTAGAGTTGGCAACCTAGAAGTAATACTTTCTAAACGCCAAGAAGATCCAACATACCTACACCCACATCAACCATTAGATATAACTCAGGAGGTTAAACATGTCGAAACCCAAAGACTCTCTTAAATACACGAATACAGTAGTAGCATCAGATAACTTTGCTATGCAAAAAAGACTATTAGTTGGAACGCCTACACTTGGTGCAATACGAATGGAATGGGCAGTAGCTCGTTACGGACAAGTCACCCCAAGTAATTGGTCAAAGGTGGATATGGTGCAATACCTCAATTCATTTATACCTATGCGATATTCGGTAGCTGACGCTCAAAACTTAATCGTAGCTGAAGCAATCAACCGAGGTTATGAGTGGATTCTATTCTTAGAAGATGACACTATTCCACCACCAGACGCTTTTCTACGGTTTAATGATTATATGCGTAAAGGTGATATACCAGTGGTATCAGGATTGTACTTTACTCGTTCTGACCCTGCTGAACCTATGGTATATAGAGGTAGGGGTAACTCCTACTACACTGATTGGAAACTAGGCGATAAGGTTTGGGCAGACGGTGTTCCAACTGGAATGTTACTAGTAAAGACAGAGTTGATGAAAAAGGTCTACGATAACTCTCCAGAATATGCCAGTAATGGAATGCGTGCTAGAAGGGTATTCCATACACCTGAAACAACTTTCTTTAACGAAGAAACTGGCTCTCAAGAAGTAACTATTGGCACATCTGATTTAGACTGGTGTAAGCGTGTTATTCAAGAGGGTTATTTGAAAGACTACCCAACTGTAGCAAACAAAAAGTATCCATTCTTAATAGATACTAATATACCTTGTGTACACATTGACCGTGATGACGGTACACAATTCCCATTAGAGGGCATTCAAGAATGGTGTGCAAGACGAGATATGGTGTGATTTGCGACTTGCACCCAAGTTTAGGCGAACAAGAAGTGTGCGAAGCGTGTAAAGTTGGTTTACCACCAGATTTAGGAATAATGGTTAAAGATGATACGGAAACAACTGAAGCTCTCAGTTAGTGACAACATAAAAGTCAAAGATGACCTCAACACTTGGAAGAAGTGGTTTAATGGTGTTAAGCATTTCTTTACCGTCAAATCATTACCACCTCGCAATTAGAGTATCTTTATAAATGATAGTGTGTTAGATATAGTCTTATGGCAGTAGCATTACAACAAGCAGCAGTTAAGAATACATCGGCAACTACAACAGTATCAACTGCTCTGGGTGGTGTGCCAACTACAGGTAATATTCTTGTAGCTGTTGTTGGTTCAAATGTTGCAGCCGCCAGCACAAGTATGACCCTTCCCCTTACTGGTTGGACAACTATTGTACAACAGAACACTAATGCAAATAACGCTATTAGTATATTTGCCCGTGTTGTAGCCGCAGCTGAAAGTGCTACCTATACGGCTACCGCAACTGCCGCAGGAGTTATGTTCCTAACTGTTTATGAAATTAGTGGTGCTCCTGCTACTGTCGCTGAAGCTATTCAGTATTCTAATTCTAATACTAGCGGTGCATCTTCTGTTGCCACTCTTTCAGTAGGAACGTTATCTCCACCAACAGGTCATAGCGGATTATCTATAAACGGTATTTTTTGGCAGGGTGGTACAACTACTTCTCAGTCTATAGACGGCACGTTCACTGTTGTTGGTACTGGTACACTTCGTGGTACATCAGCTCATCTAGTAATAGCAGCCACTTCTGGTTCGTATAACCCGTCATATTCTTGGACAACCTCTCGTCCAACAGCGACTGCTTCTATTATGGTTTTGGAACGCCCAACTATTAACAAATCTGAATCAGTCACCGTAAGTGAATCTGTAACAGTTTATCAACCGCCAGTTAACAGCATAAACACGAGTGAAAGTGTAACTGTTACCGAATCCATAAGCCTTACCAAAGTACTGAACATCAACACGTCCGAAACTGTTACTACGACAGAAAGTATCGCAACCCCGACTTACAGTACTGGTTTTAATATATCTAAATCTGAAAGTATATCTGTTACTGAAACGGCAACGGTCAATCGACAAGCACCAGTCTTACTTATTACTGACTTAACAATGGTTGCTCAAGAAACTGGCACACCGTACCCAGATAACCCTTATATCGCTGGCGAGTTTAGCCCGACAGGCACATATACTAGACCATCGGCAGTAAACGATACTAGAGCCTATGATATATTTGCTGGTGACTTAGGTTTTGCGTGGGACGACGGTAGTAGTGGTGTTCTTGTTGCCTTTGGAGATACCTTTGGTTATAACTGGTCTGGTCCAAATGTTACAACCGCTGGCGGTAGTGGTTCTCCTACTATTGCAGCTGGTTCTAACGGTGTTAATGTAAATACCTTTACTGGTTCTGGTGTACTTAACGTATCTACCGCTACTGCATTCTTAACAGGTGGTGGTGTCGCAGCAGTAGAGCTTTCATCAGCTTCCAATACCTTGGTATACATTTCATACACTAGTAAATCAGGTGCTACCCTAACAGGCTGTAAAACTCTCCTATCAGCATCAGGAACTCTTACTACTGGAGATAGAGCAAAAGCAAATGATGGGTGGACAGGTGCTGGTTGGCGTTCTAACGTACTAGCCTACTCAACTGATACAAACTTATCTGATGGTTATGTAATATCTGACTTTAAGAATAAAACATCGCAGGGTATTGCTCAAGAAGTTGTTAGTGCTGCACACGATGGCGAATCTATTACCAATGTCTATACTGCATCAGCAATAAATATCTCCACAATAGTATCAACTTACTTTTTAATCAATGTTACAACCTCAACAGCAAACAATGCTGTAGCAGGACAGTGGGTACAAATATCAGGAACAACTAATTTCAATGGCGAGTATCAAATTACTGAAATAGTCAGTACAACTCAGTTTAGATTTGTTAGGTTAATGGGTGACTTTTCAGAATCAACTGGAACTATAAAGCTTGCCGTAAATCCAAATGTTGCTAGCCCAATGGCTGGACCAGAGGGTTCAATAATTCCTGCTGGTGGTATCTCTATTGCTAACGGTGGCGGTGTTGGAATCACAAGGCAGTACTTGTTCTACTGGTCAGTTGTATACTTTAGCGCTGTTGCTGGTCAGTGGTGGTCTAACTATGGTGGTATAGCTTACTCAGATAATGGTGGTTCAACCTGGACTAAAGCTACTGGCTCAACAACGGTTGCAGCTAGCTCTAATGGCGTAGACGTTAGCACGTTTGCTGGCTCTGGAACGCTTAACGTAGCTTCAACTTCTAACTTTGCTACGACAACTGGTGAAGTTGAAGTAGACACTTCTGGTGGAACGGCATTTTTAAACTATACAGGTAAAAGCGGAACAACCCTTACTGGTGTAGCATTGGTATCTGGTTCGGGTACATTATCTACTGGTGGTGGAGTTCGACAGGGTATGTGGGGTAACAATGCTAGTTTCACAGACTATTACCAGCAAATGTGGCCAGTTAAAGGACAGGGCGATGGCTATGTCTATCTTATGTCTGCTCGCAATGGACGATACAGTGCTCCTCGTATGGCAAGGGTGCTTGAAGCCAACATGCTTAAAAAATCAGCCTACACTTACTGGAACGCAACAACAAAAACTTGGGTCACTGATTCAACTGCCGCTACAACCATTTTTCCAGATACAGACCCAATTGGTGAGCCATCTATGTTTTATAACTCTGGGACTGGTGCATGGGTTGCTACTTATGGAGATGTTACTACTAACGGTATTGTGCTTCGTTCTGCTTGGTCGCCTGAAGGACCTTGGTCAGCTAAACAAACTATTCTAAATAATACTGAATTTGGTTCACAAGATATGTATGGTGGTTTTATTCACCCTTGGTCTAACGTTGCACCAAACTCAAGCTATGACCTTTTCTTCCACGTATCATTATTTGCACCATACGCAACATATCTAATGAAAGCTACACTTGGTACTGCTCTAATTACCGAAACAGATACTGTAAGTGTTACCGAGTCTAAAAAGGTTGAAATAAACGACCAAATAAATAAGTCTGATTCTGTAACTGTAACTGAAAATGTATCATTAGCAATTATCTCTACCCCTCTCATATCGGTTGCTGACTCAATTACTGTTAATGAAGTTGTAACTTTATCTATCACACCAAAAGTTTCTGTATCTGACAACATTTCGCTATCTGAATCTACAAGTGTAATTATTCCAGAACTTAATATATCCGTTAATGACTCTGCTAGCGTATCTGAGTCAACTCGATTCCTAGTTGAAAATAGAATTGCAGTATCAGACTCTACTGCAGTCACTACATCAGTTGCCTTTGTAATAACTGGAACCATTACAATAAATGTTTCCGATACTATTGGAGCACCACCCAGAATAATTTATACAACTGACGGAGATTTATTATATTATGTATTCAAATCAGGCGATAAATCGTTCTACGAAAAGATTTAATGGGGTTGGATAGTTATTACTATAACAAGTACTTGATTTATTTTTATATATGTGTGTGATACAATCAATTTATATTAAAAGATAATAAAAATTTAAATTAAAAAATAAAAGGAACTTATTATGGGACCAACCTACAATCCACAACAGCAAAATAATACATCACTGCAACCAACTTACAATTCACAGCCTATGACTTTTAATCCACAGCAAACAGTAAACGGATTATATCTACAAAACACTTCAACAGCTGGCAACGTTCTTGGTCCTACAGATACTTATTCAGCACCACCTGCTCCTGTTTATGTAGATCCTTACGCTAAATATGGTGGAATAGATAATTATAATAAAACGAATGCTGGTTTTAATGCCACAGAAGCAAATATTTATACTTCTGCAGATAGAAATGCTACTACAGGTGTAGCTAAATACAAAAGAGGTATACAAGACTGGCTGTTAGGTGCGTCTAGTAAACAAAAAGGTATTGATAAGCAAAGTGCTAACAACGAATTAGCCTTAATGAACGGTGCTGAAGGAATACGAGGAATGGTTGGACGAGGTATTAACTCAGCTGGTGTTATGCTTGGCAATCGTAATGCTGGGGATTCTAGTGCTACAGGTGCAATTGCTAATGCATATGGTCAGTTAGGACAACGCCAGATGGCAGGAATTGGTAATCAATATTCTCAAAACGCACAAGATATTGGATTAGAGCAAAGTAATTTAAATGAAGCTGCTGCATTACAACAAACACGCAACGAAGAAGATAAGGCTGCGTTTATTACTACAGTTATTAACGATGCAACTGATCAGATTAAAGATTTAAATCTTCAAAAATCACAAGCAGATGTTGGAACACAAATAGCTATTGATCAGGAAATAGCAAAAATTAAAAGTGCTACTACTGCTAAACTTAGTGCAGTAGACCCTATATGGACTTCAGGTGTAGCAGGACTTAAGGGAGCTACACGACCTGCTTCAATGACTACGGCACAAGGATTACGTTCAGCTGGAACTGATTTAGGCAACAATTCTTTTAACTTTACGGAACAAGCACCGCTAACATTCCAAGGCAACGCACCAGCTGGCGGAAACATGCCGTTGTACACGATGCCAAGGGGAAGTAGACAGGAATAATCTGTCATGGGCTTTTCATTCAGACCTCTTGGTAGACGAATAACTGATATATTTGACGCTAACTCACAAGACGACCAAAAACGCAGATTAGCTGCTGGTCAGCCACGTATGTATCTGGATCAGCAAAGACAATTATCTAGTCCTACTCAAATTCCTTATAATCAAGGTATAATGCCTGCTACACCCCAAAGAAATGTTGCAAGTCGTGTATTTGACCAAGTAAATCCTTTTGACAATAATCGAACCTGGCAGCAGACTACTCCAACCAATACTAAGTCACTATGGCAGCAAGGTGTACAGTCTGGGTCACAACTAGTGCGTGGCACTGCACCTGGTATAATTAAATCGGTCAATACTGCAAAAGCAGGAGTTGGGGGATTATATGGATTAGGTGAAATAGGGGCGTCTTCTGTTTTTGGCACTGACCAAGGATATCAAAATACTCTATCTGGAGTAGACGCTACAATGAAACGTGATTTATCACCAAATGCAGGAGCACTTGGATTAGGTACTGTGTTTAAAAATTATAACGAAGCACTTAATGCTACCCCACTAGATATTGCTAAAAAATCAGCACGTTATGGTGTACAAAACTACTTAGAAGGTAAAAGTTTATCTTATGGTGCGCCTGTTGGTGATGCTATTATGAAAGAAGGTGTAGTTCAAGGTATTAAGTCACAAGTACCAAATCTAATTAAAAACTTTGGTCTTAATGCTGCTCAAGGTGGTGTTACTGCTTATAATCAAGGTGCCTCTAGGAGTGACATACTTAAAAGTGGCTTATTAAATGCTTTTGCAGGTACAGTTGGTGATGTTGGTTTAGGTATTGGTGGTGCAGTAATAGGTGATATCGCAAAAGCTCCAAAAACTGCATTAAGTAATGTAACATCTAAACTTGTAGGTAATACACCACTAAATGAAGATGGATTCTTATCACTTGGTGGCAATAAAAAAAGAACTCCCGAACAATACCGAATGGAGATTAAAAATAGGCTTCAAGAAGAATACAATCAGTTTGCTTTAAACAAAGACCAGTGGCGTAAAGATACTAATAACCCTAGCGCAAAGGCTCAGTTTACCGAGAATGGACGCATGTTTAAAGAGTATCTAAAAAACCCTGACACATTTATTGATAAATATAATCTTATGCCACCAGAGATGCAAAAACCAAAAGTATCCCTAAAAACAAAAACAGTCTCAGAAGCACTTGCACCTGTACAAAATCCTGGTGATTCTTCATTATTTAATAATACCACGCTTAATCAGCCAGCCAATAACTTAGATATAAACATGGAACGGTTTAAGGCTACTAGAAACCCTAATGCTGTTAAACCAGGGTTAAGCGTTGCTGAACAAGTGGGTAGATTATCTGATGACCAAATGGTTACTCAGATGGTTAATGACTTGGGTGTATCTGAAAATGTTGCCCGTAAAATAGTAGCCGATAATAACAAAGCCGCAATAGCCACTAATCTTTATGGGAGTAAAGACCTTATTAGAGGTGCTGACAGTCCAGACGCTTATGCAACTAAAGTAATGGGCGAGGCTAATAAGCGTGGTCAAGCTGCTCTTAATCAGAATGCCCCACAAGTGAGTAAGACAGCTGAACCTACGGTTATATTGAAAGAACAACTAGCTAATGTAGACACTCCTAGAACTGAAGCACCTAACATTAAACAGTTCATAGATAATCTACCTGACACTAGGCAAACGACCAGAGTTAATGCTGACGCTATTATTGGAGAGGGTACGCAATGGTTACGCAAAGGTGGTCAAGCGATAGATGATGCTCTTAGGGCTAAGGGTGATACTTTTGAAAACTTTAACCGAGTTATACAACAAGCATATGAAGATGTTGTTGCTGGTAAAAAACCCAATGTTTCTACGTTCCACCAAAGTCTTTATGACACACTAGAACCAATTCTAGGAAGGTTATTAAAGGAATCGGGGCTAGACATTAAAAAACTTCCTTATTACTTGCCCAGAATGAAAAAGGGTGGCGAAATGATACCGATGGGAAATACCTTAGTTGATGCTATAGACTCCGCTACTATGGGCTCTCAGTTTAAAAGAACAGGTGCTTTATCTTTAGATGATGCTGACTTATCCCCAGAGTCATTAGCTAGGTATGCCACTCAAACTTTAAGCGAAAAATACCGACACACAATGGCTGTAGATGACATAATAAAAGCTGCTGATGAACGGGGTGCTCCTATATCTATGAAGCAAGCTACTGATGCTGTAGACATGAAAAACCAACTAGCTAATGATTTAGCCGATGCTGCTAAAAAGGGTAAAGATTTCACCAATGATACTGTTTCTGATTTAAACAAACTCGGTAAAATGGAAAATATTCCTCAAAAAGTCAATAATTATAGCCCAACTATGTTCGCACAAACCCCAGAAAACATACTTAAAGGTGGTAATGTTTTGCGAGATGGTTTTGAACAATACGATTATGCCCATGGCTATGGTAACGAATTTGTAGACCTATTCACTCAGAATAATATTCCCAAAGAACAGTTTGGTGATGCTCTTAGACAATCTATCCTTAAACAAAATCCTAACGCTGATATTAAGGTTGTGGATAATGCCGTTAACTACGTTACTAGAACTATGCAACGACAGGGCTTAGAACCTAGTGCTACTAATGGATTGGTTATACAGGCATACAAAAATGTAGCAAAGGACCAAATGGTAAATCTTGGTAAAACTACTCAGTTTACAAATAATAAAATGCGTAAAGTAATTAGCGAACAAATAAATGGACGTTTATTAAAAGATGCACACGAACAGAACGCGTCACAAATTTTTAATTCCTTAGTAACGGATCGAGTAAACGTAAGCTTGCGTGGATTAAACGTAACTAGTGCAGTTTTTGAACTTGGAGATATTGGCAACATATTTTCTAACTACGGACTTAAAAATCTAAAAAGTACTAAATTTGGACTTGGTAAAATAGACGGTGATAATTTACGTTTTTCACACAAATACGGAGAAGCAGATGCATCATATATGACACCAGATATGCCCCAGATTAAAGCTCTTGACACTATTTGGGAAAATCCTAATACTTCGTATCCTAGCAAAATGTGGCAATCATACAGACATTTTGAAGACAAACTATTAGTTTTTCGCTACGTTGAGCAACACAAAACCGAGTTATTTTTTAGAACGGCCGAAAAATTTTACAGAGATAAAGGTCTAAGCGGCGGCGAACTAGTTAACCGAGTAATGAGTGACTACAAGAATACTATGCTACCCTATAAATTATCTACTGCAAACCGAATAATTGGTAAAATGCCTAAAGCTCTTACACAGTATGCAAACTGGAGTATACAAGCTACAAAAAGGTTAGGTCGCACGATATCTGGTACTAATGAAGCAGGTAAGTTTGGAGAAATAGACAGAGGAGCACGAATTGCAAGAGGTATTGGAACAGAATTGCTGCCAAAAGCTGCTGCAGCTGCTCTGCTTGGAGTTCCTGTAATGCAAATACTTGGCATGCGTGATTATACAGGTGTAACTAATAGTGATTTTACTGGTATTAATAATGAAGACAAAACAAAAATAGATGAAGTTGTTAGACTTCTAAGTTTATCTCCTGCTTTAAGTTTAGGTGGTAACTTTTATTATGCTAATAGACGAAATGAGATAGCGGACGCTAAAAAAGCTGCTGGCGATAGTTATGGCACTAATCGAAGACCACAGGATCAACCATTAAATGTTGCGTTACAGTCGGGTCAAATGCTCTTACCTTTTAGAACGCAATGGAAAAAAACTACAGATGTGTTAGATGCTAAAAATAGAGGTTACTACATGAATAGAGACGGTAGAGTTCAAACACAAGGTCCACAAGGGTTAGAAGCTCTTCAAGGTGCTGTATTTGGTAAAGATTACACCCCAACAATGAGAGAGTATCAAGATAACCCTAATATTGTCTCAGTACTACAAGGTAAAGCTAAACCACAAGACCTTATTACTAAAAACGAAAGCGTATCTACTACTATCCAAAACTTCGGAGGAACTTCTACTAGAGACTTTAAACGACCTTTATCAGCAGACGTACGCTCGCCTTATAGTCAAAAGTATATAAATGCTAGTCCTGGAGACAGACCACAGATACTTGAGAGTGGTAGGTCATACAACAAAGAAATTGATACTTTAAAAAAAGAATCACCACAAAAGTATCAAATCTACATAGATACTATGAAAGACAACGTTGACCCTGAAAAATGGAATAAACGTACTAATGGTGGCAGCGACTTAACTACATTTAAAATGGAAGCAGAACGCAACAAACTACTTAAAAAAGACTTTGGTACGCCTTATGATCCAGTTTACGATTTACCTGACGCACAAGCTAAACAGTACGCAACATACAAAAGCGTAGTTACAGGTGAAGATTTAGCACTTAGAAACGTGCTTAACAAAGAAGAATGGTATAAAAAATTTAAAGAAGTAAGAGCTAAGTATTACGAAAATAACCCATATACGGTAGGCACACAAGAATACAAAAATACAGAAAGAGTCAAACAGTGGGACGCATTAGATAACGAGCTTGGTGCGTATGTCTACGACAAAAACGCTAAAGAAGTACCTGGATGGGCTAAAGACTACCCTCTTGTTTACCAGAAAAAAGCTATTATAGCTAAGTATGGTTATGATTCACAGGAACGTAAGGATTTTAATAAAACATATTACGATCAAGAATTAGCACAAAAAGATCAATACGAAAAAGCACAATTAAACGTTATTAATCAAATGCGTAAAATAGAAAATGCAAATCCTATGTCGTGGGAAGCATACCAGCAAGCTACTGCAATAGCTAATACGGACGGTACTAGTTCTAAATTTAGTCAAAAAGCTAAAACTGGCGGTAGTGCTAAATCTGGTAGGTTTACTGTCAGCTTTAAACAGGATAGTACTATTAAACTTGATAAAACAGCTGCTAAAATTAAACAGAAATCAAATTATGCTGTTCAAAAACCTAAAGTTTCTATTAAGAAAAGTCTGGTTTAAGCAATTATGAGTTATAATGTAATTAAAATAAAAAGGAAACAAAATGGATTATGATGACATATTTGCAGCTTACTACACGCAATACAGAGCTGAAGCACAGATACCAGATAACACAGACGATGAATGGACTATTGGTTTACAGTTAGCAAACGAAGCTTTAAATCGCTGGGCTAATTTTGATTCTACGTATTGGAAAGACTTATATACTACTCTTCAACTTGATAATGGCGGTAGTCAAACTTTAGTTACTGCGCAGACAACCTACCTAGCCCCTCAGAACTTTCGAGAAGCTGCTGGTAATATTTTTGTTAAAGATAATGCAGGATTAGTCGTGTCACAATATCCTATAATTGAGCCACAGGATGTACAATTTAAAGACTCTAACAGACCTTATGCGTGGTTTGGAGTAGGTCAGACTTACTACTCAACTGGTACAGTCTCTCAGAGTACTACTGTTATAACAGGCGTTGGCACAACATTTACTGCAGATATGGTTGGAATGCAAGTTCAATATGTTACAGGTGAAGTGGCTACAATAACTGCATTTACAAATGCAACAACTATGACAGTTAGTCCATCTCAAACAGTTGCTTCAGGTACATATCGAATAGTTAACAAAGGTTATAGTTTGTATTTAAATCCTGCTCCAACAGCACTATATAATGGATACAATCTTGATTACTCGTATTACAAAAAGCCCTCACAGTACACTACGGGTACTTCTAGAAGTGAAGTGCCTAACTCATACTTTATAGTGCATCACATGTTAGGTAACAGATTTAGGGCATCACGTAACTGGAGTGCATATCAATCTGCTAAAAGAGACTCTGAAGATGCTTTAAAAATAATGCAAATGGATAACAACGCTGGAACATGGAGTAACTCATGGCAATTAGCGGATAATTCTGGTGCAAGTTTTGGAGGATAATAATGCCACTATCAAATAATTTATCTTTACCTAGCACAGAATTAAATGAATCTTATCTTACTTTAGATAATTTTAAAAAAGGTGTTATTACTCTTATAGATGATTCTAGATTGCCTAAGAATGCTCTTAAAGCTGCCGACAATTTAATATTAGTAGAAGATGGGCAACCAACTGTAAGACCAGGTGTAGATTGGTATGGTACAGCTCCTACTTTTTATAGTACTGGAACAGCTTCACAATCTGGGGTAACAGTCACAGGTGTTGGAACTACGTTTACTGCAGCAATGGTTGGTATGACTATAGTATTTAGTAATGGAAAAACAGCTATAATTGGCGCTTACACTAGCGCAACATTACTTACTGTTGATACTTCACAAACAGTGAGTAGTACAACATATGTTATTAATGCGCCCATACAAGGATTTGATTATTTCGATGCAGATGGAGTTATACATCTTGTAATGGTAGCTGGAGGAAAAATATATCGCTCACTAGATGATGGTACTACCTGGACAGTCTGTACTGGATATACAGTGACTGCTGGATCTTCTGTATATTTTAATCAATACAACTCATATTTATATATTACAAATGGAGTAGATGATATAACGCTTTATGACGGCACAACAATTTTAGTTCGATACACTGTTTTATCTACTCCTGCTGCTGCTGCGGCAGTTGAAACTAGTTTAGCTGGTACTGCTTATAACTACTATTACAAAATTGCTAGAGTTAACACTATTGGTTTTTCTGCTGCTTCAGTTGTTAATACGGGAACTGTTTCAGCTGATTTACCTAGAGCTAGCTGGGTATCGAACGTAAATTATGTAACTTTAACTATGCCTATTTCTATAGCTACACAAACTAGATGGGACATATATTTAAGTGAAGATAATGTTAATTTTTATTACCTAGCTTCACAAGCTACTCCTACTGTTCCTGGAATTGTGACTTGGGTAGATAATGGTACTGGAATTGTTGTACCTTCTACGATTGCTCCTACTGCTGACACTTCTAAAGGTCCGCTTGTAACTGAACTTACTAATGTAGGTTCTAGAATGTACGGTATACGTGACACTGCTAATCCTTATAGAATTTGGTTTTCCTCAGGCTCAACTCCTAAAGGTGCATTTTCTAGTGCCTACGATGGTGGATACATTGATTGGCAAGAAGGTGGTAAATATATTCCAGTAAAAGTAGAAGATTATCGTGATGGAAAAGGAACGCCATTGGCTACTGTGTGGTGTTCGTCCGCTGATGGACAGGGTTGTATACTACAAGTATCCTTAGACGTATTTACTGTAGGAGATATTTCAATTACTCTACCTTCTGCCTATAAGCTTCCTGGTTCTAGAGGTACTTCTTCTCCAGGTTCGGTTATTAACGTTTTAAACGATTATATGTTTTATAACTCACAAGCATTTTATAATTTAGGATCAAGAGCACAGTTTTTAAATTTACTTTCTACCGACGAAGCATCAGCAAATATTCGCCCATCAATAAAAAGAATAAATAATAATGCAGAAGATAAAATATGTAGTGTGTTCGACAAAGCCAAGGTTTATTTTTCAGTTCCTTATGGAACAGACGATAACTCACATGTTGCTATATTTGATACTGAAAGAAAAGCTTGGCTTCCAAAAGCATTTACTAGAGGGTTTACTAGATTTGTACGTTATACAGATTCAGGTGGAGAGCATAGACTTTTAGCTTATCAAACAGGTGATACAAAAATGTCTGAAATTAGTACCTCTATACTTGGTGATTATGGTGCAGCTTTTGAAACATTATTAACTACTGGCCTATATCCTGTTAGTAAAGACCGTTTTCAATTTCAGTTTGTCGAAGAAGGTGAAATAGAACTTTCTAACCTACAGGGATTAATTTCTCTAAAATTAATTGGAATAGATAGGCAATTAGGTTATTCAGTAATTAAAAGCCCTACAATAGACCCTATTAGTGCTGAGATTACTACTGGTTGGGACACGTTTTCATGGGATAGTTCAGCATGGGACGATACTAGTGCTACTATTGAGGTTTACTCAGAACCTTCCGTTAAACGTTATTTTAACGTTCAAAAAGAACTTAACGCTATTCAGTGGGAAATAACTACTGCTACACTGGGAAGTAATTACGTACTACGCACATTACAAACGCATGGAACTGATACACTTGCTGGCAAACCAAGGGATTGGAGACTAAGCACATGAGTACTTCTGTATCTAGTGTTGTTAATCATTTTCCTTCAGCTGAAAACGGCTTTGCTACTACTACAAGTAGTCAGACTTTAGCTGGAGCAACTGTTGTAGAAGTAGACGATCTTACGGGATACGATAGTGGTGAAGTTGTAGTTTTTTTGATTGAACCAAACTCTGTAAGTGCTAAACAGGCTTTTACAGGCATTGTTGATACTGCTGGTCTTCAGATTACAAATGTTGTATGGACTACAGGTGCTAACCAAACTCATGCCGTAGGCGTAGCTATAGTTGATTACGCTACTGCAACTCATGTCAGTATGATTTCTAAGGGTTTAAGTGTTGAACATAATCAAAACGGAACTCATGCTTTAGCGTTGTTCAATAAGATATACCCAATAGGTTCTATATACATAAATGCTGCTGTAGCTACTAATCCTGGAACATTACTAGGTTTTGGTACTTGGGTAGCCTTTGGGGCTGGTAAAGTTCCTGTTGGAATAGATGCAACTCAAACTGAATTTGATACTTTAGAAGAAACTGGTGGCGCTAAAACTAGCACTATAGCTACAACTAACTTACCGTCACACACTCACACATTTTCTGCTACAACGGGTACAGAAAGTGCTAATCACACTCATGGTTATACATATCCTCTATCTCCTATTACAGTTAACGCTATAAATGCAGTAGATACAGCACTTGGTCACGTTCCTGGTATTGGGTCTACTAGTACTGGTGGGGTAAGTGCTAATCACACTCACTCAGTAAGTGGTACTAGTGGTGCTACTGGTTCTGGTACAGCTTTATCAATATTAAATCCATACATTGTAGTATATATGTGGAAGAGGACAGTATGAGTACTAGCGTATCATCAGTTACAAATCACTTTCCATCAGCTGAAAATAGCTTTGGGACTACAACTACTAGCGGAATAACTAGTGGCGATACTACAGTTTATTTAGCTTCGCTAGACGGATATGATAACGGAGAAGTTATAGTATTTGTTGTAGACCCTACGGATGCTACTAAAAAACAAGCTTTTACTGGCGTAGTTAATACTGGAACACTTTCTATAACATCTGTTGTTTGGACATCTGGTACTAATCAAAATCACGTTCTAGGTGCTACAGTAGTAGACTACGCAACAGCCACTCACATAAGTATGATAAGCAAAGGTCTTTCAGTTTCGCTTGATCAAGACGGTACGTTAAAAGCTGGTGCAGTTGATGTTGCAGCAGTATTGGCGTCTAATGTTGTAACTACAGCTAAAATACTTGACAGCAATGTAACTACAGCTAAAATAGCTGACGACAGTGTTACGGCAGCCAAACTGGACGGCATAGACAAGTCACTACTGACTACCGACAGTAACCCTTATAAGTTTTTAACCTACCGTAACGCTGCTCAAAGTACAACCGCCACTACAGCCATAAAAATTAACTTTGACACTAAGCTTTATGACACTAATAATAACTTTGACGCTGTGACTAACCGTCGTTATACTGTGCCAGTATCAGGGTTCTATTGGTTTTACGGTAGAACATCGGCTATTACCGCAAGACTATTCTTGCAGTTATTTAAGAACGGTACTGTATATGCTAGAGGCGGTGATAGTTCTGGAAGTGGTATTAACGGAGTAACGCTAGGCATACTAATGCAATGCACTGCTGGTGATTATTTTGAGCTATTTGTATGGGGACAAACCAGTGTTGCGCTTGAAATAGGTAGTGCAGATATTTTGACCTATTTCGGTGGTTATCTAGTGAGTAGGACATAATGAGTACATCAGTAAACTCGGTCGTAAATCACTTTCCTTCTGCAGAGAATGGATTCGCCACTACTACTTCTAGTTCTACTAATTCTGGGGCTGTTACAGTAGAATTAGCTTCTTTAGCTGGCTACGCAAATGGTGAGGTTGTAGTTTTTGTTATAGAACCTACAAGTGTATCAGGCAAACAAACTTTTACTGGTGTAGTTGATATTAGCGGATCACAAATAACTAGTGTAGTTTGGACGGCTGGAAGTAATCAAGTGCACAATGCTGGTGTAGTAGTTGTAGACTTTGCTACTGCTACTCATATTTCAATGATAAGTAAAGGTTTAGCAGTATCCCACGACCAAGACGGGACACTAAAAGCTGGTGCAGTAGATAATGCTGCAGTTTTAGCTAATAATGTAGTAACTTCTTCTAAAATTGCTAGCCTAGCAGTCAATACCACTGCTATATCTAATCCTTATAAGTTTAGTGCATATAGAGCTGCTGCACATACACCTGGTTTGCTGGGTGTTATTCAATTTGATACAGAATTATTTGATACTAATAACAACTTTGATGTTACTACTAATAAAGGTAGATACACTGCACCAGTAGCTGGATTTTATCAGTTTAATGCTAATTTGTTATTTACGACAGCTAGTGTTAATCAAGACACTGGAATATCATTTGCTAAAAATGGTACTATTATAAATCGTGGAGTGTCTGCAGTAAACATGTATGCTGGTGTAACTGGTGCGGGTGTTACTGCAAGTTGTATGCTGCAGTTAGCTGCGTCAGATTACATAACTGTTATCGCACAAGCCACACTACCCTTAAGTATTTCTAGTGCAGCAAATAATACTTTCACAGGCTTCCTAGTGAGTCAAACATAATGGCAACTAAAACAGAATCAGCCGAAATTGCAGTCCTGCAAACACAAATGAAAAGTGTTATGGAAGGTGTTGGACGCATAGAAGAAAAACTAGACATACAGACAAGCCTATTTGTAACTAAAGTAGAATACAATGAGTTTAAGAAACGCTGGTTACTATCGCACACAATGTCAGCTTTTGCAGGTAGCGTTATAACAGCCCTCACAATCTACATAATTACACAAGGTATTAAATAAAGGAGAACAGAATGAACTACGACATCTTTCTAAACAAATGGATGGGAAAATCTATTGACTGGGATGGTATGTATGGCTATCAGTGTGTAGATTTAATAGCTCAATACTGTGTAGAAATGGGTTGGCCAGTAGCCTATGCTAATGCTAAGGACTGGGCAAATCACTCTGCTCTTAGAAATACTCATAATTGGACAGTAAACAATCCATCTGACTTTAACCAAGTACCTAAAAGAGGCGATATTATAGTCTGGAACGGTAACCTGCCAGGTTCAGGTGGATATGGTCATATTGCTATATGGGATATGATTGTTCGACCTGGTATATTTAATTCACTAGACCAGAACTGGGGTGGTCAATATATACACTTTCAATCACACAACTGGGATTATATAGTTGGTTGGTGGACAGTTAAGCCTGTTGCACCGCCTCCTGCCCCTCCTGTAGCCCCTCCACCAGCTCCAACACCAATACCTGCCCCAAAGCCAGCTCCAGACCCTGCACCAAGTCCTACGCCTTTACCAAGCCCTGTACCAGCACCAACACCACCTCCCACTCCAGTAATACCTGTTCCACCTGTAGTCCAACCCTCAAAGCAAACTCTATACGACTGGGTAGCCAGTTTTGTGAAAAAAATAATAGATTTCCTAAAAGTTTGGGAAAGGAAAGGAAAATAATGAGTTTAACAACATCAGTAAAGACTTTCATAGCAAGCGATGTAGTAGAACGAGCTGTAAAGACATTTGTACAAGCATTTATCGCAGTAGTAGTTCTATCTAGCAATCCAGTTAGCAAGTCTGCATTAGTTGCAGGATTGGCCGCTGGAATATCAGCAGTATGGAACTTTGTCCGCAAAACCGCATAAGCACCTTGACAGTAGGAGTACAATAAGGTTATGGAAAAGAAATCAGATGGCTTTCAAGAAAAGTTCGTCATATTCCCAAGATTAGAAGAAATAGCCAAAGCCCTGTTTAGTCTTGTCAGGTTTAACCCAGAACATGGTTATTCATCAGATCACAAACACGAAGGGGCATCACCTCAACTTGACGCAGAGTTATATGACAAAGTAGACAGAATCTATCATCACGGTAAAGAATGGGATGTAATTAGGAAAACTAGAGATACGGAGTAGAAGGGAACTCAATATCTAAATGAAACCAATAAAGGTGGATTGGACTGAAACTAGAAACTTAAAAAACCTGTTAGAGTTAGATGACGAACTATTAAAGACTACATACTACTGGATGAGCTGGGATGTGCTGAGAAGGACACGAAACAAATATAGAACTAAAGCCAGAAAGGTAGCCTCTATGGAGAAATCACCAGAGCATCAACCAACACCAGAGTTAGATAAATTAAGAGATTTATTTCAAAGGTCAGGTATAGACCCAGAAGATGTACAGCGAGTAAACAGAGTCAATGTATATCAGGGGTATATGAAAAATGCTGATGGTGAGTTTGAAACCGTTGATTTGATTTCTGCCCAGTATGTTCCACGCAACGAGATGACGGAAGATATGTTTATCCGTCAAGCCGAACCTACAATTATAAAACCAACTAGAAGTAGTAGACGCAAAACTTCAAGGGCAGAAAAGACTGCAATCATACTACCTGACATACAAGCAGGGTATAGACGATTTGAAGATGGCAGGTTAGACCCTACGCACGACCCAGACGCAGTAGACATAACGCTACAAATAATAAAAGACATACAACCTGACCAAGTAATTCTAAATGGCGATAACCTAGATCTGCCTCAGTTTGGTAGATTTAGTCAGGAGTCTACATTTGCCCAGACCCTAAATCCTACATTGGACTATGTACATAAACTACTGGCACAAATAAGGGCCAATGCACCTAATACAAAGATTACTTACTTGGCGGGTAACCACGAGCTGAGATTGTCAAAATACATAATGCAATACGCTGAGAAGCTCTACGGAGTTCGTCAAGCTGGCACAGAGAATAAAGTGCTAACAGTACCGTTCCTACTTAATCTAGCGGACATAGATTGCGATTATAAGTCTGGCTATCCTGCTAATCAGTACTGGATTAACGAACGCCTGAAAGCTATACACGGTAATGTTGTCCGACCTGCTGGCAAGACTGCCGCACACTACGCTACTACGGAAGAAACATCTACCTTGTTTGGCCATGTTCATAGACACGAATATGCATCTAAAACTGCTCAAAACTATTCAGGTGCTAGATACATTATAGCCCAGAGCTTTGGCTGTCTAGCTAGAATAGACGGTGCTGTACCTAGCTTTGGTAATGGTTTTGATGAAGTAACTGACGAACCACTAACTAGATACGAGAACTGGCAACAGGGATTGGGCTTTGTAGCCTATCAAGACGGTGACAAACCATTTGACACACAGCAAATATCAATTCAGACTTTTAACGGTTACGAAACACGATTCAACGGTAAGATTTATACACCGACTGACAATAAAGATAAAGTAATTAACACAGAGGCAAAGAATGGCAGCCAAAAGTAAAGTTAACCAAAGAAAGCAAAAAGACACTTACAAAGTAAAGTGGGTCAAGAAAGCTCAAATGTTTTGTACTACAATAATTAAAGATGGTAAGCAAACCCAAGAATGGAGTGACCGATGACTGACGAACACCACAAACACCTAGACCACATACTACGAACCTTTAATCAAAAGTGCGTGACTAAGTATGTATCAGGCAACGAAGAGCATGGTGGATTCCTGCCAGACAAAGAGGGTATTATAGATATGGCCATAGAAGAAGCAATCGACCAAGTGATATATCTAGTTACACTTAAAGGTCAATTAGACAAAGCCAAAGAACAGTCAGAGATAAGCAAACAATTTGATAGTGCGGTAGGTGATGAATGATACGACAAAAAAGGTTGAAAAGTTAAAAGTACATGACACTATTGTCGTAGTACAAAACGGTAAGCGTATAATTGGAATTATTACCAAGATTATAGGTGATGTAATACATTTCAAGGACAAGTAATGGAAAAAATACGCATAACAAGGGATGAAGAAGGCAATCCAATAGGCTGGAAACCACCAGTAACAAAAGAGATAATATCTTATGCAGACCGATGGCAAAGAATTATGGACCTATCTCACTTTATTATTAAACACGAGTTTGTCAGCGAAGTAAGCGAAGAAAATCCAGAAACAATAGCAGAAGCAACTACTCAGTGGCAATACAGGGAATCAACTATTACATGGTATCTGCCTAACGCTAGGGAACTAGAATCTGACGCACTGGAAGATACCGTAGTACACGAGCTTGTCCATGTAGCATTAGCACCTATACAGGATTTTGTACCAAACAAGCACGAGAAGCTCTCAGAATACGTTACAGAAGGTATTGCTAGGGCATTGTTGTCTGCAAGAAGAGGTTACGATGGCAACAATGGATTTTAGTTTTGAAGAAGAATCGCCTAGAAATTATATTCCTATTTATTCTGGGATTAACTGGCACGAAAAGTATATGGCTACACACGAAAAAGATAACTGGCATATGTTTGCACACACCGTAGATAGGCTAGGCGAGCTATCTATACAAATGACCCAAGACACCTGTGCATTTTATATTAACGATACCGATCCAGCATTTGACTGTATGGTTATAACCGACCCCAGAGATGAATATGGTGACTTTTGGTACAGTAGAAATGATTTAGGTAGCGAAGTATTTGATGAACTATTAGACGAAGCAGGTAACGAAGTAACTTTGGTTTATAGTAAGTATCCAGGCAGACAGGTAGCAGAGTTTGTGATGAACCAACTTATGGAAGATAGCATAATTGAAATACCTGATGATTGGGAAACTTAACGGAAAGGTTTAACTAAAGATTAACTATGAAATTATTTATTAGTTTTCTAGCAGGTGCATTTACAATGTATGTTCTATTGTATCTGTATGCTGGCTATCACTGGTTGCAGGTTTTAGGGTTTTAGGTTTTTTCATTTGTAGGTAATCCCACTTATCATTGAACCACGACTCCACCTTGTCGCCTACTTTGAATTGCCCATAACCAATGGCTTCGTCTTGATTGTCTAGGATAGCGTATGTTCTATAATGTACTACACCATATCTAGTCCAAGTCTTTGTGTGTTCTATTTCAGTGATCGTTCGCATACAGTTTTTATAAATTATAAGGGTTTATGTTGGCTGTCTACCTTATCGATACACTTAGCTTGCGTCTGGGAGGGTACAAGCACCAACTGTTTATTTTATTATTGGTCCACGTTTACTCTTCATACCACCTTTGCGTCCAGCTTCTTTAGCTAGTTCTCTGTTGGCGTAAAAGCCACCAGTCGTGCCTAGTTTGCCACCAATAGCACCAATTCTTGCGTAAAATCCTTCACCGTGGTTTTTTTTGTTAGTTTCTGCGGCTTTCAGACCACCTTCTTTGTTCCCTGACATATACTTATCTTCCTTTCTTAGTTACATTGTCTACTCTTTCACCTGCAAGCCAGTAATAGATTACTGCTAATAGCCCGAACAGTAGTCCACCTATCAAACCTAGTATTGGACTACGGTTTCTCTTCTCTGCCATGTCATAACAGACAACTCCCCATATTATTGCAAATATTACAACTGTTCCATTCATCTCTATTCTCCTTTTAGTTTAATTGTCTTTGCTATAGTTTCTTTCAGAAGCTCTTGTGATTGAATTTCTAAGTCACTAGAAAGTAATCCAATCAGTTCTATTATCTCTTCAAACCCCAAGTTCTTTTTAAGTAATTCGTGTAAGGATTGTAGTTTGTTCACAGCTGTTCTTCTTCGTTTAGTTTATTAGATTGCCATATCATAAAGTTGGCTACGACTCTTAGCTGACTTATTAATGGTAAATCGTGATCTAGCATCAGAAACATTTCTTCCCCACTTGGTAAATCAAGCACTGGGAGTTTATTTACTTCTGGAAACTCTATCATTGTGTTGCCTTTCCTGTTAATGAATATGTTTAATATACAGGCTACGCTTTATTTTGTCAAGTAGTTTCTCAAGCAGATTATTATTATCTATATTTGGGGTCGGTCTTAAGCATTTCGTATTTGAGAGTAAACTTGTCAAGCATAGTTAAACTTCTATGAACCGTCCAGCTTTGTGGGTTTTACCTTTTAGGGGATTTAACTCCCTTTTAGGTATTTTAACTCCCTGCCCACGCAACCCGAAGTATAGAACATACACTATTACATATGTTGCAGGTACAGATATTACCGCCCCACCATATATGAATATTTGAGCAAATGCCCACTGTATGCCCAATAGAACATACTGACCAGTTACAGGTATCATCACAATCAATATCAGTATTGATAATGCGAAGCCTTGATGAAACCGTTTGTTAATTTTGTTGTTTTTCATTGCGTCCTTTCCTGTTAGTTATTGACTTTAGCATTATAGCATAGTGTTTATGTTTTTGTCAAGAACTTTATAGCTTCTCTTGCGTCGTGTATTACTTGATTTAATTCGTCAGCAGTAAACTTGTGGGTAGTAAATCTCTGGTAGTGTAGTTTTTTAGCTGTTCCGTCTCCGTACTTTAGGTCAAGGTTCTGGGCATAAGTAAAGAGGTCTCCGTGCTTAAACATATTGCAACCGACACACTGGGCGTTGCAGTTCTCTTCATCATATCGCAGCAAACTGACTCTACGGCTTACAAAGTGCCCATTTTGTATCTGAGATATTGGCTTTTTTACTCCACAAGTAATACACTCCGCTAAACCATTTTTGGAGTCTCTCAATCGAATGTATTTACTAAACTCTGCGTCTGCCAGCTTTTTTAACTTTGCTACTGTTGGCTTTGCTTTTGTGCTTTTGTTCTTGCTTGTCTTTAACTTCTTGATAATCATTGTATATTGCTAATCCCATCATTAGTGTACCAAATGTTCCAATAACTGCTAATAGATTAAAAAATGCTTGCATAAAAGTTATTTATCGTCTGTTTCAAAAAACATATCTTTTACTGCGTGTGCTAGGTCTTCTTCTGTTTCGTAAACTTGGTCTTCTGGTATAGCGTTCTCTTGGACACGATTGCCGTTCTGGTCAAAGTCTTTCAACCAATAACCTTTGGTTGCTTTCAGTAGGTCTATGCTGTTGCAGTCTTTTTGCTCGTCAATAGTTAAATCAACGCTTTTAGGTGCTGGGGTAACTGAGTAGCGTGTTTCTAACATAGCACCTGTACGCTTAATAGTTAGATCAAAAGTAGTCGGCTCTCCCCACTCATCAAACAAGTCAGCTATTTGATTAAAAATAGACTTACCGCCACTATAGACTTGAGCTTTCTTTTCGTTCCTGTTCCATACTATCCAAGCAAACTTTGTAGATACAGTCGTTTCTCCATCGTTATTAAACTCCTGCGTGTACAACGCTGGCTCTGACGCTATGCGTATCTTTACGCTTTCACCGTCTTGTATTTTTAGGTATAGACCTCCGTCTGAACCTGCTGGCTTAAATGTTTTGTAAATGCTCATATTGTTTCCTAACTGCCCCAAGGGGCTATTTTATAACCTTGACTTATTAAAATTTGTTCCGAGTCCTCTATAAATGTAATGTTGTTTCTTATGTCTTTAAATTTCTGATACCTGAATTCGTTTACTGCTTCATCGGCTTCGTACTTTCCCTGCTCTTGTAGTTTACGCCTAATCCTAGTTATTGTGTCCGTGCTAGGCATTGACCTGTATAACTCTTTCTGTTCTTCTGTCAAAACAATACCATACTTTTCCATATAAATAAGAGTAAGTTCTGTGTCCGAGTTCCGAGAAGCTTTGCTATACTTCAAAATGTTCTCTACTTGCTCTGTAAGTTTCATTTAGTTTCCTTTTTCCATTTTAGATACCAATTTATTGAGCAGGGCTCGTTATTAAAGAAAAATGGGTTGTATAGTTCTTTAGCCATAAAACCACCCTCAAAGTCCGCACAAGTACACTCTGGTAGCTTTTTAGACTTCCACGCTTTGTTTAGTTTGGTCCAATAAGCCAAAACATCTGTTTCTAGTTCTTTGTCCCAGAGTAGATGTTGTTCCATCATCATTAAGTTCTCTTTTTCAATCTTTAGTATGCGGGCTTCTGTAAGGCTATTGAGTAAATAGTTATGGCGGTCTATACGCTTTAATATCTTTACACCGTCTTCGGTCATATTTTTTTGCTCAAGGTATTGTCTAAGCATATACATATAAGTTCCAAGCTGTAAGCGGTGGAAGTGGCTCATAGCGTTGCCGTTCTTCTTTGCCCACATAAAACTACGGCTGTTTACTGTTTTGTAGTCGTAAAGAATAAGTTGGTCATCTACCAGTATCAGATCATCAAAATGCCCACGCACCATTAAGTCTTCGTCTTGTAGCTCTACTTCACTAGCAATAGATATGCCTGCTTTTTTAGTTATGTCTTGTATCCAAGTGTGAAAAATGTGTCCTGCGCTAAATACACGCTGTTGTCGGGGGTTTTCTGATGTATGTGGTACGTTTAACCTCTCAAAGATATTTCTTCTTATACAGTACCCTGCAGAGCTAGCACTCCAGTATTTACCGTAGTCTCTTTTTTTCTTAGACTCATCTATTAGGTAGTCGTCTATAAGTTGTCTAACGCCTGTTTTGTATAAATCACTCAAAACGGTGCTCTTCCACTTTGATCAATCCAGATAGCGTTAGGGAATATATCTTTGCCAATCAAGTCTAGTCTATCTTCTGAAATTACAATAGGATCAGGATTATATTCTAGATCAAACATTGTTCTGGCACTTTCTTTTAGGTACTGCTCTAGGCTTTTGTAGTCTTTGTGATCTACAGCGTATTCTATGTACTGCCCAACACCCTCTCCCTCCCAGTAACTAATATGAAAACTAGCTAATTCAAGTAACTCCGTTAGTTTTTTATTCTTTTTCATAATTGTAACCTCCAGTTAGTTTATTACCTTTTAACTATACTCTTGATAGCATAATATGTCAATGGTAAACTAACATAATTATTGCTATACTTATACACAGCTCTTAGCTTTTCCCTCCAGTTGTAGCTAGGAGCTATATATAACTACCCCTACCACCAAGAGCTTTCCTGTTAGTTATCTCTTTTGGGGTAGTTTTTATTTATAACCAATAGACCCCCATTTCCCTCGTATTAGGGATTGCGTGATAGATAAACTATTTTATTATTCAGTACAGGCGAGGGACTAGGTTGCGGGGGTAAACAGAGCCTAGATTTGTGTCTGTACTTAATGCTTACATCTTTGTTGTCGGCATAGAATCTATGCTTGCGGTGCTTGTACAACACCAATAGTTATTTAGGGATTGACAAGATAATGTATCTACGCTACAATTGGTGTATCGCAATACACGTCTGACACCACGATACGGTGTCTTTTACTTTGTCTGGCTATTTATATTTTCGCAATACAAATAGTTGTCTACAATCTACTACGCTACCTGTTTTTTGTCAATGTATTGAATTATCTGATCGGCTAACTCTGTATCAGTTTCTGCTACGAAGTTGCCTAGGCTAGACAGCATAAATTCTTTCCAAGTTATATCTAGTCCTACTCGGTGTATGTTTAACTTTATGTAAAGTTTACTGCCTTCTTCATCAGTTAAGTTTATAAAAATTGCTTTGCTTTTTCGGTCTTCGGTTTTACTCATTTTATCTCATTTCTAATTTAGTTGTTGTTATGTTCTCTGGGTTCACTGTGTTCTGTAATACTTTATAGCCCAACGCTGGTTGTAAGTCGTTAGGCTCGGTTATGTCGATCCATTGTTGGTTATATGGCTTCACTTCTAAACCTCCTTGTGTCCAGTCGTGCTTTACGCTACCTGTTGCCAAACTTACGTTACTTATTATTCCAATTGCTATTATTGTCCCAATTGTTATGCTTACTGTTAAGTGTTTCATTTTATTATTCCTCTACTTCAATTAGTTTTGTCCAGTCGCACTTATCGCACACCCAAGTGTTTTGCCATATATCTATCCAATCGGAACGGTTGGTGCTTGCGTAACCATAGTCTAGATCCTCTTCGTACTTGCCTGCGTGATTACATTTGCCATTTACAACTACTGTAATGTCTTCTGCGTTACTATACAGTCCATTTACTTCAATCTTCATTGTTGATCTCACTTTCATCTTGTTCTTCAAACTGTCTTCGTAACTCACCTGCGATAGCACTGTCTAACTTGCGATACTGTTCTATCAAACCCTCTTCGCTATAACTAAACACTTCGCCTGCGTGCTCGCCATTGACTATTACTTGCGTGATATATTCTATCTCGGCTTGTTCGCCAAATGTTTTGTAGTCCATTTATTCCTCCAATTAGTTTATGTTACTGCTTACACTTCCGTAAACTCAATCTCACTATTATGATAGCATACTCGCATCTCTGTTGTCAATAGGTCAATAATTTATCGTATGCTATGTTCAAAATTATTGCTATGATCATCACTCCAATATACCCTACCAGATGCTTTAACACTCTGCCTCAAAGTAACAACTGCCGTTCTTTTTCAAGTATTTATATATGTTTTCGCCTAACTTTAACCTAGCGTACCACTCTAATTTATCGTTAAACTCATATACATTGAAGCCGTGTTCTTTTACAATATCATCATTATAGCCATTGACTTCTTTGAAGAAATCGTCCATCTTTTTTTTGTACTCGCCAAGTTCTTTTTTACATTTTGCTATGCCTTTTTCTACTTCTGGCAGGTTTTCTGTCTGAAATTCATACTCTAACCGTTCTGGCTGATAACCATCTACTCCAAAAAAGTCTGCGTCATTGCTTGACTGTACCCCAAACCAAAACTTGCCCTCTATATCTCCGTTGTAGTATCTACCCATTATTCTTCCTCCTTTTCTATGATAAACTCTGCGTTCTCTCTTATAGTTAATTCACGCTCAATCCCCAGCAATTCGTCCAATAAATCTTTTTCAGAACCACCAAGTTCGCTAGTCAAAACATCAAATACTGATTGGCTCAATTCTTCTAACTTGTCGTTGCTCATTTCTTTATAGTTCATTATTTTTGCTCCTTTAATTGTTTAATTGCGTCATCATAACTATTAGCATCAAGATAATACTCATCATCATCAGATACTATCTCAAACCAATTATTCATACTTATTCTAAAACCATTATTTTCAGCAAATATATCTTTCAAGTCTTTGTCGTTTATAATCTTCGGAAAATCGTCTCTGGCTTTGCCGTCATACATACCTTGATAGATTCCGTTTTTATTATATTTCATAATACAGATTTCGCCTTGTGCGTATAAACTATATCTGCCATTGTATGCTATTAGTCCGTCATACCAGATACTATCGTTATGTTTTCTACTTATCTTTTGCTGTATTATAGTCATTATTGTTGATCCTTTAATGTTTCTACTTGCTTTAATAGGGAATATACATTTTCTTGCCACTCATTATTGTTGCTTGCCCAATTTTCATTTTCGTAATTTATAATTGCCTCTATTAAAATATCTTTTTGTTTTTCGTTAGTTATATTTATTTTATACATTTTCCTGCTCCTTTATTAGTTTATCTATACATTGCTTTACTTCGTCTATGGTATCAGCCCAATCTATTAGTTCACCATTATCGCATATACCGTAGCAGGTAGGTTCTGGCTCGCAGTCTATATTTTGTAAATATTCGAGTAGTTCTCCGTCATCATCTAAACTATATTCTGCTCGTTCTGTTATTGCCTCTGCTACTATTTCATACCCTTTGTATATCATTGTATTACTCCCTCTGCTTTTAATTCTTTACCCAACTCCTCTGTTGTAAGATTTCCTATTCTATCGTTTTCACGCTTAACGGCTATCAAGTCATTGCCAAAAACAACCTTTGCTATCGCAATTGCCTCTGGGTAGGTTATGCCACAAGTGCTAGCGTATAGTGGGTGATCGCCTATCAGATCCATTGCTATTTCTCCTAGTTTCTTATTCATAGCATCAAGTCCTCTAAATCTAAATCATCTCTTGCGATTATATGTGCCATATCGCTTATAATCTGCCTAGACAGTGCCATATAAGCACCTGTTTTGTCACCATAGTCCATATCGTCAGCGTTGTTTATGTCCAACATTTTATCGCTATATTTCATTACTATAGTATCTATATCGTTCATATTAAAACTCCATTTTCTTTAAATTCGTATTCATTGGCTTCTATGTTCTCTGTTATATTTTTCTCGTCTAAAATATAATCTATATTATCATAACCAATTTTTTCTAACTTTTGGCAAATATCAACATATATGCCATTAAATTCTTTGTAGACTTTTTCGCTTGCGTCTTTGTCTGTTTTTATGCTAAATAGTTCTATTTCTTTGCTGTTGTAGTGGTAGTAGTGTCCACTTTGCTTTATTATTGCCACATAACTTTTCCAATATACAGTACCCTCGAACATCACTCCATCGCCCTGCGAATAAGACAAACTATAGTATAATTTTGGCGTATCATTATATTTTATTTTGTATATTTTTAACAAAGTTTCTAACTCATAAGAAAGATCCTCGCTCATACACGGAAAGTCCTCATTTTCTCTAAATTTATTTAAAACTTTTTCCTGTATATCTCTTTCTAGTTCATCAAAATTATAGACTTTGTATGAATCTGTTTGTATTCTCATCTTATAAACTCCAATCCTATTAAAACTATTATTGCGAACCCAATGTAAATGTATAGTATTCTTTCTAACATCATAGCGCTTCCGTTAGACTGATATAATCAAAACCCAACTCTCGTGCTGTATAATCGCACTCATAACAAAAATCGTCCTCGATCTCTGTACCGCATAGAATACAATCACTCATAGTTATTTTTTGCCTCTTAATGTTATGAATTTATAATAGTTCGGTTTCGTGTAGATCCATATTGTGAAAAGTTTAGACATTATACTACCGCCTTTGTGTCTAACAAATATCTGTAACCCTCTACGCCACCAAATGCCGTAACAACCTCATATACATTACCGTCAGCGCCCAATGCTATGCCTAACCTGTAGGACCAATTCGCATTGCTAGGCGCATAGGATGCCAAATCCCTAGTGTATGGATGTTCACCTTTAGCAAATGCTTTATAGTTCCAATTCGTGTGTTCTATTATTAATTTAATGTCGCTATATTTTGCCTTATACATTACGCTACACTCCCAAAAATAAAGCCCTCGCCGTAGTTATAAAATACCAACGCTGATACTGTTGGTTCATATGTTACATTTATTTTAGTCATAAGATCCCTTTCTGTTAGTTGGTAACCTTATGATTACCTGCTATAATTCTAGCACGAAATACTGATATCGTCAATAGACTTATACACAGGAAAATTACTATATAATGTATAATGTATTTATGATCAAGCCTCTCACTCCTATTAAACCGAAAACTCTTACTAGTAAACAAAGGGCTTTCGTGGATCAAATAGTAAACAATCCAAAGCAATCAGCCACGCAAGCAGTATTAAAAACCTATGGTAAAGACGGTAAGCCTCCGACTTACGCATCTGCTCGCAATATAGCAACGGAAAACCTCGCAAAACCTATCATAATCACAGAGTTATCAAAGTATAACAATATGGTAGAAAACGTTCTTATAAATACTATCAACGATTGGGGTTCAGAGAACAATACTCGCAAACGTGAAATAGCAGTAGACACGGCAAAATATATTCACGATAAAATACACGGCAGGGCAATACAGCAGATACAAAGCACCACTAACAGCATCAGCCTAAACATCGACCTTACAAGCAGTCTAACAGATACAGAACAGGCAACGGAAGCAACGCAGGTATAAAAAATAAACGCCCAGAGTAACGCATAAACAACTACCCTTCCCCCGTTACTTCTGGTGTTTCAAGATACTATGTAGGGGTTAATATATATATACGAAAGTATCTTTTTAAGTCTATGTGTCTGCAATTTAACAAGGTTAAATAGCACTATGTGTCTGTGATTTATAAACTACAGCACTTGATTATTTATGTACATACGTGTACAATGATGTACATAACATAGTTAAGGAAGTTACAAGGAAGTTAAATGAAAGTATACGAGTTTAGAAAAGAATTAAAGAACTGCTTTGATGCTGCTTTGCACGGCGATATAGTTGAGATAGAACGTGGCGGAGTTTCTTATTCATTAACTGCCAAGACCCTATCGCCAATAACAGACGCTATGGAAGTATTGAATAACGCTGGCTTTACAGGTACGATGTCCAGAGATAAATTGAAACAATGTAAATTGCACTTTATTCCTTTAGACAATAGGGGACGGTGTCTACAGAAAGAGTGTAGGTACAACTAGTGACCAAATCTTGTTCCTCAAGTAAAACTTGTCCTATTTGTCACGGTGACCATACTAAGTCTAGATGCCCTAGTAGCTAAATAAGCTTGCCTAGTAAGTTAGCATAACTATGCTACAATAAATTAAATACAAAAACTCTCGAATATAAAATTAACAAGTTAATAAGAAAGGCTATGATGGCAAAAAAAGTATGGACTGACGAAGAGCGAAAGGCTTTTGGAGATAAAATGAAAGCAGCTAGAGAGCGACAGCAACAGGGAAAGAAAGTTAATATTACTAAAGAAGAAAAGTTACACCTTAAAGAAGAAGAACCTATTGTACAAGTTCGTGAACAAGAGATATTAGAAGAACAATCAACCTCTGATCTTTTAAGACAATTTAAAGAACTGAAAGAAAGTAACGACCTTTTAAAGGCTGCATTCTTTGGTCAACAGAATCAAGCAGCACAGAACAACCAAGACGCTACTAATCAGCAAAGACAAGGGATAACCGTCTCAGGTGGTGGACGTTTGCTTGGAGAAGTAGAAAAATACCTTATCGACCCTGACAATTATCCAGACCCTACCCCCCGCTTGAGAAAAGAGCCGAGGCTCCAACCGCTGGCTTTTGACTATAACTATGAACTAGTCTATGAGGTTTCTGTTACTACATACGAAACTAAAACAGGTATTAATACCAAAGAACCTCGTTTTAAAATAACTATGAACAAAATAGTATTAGACGATCAAGGTGAGCAGACTGATAAAAGATACGTAGCCCGCAGTATTATATTCCACGAAGACCCACAGACTGCCCTAGTATTAGCTCGTGAAAATAAAATAGAAGTAGATAAATCTAACGAGAAGCAATTCCTAGATGAGATGCGTTACTTAAGAGTTAAAGATTGGCTATTCTCAATATTCTGGGGTGAAAAGCCAGTCGATTCAAATAAAGTATTATCTGAGGTAGTTATTGGCGGTCAACTAGTACAGATGTTTACTAAGTCTAGTGTAGACCCATCTTCTATAGATTTTGACAAAATCGAAACACGAATAAGGACTTAAATTTAATTGGCTTACCAGGCACACCGCAAGCAAGCTCTTGCTCATAAAGCATTCCTTCAACAAAATTATAAGAGGGGTGTTCTACTTATGGGCCGACAATCTGGTAAGACCTACTTTGCTACTCAGCATTCTTGGATAAGTGCTGTTTTAAAACAAGGACGGTATTTTATAGTATTCAAAACTTATAAGCAGGCACACGAAGTTGTGTGGAGACAGTATATTCCTTTAATTCCTAAAGAACTTATCTACAAGAAGAACGAACAAGATCTTCTTATTGAATTAAACTACATTGAAAACACCGACATTAAACTTCCAAGCGGTGAAATAGTGATGATTAATCACGACAAAAATAAGCCAAGAAGTACAATACAATTACTTGGTTCTGACCAGTCTGATTCACACCGTGGTTTTAAGGCTGATGGAATGATTTTTGACGAGTACGCTGACCAAGACCCTAACAACTGGGACGCAGTGTACGAACCTATGTTTACCACTACTAATGGCTGGGCTATATTTATGGGTACACCTAGAGGCTACAACCACTTTTATGACCTTATACAGTACGCACAAGACGATGATACATGGTTCTACCAAGAAGCTACTTGGAGAGACTCTCCTTACGCTCTGCCTGACTTTATTAAAGAATCCCGTAGGACTGCTGATAAAAAGGGCAAGTTATCTACATGGCTTCAAGAGTACGAACTTGAATTTAGAAGTGTACAGGGTGCAGTTTTTCCACAGTTTGATAGAAAAATCCACATTGTTAAACCAAAAGAAATTCCCGAAGAAGGAACGCTCTACTCTGGAATTGACTTTGGGTATCATACAACTGCATGTATTTTTGTAAAAATAGATAAGGATAGAAATTGGTGGGTATTTGACGAAGTCTATGGCAAGGAAGAAATTTTAAGAGATATTTTACCTAGAATTAAAGATAAACTTGGAGAAGAAAGACTTGTTCTAATGGTTGGTGACTCTCAGGCTAAAGACGCTATTCAAACAATGAGTGTTGATGGGTTTCCAATTATACCTGTAGTTAAAATAGGAGCTTCAACTGCACCAGGAGGTTCAATTGCACATGGTATTGACCTAATTAGAGAAAAACTTAAACCACGTATTCAGCTTATAGGTGATCCAAAACCTACATTATTTATAAGTTCTGTTTGCAAAAACTTTATTCAAGAAATGGAAAGTTATAAATACCCTGAAGAAAAAAAGGACCGCAACCCTAGTGAAGTTCCACAAAAAGAAGACGACCATGGACCTGATGCTTTGAGATATTTAATACTACAATTAAAATATGGAGACCAATTTAAAGAAGAAAAACTGCCTGAAATAGAAATGATTAGAAACTATAATAGTTACGGGCTCTTATAAATGGTATTATAAAGGTATATAC
>Ga0194055_10000273_pt1 | contig 40447 bp, 35 predicted proteins | sample SepL449m_MetaG_FD_155482 | JGI IMG/M metagenome (GOLD analysis project Ga0194055, IMG submission 155482) | Anoxic zone freshwater microbial communities from boreal shield lake in IISD Experimental Lakes Area, Ontario, Canada - Sep2016-L442-9m | ecosystem: Environmental > Aquatic > Freshwater >... | reverse complement strand
ATTCATTACACTGCAGAAGGTATGAATGAATTTCGAGTGCTGTTATTCATTCCACCAAGCCTGCCTATGGAATTTCAATTTGGGGATGTGAAGATCGGCCCTCGGTTGTATGTGCAACGCGTTTTGATCATGGATAATTGCGAGCAACTTCTGCCCTCGTATTTAAGATTTGTCAAAGGCGTGGTGGATTGTGCTGATCTACCATTGAATATATCGCGGGAAATATTGCAGCAAAATCCCGTGTTGGAAAGGATTCGCAAGGATGTAGTAGGAAGTATTCTAAAAGCTTTGAAAGACATGAAGAAATCAGAGCCAGAGAAATACCTTAAGTTTTTTGCAGAGATGGGTTCCATATTAAAAGAAGGTTTGCGCGTTGATTTCGAAAATCGTGAGAAAGTTGCAGACCTAGTACTTTTTAACTCTTGGAAAACAAACGCAGATAAAACCATCACCTTGGAAGAGTATGTTTCTGCAATGCCAGAAGGGCAGACGGAAATCTACTACCTTGCAGGCGAAAGTCGCGCTCAAGTCGAATTTTCGCCCCTGCTCGAATCGTATAAATCCAAGCAGCAGGATGTCCTATTACTTTTAGATCCCATCGATGAGTTTTCTCTACCTTACTTGCAAGATTACAAGGGTAAAAAACTGAAGGGGATCGATCGGGTTGACAGCAGCAAATCGGATTCCGATGCAGAAATACTTGAAGCTACCAAAAGCCGTTTTGCGGGTTTTGTTGAACACTTAAAAGCCAAGCTTGGCGTTGTTTCAGATGTTAAATTAACTTCAAGGTTGAAGGAAAGCCCTGTGGTACTGGTTTCAGAGTCGGGTGGTTTTTCTGCAAGTCAGGAAAGGTTTTTGAAGAAGATAGGGAAGGCGCAGGAAGGGATGGAATCCAAGAGGGTTCTTGAAATTAATCCTGAGCATTCGCTGGTGCTAAAGCTTCGCGATTTGCATGAAGAAAAAGCTGATTCGCCCAAATTGCAGGCTGGTATCGAAACCTTGTACGACCTTGCATTGCTTGCGGAAGGCTCTAAAGTGCAAGATCTCGGAGGCTTCATGAAAAGAGTTCAGGAAGCGGTACTTAAAGGCTTGTAAGGGCTATTTTTAATGAAGACTAATCCCACTCGGGTTTTCTTGATGCGCCATGCTGAAACCAGTGTACCTGGTGTTTTTCATGGCGCTGAATCCGATATTGGGCTAAGTGATCGTGGGGTTGAGCAAGCCAAAGCTGCTGCTCGTTTTTTTCAAAACCACAAACCAACCAAGCTAATTTCTTCAGGTATGTTAAGGGCTCTTACTACTGCTTCCGAAATAGCTTCTGCCTGCAATCTTGAAATTGAAGTTTTTAAGAATTTGCATGAAAGAAAAGTAGGCACACTTTCGGGCACGGTAAATAATTTGCCTGATGGCCCTTGGAGGCAGACTTTATCCCGCTGGTTGAATGGTGAAACAGGTTTTGCTCCCGAGGGCGCTGAATCTTTGGACCAAATGATTGCTAGAATTATTCCTATTTGGAACGAAATTACGAATAAATACCAGGGTGAAACGGTTGTGATAGTCGCTCATGGCGCAGTACTCAAAGTGCTTTTATTAACCATTTTGCAGGAGTGGTGTATCGCTGATTGGGATAAATTTGGTGTAATTCCTAATGTGGGTATCACGGAATTGGTTTTTAATCAGCATTGGGAATCGAAACGGTTGAATGAGGTTCCCCAAGGTGCGCCAGAACCCACTGGATTTGTGATAAACGGTTGATCCGACTTCTTGCATGGATGGCTTGAAGTTCATCCCTAGGAAAGGGTGCTTGTGCAATTTAGACTTTCTATTCTGATGTTTTTGCAATTTGCTTTGCCAGGGGCTATGTTACCTCTCTACAGTATGCGCCTTAAAGAATTAGGTTTTACTCCGATGGAGTTGGCAATATGCTGTGCTACGCATGGCGTTGGAGCTTTGCTTGCACCTTTGGGCGCACAACTTGCAGACCGATACTTTGCAGCAGAGAAATGCGTTGCGGTCTTCAGCCTGCTAAGCAGTTTGTTTTTAATTGGTTTGGCATATGCTGAAACCTTGTATCTGGTTTGTTTACTGACCCTTTTTTTCTGGTTGCTTACAGTTCCTATGATGGTGCTTTGCAGCACCATTTGTTTTATTCATTTGAAAGATCCTGAAAGGGAGTTTGGGATTGTTCGTTTATCGGGCACTATAGGCTGGATGTTGCCTGGTTGGATTTTATTAGCGCTCATTAGTATCTTTCCCAACAATAATTTAGAAGGGCAGGCGAGTGAGCAATTTATTATTGGAAGTATTTTTGGCTTTGTCGTGGCTGTTTATGCGTTGACCTTACCTACTACTCCCCCAAGCCCCAGTAAGGTAGATAAATTTGCTCCGCTGGGTGCCTTAAAATTGCTTCGAGGCTGGCCCTTTGCAACTTATTGCCTTTGTACTCTAGGTGTTTGTATCACCATGCCCTTCACCACCCAAGCCACTCCATTGCTTTTGGAATATTTGGGAATTGTTCAGCCTTGGCTTAGCCCTACGCTAACCATATCGCAGGTTTCAGAAGTGATATCCCTTTTTTTACTGCCCATGTTTCTTCTTAGATTAGGGCTTAGAGGCAGCATGTTATTTGGATTAATCTGCTGGACTATTGCCCTTTATGTTCTTTCGGTTGGTCAACCTGTGGGACTAGTGGTTCCCTCCCTTGCATTGAATGGATTGAGTGTTACCTGTTTTCTGGTAACCGGTCAGGTGTACGTGAATATGCAGGCTAAGGGAGATCTAAAAGCCAGTGTTCAATCGCTTCTTACTTTTGTGCAAGGGATAGGTTTGGTTTTGGGGCACATAATGGTCGGGTTGTTGCGTTCGAGCAGTCAGAATGCCTCGAACATGCGCGAGGAATTAGTGCTGGCGTTTCAAGTTGCAGCAGTGATTAACGGGATTCTTTGTTTGATCTTTTATTGTTGTTTTCGGCCAGTGTTTGGCAAGAAGTCTATGGTCGAAGTTAAATAAAAAAGGGAAGGCATTCGAGCCCTCCCTTTAAGATTTTAGAAGGAAATACTAAGCTAGCAATTCCTTGATTGGGTTTGCACCCTTTTCAACAATGCGGATAGGTCTTCCAATTGGCGTTTGAACTTGCTTCGTGTAATCTATTCCAAGAACACTGCAAGCGGTGGACATAAAATCAATCGTGCTGATGGGTCGTTCTTCGACTGTTCCACCTTGTTTGTCGGTCTTGCCAATGACTTGGCCACCTTTAATACCACCACCAACCATTACGCTAGTCCAAGCTTTTGGATAATGATCACGGCCTGGTTTTGGCCCGCGTTGATTGATTTTAGGGGTTCTGCCGAAATCACCCATCCACACGATAAGTGTGCTATCAAGCAGTCCACGCTGGTTAAGATCGCTGATCAAGGTAGACATACCCGCATCTACTTGTGCAGACAGGCTTTTAACCTTGTCGAAATTATCTTGGTGGGTATCCCAGCCGCCAAGGTTGACCTCAACGAAACGAACACCGGTTTCAATAAGTCTTCGAGCAAGAATGCAACCTTCGCCAAACTTGCCTGAACCGTATTCGGAACGAAGGTTTGCGGGTTCGCCACTGATGTCGAAAGCCTTGGCTTGGGCAGACTTCATCATGGTTACAGCCCGTTGATAGGTGGTCTGATGAGCGACCCCTGCTTCGGATGAATAATCTTTAAGGAATGCTTTTTCCATTTCATTCAAAAGGGATACTCTGGAATTAAACTGGTTATCCCCGACTAAAGCATTGAGGTTGGAAACGCCCTTGCTAGCATCAGTGATAGCTAGTGGTTGGTGTTTGGAACCAAGGTAACCGGAACCATAAGACCTGCCACCGTTAATGGTAACAAAGTTTGGAATAGGCAAAGAAGGGTTGCCTGTTTCCATGGAAGCGATTGCGCCAAGGCTAGGGTAGGTCAAGCCGCCTTGACCTTCTTTGTAGCCTGTATGAAGGAAATAAGAGGCCCTAGCATGAGCTCCTTCGCCTGTGCTCATACCGCGGAGGAGGGCGGATTTGTGCATCCATTTGGCAAATTTGGGGAAGTGCTCGCTGATTTGAATGCCACTTACATTGGTTGAAATGGGTTTGAATTCGCCAGCACCATCAGAATCGGGTTTTAGATCGAAGGTGTCTTTATGGCTTGGGCCACCGCTCATGTATAAAAGGATACACGATTTGTGTTTTGCCTGAGTTTCAGCAGCATGCCCTGCAAGAACATTCATCCAGCCAGAAGCAGAGATGCCACCAACGCCCATGGCACCCAACTTCATGAAGTCTCTACGATATAAACCGCCCATCATTTCATTATTCATATTAGCATCCTTTAAAAAGTAACAGAGTAACTGTTAAGAGTAACTTTTAGTGGTTAAGAGTAAATTCACTCGTATTTAGTAAAACCCAAAGCATATCTGCCAGCCCTTTGTTTTTGTCAGTGGCTTGGGAAAGAAAGTTAGTCATCCGCGATGATTCTTCATCGGTAGGCATGCGATTTAGAACAGAAAGGTAAACCTTTTCGATAGCAGTTTTTGTATCTGCATTTTTATCAACAAGCCTTTGAATGATGTTGGCAGAATTCATTTGTGGTGAATTCATCAGGCGAAGAATCTGAGGAATACCTGTTTCATAACTAAGGGCAGATGTTCCTTCTTCGGGTTGAAAAAAGGCTACAAACTGCGATCGAGCGCCTTTGGGTTGATTCTTTTCAGCTTTTACCTTTCCAAGTTTTTGATCTGCTCTACTTGCTGCGCCGAGTACGGTTGTCAAGCTATCGAACAATTGTTCAGGCGTCATGTTTTTAATCGGCATGCGTGCCAACAGAGCAATATCTGTTTCTTTGTTTGAAGCATTGGGCTTGCTGCTTCTTTGGTATGTTTCGCTATTGCAGATCGAACGGATTAAAAATTTAAGATCAAAGTTTGAGGCAGAAAACTGGGTAGCCAAGGTTTCTAAAAGTTCGGGGTGTGTTGCAGGATTTCCATCATGCATATCGTCGATAGGGTCTACAAGGCCTTTGCCGAAATACTGAGCCCATACTCGATTTACCATTGCTTTACTGAAAAATGGGTTGGTTTTAGAGGTCAACCAGTTTGCAAGGACCGGTCTGTAAGGTTCAGCAGTGTTTAGGGTTGCTTCGCCAGAGGCCAGAAACTTTGCAGGAACAAACTTTGCAGCTTCGGGTAGGGTCTTTTTGTTCTTGTTAATCGCTTTGCCCTCGGTAACCGTAGGGGAGGATGTGTCTTTCCCACCTGGTGGCTTGGCTTGAACTTTCATGAAGAATGCTGCCAATCCCCAATAATCGTTTTGCTTCCAATCAACGAAAGGATGGTCGTGGCATTGAGCGCATTGGAGTTGTACACCGAGAAACAGTTTGCTGACGGAGTCGGTCATTTTGTCGACAGAGGCATTGGAGATGAAATAAGTAATGGATCCATTTTCATCTTGGGGCCCGGTAGAGGTTAACAATTCCTTGGTTATTTGATCCCACCCGGTGTTCACATTGAAATGTTTTTCCAGCCAAAGAGTCAGGGGTTCGGTTTGAACCCTGCGGTTATCGGAAATTCTGGGCAGTAGAAGGGATTGCCAAATGTCTGCCATATGCTTGCCAAACTCATCATCTGCAAGCAGATCGTCAACCAATTTTATTCTTTTGTCAGGGGTGGTGTTCTCAAGGAATGATTTGGTTTCAGATGAGGTGGGAATTCTGCCAATGATGTCTAAATAAGCACGCCTTTGAAATTCAGCATCGGTACTTTTTGCGGAAGGGGTAACTTTTTCTTCTTTGATTTTTTTGCTTATTTCGGCATCGATTAAGGCTGATAAAACCTTGCTTTCAATCAATGGCTTTGCGGCAATGGGTTTGGCAGAAGTTTTGGTAACCTTTTTTTCCTGCCTCTTCTCTTGCTTGCTTTGGGGCTTGGTATTTTTTTCTTCTGGGGTAGCTGCATCTGCAATTTCAATAATTGCGAAGACTAAGGCTAGCACTAGTAATTTTGAGGCTATTGTTTTTCGATCGAACATGATGAATCCTATTGCAAAGTACATGGCAGGACTTATATCAAGCAATCTATTAAACCCTGTTTTTGGTGCTATGTTTCGTAAAAGTATTCGTTTTTTTAAGATATTTTTTTAAAGGCGCGGTATTGTTGTAAGTATATATCCAGTAATTACTTATGACTTTGGTTGTGGTCAGATATTTGTTTGCAAAGCGAAAAAAAATGAGTTTTTAAGGGTTCGCGGACCGAATCAAGTGCTTGGTTACCTTCCGGGGTCTTCAAACAGTTAATAAGTGCTTCAAAAAATGGGATGGCAGTAGCAATCAGGTCTGCTGAGTTATGCGGGTGGGAATTGGCCTGTGGTTCTTGAGGTTGAGTCCAGGTTTTGGCCTGATCCATGAATTCTTGCCCTAGGCTGGAAGTTAACTCGATTTCGTCCTCGTTTTTACCAAATAGATTTTCGAATAATTGATTTTTCTTTTGAAGAGATACCAGAACTTTCTCTTCGATACTTGCTTGCATAATAAACTGGAAGGATTGCACAGGTTTTTTTTGCCCCATGCGGTGGATTCGAGCCATGCGTTGTTTTAAAACAGCAGGGTTCCAAGGGATGTCTAAATTAAAAAGAGTGTCTGCAAATTGTAGGTTCAATCCTGTGCTACCTGCATCGGTGCTCAGGAAAATTATAGTATCTGGGTCGTCTCTGAATTGTTTTACAATATTCGCCCTGGAAACCCCAGGCAGTTGCCCGTGTAAAAAAACATAACCTAATGAGTTTTTCTTGAGAATGTTTTCGATAGAAATGAGAAACTCTTTTGATTCACAAAAAACCACAATCTTTTTTGTTCCGGATAAGATCAGGTCTTTTACGCGGATTATAAGTTCAATAATTTTAGGCGAGTCCATTGGGCTGGTTTTATCATCTGCCAAGGATGCGCAATTGCAAATCAATCTTAATCGGGCCAGAATTTTCAACAAACGGGTACGGTCTATCTGGGTAAGGTTTTTTCTTGCAACTAGTTTTGCTAATTGCTCCATAGCTTCAGCATGTAATTTTTGTTGGGTTGTTGATAATTCGAGGTGGATGGGGGTATCAACTTTTTCAGGCAGGTCCTGAAGTATTTTGTCCCGCGATCTTCGCAGTAAAATCGGCTTTAGCTTTTCCCGAACCTGATCCAAATTGCGGTATCCAATTGTTTTACCCGCTGTATCAATTATGCGATGATCCTCAAGGAATTGAAACGCAGGGCCAAGTCTGCGAGCGTCCACAAATTCAACAATGCTATAAAGCTCTTCAAGGCGGTTTTCGAGGGGAGTTCCTGTAAGAACAAAGGCAAATTTGCTTTTTAGTTTTTTTACTTCCCGGGTGGTTTCAGCTTCCCAGTTTTTAATTCTTTGTGCCTCATCCAAAATTACGAGGTCAGGTTCCCATGCATTAAGTTTAAGAAGGTCATTTTTCACAATATCGTAGTTTACAATGCGGTAAAAAGTGGGCGTGCTGTATGCGTTTTCTCTTTCTTTTTCAGAACCATCAATTACCTGTACCTGCCTAGAGGTGAACTTTCGGATTTCCTCAACCCATTGGAATTTAAGTGATGCGGGGGTTACTACCAAAACGCGTTCCAAATTGCGTTCCCGGGCCATTAATTCAACTGCTGCCATCGCTTGAATTGTTTTTCCTAAACCCATATCGTCTGCCAAAATACATCTAGATCGATGCGCAAGAAATAGTGCGCCTTCGACCTGATAAGGCAGAAGCTCGGTTTGAAGTAGCTTGGGGTGCCATTGGTCGTTTGCATAAAGAGTGGTGAGTTCATTTTCCCTGACGGCCATTTTGTGTGATTCAAGCTCATCGTTGATGAAGTCTAACGCATCCGAATAAACGGTGATTTCTTCCGGGTTTTTTTCAACCTGCCTCATTAGTTCTGCAAGATCCGCATTTGGCTTTATATCGCCATTGGAATCGAAATAGGTTTGGCTAAGAGCAAGCAATGCAGGGGAAGGGCGGTGGGGAAGGAGAATTGCTAGGCGAAGTTTTGTATCGTATCGGACGATGATTTCAGGCCGGGTGACTTGGGCATGCTTTCGCTTCGGTAAACCTTGTGCATTTTTTTGCAGAACATCAAGAACTGCTTCAATGTGCTTGCAGGATCCAAGGGTATTGGTTTTAAAGTCTGGGCATTCGCAGAAGTTCTCTCCGGTGTTAAACCCCCGAATGCTGACTCTGTAAGCTGTATTTTTTGGATTATTGATTACACGATAGTCACTGAAAACCTTGTTTCTACCAAGGTTCTCAATGCGAAAAAGCGACTGTGCAGCCCGTTGCCGCCTTAAATCAAGCTGTTCTTCTCGTAACATCTGTGGGCACCTAAGGAATTTTAATCAGAACTTATTCTAGCCTGAAATCTGGTTCTGGGGTGTAAATAAGTTGCTGTGCCCCCGAAGCTTAGTAAATTAGAAGCATGTTGAATTGCAATTACTTAGGTGAGAAGAACATTGACACAAACTCCAAATCACGCAATTGACAAAGTTCGGGTCAACCTTGGAATCAGAAGTTATGATATTCTGATCGGGCAGGGTTTGCTTGCCAATTTGCCTTCGCTATTCCTGAATGTTGCTCAGGCGACTTCCCTTTTTGTTGTTTGCGATGAACATGTGCAAGCGGATGCTGCCCTTATTGCGAAGGGTTTTCAAAATCAAAATATAAAGGTGACTATTGCAGTTCTTCCTTCCGGGGAAAACCAAAAGTGCCTTGAAAGTGCTTCAAAACTTTTTGATCAACTTGTAAATATCCATGCTGATCGAAAGACGATGGTGCTTGCTTTGGGGGGTGGAGTCGTAGGCGATTTGGCCGGTTTTGTGGCTGCTACTTTTAACCGAGGCCTTAATCTTTTCATGGTGCCTACAACGCTGCTTTCAATGGTGGATAGTTCCGTAGGCGGGAAGGTAGGGATAAATCATCCCAAGGGAAAAAACCTAATCGGGGCATTTCATCAACCTGCTGTTGTAGCTATCGATATTGATATTTTAAGATCGCTACCCGATCGCGAATATCGAAGCGGGCTTGCAGAAATCGTGAAGTACGGAATGATAATGGATGCGGAATTGTTTGCCTTTCTTGAAGCAAATGCTGCAGGCATTCTTGCACGAAAACCCGAGTTGCTGATGCATATCATCAGGCGATCATGCGAATGCAAGGCGGAAGTTGTTTCGCAGGATGAAAGGGAAGAAACTGGCCTAAGGGCGAGCCTTAACTTCGGCCATACCTTTGCCCATGCCTTCGAAACCATCGGCGGTTATGGTTCTTGGTTGCATGGTGAAGCGGTAGCTGCCGGGATGGTGTGTGCTAATAAAGTTTCGCTTAAGCGTGGCTTGATCGATGCAAGCATAGCAAACAGGATGGTGGCTTTGTTGAAAGCCTTTAAATTACCCACTGAACCCCCAGAGTTATCATCTGCCGCACTTTTAGAAGTGATGAGGAACGATAAAAAATCGGTCCGAGGCAGTCTACGATTCATTCTTGCAACTAAGCTTGGTGCAGTTGCTTTATTTGATGATGTTACCGAAGAGAATGTTAAAGGAGTTTTGTCACCACTAATCTGAAAGGTTCGCAACGCCCATGTATGAACCCTCTGACGAAGAATTAAAACCTTGGCTATTGTTAAACTTGGTGCCCGGCCTAGGGCCCAGACTTACTAAAGCCTTGATAGAAAAGTTTATTACGCCCGAAGCAGTTCTTTGTGCAAGTGTGCAAGCACTATCTGAGATTCCGCATCTTGGTTTTACTGCCGCAACCAAGCTTTACGATTCATTCAAAAAGTTTAATCCCGATCAAGAACTTGCCTCGATGCGTACCCATGGAATCAAGGCTTTGTTGCTGAACAAGCCTGATTATCCGGAGTCTCTGAAAACCATCTGGGACCCACCCTCAGTCCTTTATTTGAAAGGCGAGATCTTGCCCGGGGATGGAAAAGCCGTTGCGATTGTAGGCTCAAGATCGTGCACCGAGTATGGCAAAAAAATGGCAAGGAGATTGGCCAAAGGGTTGGCAATGGCGGGATATACCATTGTGAGTGGGTTGGCGCGGGGAATTGATGGTGAAGCGCATCGCGGGGCTTTGGAAGCAGGGGGTAGAACAATAGCAGTGCTGGCAGGTGGACTATCGAAGATTTACCCACCAGAGCACACTGGCCTTGCGCTGGAAATCATTAAAGCAGGTGCCATTGTTTCTGAGGCAACGGTTTTACAAGCCCCACTTCCGGGGATGTTTCCAGCTCGCAATCGCATTATTAGTGGAATGAGTAAAGCAATTATCTTGGTGGAGGCTGCAGAAAAAAGTGGAGCCTTGGTGACGGCAGTTCATGCTTCTGAACAAGGCAGGCCCGTGCTTGCTGTGCCTGGAAGTGTTGAATCGTCAGCAAGCGGTGGCACCAATTCTTTAATAAGAAAAGGTGCGATTTTAATTCGGGATGTTGATGACGTTTTGCAAGAGTTAAAAGATTGGGCTCCCTCTTTTACCCAGAAGCTATTGCCCGGCATCTCGGCTGAAGTAACTCCCCCGTCGGTACCTGAAAATCTTGATGAAGCAGAAACGAAGATTTGGCAGGCTCTGGCAAATAGTGAATGTAATATGGATGAACTCATTCGTACAAGCGGGCAAAACCCAGGGGTTGTAGCAGGGAAGTTGTTGGGAATGGAAATGAAGCGCATCATTAAAAGGCTGCCCGGAAGTAGATTTGCCATTTGCTAGAAAACTTTTGTATCTTTCACGCCATGCCTTTAGAATAATTTTCTGGTTATGATTTCTTTCTCTTTTATTTGAGGATCAAGCATGAGATTTTTATCCCGTTTTGTCATCAAGCCAATAGCGGCTTCGTTGATGGCCACCTTGCTTTCCAGTTCGGTTGCTTTGGCCCAAAAAGAATTTAAAAGCGGCATTGAATGGCCCGAACCCAAGGTTGTGACTCCTGGAAGCGCTGAGGTTGCGCCTTCTGATGCCATTATTCTTTTCGATGGCAAGGATCTTTCCCAATGGAAGAATGGCGAGAATTGGATTATCAAGGATGGCGCTGCAACTGCAAATAAATCCGGTATTTCGACCAAGCAGGCCTTTGGTGATGCACAAATTCACCTTGAGTGGGCTTCTCCCGAAAAAGTTGAAGGTAATGGCCAAGGCAGAGGTAATAGCGGTATTTATCTAATGGGCAAATATGAAGTTCAAATTCTTGATTCGTTCGTTAATAAGACTTATTTCGATGGCCAAGCTGGTTCCATTTACAAACAGTATCCACCTTTGGTGAACGCCTGTAAGAAGCCTGGCGAATGGCAGACCTACGATATTATTTTTAATGCGCCCCGATTTGACAAAGAGGGCAAGGTTTCAAAGCCCGGACATATCACTGTTTTGCATAACGGTGTGCTTGTACAAAATCATTCGGAGTTGCAAGGCGGAACCATGTATGATCGCCCTCCAGAATATAAGGCGCATGCTGATAAGCTGCCCTTTGAAATTCAGTTTCATGGCAACCCAGTTAAGTTTCGCAACATCTGGGTTAGAGAATTTAAGGAACTCCTGCCCCCAGAAAAAGCCAGTGTAGCCAACAAGCTTAAAGAATTGAACAAGTCGCAAGAGCCAAACAAATAAAGGGCTGTTAAATAAAAGAACCCCGGTGGAGATTATCCATCGGGGTTCTTTTTTTACTTTTAACTCTTACTTGATGAAGAGCATTTCGCGATAGGTTGGCAATGGCCAGTGATCATCTGCAACCATGGTTTCAAGCTTATCGGATACGATTCTAAGCTTGACGATGTTTGCAAGAACATGGTCCCGCGCATGAGTTGCATGAGCAAGATCATCGCCTTCTGGGTGATCGCCAACTGCCTTTTCCAGATGAGCAATTGCTTTCTGGAAATCGGTGATGGTGGCGGTAAGAGTTTTGAGAAACTCGAGCTGGGCGCCATTATCTACCCCTGCAGCTTTGGTGGCATTTACCGAAGTTGCTACTTCGCCTTGGTAGCGAATAGCTGCTGGTAAAATCATACCCTTTGCCATAAGTAAGGCTGTTCTGCCCTCGATTTTGATGGTTTTTACATAGCTTTCGCAAAGAATGACATAGCGGCTCTGCAATTCCTTTTCGGTATAAACTTTATACTTTGTGAAAAGATCGATGCTGTCTTTACGGATGATGACGGGAAGCGCATCGATGGTCGTGCGAAGGTTTGGCAATCCCCGCTTTTCTGCTTCTTTGTGCCATTCTTCGGAATAACCATCGCCATTGAAGAGAACTTTTTTGCTTTCCTTGATGATGCCAAGAAGAACTTCCTGAATGGATTTGTGGAAATCCTTTCCAGCCTTGGCGCTCTTTTCAAGTTCGGTAGCAATAAAGTCAAGCGATTCTGCAACGATGGTGTTGAGCACGCTGTTGGGGCCAGAAACCGACTGGGAGGAACCAACTGCACGGAACTCGAACTTGTTACCCGTGAAGGCAAAAGGGCTGGTTCTATTGCGGTCGCCAGCATCGCGTGGCAACTTGGGTAGAACGGTAACGCCGATCTCCATTTCCCCGCCTTGCTTGGTAGACTTTGCGCCACCCTTTTCAAGCTGATCGATAATATCTTGAAGCTGATCGCCCAAGAAAATCGAAATGATCGCAGGAGGTGCTTCGTTTGCACCCAAACGATGATCGTTCGCAGCGCCACTTACCACTACTCTGAGCAGTTCTGGATACTTTGCTACAGCCCTGATTACCCCAGCACAGAAAACAAGGAACTGTGCGTTTTCGTGAGGAGTGTCTCCAGGGTTAAGCAAGTTTTCGCCTGTATCCGTGGACATAGACCAGTTGTTATGCTTGCCCGAACCATTGATACCTGCAAAGGGTTTTTCATGGAAAAGGCATGCCATGCCATATTTGGAAGCAGTTTTGCGGAGGATTTCCATCAGCAAGTTTTGATGATCAGTAGCTAGATTCGAATCTTCGAAAATAGGTGCGATTTCATACTGGCTAGGCGCAACTTCGTTGTGCCTGGTTTTTACTGGAACGCCAAGCTTGAACAATTGAGCTTCGCAATCTGCCATGTATGCAATCACACGCTCAGGAATATGACCAAAGTATTGGTCTTCCATTTCCTGGCCTTTAGGAGAAGCTGCACCAACCAAGGTTCTACCCGTGTGAAGCAAGTCTGGCCTTGCAAGGTAGAAACTGCGGTCGATAAGGAAATATTCCTGTTCAGGGCCAACAGTGGTGAATACCTTTTTCGCATCTTTGTTGCCAAAGAGACGAAGAATACGAAGAGCTTGATTGGAAAGAACTTCCATCGATTTTAGCAAAGGAGCTTTTTTGTCGAGGATGTCGCCAGTCCAACTAAGGAAAACCGTAGGGATAACAAGAGTTGCACCATTGGGGCTTTCCAAGATGTAAGCAGGGCTGGTTGGATCCCAACCGGTATAGCCACGGGCTTCAAAGGTGGCGCGAATACCGCCCGAGGGGAAGGAACTGGCATCGGGTTCGCCTTTGACGAGTTCTTTACCGCTGAATTCGACCATGGCTTTTCCCGAGCCATCTATATTAAGAAAGCTGTCGTGTTTTTCTGCGGTCAGGCCGGTCATTGGTTGGAAAATATGGGTGTAGTGGGTTGCACCTTTTTCAATGGCCCAATCTTTCATAGCGCTTGCAACGCTATCTGCAATTGTTGGGTCGAGAGAAATGCCTTGTTTGATCGTTTTTTGTAGTGCTTTGAAAATAGGCTTGGGAAGTCGTTCGCGCTGCACTTCTTCGTTAAATACATTGCACCCAAAAAGTTCTTTTAAGGGTGTTTCATGAAAGTCTAATCTTTCAAGAACGTGTTTAGAATTGGCAATCGCTTGAATAGCTTGTGAACGGATATTGTTTGAACTCATGATAAAAATCCTCAAATCCAGTTAAAAAACACACTCGCGGAAAGTCGCTCCAGTCATTGGTATTTTGAAGGCCGCGTTTTCCTTCCTATACCGACCGGAACTTGAAGAGGCTGCTTATAAATCATAATAAAGCGCAAACTCATAAGGGTGGGGCCTCATTCTTATTGCCTCCACTTCTTGTTCGCGCTTGTATTGAATCCAGGTACGTATTACATCTTCCGTAAATACATCACCTTGTAAAAGAAATTCATGATCTCTTTCCAAATTATTCAAAGATTCTTCCAAAGAGCTTGGTGTGCCTGGAAGCTTTAATCGCTCTTCTGGCCCAAGGTCGTAAATGTTTCTGTCCATCGGTTCGCCGGGATGAATCTTGTTTTTGATCCCATCCAGCATTGCCATCAGCATACCTGCAAATGCAAGGTATGGATTGCTTGAACCATCTGGGCAGCGATATTCAATCCGCTTCGAATTTGCCTTATGAGAATGAACCGGAATGCGAATAGCAGCAGAGCGATTTCGGCTGCTGTATGCCAATCGCGTGGGCGCATCATACCCAGGTACCAAACGCTTATAACTATTCGTGGTCGAATTTGTGATTGCACACAACGAAGGAGCATGCCTGAGAAGTCCGCCTATGGCATACATTGCAGTATCGCTTAGGCCCGCATACCCTGTGCCGCCAAAAAGGTTTTTTCCACCCTTCCAAAGCGAACAATGTACATGCAAACCACTGCCATGATCCTGAAACAAAGGCTTGGGCATGAATGTCGCAGATTTGTTGTGTTTGCGTGCAACATTTTTCACAATGTATTTGTACTTCAAAACGCTATCAGCCATTTCAACCATAGTGGAAAAGCGAATGTCAATTTCGCCCTGGCCCGCAGTAGAACCTTCATGATGGTGGGATTTTATTTCGATGCCACAATCAAGCATGGTGAGCATCATTTCGCTGCGTAAATCATGGCTGGAATCGGAAGGAGGACAATGCAGGTAGCCTTCTTTGTAGCGGATTTTATGACCTAAATTTGGGTCTTCTTTACGGCCTGTATTCCAAGCACCTTCGGAACTTTCAATGAAGTAATATCCACTATGCTCGTTTTGATTAAATCGGATGTCATCGAAAACGAAAAACTCGATTTTAGGGCCAAAATAAGCTGCGTCACAAATCCCCGAGGCCTTCATGTAATTGGTGGCTTTACGGGCGACATTTCGCGGGTCGCGGGTGTAATCTTCCCGGGTCAGAGGGTCTTGAATATTACATATCATTATTAAGGTCTTGTCCTTGGCAAAAGGATCAAGAAATGCCGTTTCTGGAACCGGCATCACCACCATGTCGGATTCATTTATGGTTTGCCAGCCCCTCATGCTAGCGCCATCGAATCCTAATCCTTCTTCAAAGGTGGATTCACGCAATGCGGAGGCGGGAATGGTAAAATGTTTCCAAAGCCCTGGAAAATCCATGAATCGTAAATCTATTGCTCGCACTTCTTTTTCACGGATGTGAGCTAAGATTTCGCGGGGAGTCACAGAGAAAAACTCCAATTAAGGATGGCTGCTGGATGCCAACCCTAGTTTGCTTCGGGAGAGAAGAGGAACCTATTGATATGTTATTAGTGATTTGCCTTAAAGGCAAACAAAACCCAATTATAATGATATTATCTGTAGTGGGGGATTTCCCCGATGGTATTAACCCTATTACTCTGTTCCTATAGGCGCCTATCAAATAACTTCTTGACACGCCCGTTTTTTACCACGATGATCCGCATGCTGATCTTCCTTTTCTGGGGTTTTTTAAACTTACGATGGCAAGAAATGTTGAAATAAAAGCTAAAATCGGCGGAATTGAAGCACTGATACCCATCATCGCTTCCCTCGCAGAAACCGGCCCCTTCAATATTTTGCAGCATGACACTTTCTTTAATTGCCCCTTGGGTAAATTAAAGCTCCGTGCCTTTTCTGCATCCTCAGGCGAATTAATCTTTTATCAACGCCCCCAACTCGATGGCCCAAAATTATCGATTTATCAAATTTCACCCACCACCGAACCCGATTCCCTGAGGGATACCCTTGCTTTGGCCTATGGAATCCTAGGAACTGTGCGAAAACAGCGCACTCTTTATCTCTTAGGGAAAACTCGAATTCATTTGGATCGCGTTGATGGCTTGGGCGATTTTCTCGAACTTGAAGTGGTTCTGGAAGACCTTCAAACCATTACTTATGGTGAAAGTATCGCTCTCGATCTAATGGCTAAGATTGGCGTTTTACCCAACCAACTCATCCCCACTTCTTATCTTGAGTTGTTGAGCAAATCGTAATACCAAATCATGCTTGCTAGGAAATAGAAATTCAATCATTACCAATGTCGGCAAGAAAGTTCATGTATCTCAATGTTAGTCAGCGGATCGTGAGCTTGTATTTGAATCGAGCCAGCTTCAAGGCGTAGCCCTTTTCGAGGATTATTGGAAATTTCTCTGGTATCTACCCAGGAAACTGTTTGATAACCATTAACCCAAACAGCAATTTTTGGTCCAAGTGCAATGACGGTCATGCTAAAAGGGGTGAAATCCCTACTGATCAAACGCCTTGCCTGCACGCGATCATCAATAGCACCAGTTGCCCATTTTGTGGGTTTGGCCGGATCATTGTCATCACAGCTACTATAGATTTGAGCTTCGTATCCGTTTGTGAATTCGCCCGGGATCGAGCGGAAAAATAATCCGCCATTGGAGTGTCTTGCATTGCTTGCGACTTTGATCCTGATGATCATGTCCGCAAATAACTGGTCTTCCAATTCAAGAACAGCAGGTCCACCTTTTGCAATAAGCTTTCCCTCTTGAACTTTCCAGCTTGCTGGTGATTTTCCTTTCCGGATGATTTCTTTCCAGCCTGAAAGGTCCTTCCCATTAAGTTTGGGAGTCAACTTCAAGGGAAGAATTGCAACTTCATATAAACTGCCGGACTGAATTTTTAAATTATTATTCGAATCTGAAGAATCAATTACCAGAGGAGTGTTGGGTTCAATGGTGTGGGATTTATTGCCAAGGATTATGGAAGATTTGACTTTTGATTTGAGGCGAATTTTGCAATTACAAAGGGGCAGTGTAAAAGTGCCTCCCGAGAGGGAGTTATTCAAAACGGTGCTGTTTTGCCAGCCATAATCTGTTTTGAAATCAAATAGGCTCAACCATCCTGAAGTTGCTTCCTCCATGGTAAGGCCGGCCCCTGTTTCAGCAACGCCTTCCGGAAGCTTATCCCCATTATGGGAGTAGGCGTAGGAAAGTGATTGGATCGAAGAAAGTGTGGCTAAGTAGAATTCTCTGCGGGATAAGAGCATGCCAAGTTTCCTAATTTTAAGGGTTAATAATATGAACTTGTTTCATTTGCGCAGAGCCATCGGGTGCGAGATAAACTTCTGCAACCAATTTCTTTTCTCTGATTGCCTGTTCGTAAATCTTGCCTTTACCCTCTTGTAGATAAAAAGATTCAATTCCAAATTCGATTCTATTGCCAGAGTTCAACTTTCCTCTTAAGTACCTTCCCTTTGTTGGGGGCGTACTACCAAAAAAGATACCTTTATAAATGTCTTCTTTGATGTTGAATTTAAGTGTTACATAAACATCGATGCTTTTTTGATTTGAATGCTGGTTGATCTTGTAAGATTTAATGGTTTCGTCCAGCAATAAAACATCATCGGAAAGTCTCGAGAACTCATACCCTAGAATGATGTATTCGCCACGCATCATATCGCGTGGATCAACTGGGACAACTTCAAACCGCACACGGTCCGAGGTAATGCGTGGAACTAGCCCCTTACCGCTTAACCCTGCGAGAATGACCAGTTGAAAAGTAAATGCAGTGAAGATAGCCAAACCTATTTTTGCTGGGTCTTTCCATGGAGGTAAAATAGGTGTTTGAATATTAGTTGACATGAAAGGAAGCCTTTCTTTTGCGCCAGAAAAATGCCAAGCCAATGAGTGCGAGCGAACTCAGGAAAAAGAGAAGAGAGGCCCCCAGCATGCCACCAACATTCCCAAAAAGATCAAAGTATCGAATGATTGTCCATAATAAAAAGGTCGATACCCCAAGGAAGAATTTTGGAGTTGAATTAGTTTTAAGGCCTTCATCCATCATGACTGCTGAGTAACCAAGCATTAAAATATTAGCAGTTAAAACCATTGCGAATGAACATCCCACACCAAAGTAGTAACTCATTGCAGGCGCTAAGCTAAACTGTGTGAGAATCGCAAATGCCAAAACCAATTCTTTGGGCGAAACATATTTCAAAGGGATTTTTAAAAAGGTTGACCTTGAATAGATAAGCAGAACTGTAATCCCCACCAAGAAAATGAGTGCCCCATCAATCACTGCATATCCATGGTTATGCTCGGGTTTGATTCTTTCCGTTATTTCTTTTTGAAAATCATAAAAGCTGAAAATGCAAAGCATGAACCAAGTTGCAATCAAGCCGATTTGACTGGATACAAATGCAAGTTTTTCTTTAATTCCGATTGTCATGCCCGCTAGCCAGTATAAAGCAAAAATGGAACCTAGCAGTGGCAGAGCGAGGCTTTGGAAATTCCAAGCAATCCATAAACTTAAGCACCAGCATGCAAAACCAATCAAATGCAGCGCCATCGTTTTGGGGCAGTCTTTCAAATAGGCCCAAATGAAGCCAGGGAATAATAAAAGAGGCATAAGATATGCAGCAGAGGGAAGGCGTGTGTCTCTTCCAAATAACAACCAAGTCGAATTAAAATTGGCATTCACTTCAGTAAAACACCAGATGATTTCCAAAACGACAACTAAAAACCAAAGTAGCGATGATTGGCCTAGAAATGCCAGAGGGATTGATCCCAAAGCCCACCAATAAAAACCATCGGGATAATGAGCGTTAAGGTTGAATATTTGGGCAATGAGCCATATTCCTGATCCATAACTAATGCAACTAAGCAGACTGAATACTTCAGAAAGCATAGTGTTTCCCCAGCGAAATCGGGAAACCATTGTCAGGCCTTGAAATGTAATCGTGATACCGAAAATAATCCCAAGCTTGGCAATATAATTAAGCGCCTCCCAATTGTAACCAATGAGTAAAAGTAGGGCGGCTCCTGCAAGTATCGATGCCGCACTGATTAAGGTGTAGAAGGCTGTAGATTTTTTTTGTTCTGCATCAGCTTGGGAATCATATTGAGAAATGATTGACTCAAGCTGGGTTTCTGAGATGGTACCTTCAGACTTCCAGAGATGTAGTTCGCCTTTGAGCCAATCCATCATGTTTTGCGATATTGGTCTTTTCATTGGCCTTATTTCTTAAAATTTCAGGAAAGATTAGTCCCTAATTGCAATGATTCCAAGGCGATGATCCTGCCCTTGGGTGTTAATCTAAGAACTTTGTTTTCTTGAGAAGCACAGAAAGTTTCAACTGCTTCAAAAGCGACGGAACGAGTTTCGTATTCATCCCAACGAAGGTGAAGGTGAAGGCTTTCAATGTTGCATTCTTCCAATTCTCGGATTGTACCCTCATGCTGGGTGAGGTGCACTAGTAAAAGAGCCAGCTTGAATTTTCGGTCTCTTATTTTTGCACGCTGCCAGACTGAGAATAATCCTCTTTCCGGCGCAAAGAAAAAAGTCAGCCCAAAGATGATCCCTGCAACCGTCGCCATTGAACCTGCAATTGAAGCATCAAGAAAATGAGCAAACCAATACCCCAATACCGCACTAAGCATCCCAATAATGCAACTCCATACCAACATAATTGAAAGCTTGTCGGTTAATAAGTAGGCTGTTGCAGCAGGTGCAGCCATTAGAGCAACTACAAGAATTGAGCCTACCGCATCAAAGGATGCCACCGCTGTGGTTGAAACAGAAAGCACTAACCCAAGGTGAATCCAATATGGGTTAAAACCAATGGCTTTGCTGAATGCCGGATCAAATGTTGATACTTTAAGCTCTTTAAAAAATACGATGATGAACCCAAGGTTTACAAAAATAATGGCTATCATCAGGGCCAGCGATTTTGGACCAAAATCATATCCACCGAATTCCAGTCGTCGTGAGGGCAGTGGGGTTAAAGCAATTTTTCCCACAAGCACCGCGTCCATATCGAGATGAACATTCTTCGAATAAATAGAAATCAATAGTACTGCAACACTAAATAATGCAGGGAAAACCAAGCCTATTGCAGCATCCTCTCGTACCACCCCGGTTTTTTGTAAACTTTCAACCATCAAAACGGTTAATACACCCGCCATCGTTGCACCGACTAACAACCAAGGCGATGCCATGTCTCCCGTCAGGAAAAAAGCAATCACGATTCCAATAAGAACCGTATGGCTGATTGCATCACTAAGTAAAGACATGCGCCTAAGTACTAAAAACACACCGCATAAAGAGCAGGCAACAGCGGTGGCCATTGCAAGTAGTTGGATTTCGATTTGAGCTTGTGTCATTTTGAAAGTGCTCCCATGTGGGAGGTTTTTTCAATTAAATATTCAGCGCCCTTGGAAGTCGGAATATAAAGGCCCTTATCCACTTCGGAAACTAAACCCATTTCTAATAATTTCTGTACGCTTCTGGGAACCCCGGAAGGGTTCGAACTAATCCCTTTCAGCATTGCCATGCTGTGGCCATTTTGTTTGCCACTATGCTCCTTCGCAAGGTTTAACAGATTAGAAAGAACAGAATCTAAATGGAGAATCTTACTGTCGCGCCAATGTTGGAATTGAAGCCAGACGATCCCCCGAGCAGGCGCAAATAAAATGGATAAAAGCACAATCAAAGTAATGAACAAGACAATGACCGGGCCTGTGGGAATACTGGTTTTGCCCATGTTGCTTAAAAATGCGCCAGCTATGCCTGAAAATGCGCCGAAAACCCCAGCTAAGATTGCCATGATTTCAAGCTTGTTGGTCCATTGCCTTGCAGCTACAGCAGGCGCCACCAGTAAAGCGCTCATTAAAACCACGCCCACGGTTTCCAAACCTGCCACGATTACCATTACCAATAATAAGGAGAGTAAGACTTCGATGAAGAAAACAGGAATGCCAAGGCTTTGTGCAAAAGATCGGTCAAAGCAAACCAATTGAAATTGCTTCCAGAAAATAAAAACAGTTAGAAGACAAGGAATTGCAATTGCAGCAAGGAGCCAAACATCGCGATCTAAAAGCGTGGCGGCTTGGCCGAATAAAAAGCGAGCCAGCCCCGCCTGGGCGGCATCTGGCCTTCGTTGTACCCAAGTAAGAAGCATCAGCCCAAAGCCAAAAAACACTGAAAGAGTTATTGCAAGAGAGCTATCTTCTTTGACTCTGCTGAACCTGCTGATACCAAGAACAACCATTGCAGCCAAGGTACCTGAAATAGCAGCACCCAGCATTAGGGCCCAAGATTCTTTACTGTTAAAAAGAAGAAAAGCGAGAATGAGCCCGGGCAGGCAGGCGTGGGAAATGGCATCGCCCATGAGGCTTTGTTTTCTTAAAACAGCGAAGGTGCCAAGAGTTCCACATAAAAAGCCCAACAGCGCAGTTCCAGCAACAACGCTTCCCAATCCCGGAACTGAAAGCGATTCGAACAAGCGTTATTCTCCTAGGGAAACTCTGGAACCAAAAGCGAGCTTTAAGTTTGTTTCGGTGAAAACTTCGGACACAGGCCCTGCTGCGATTTTACGCACATTCAATAACACCACCCAGTCGAAATAATCTTTCACTGTTTGTAAATCGTGATGAACCACCAAAGCGGTGGCACCTTGATTCCTTAATTCTCGTAATAGTTCTACAATTGATTGTTCAGTGGTTGAATCCACACCTTGGAAAGGTTCATCCATGAGATAGATTTCAGCATGTTGAACGAGAGCTCGGGCTAAAAAGACCCTTTGTTGCTGCCCGCCTGAAAGTTGGCTGATCTGTCTATGCGCAAGTTCGAGCATCCCGACTTTTTCGAGGGCATCTTTGGTGAGTTTTTTTTCTTTGGCGCCCGGTCGTCTGAACCATCCTAATTTTCCGTAGGTACCCATTTGGACCACATCAAAAACTGTTGCAGGAAAATCCCAATCAACACTGCCCCTCTGAGGCACATAGGCTATTTTTTTGATGCCTTGATCGATTTCAAGTCCGAGTATTTTTGCAGACCCTGCAACTGGTTTTAGCAACCCGAGAATGGATTTGATCAGCGTCGTTTTCCCTGCCCCATTCGGCCCCACAATTCCTACAAGCGCCCCTTGAGGTATCTCAAGATCGATATCCCATAGCACCGGCTTATCTTTGTAACTCACGGTGAGATCGTTAATCTCTAAAGCGAATTCCAGTTTCTTATCATTTGGCCCGATCATTAAACATCCCGTTTTTTAAGGAACCAAAGCTTTAACGATGGTTTCTATATTGTGCTTAACCATGCCTTCATAAGTTCCCGCAGCAGAATTTTTAGACCCTAATGCATCAGAATACAACTCGCCTCCAGAAGAAAGCATGAAATTTGGATCCAGTAAAGCTGCAACCTCTTTAAGCTTTTCAAGGTTTTTGCGAGGCACAGAACTTTCCACAAAAAAAGCCCTCACTTTATTCTTCACCATGAAAGTGGCCAAGGATCCGATTTCACCACTGTTGGCTTCCGCTACAGTGTTGATTCCCTGCACCCCCCTAACCTGAAAGCCGTACGCATTCCCAAAATACCCAAATGCATCATGAGCTGTGATCAAAACCCTTTGTTCCTTGGGGACTTTATCTGCTTGTTGTTTTACATATTGATGAAGCTCATTAAGAGTGGCTGAATAATTTTTTTTGTTCGTCTCATAAATGCTGCTGTTATCTGGATCGATTTCAATCAATTTCGCATTCACAAATTCCAAGCACTTGATCCACAACTGAACATCAAACCAAATATGAGGATCGGGTGTGTTCGTTTGAATCTCTTTTCGAATATCTTCGGGTAACAACCCATCAGCGATCGCAAAGACATGTTTTTTCTTGGCAGATTCTTCAAATAGATCCGCCATTTTTCCTTCTAGATGGATGCCGTTGTAAAAAACAACATCTGCCTCCATAAGCCTCGAAACATCGCTTTCTCTAGGTTCATAGGAATGGGGATCAATGCCCGGTCCCATCAGTGATTCAACCAAAACTCTTCCCTTGCCCGCGTTAGTAAGTAGGTCTGCTATCATGGTGGTGGTAGCAACCACTTTGATTTGTCTATTTCCAAGATAAAGCTTATTGCCCGTTGCCTGCTTGCAACCAGTTGCCAGCAGTAGGGAAAGTCCAAGTACTATCTTGTAAAAAGTGTTCATAGATTTAACCAAGTTGTAATGATGAAAGCTGATCTTAATCGAGATTATGCAGAATAGCAGCTAAATAAACGAGCTAAATTGTAAGAGGCGAAAAAAGAAGAGAACTTCATTCGCCTTCATTTTCTTCATGAAAGTCTTCCGGATAATCGTGCCCCTGAAGTTTATAACGCTCACCAAACCAACGACCTAAATCGATGCGTTTGCAACGCAAACTGCAAAAAGGAAAGTCGGGCCATTCGCTACGGGCCTGAAAATTCATCGGCTTATCACAAATAGGGCATTTAACTTGAGTCATATCAATCCTTCTTGGGTGAAGGCTTGGATGGTTTGGGTGCAGCAGCATTACTTTTGCTATCAGTCGACGGTGTTGGAGTTGGAGTGGAGTCTTTTTTAGCAGCAGGCTCAGATTTGGCTGCGCTTTCTTTATCCGCGCTTGCGGAACTTTTGTAGGATTCGCTGCGGTAATCGGTTTCGTAAAAACCAGAACCTTTGAAAAGAATTGCAGAGCCTGTGCCAAATAGCCTTCGGAGTTTTGACTTCTTGCACTTCGGGCATTTTTTTAACACCTTCTCCGAAAAGGATTGAAACTCTTCGAAAGCGTGTTGGCAGGCATCGCACTCATATTCATAGGTTGGCATTTTATTGCTCCAATTGTGTTTTAGAAACCGTTATTCTGCTTGGGATGAAACCGAAACACTCGCAGGGCGAATCACCCGATCGTGCAGTGTATAACCATTCTCCAGAACTTGAACCACGGTAGAAACAGGCAAGTCTTTAGATGGAACTTGCATTACCGCTTGATGAAGATTCGGGTTAAAAAGGGTTCCCTCAGCTTGGATGCGTTGAATACCGTGGCGTTTAAAAACATCAAGAACCTGGGATAAAACCATGCTTACCCCTTGTACCATGGGGTCGTTTGCGCCACTTTGCTTGGATGCCTGCAATGCCCGGTCAAGGTTATCCAAGGCAGGTAAAATGTCGGCAGTGAATTGGAAGTGGGCAAAGCGTTTTTCGTTTGCTTGATCTCTTAGGATTCGCTTTTGGTAGTTTTCGAAGTCCGCTCTGGTGGATTTCACAAGCGTGAGGTATTCCTCTTTTTTTTTCTCTGCTTCAAGAAGTTGGTCTTTTAAGGTTTCAACTTCAGAGATAATCGGAGGTATAGCCTGATCATGGTTGTATTCATTATCAGGATCACTGTTTTCATTTGTCATGTTTTTCCCCTAGTTGCTAAATAGTTTTAGCTTTCCTTGTTATCTTTAGAAGAATCGGATTCTGACTGTCCAAAAAGACCTTTGAGTTTCTCGAGGAAACTTTTTCGGTGAGGCGAAATGTGTTTATGGTCGAGTTCTGATAACTCCCTAAATAATTCTTCCTGTCTTTTTGTGAGATTTTTTGGCGTTTCTAGGCGAACATGAAGCACGAGATCTCCCATCCTTGTTCCCCTTAATGAGGGCATCCCTTTGCCAGTTACTTTCGCTTCTTCTCCACTCTGTATCCCTGCAGGCAATTTAAACTTGATCTTTTTTCCATCAAGAGATGGGATTTCGATTTCGCCACCCAATGCCGCCTGACTAAAAGTAACAGGTACTTCACAATGCAAATCTGCACCATTCCGCAAGAAAAACGAATGCTTCTTAACTTTGATTTGTACATAAAGATCGCCGGGCGGACCGCCATTACGCGAAGCCTCACCAGAACCCGTGTGGCGAATATTTACCCCATCATCAACTCCGGGCGGAATATTAAGAACCAATTCTTCGTGTTCTTGAATCAAACCCGCGCCCCTGCAACTAGTACATGGGTTAGTAATGGTGGCTCCTTTGCCCCCACATCCCGAACAAGTTTGTTGAATTCGGAAAAAACCATTCCCCTGAATGACAACCCCTTTACCATCACATCGTTTGCATCGTACAGGCGTGGAACCGGGTTTGCAGCCATTACCGCTGCAAGCTTTACAAGTGACATCTCTTGGAATTTTAACTTTCTTTTCGACACCCTTCATGGCATCGATCAAATCAATTTCAATACCGAGATGAAAATCATTACCTGCCTGGGGGCCTCGCCTGCCTTTCCCCTTGCCTGCACCACCAAAAACCCCACCGAACAGATCACCAAATAAATCCATCACCGAATCTGCATTACCAAAGTCAGGCATCGCCATACCATCCATGCCCGCATGGCCGTAGCGATCATAACGCTGCCTTTTCTCGGGGTCGCGCAATATTTCATAAGCTTCAGCAGCTTCTTTAAAAAGGACCTCAGCTTCTGCATTGCCCACATTGCGGTCAGGGTGATATTGCATAGCAAGTTTGCGATAAGAAACTTTGATGGAATCCGCATCAGCGCTTTTAGTAAGGCTGAGGACTTCGTAATAGCAGCGTTTAGTTGCCATGCATTTCCCGGTAGTTCAACTAGAAAGGGTCAAAAAAATAGTATTTATAAACAAACGCGGGCCCAAACAAGCTGGACCCGCGTAAGAAACCAAAAGGAGATGAGGAAACCTAAATTACCTCACAGCTCCAGAAACCTTACCTGTAGAACTTTCCTCGTCAATCTTTGTAATCATGACTTCGGTGGTAAGCATCAGGCCAGCGATGCTTGCCGCATTCTGCAAGGCAGATTTAGTAACGCGGGTGGGGTCGATAATACCTTCTTTAAACATATCGACATACTCACCAGTATTAGCATTATAGCCGAAGTTGGGCTTTGCATCACGGCTAAGTATTTCTGCAGCAACAACCGCACCATCTACGCCAGAGTTTTGAGCAATAATGCGAATTGGTTTTTCAAGGGCCCTAGTAATGATTTCCGCACCTAAGCGTTCATCACCTTTAAGCTTCTCAGACACTTTTTCTGCAACCCCTATGCAACGAAGAAGAGCAGTGCCGCCCCCGGGAACAATACCATCAGCAACAGCAGCTCGGGTTGCGTGAAGAGCATCTTCAACGCGACCTTTGGTCTGCTTCATTTCGGCTTCGGTGGTTCCGCCAACCCGAACAATTGCAACGCCACCCGTGAGTTTAGCAAGGCGTTCGCTGAACTTTTCTTTGTCGTATTCGCTTTCAGTCTGGCCCATTTGAGCACGGATCTGTTCGATGCGCTTTTGAATGGAAGCTTTATCGCCCTTACCGCTGATGATAGTACAGTTTTCGCGTTCAATACGAACAGTCTTGCAATTCCCAAGCATGTCGAGTTCAACATTCTCAAGCGTGATTCCAAGATCTTCGCTGATGAACTGGCCACCCGTAAGAACAGCAATATCACCAAGCATGGCTTTGCGACGATCGCCAAACCCTGGGGCTTTAACTGCGCAAACATTTAAGATGCCGCGTAACTTGTTGATAACCAATGCTGCCAACGCTTCAGATTCAACATCTTCTGCGATGATGAGCAAAGGCTTGCCTGTTGCTGCTGCTTTTTCAAGCAAGGGCAACATGTCACGCACATTGTTCACTTTCTTTTCGTAGATGAGAATGATCGGGTCTTCAAGTTCGCAAGTCATGTCTTCGGTATTGATGAAGTAAGGCGAAACATAGCCTTTATCAAACTGCATGCCTTCAACAAAGTCGAGGGTGGTTTCTGCTGTTTTACCTTCTTCAACCGTGATCACGCCATCTTTACCCACTTTTTCGAAAGCATCAGCCATGAGTTGTCCAATGACCATGTCATTGTTGGCGCTGATAGCAGCAACCTGAGCAAGTTCAGCGGAAGATTTCATGGGCTTTGAAATTTCGTTGAGGTTCTCAACAACCGCAGCAACTGCTTTATCAATACCGCGCCTGATAGCCATTGGATTAGCACCAGCGGTGATATTGCGCAAGCCTTCCTGATAAATGGAAAGTGCAAGAATGGTGGCAGTTGTGGTGCCGTCTCCTGCAATGTCACTGGTTTTTTGAGCCACAGCGTTAACGAGCTTAGCGCCCATGTTTTCAAAAGGATCAGCAAGGTCGATTTCCTTACTGACAGTCACGCCATCTTTGGTGACCGTGGGGCCGCCAAAGCTTTTGTCGAGGATGACATTTCTACCTGTGGGCCCAAGAGTAATGCCTACGGCATGGGCCAGTTTTTCAGCGCCTGCAAGAAGTTTCTTACGGGCATCATCGGTATAAAGAAGTTGCTTAGCCATTTATGAAAATCTCCCTTAGCGGATGTTCGAATTTACTTGGTAATCTTTGCAAGAATATCGCTTTCGCGAAGTATCTTAATTTCTTTGCCATCAACTTCAATATCGCTTCCAGCATAGCGACCATATACAACTTCATCACCTTTGCTGACAGAAACGGGTGTCCGTTGGCCATCATCACGAAGGTTGCCTGGCCCAACAGCAAGAACACGACCTCGCTGGGGTTTCTGCCTTGCAGCATCGGGAAGCAAAATCCCACCCGCACTTTTGTCTTCAGCTTCTAAAGGTTGAACCACGACCCTGTCGTCGAGGGGTCGCACTTTCAAATCAACATCTTTGTCCTTGGCCATGATTAATTCCTTACTTACGAGATTATAGTTAATGATTCAGGTAATACAAAAATCAAAGGGCAACTTACATCATTCCGCCCATGCCACCCATTCCGCCCATGCCACCCATTCCGCCCATGCCCATATCGCCACCACCACCATGATGATGGTCGTGATGATCGCCGCCTGCACCCTTGGGTTCAGGTATATCTGCAATCATGGTTTCGGTGGTAAGCAGCAAACAAGCTACGCTAACACCATTTTGCAATGCACTTCGTGTCACTTTGACTGGGTCGACAATGCCTGCTTTTCGCATATCGCAATAGACGCCTTTATCTGCATCAAAACCAAAGTTCTTTTCTTTGGATTTGTTGATGTTGTGAACAACAACAGAGCCATCAAGGCCTGCGTTTTCAGCAATCATCTTGCAGGGAATTTCCATTACGGTGCGCAGAAGATTCAAGCCAATCGTTTCTACTTCGCAATCGAACTTAAGGTTATCAAGGCATTTGCGTGCCTGAAGAAGGGCAACGCCACCGCCTGCAACAATGCCTTCAGCAAGAGCAGCCCGAGTAGCATGCAAGGCATCTTCGTAAAGTGCTTTGCGTTCTTTCATTTCGGTTTCGGTTGCTGCGCCAACTTTTAATTGGGCCACGCCGCCTGCAAGCTTTGCAAGTCGTTCCTGAAGTTTTTCACGATCATAATCACTGTCAGTCTTGGCGATTTCCTTGCGGATCATTTCGCAACGACCTTCAATGGTTTTCTTGTCGCCAGCACCTTCAGTGATGGTGGTGTTTTCAGCATCGATCTTAATTTTCTTGGCTCGTCCAAGATCAGAAAGTTCGATTTGTTCAAGAGGAACGCCTAGATCTTTGAAAATTGCTTTGCCCTTGGTAAGCGCAGCGATGTCTTCAAGAATAGCTTTCCTGCGATCGCCATAGCCTGGGGCTTTGACTGCAGAAATATTAAGCACACCCTTAAGCTTGTTAAGAACCAAGGTCGCAAGAGCTTCGCCATCAATATCTTCAGCAATGATGAGCAAGGGTTCTTTTTTCTTGGAAATAGCTTCGAGGAGTGGAATCAAAGCTTTAGCGGAGCTAATCTTTTCTTCGTAGATAAGAATGTAAGGATTATCGAGATCACAAGTCATGTTGTCATGATTGGTGACAAAGTGGGGTGAAAGATAACCACGATCGAATTGCATACCTTGAACAACGACTACTTCGGTTTCAGTAATCTTGCCTTCTTCAATGGTGATAACACCATTAGTTGCGCCAACTTTGCTCATCGCTTCAGCAAGTTTTTTGCCGATTTCAGAGTTGTTGTTGGAAGCAATGGTTGCAACTTCCGTAATTTCTTTGTTGTCTTTGGAGTCGATCTTTTCAGCCATCTTGGCCAATTGTTCGACAACTTTATCCACGCCCTTTTGAACGCCACGGGTGATTGCCATTGGGTGGTGCCCAGCAGCAAGGTATTTAAGGCCTTCGCGGAAAACAGCTTCAGCAATTACTGTTGCGGTGGTGGTACCATCGCCTGCAACATTGCTGGTTTTGCTGGCGGCTTCCTTGATAAGTTGAGCCCCCATGTTTTCGAAAGGATCTTGAAGTTCGATTTCTTCTGCAACAGTAACACCGTCTTTGGTTACTGTTGGGCTGCCCCAACCTTTGTCGATTACAGCATTTCGGCCGCGGGGCCCAAGGGTGCAGCGGACTGCCCGAGCAAGTTTGCTAGCGCCAGCTAGCATTTTTTGACGCGCTTCATCAGCATAAGTCAGTTGTTTAGAACCCATCCACATACTCCTTTAACCACGAAACTATTGAATGCTTTTCAGTTGCCATCTTGCCGGTTTACATTCCGGATTTATGATTCTAATTTTCATTCAGACTGATAAAGGTCTTTTTACGAATGAGCAATTAGATTAGCAAAGGTTATGCCATGAATTAGGATGTGTGTAAGTTGCTTTTAAGTATAGACTTATGGCGTTTGCTAGGGATTGGGCGGAAATATAAGCTGTCAGAGTGGCAGACTTGTCAATTGGAAGACGGCATTTTTGTCATATCAAGCAACCTTAATTTACTAGACTGTTGGAACAGGACACTTAATCATCACGAAGGCTTGTTTTTCATGAACCGACCCGAACCCAGTGCGAATTTAAATCTATCCCGCAATATTCTTCTTGCGATTGGCCTGTTCAATATTTTCTTTTATGCTTTTGTTTTAAAAACTGTAGATGAGTCTATTCCTAAAATGTTGGATGCCCAAAACAACGGCATGCCTCCAGAAAAAAAAATGAGCGAGGAAGAGCTTGTATCTAAAAAACAATTAGTCATCACCAACGCTAAAAACAATAGCAAGGTTAGTATTGCTGCAGGAATCGGAATTGTAATCTTGGCATTTTTTATACCCTTGGCGCCTAGTGGATTAATTGTTTTCGCATTGGGTTTTTATCTATCATCATTGGGTTATCAGGCATACCTTGGCTTTGAAGTGTTTACTGAGGGAATTTTAAGCAAGGTTGTGTGTATATTTGCGTTCTTTCAAAGTGTGCGGTTCTCGCTCCAATATGAGATGAGAAATTTCCCCAAAATAAAAAAGCACCAGATCCAGTTTCCTGAACCTGATGCTTAGATAAATAGCCATTAAACTAAGACTTAAGCATGCCTACTTGCTTGGCATAAGCGAAAATCCCACCTGCATTCAGGATGGGGGCTATCTCGCCTAATGGATTAAGTGGGTAGATTTCATTGGTGGTCAAGTTGTGCAATTTGCAGTTCAGTACATCTAGTTTCAATTCATCGCCTGTGCAGACTTTATCGCATAATCTTTCGCTGCATTCAAAGGGAACCAAGTAGCCACCGTTGACTGAATTTCGGAAGAAAATACGGGCATAGAATTCCGCAATCACGACTTTAATACCAGCAGCATCAAGAGCAACAGGGGCGTGTTCGCGGGAAGAGCCGCACCCAAAGTTTTTCCCTGCAACGATAAAAGTGTAAGGCGAAACAAACTCATCATCGGTATGAAAAGGAATGTTGCCCTTGGGCAAGCCAGATTGTGAAGGGGGTACACTGCTGAGGGCGTATTTCCCAAACTGCTTGTATTCTTCAGGAATCGCAGGATTAAAGGTAAGATATTCAGCGGGAATAATTTGATCGGTGTCGACATTATCCCCCAAAACATAAACTTTGCCTGTGATTTCGTTTGGAATTTTACTCATGCTAAATACTCCCTAGGGTCGGTGATCATGCCTGTAATAGCGCTTGCAGCAACGGTAAGCGGGCTGGCCAGAAAAACTTCAGCTTCCTTGTGGCCCATTCTGCCAGGGAAATTGCGATTCGTTGTGCTGATGCAGCGAATGGCTTGATTCAGCCTGCCAAAAGTATCGCTGGGCCCGCCAAGGCAAGCCGCACAAGAGGCCTCGCCCATTTTTGCGCCTGCATCCAAGAAAATTTGCTCGAGCGTTTTTCCATGCATCTTTTCGCTTTTAAGGCCTCTGGCAACTTCAGTGGTAGCAGGCACCACAAAGGTATCAATCTTAACAGAATGCCCATGCATAATTTTGGCAGCAGCACGGAAGTCGGTCATTTTTCCGCCTGTACAAGAGCCAATGTATGCCCGATCTAGCTTCGTGCCTTTTACTTCGCTTACAAAAGCTTTGTTATCTGGGCTGTGTGGTTTGGCCACTACCGGTTGCAGTTTGCTAATGTCGTAAACCTTTTCATAAATAAACTTCGCACCCGGATCAGTGTAAACAGGGGTGTATGGAACTTTATGTTTGTTTTTAGAATCGATGAAATCGAGCGTGACTTTGTCTGGCGCAATAACGCCATTTTTGCCACCTGCTTCAATCACCATATTGCAAAGCGTCATGCGCTCTTCCATATTAAGAGCAAAAACCCCGGGGCCATCAAACTCCATTGCCTTGTAAGTGGCACCATCGCAGCCAATATCTCCAATAACCGCAAGAATAAGGTCTTTAGCCATTAGATAAGGAGGCAAAGTACCTTCGAAAACAAATCGCATGGTAGGCGGAACTTTAAGCCAAAGGTTGCCTGTACCCATGACAAAGCCCGCGTCTGTATTACCAATGCCGGTTGCGAATTCTCCAAATGCACCCGCAGTGCAGGTATGGCTATCGGTGCCCAGCAATACTTCACCTGGGCGGGTATGGCCTTCTTCAGGCAGTGCGATATGGCAAACGCCTTTATAACTTTCAGTGCCAACATCGTAGTAATAAGGCAGGTTTTGCTCTTTGGAAAACTCCCTCAAGACATCAACATTACGATTGGCCATCTTGTCTGCGGTAAAAATATAGTGGTCGGGGATGATGACGATTTTCTTAGGATCCCAGACCTTGGCAGCTTTTCCAAAATGTTTTTTAAATACGCCTATGGTGCCCGGGCCACAAACATCGTGGGTCATTAAAATATCGATATCAATCCAAATGTTTTGACCAGGTTCTACAAAATCAGTTTTTGCGTGTTTTGCTAGGATTTTCTCGGTCAGGGTCATGGCTGGCATGGTTGCGCCTCCGTTGGGTTTACTAAGTGTACCCTTTAGTATACTTGTAAAGGGCCGTTGGGCATGGTGTTGCACCAAAAGTTTTGCCACATTTCCATATTATAGTTGTAAAGAAGCATTGAGTATAATCGTGTTATCCTTATTCTTTTTAATTGGGTGACGATAAATGGCTCTAGATTCAACTAAAAAAGCAGTGGTTTTACTTAGTGGCGGGCTCGATTCAAGCACAACCCTGGCGGTAGCCCTTAAAGAAGGGTACGAATGCCATGCTTTGACCATTAATTATCAGCAAAGGCATCATGCTGAAATCGAAGCTGCAAAAAGAGTTGCCTCGCAATTGCGAGTTTTCGATCATAAGGTAATTGACTTGGATTTAAGGGCATTTGGCGGCTCGGCTTTGACTTCTGAGGAAGCAGTTCCTAAAAATCGTTCCCAAGCATCCATGGCTTGCGAAATTCCAGTAACCTATGTTCCTGCAAGAAATACGGTGTTTCTTTCCATTGCACTGGCTTGGGCCGAAAGCCTCAATGCTTTTGATATTTTTCTTGGGGTGAATGCTGTCGATTATTCTGGATACCCTGATTGCAGGCCAGACTTCATCAGGTCTTTCGAAAGTCTCGCTAATCTTGCCACCAAAGCGGGGGTCGAAAAAACAGGAAAATTTAAAATCCATGTGCCCCTGATAGTTCTCTCCAAAAAAGAAATCATCAAATTGGGCCATGAGCTTAATTTGGATTTCTCCTTGACCCATACCTGCTATGACCCCAAGAAAAATGGGAAATCATGCGGTTTGTGCGATGCCTGCATTCTAAGGCTCGAGGGATTCAAAGAAGCTGGACTTACCGATCCCATCTCTTACGATAGAGTGGGATTATGAAAATATCTGAGATTTTTTATTCGATTCAAGGCGAAGGTGTTCTTAACGGCGTTCCCTCGGCGTTTGTTCGCACCACGGGTTGTAACTTGCGCTGCGTTTTCTGCGATTCCCCCCAAACTTCTTGGAATCCAGAAGGCGAAACCCTTTCTCTCGATGCTATTATTTCCCAAACCAATCTCTTCAATACTAAGCATGTAGTTATTACCGGGGGCGAGCCCTTTTTACACCATGACCTTAACGACCTCTGCATAAAATATAATGAACTTGGCTACCACATCACCTTGGAAACCGCTGGTACGATTTTTCAAAAAGTACAATGCAATCTTTTAAGTATCAGCCCTAAGCTATCCAACTCAACTCCCCACCACATGGAAAATGGTAAATATAAATTGAGGCATGATGAACTCCGGCTTCAGCCCGATGTTGTCAGAAAGTTAATGGATATTTCGGATTATCAATTAAAGTTTGTGATTGACTCTCCTAGCGATACCAATGAGGTGCGAGAATTCCTTAAATCGTTGGGTAAAATCGAAAAATCGAAGGTGCTTTTAATGCCTCAGGGAATCACCCGCGAGGACTTAGACAAAAAATCTAAATGGCTGGTTGAGCTTTGTAAAGAAGAAGGATTCCGCTATTGCCCTAGGTTGCACATCGATTTATATGGCAACACATTGGGCACTTAGCATTAGGAAATTTGAGCGCGCTTCAGATGCCAAGGGGTTTCTTTTTCGTAGGTTCGAGCGATGCGCAAAAGTTTCTCTTCAGAAAAAGGTGCGCCCAATAGTTGCAACCCGATCGGAAGATTTTTCGAATTAAAACCGCATGGGATGCTGATACCTGGGATGCCCGCTAGATTGCAGCTAATTGTATAAATGTCGGATAGATACATGGAAAGTGGATCTGAGCTTTTTTCCCCTGCCTTGAATGCGCAAGTAGGTGCAGTTGGCCCCGCAATTACATCGCAATCCGCAAACGCTTTGTCGAAATCATCACGAATTAGCCTTCGAACTTTTAATGCCTTTAAATAATACGCATCGATGTAGCCACTCGATAGCGAATAGTTGCCCAGTAAAATGCGTCTTTTAACCTCGGCACCAAAACCTTCTCCCCGACTTTTGCTGTACATATCGATGAGGTTGCTGTGATCTTTTGATCTGTGTCCATAATGCACACCATCGTAACGGGCCAAATTGCTGGATGCCTCTGCAGTTGCAACAAGGTAATAAGTTGCAATCGCATAAGTGCTGTGTGGCAGTGAAATTTCTTTGATGGTTGCGCCTCTGCTTTTAAGCACATCAAGCGCTTCTCGAACCGATTTTTCTACTTCTGCATCCAACCCACCTGCAAAATATTCCCGTGCTACCCCGATGGTGAAGGGCTTTAGTGGAACCTCAAGATTTGCAGTATAATCGGGCACTTCGTTTGCAGTGCAGGTGCTATCGCGATCGTCTTTTCCTGCAATCACATTTAACAAAAGAGCGGTATCTGTTACATCATGGCTGAAGGTTCCGATTTGATCCAGCGAGCTGGCGTATGCCACCAATCCGTAACGGGAAACCCTGCCATAGGTGGGCTTTAAGCCTACGATTCCGCATAAACTTGCAGGCTGACGAATCGAACCGCCTGTATCGGAGCCCAATGATATTGGTGCTTCGCAAGCAGCGACAGCCGCGGCTGAACCACCACTTGAACCACCAGGAATGCATTCAAGATTCCAAGGGTTTCGTGTGGTTTGGTAAGCGCTATTTTCTGTTGATGAGCCCATTGCGAATTCATCAAGATTGGTTTTGCCAAGGATCACGGCATCGGCTTGATAAAGCTTTTCGGTTACATGCGCATCGTAGGGCGGGACGAAGTGTTCCAATATTTTGCTGCCACAGGTTGTGGTAATTCCTTTGGTGCAAATGTTATCTTTTACTGCGATTGGGACGCCAGCAAGAGTGCCAAGTTTTTCGCCTTTGGAACGCCTCGAATCGATGGATCGAGCGGTTGCCAATGCTGCTTCTTCGTTAACTAGTAAAAAGCTTTTTACTTTAGGATCTTTAGCTTTGATTGCTTCTAGGAAAGCCTTGGTGATAGTTTCTGCGTTGGCTTCACCTTTTGCTTGAATTTGGATAAGCTCTGCAGCGGTTTTTTCAGTCAATTTACTGTTTGAAGTAGACATTTCTGGCCTGTTGCAAAGTTAAATTGGATGTCAAATTCTTCGAAGGAAAAATGATTATTCTAATATCGCAGGCACACCATAAAAGTTCCCCTGACGATCAGGAGCGTTTGAAAGTGCCTCGTTTACATTGATTGATTCTTTTAATACATCTTCACGGAAAACATTGGAAACATCTAGCGCATGGGCTAAAGGCTCCACATTATCCGTGTTAACTTCTTGAAGTTGATTGATGTAGTTTAAAATAGAACTTAATTGCGTAGATGCAGCAATTAGCTCTTCTGGTTTAAGCTCTAACCTTGAAAGGTGAGCAATCCATTTAATTTCATCTAAGGTAATCGCCAAGGGAAGCTCCCTAGAAGATACGATTAAACCATGCCGGCTTGGATTTGGAAGGGACGCTTCTTCACAGGGCGTTGGATCTTCCCGGATCGAATGCATTGAACGCAAACGGTAAGCCGTTGAACCGAGCCACCCACTTGGCATTGAAGCGTTTGTAGGTTTGGGCTGTGCAAGCGCTTGGATTTGCCTGTTACTTTGCGACCGATACCGCCGAGGTATTTTGCTTTACCTCTGTAAGTATAGGTGTTACCTTGGCCCGCTCTTTTTTCGCAAATATCGCATTTATAAGACATTGTCCCAGCCCCTTCGGGAAAAATTAATCGATTATCGCCTTAAGCTTTTCATTCTACAACTTAAACTCTAACAGGCAATATATTCAGTAATTTCTTGCCTACTTCTTTGTGTATTAGCCTTTCTCCTTCGTTTTAACTATTTCAATCTTCTTCAAAACCAATGCAAACTGTCTTTTTGTATACTACGCTTCCTTTAATATCGATTCTAACGAAAACAAGGATCCAATAGCTTTGGAGATTGGGGAAAGATGGAAAACTTCTTGCGTTATACCTTTTTGCCTTAGACAATACTTATGTAAGCAGATCACCCGTACAAAGCATGCGGAGTTCGTTGATTTCTCGTGCTTTTGAAGAAAGCTTTTCGGAGAGTACCTAAGCCATGGCAAAGAACGAAAAAAAAGAAAAAAAAGATAGTGACCCAGAAGTTTTCCTTCCCAAAGAAGAAGGGGCAATCGATATCCCCGAACCTATTGATGAGAATGATTCTACCATTGCCATGAGTGGATCTGATTTGGAAAAAGCGGAAGCATTGGATCCGCCAGAAGTTGAAGTTGATAGTTTCGAAGAGATTTCAATAGAAGGTTCTGAAAATATAATTTCCGAAGACGCCAGCGATTTTTCTGCATTGGATGAAATTGAAAACACCAAGCAGCCTGAAATTAAGAAAACCATGCTGGCCAGAGATTCTGATATCGATGATGCATTTGATGATTCTGGTTCTAATATTCCAGAATTTGGTTCTGAATCTTCTTCTAGCGAAGTTATCTCCATAGCTAACGGAAATGATGCTGAAGAAGAAGTACAAGCACCTAGCCCAAAGAAAACCCAGTTGGCTTCCAGTCAATCAAAGCACACGCAATTTGCCCCTGCAGGTTCAGAAATTGATTCTGAATTTGGCGGGAGTGAAGAGGTTCCGATCGAACCAACCGCTTCTGCAAATGAATACGAACCAGAAGAACCACTTGAAGAAGAAGTTGAAGGTGCCACTACCGCATTTGATCATGATCCGGTTCAAGCAACAAATAAAACTCCTGATGAGGATGACTTCGATAAATACACCGATCCCGACTTGAATACGGGTTCAGGTGAACCAGAATCAGAACCAGAACAAGAACCCGAAGAAGCGGGGCCAGAACCCGTTGCACCTCCACGCAAGAGGGGCGGTATTTTGGTAGGCACGATGGTGGGAACCATTCTTGGTGCAGGCATTTTTGGTGGCTTATATGAATTTGGGATCGAAATCCCCCAAGAGTTTCGCATGAATAAAAGCGAAGCAGTTATCGCTCTTGAAAATGGCAAAAAGAGAGCCGAATCTGATGCTAAATCCAAGGCCGAGGAAGTTGCCAAAATCAAAGATGAAGCAGCAAAAGCTGATGAAGATAACAAAACCAAAGAAAAAGTATTTCTTGCCAAACATGAAGCTGAGTTGAAGAAGGCTGCTGATGATAAAAAAACCGAACTCGATGAAGCTGATAAGACCTACAATGTTTCGCTTAAGGCTGCAGATAAGAAGCTAGCAGACCAAAAAGCAGAAGCTGAAAAAACGGTTAAAGAAACCATGTTGGCAGCAGATAAGAAGGTTAAGGAAACCGAGGATACAGCCAAAAAAGAAATCGCAGAGGAAAAGAAAACGACTAAGGAAAAACTTACAGAAGCTGATACCAAGTTCACCACGCTGAAGGGTGAAAAAACAAAAGTCGAAGAGTCCCTCAAGAAATCTGAAGACTTTGTCGCATCCATTGGAACAGAACTTTCTCAGGCTAATTTGGTCAAAGATAAAACCAATCCAACGAATGTTGTAGAAGGCTTGAAAAAGGGTATGGAAATCATCCAGAGCAAAGATCCCCAAGGCATGATTCGTGGGTTGCAAACCAAACTGGTTGACGACACCACAAAATTTACCAAGCAAATCGAAGTGGTAGATAAGAAATTAAAGGAAAGTCGGCAGCCTGCAGAAATGCTTGAGTACTGGCGCACTTTGATGGAGAAAAAAGGCCAGGGAGAATTGGAAAAGAAAGCTACCGAAGATGTTGAAAAGGTAATTGCGGATACTTCTTCAACTCCTGACTTAAAGGCGCGCGCCGAAGTTCTTAAGGGTATCACCCTGAGAAACCAAGGTAAGTATGTCGAAGCAAAGGTTTTGCTTGAAAAAGGTAAAGCTGCTTTAAATGCAGGCGATATCGCTTGGAAACTTCAAGCTGATATTGCACTTAAGGAAGCTAACGATCCCGTCACCCATTTTGTTGAATTAAGTAAAAAACAAGAGTCCATGAATCAAATTGTTGAGTCGGTAAGCTCGCTAAGCAAGGCAATTGAACTTTCAACCCAGTTCAGCCCCAAGCGAAGGGCAGAGCTCCTTGCAGATCGTTGCTTGGTGGAAATTGAACGAGCCCAGGTTAGAGCCAAGGGTAAGCCACAACTCAATGACCCCTCGCTTTTGGCAGCAGCCAAGGATGCGGATGAAGCGGTCTTATCAAAGACTGCACTAGGGTACTATGCCAAGGGAAGAGTTGCTGAGGTACGTGGCGAAATTATCGATGCGATTGATTTTTATCGTAAAGCTGTAAACGAAAATAAGGCATTGGATGCTGAAGGCATTAAGTATCGAATCGCACTTGCAAGGTTATTAAATTCAGTTTTACCTACTAACATCAAGCCTAAAGAAGCAGATGTTGAAAAGGTTGGCGTTCTCGAAAAGAAGGAACCTGAAATGCTGACAAACTTATTTGCATTATTGCTGACAGGGTTTTATTTCCAACAGCCAGAAATTGTGTTCCCACCAGAAAGCCCCAAGATCAGCCCCAAGGAATCTCGCAAGCTTGCGGATGAGATTCTTGCTTCACCCGATGCTCCTTTTGATGCTAAGGCACAAGCTTATGCAATCAAAGGTTTGCCCACCAAGGCAATCAGGGAATATGTCATTGGGCTTCGTGAAAAAATGGGGCCTATCCATTTTGAAAACCTCATGAAAATAATCGAAGATCACCCTAGCTTGACGAATCATAATTTAGGCAATCAAGCCAACCCTGTTGAAGCTGAACGCTTTTACGCTACAGGCATGGCGCTTTATTTTAACAAGCGATACCTAGAAGCTGAAAAAGCATTCATGGCGGCAGTTGAAAATGAAAGGCAAGATGCCCGTTATCAATATTACTTGGGGCTTTCTCGCTTGGCGCAAAACAAGGCAGAGGCTGCAGAGGCCTTTGAAGCTGCTTCCAAATATGAAAAACTTGGCAGGCCTTCGAGAGCAGCGGTTAGCACTTCACTTGAAAGAGTGCAGGGCCCACAAAGGCAGATTTTAAACATGTATCGTAACAGCCGTTAATTCTTTTTGGGTTTCTTGATTTTGGGGCGGAAGAATGGATCGCTTAAGCCTTCAAATTCTTCCTTCCCTTTTCCCCCGGGGAAGAATAGTTCCTCCCATTGGGCTGTTTCATCTGGCGTAAGTTCTACCGGTTTCATGGGAATATGAAGTTCTTCCTTGGGCTTGCTGTTGTCTCTTAGATGAAACTCTAAATCTAAACATCCAACTTGCAAACAACCTTTTTTCTCTGCTGCTTTTATCAGCCTTTTATCATCAGATACCACCACTAAAGCTTTGGGGAATCTTTCCTCCAACAACGCTGCTTCAATGTAGCTGTCTGCATCAGATCCTGTGGTAAAAACAGCCGTTATCTCGGGGTACTTATCCGTTCTCTTTGGCCCTGCCAAACCTCTCTTTGCATCGTATACAAGTGTGATTTTATGATTGGCCCCGGGGTTATCTTTAAGCAGATCGTGCAGATTTTTTAATAACCAGTTCCTTTCAAGTTCCAATACACCCGGTGGAACTGAATCGCTTAGTTTCCTTACTGCTCGTAAAAGGTTATAACCATCAATTAGATAATGCATTGGCTATACTTTCTAAGATAATGACTTCAGTTACTATTTACATTAATAACCAATGGGAAACGATAATGGTTAAAAATATTCTCCTTTTTGATATTGATGGGACTTTGCTTTCAAGTGCGGGTGCGGGGAAAGATGCCTTGGAAAAAGGCATGGCGGCCAAGTTCGGTGTCGATCATATCGTTGATGGCTTAAGCCTAAGTGGGCGTACCGATAAAGGTATTCTGCATGATTTGCTCAGACTGCATGGGATTGAGCATACCGATGCTTCGTATGAAACGATGATGAAAGCCTATTTAGTGAATCTTCCGGAGTGCCTTAAAAGTGTGCAGGGAAAGATATTGCCCGGGATTAAAACAATGCTTGAGGATTTGAAAACCCGGGATGATTGCGCGGTGGGGCTTCTTACGGGAAATCTGCGCGCAGGAGCCAAAATAAAACTGGGTCACTTTGGAATCTTTGAGCACTTTGAATTTGGAGGTTTTGGCGATCATCACCTTGATAGGGATGATGTTGCGCGGGAAGCTTTGGGTGAAATCCATACAAGATTTGGCAAGGATTTTGCCACTTCCAAGATATGGGTGCTTGGCGATACTCCCTTGGATATTAAGTGTGCCCGAGCGATTAATGCCAAGGTACTGGCAGTTGCAACGGGTTGGCACACGATGAAAGAATTAGAATCTCATGGGCCAGATTTGTTATTTGAAGATTTAACCCATACTGA
>Ga0194055_10000268_pt1 | contig 40961 bp, 31 predicted proteins | sample SepL449m_MetaG_FD_155482 | JGI IMG/M metagenome (GOLD analysis project Ga0194055, IMG submission 155482) | Anoxic zone freshwater microbial communities from boreal shield lake in IISD Experimental Lakes Area, Ontario, Canada - Sep2016-L442-9m | ecosystem: Environmental > Aquatic > Freshwater >... | reverse complement strand
CATTCCGATCCGACGGCTGTCAACGATGGCAGGCCTGATCACCGCCTTCACCGTCGGCCATTCGCTGACGCTGGTGGCCGCTGCACTCGGCACCACCCCCGACATGCCCTGGTTCGCACCGGCAGTGGAAACCGCGATTGCCGGATCGATCATCTGGCTGGCCATCGCCAACATGCTCAGCACCAGGGAGCCACGCCACCGATGGATCACGGCCGGACTCTTCGGGCTGATTCACGGCCTGGGATTTGCGCTCGCCCTGGGCGACGGCCTGCAATTTGCCGGCGATCGCCTGGTCAGCGGCCTGCTGGCATTCAACCTGGGGGTCGAAATCGGTCAGCTGGCGGTGCTGGTGGTGGTGCTACCGCTTCTGATGGCCGCCCGGCATCTGGGGCTGCCACAGCGGGCGCTGAATATCGTGGTGTCGGCCTTTATCGCCCATGCCGCCTGGCACTGGTTGACCGAGCGCAGCGACACCCTGTGGCGCGCGCTGGGAGCGTGAGTCCAAACGGTGCTGTTGAGGGTGATCTGTCAGGCGCTCAGTGCAGCGGGCTGCCTCGATCAGCGCTCGATCATCGATTCAACGAGATTGAGCATCGGTCGACGAGTGTGTATAAGGCCATGAAAAATTTTCTTTCAAAAAAGGCAACCCATGAAAATTGACCTGGCCACCAGACGCCTTCTGCCGGCATTGATCCTGAGCCTCGCACCCTTTATGGGCGCTCATGCGCAACAGGTCCCGCTGCCAAAAACCGCTGCCGATGTCCCCGCACCGCCTGCGGGCACTGCAATGAGCAAAGCCTATGTGCAGACGGTTGGCAGAATGGCTTATGTCTGGGGTTATGCGCTGGTCAACTCGCATAACCGCAGAGCCGGATTCGCCTATCTCACCGGCCAGAACGGCAATGTCGCCGGCTTGAACGGCGGTGTGGTGCCGATGGCGCCGATCAATCAGGCCGCCATGCTGACCGACTATGTCGACCCGATGCAGACCTTCGTGACCTGCCCGAATCAGGACGTGGTCTATGGCGCAGGCTATTACGCCCTCGACAAGGAACCGGTGGTGTTTCAGGTGCCGAATTTCGGCGACCGCTTCTGGGTCTATGCGATCTACGACGCACGCACCGATCAGTTTGCCCAGATCGGCAAACCTTATGGCACCAAGCCCGGCTTTTACATGATGGTCGGACCCAACTGGAAGGGCACCAAGCCGGCGGGCATTACCGCGGTCGTGCGGTCGTCGACCGAACTCGCGTTTTCCATTCCGCGCATCTTCAAGGGCGACAGCGCAGACGAGACCAAGGCGGTTCAGCCGCTGATCAATCAGGTCATGTTCTATCCCCTCAGTCAGTTCGACGGCAAGATGAAGAATACGGACTGGAGCAAGCTGCCGAACTTCCCGGCGCCGGCAGGTCCCGGGGGCGAGACCAAGTGGGTCGTTCCGGAGAAGTTCTATGACCAGCTTCCAGGAGTGATGAAACTGGTTGCCCCGCTTCCCGGCGAGGAAGCCCTTTACGCCTGGATCAATTCCGTATTCGAGGCCGCCGAGAAAGACCCGGCGACCAAGCAAGCGTTGGTAGAAGCTTTCGTCGCTGCCGACAAGGACATCATCGACCCGATGTTCCAGTGGAAATACAATGGCCGCTCCGCTGGCAATGGCTGGTTCTCACCCGTGAACAACGCGCGGTGGGGCACCGACTACCTCAACCGCACCGCTACCGCCAAGTCGAACATGTATGACAACAAACCCGACGAGACGAAGTACATTTACCGCGATTACGACAGCGAAGGCCAGCAGCTCCACGGCCAAAACAATTACACCGTGACCTTTGCGAAAGGCCAGGAACCACCGGTCCAAGGCTTCTGGTCGCTGACTCTCTACAACGAAAAACATGTCTTCCATGCGAACATGCTGAAACGCTACTCGCTGGGCACCAAGAGTAAATCGTTTCTGAAATACAACCCAGACGGTTCGCTCACCTTGTACTTCGGCGCTAAGTCTCCTGGCAAGGACAAGGAAAGCAACTGGGTGCCCGCGCCGGACGGCAAGTTCTCACTCTACATCCGCGTCTACTGGGCGGAGCAGGCCGTACTCGACGGTACCTGGATGCCGCCGCAGGTTCTGATGGTGAAGTAACCCCCGACGGCTAGCTGAATACAGGTTTAACGAACAGCGGCGGCGCCGAGCCAAGAGCAAACCACATGCAACGGGAACTCTCGCTGCAGTTCGGTCTGTCTGCTGGCACGCATCGAGTGGAACAATCGTGGCCAACCCGAGACGCCGGCGCGGCGCAGTAGTCGCGTCATCTCGCTGCGTAGGTTGGCGTTCTTCCAACCCATCGCTGTGTTGGCTGCCGCTCGGTACTGCGGTGCGGCAACCACATATTCGCTTTTGTCCCCAAAGATCTCGAACGCTTCGTCGAGGATCGGTCGCAGCTCGGGAAAGATCGGGCAACTACGAATGCCGCGACCTTCGTGGTGCTCGACTTTTGGCTCCGGGATGCTCATCCGGTTCAGCTCCCAATCGATGTCGTCCCAGCGAAGCGAGAGTGTTTCCGAGGGTGTCCGAAGCCCACCGTAGCGACTTAGCCCCAAGATCACTTGCCAGACCGGGTTGGCCTTCTTCATCCGCTTGTCGACCACATCGTGCATGAACCGCCGTGCGAATTCGATCCGTTTGTGGAGCGTCGTTGCCGAGGTCCGCTCGGAAATAAGAACCGCCTAGGTCGATTTCCAAGATGATCGTTCATGAAAGAATGCAGCAATCTCTTTCTTAGTACGATTTCCCGTGGCGACGGATAGTGTCAAATCCGCAAGCTCTCCCTCTCGGCAATTGAAATCGATATTATTCCAGTCTAAAAACAGGAGAGATGCTACGGTTCCGGTTCTTTTGTTCCCGTCGACAAATGGATGGTTGTTGACGATATGAAATAGCTACGCCGCAGCCATCTCGAAGGGATAGGCGTGCAGGAATTGCCCTCCAAACGTCGCCCTTGGTTGCTCAATCGCCGATTCGAGAAGTCCTGCATCGCGCAATTCAACGGTGCCGCCGTAGTGAAATATCTGATCGGCATGAATCTCAAGGACATCCGAAAGCTCAAGAAACTCGATCGAAGACATCACTCGGCCAGCTTGCGAAGATCGTTTGCGAATTTCCCATTGATAGTCTTAAGGCTCTGTTTGAGCCTCTTTTTTCGGTCTGGATCCCGGCAAGGCTTCACTAACAAATGGTCTCCATTGGTGCTTATCTCCAGCGGAGTGTCCTGCGAAATCTGCAGGAGTTCAAGAATCGGCTTATCGATTACCAGTGCCAGGCTATTTCCGTGCTTAATGAGCATCTTTTGCATTGATGTACCTCCCGAAAAATGTGATACCAAAGTGTATACGCATTTACACCTTAAGTCCAATGAGAATCTTCACAGTGGGCGCGCGTCGGATTTCGCGTCGCGCTGCCCAAATCGAGTCGTTTTTCGAGTCGCTCGAGTCGTCAAAACACTAGGGTTTTGCACGTCCCCGTCTGGCACCGATGCACGCTGGCAGAGGCGGTTGGATTCGAACGAGGTGATTCCGTGCTCTGACGACCCTCGGGGTATCCGCATCCACAAAAACGACGGACATCTAAATTTTTTCTAATGATTTTGCAATTCTTAACGGTAATGCGCCTTTTTCCGAAAAAGGGGGGTAGTAAAAAAACGTGTCTATTCAAGGCCGATTGGATTTCCTGCCAGGAAGGTACCGTTCTGTGTAGGTTTTGAGAAAGGTTTTGAGATGAGACGATTTCATTTGTTTCATGGGCGTTGGACGCGTTTGAGTGTTGCCGCAGGTGCCTTGGCTGCTGTGGTCAGCATGGCCGTCCCGAGCTTCGCTGGTGTTGTTTCGTTCGGCTCTGGTGCTAATGCGTTCCAGATGGAGTTTGTGACGATCGGTAACCCAAACAATGCAGCCGATATCACCGGGGATCCAAATCCTGCAGGTGCCGTGGGATACGAGTATGGACTTGGCAAGTTCGAGGTCAGCGAGGACATGATCACCAAGTACAACGCGAACTTTGGCACGGCCAACAATTTGGCGTTTACCCCGGACATCCGTGGCGCAGCGAAGCCAGCGACACACGTTTCATGGAACCAAGCGGCCCGGTTCGTCAATTGGCTCAATACGAGCACAGGCGGCTCTGCCGCTTACAACTTTATCTCTGATGGCGTCAACGACAACATCGAATTATGGACTTCGGCTGATACCGCTGATTACGACTCATCGAATCCGTATCGCAGCATTCGAGCGAAGTACGTGTTGCCGAGCTACAACGAGTGGTACAAGGCAGCGTATTACGATCCGAATAAGTCGGGTGTAGGAATAGGGGGCTACTGGGATTACGCCACTGGTAGTGATACCCGGCCCACAGCTGTAACAAGCGGCACAGATTCTGATACGGCGGTATACACGGAATCTGGTGAAGCCTCTCCAACTGGCCCTGCGGATGTGGACCAAGCCGGTGGCTTAAGTCCTTATGGCGTGATGGGCCTTGGTGGCAATGCCTGGGAATGGGAAGAGAGTTCGCAGGACTTGGCTAATAGTAGCGGTTCTTCTGGTCGGGGGGTCCGCGGCGGCTTCTGGTACTTCGGCTCCAGCGACCTGTTGTCGTCGAGGCGCATCAGCGCCGGCCCTGGCGACTATTGGGACAACAGCATCTACATGGGTTTTCGCGTCGCAAGTCTGTCTCCAGACGTCCCACCACCTGTAGTGCCTGAGCCAAGCATGATGGTGATAGGGACGTTATTTGGTTTAGGTGGGCTCATGGCGAAGAGGCGGATGAAGAAGTAACCCTTTTTCCTTTTTAGCTTATCGACCTTGGATACGTAGGGTACGTGAAGCGGTCCAGGTAATCATTGCCTGGACCGCGATCGTTTTGCCCTGCTCATCATTTCGCGAACAGCCACAGGGGCAAGGACCGCGCAACGTACCTAGGAGCGATGGACCACGTTGACAAGGCCAAGGTACGTTCCACGGTCGGTTTAATGGTCGACGCGGGTTGGTTTATGGATGCGGTCAATGCGATTGGGGGTTGTTCGGATGGCGACCACGACTGCTGCACGTACCCTACGTGACCATCACCGTCTTCGCCCCAGCCCCTCATGCAAAATCATCCTCGGTAACCTAGGAATTGAGAATGGAGAATTATTAAGAACACGCCGACCCGCATGGATTTCAATTCTCAATTCTCCGTTCACAATTCACTCAGTAGGTTGGCTTTCTTACTGCCCATCGCCGTGTTGGCTGCCGAGTGTCGTGGATTTCTCCGAAATCCACGACTGCGGACATCGGAGAGATCCGCAACATTCCCCAAAGATCTCGAAGGCTTCGTCGTGGATCGGTCGTAGCTCCGGAAAGATCGGGCAGCTACGAATCCCGCGGCCTTCGTGATGCTCGACCTTTGGCTCTGGAATGCTCATCCGGTTCAGCTCCCAATCGATGTCGTCCCAACGAAGCGACAACGTTTCCGAAGGTGTCCGAAGCCCACCGTAGCGACTTAGCCCCAAGATCACTTGCCAATCCGATTTGGCTTTATCCGTTAGATTCTTCGCCTACAACCGTTGGTCACAAAATCATTCGTTTTTTAGCCGCCGTTGACGGAGCGCCTTCGCGTTGCGTTCTGGATCGCGTCTGCCGTCTAGCACGGCATAGACAACCACAATGTCTTTGATGATCCCATACCAAATTACGAACGGAAACCGTGACGCGAACGTATAGTGCCAACCGTCCGACTTGGCGTGAACTCCTGCATACAACAACAATGAGTCGATATCTGCCGCGATGCTGTCATGGAAGTAAGTTGCTAGGTTCGGATCGATATCCCCGTAAAAATCGCAACCTTCCTCAATGTCGCGTTCTGCGCCACCGGAGATCTTGATTCTCATCGAAGACGATCCGCAAGACGCTTTTTGGCGTCCGCCCAATCAGAAAGGGTGTCATCTCCTCGCTCTACAGCGGCCACGCGTTCTGCAACAACGCTTCGATGCCATTCTGGTGGCCTAGCAGAGGGATCTTCGGTCGTTAGCCGTTTCCAAAGTAGTTCCATGGCGACAATCTGTTCATCGCGCGAAAGTCCACCGATTAATGTTTCAAGTGACATATGTCCCCTCCTTGAACCATTCTATCATCGCTGTGATCGCCAGACAATTGCTTGGCCGGTTTACCGTCGGTGCTCTTGCTACCTACTTTGCGTCTGTCGGCATTTATCAAACGACTTCGTTTGGCCATGCTCTTGAAAAATTCGCCCAATCGTTGCTTGATCGTTCCCCGACCTGGATTTCGCGCTCCTACTGACCACCTGACCACGTTCAGCAATCCATTTTCAGGTGTCTCTCGAACTCTTCTAAACCACAGGGAAAACATGAAAAAATTCGGTTCCTGTCCTCTCCGCTTTGCCTCTTAGGCTTTGGGCCCAAGAAGCAAAGAGAAAGTAGACTGGAGAGAGTAGTCAGTAGTGCTCTCCAGGACACGCGTCGCATTGCCAGATGTGGGTTACCGTCAACTTACTACCTTGTGCTCCCTGCGAAGCTGGCTTTCTGGTTCGCTCATGCGGGCGCGGTGCATCGTCTCTGTGGCGTTGCATTTCGCGTCGTGCACCAAAAATCGAGTCGTTTTTCGAGTCGCGCGAGTCGCCAAAACAATGGGGGTTTGAAGGTTCCGGTTATGCCCAGGTTGATGTCGTTGGAGGCGGTAGGATTCGAACGATTCGTGTGAACTCTTGAAACCAGGGGATAGTGAGAATAGACCGAACCACCCTATCACTCCCTCCGTTGATTGATCGGCTCGCAAGTGCCCGATATCATCGAACTTTGGGTCAAGGCCACTCTGCGTCATAGGCTGCACGGATGCAGCTTCCAGGGTTCAGGCCGATCCGTAGAAAACCAAATTCTGGCCAACGCGACCACAGGATCCCATCGTGCTCGTGCTCAGTCCGCCGTGGCCGACGGTGCTCGTGCTCGTAATCGAACGCTTCGCGTGCATGGCATCAACGCGACATCCGTTATGGCCCGCGAACCGCCGTTCCCCAACTCGCGGATCATGCTCCTGATCTCCGTTAGCCAATCCATTAGCAGATTCCCACCCGAGCGGCGCGTTGACCAGGATGGAATGATACAATTGAAAAATCGATCGAGCACGAGCACGAGCACGAGCACGAGCACGAGCACGAAAAACAGCCAGAACATAACCATGCACCGAAGTGGCCGGTCGGCCGCGCTCAATTTTAGAAACCATTTTGGCGGCCACTGGGTGATGGTAGGACTTACATGGATTCTTTATCCCGACGAAGAGAAATGTGTGACAGGCGTGAATCTAACCTTGGGTGAGCTTGAACTTCTAATCGACGGCCTATCAGGCGACGTCGACTTGGTCTGGGTACTGATCCATCTCGGAATCCGATCGAACCCGCCGCCCACGCCTGACTGGGCTCCTGCGGCTTCGGACCTGCAAGCCGCCTTCGCCAGCCTTCAAAAACTGAATAGCCACGGGCTCATTCGTGTTGGCCGAATCGAGTATGCGGATGGAGGTCCGCCGGGGCGTTTGGCGCCCGTGAGACACATCGCTGAGGACATGGATTCGGTCGTCAGCCGAGTTGAGGCGGCAGTCCGTACCGCCTGTGTTGAGGACGACTGGGCCTATTCCTGCTGGGTCGTGAATACTGATGATGGCAATGTCATTGCGAGAGCAACATTAGATCGATTGCCAGATCGCGGAGGAAAAAGGAACCCTGGTTGATTTGGATCGTTACTCCGGATTCAAAGGCTCCAGCCTATGAACCTACTGCCCGCAAGGCTCCGCGTCGCTTTTAGTATACGATTCTCTGGCCTCTTTTCAGAGATTTCCAACAGTTGTACAGCTCCTCTCGCTTCGCCAATCGATGTGCGCTCGACGCACTTTCCCTAGAATCGGTTCATCTGCGACTCTGGCGTTTTGCGTCCTCAGCCATCTTCTGACTTGGTTGTTCAAAAGTTCCACATCCAATGGGTCTCTCCATCGATTGGAAGATTGTTTCCTCTTCACCGACTTCTCTCTCGTACCGACTCCTCTCTCGTGCCAAAGGCAATCGGGGTAGGAGTCGAAGTCTTTCGGCGATCGATTTCAGAGCAAAGGGGGTCGGACCGGAACAATCTACGATGCCGGTTCGGCGCTAGGTTCGTCGTACCGGGCCGACAATCGATGGAACAGTACCGCCGCTGCGGCCGACACGCCAGCATAAATCAACGGCAGATACGAGTAATCCTCTTCCTTTGGATTGATGTAGACCAGGAAGAACAAGGCCGTTGCCATGATCGAGGTCAACGACAGACCCAGGAATGCGACCTGTTTCGCCTGGTTCGAAGTGCATGGAAGAAACGAATTCGGGGAATCGGATGATTCGGTCATAGTTAGCTCCTGGAAAGAAAACGGGTTCCACTTCATGCCGCTCTGCAGCGTCATGACAAAATTGGTATTCATCGCCGACAGTAACGCTCTCGTGGAAACCCAAGCCAAACGTCGCTTGCTGATCACGGTTCGCCCGCGCATCACTGAACAACCGTTTCGCTGAATCTCGCGCCCGATTTCTCGGTACACTTCGAGCGCCACCCGGATGGCTATTCGGCATCTCCACGGCAGATAGTGAAGGCCTCTCAACGCTACATGGTACCGCACTTCGGCGAGGGCGAGGATTTCGGCGACGGATTGCGAAATTCGATCCGGTTCCGCCTCCAAAACCTTGGCGATACCCGGCAAGTACGATCGACCTCGCTCGGCATCCTCGAGCACATCGCGGGCGATGTTCGTCATCTGCATCGCGACCCCCAAGGACACCGCATGCCGAACCGCAGATCGGTCCTTGACTCCCATCAGAGAGGTCATCATCAAACCCACGGTTCCCGCGGCATGGTAACAGTACCGTTCCAAGTCCTCGATGGTATTGACCGTGAACCCCTCGAGGTCCATGCGCATCCCCTCGACTAACTCCCTCGCGTGGCGGACATCGATTTGCCCGGCGGCGATGAACGGTCGGATCCACTCCGAGGCGGGATGCAAAAGCGATTCACCGGTTTGGCAGCGCGCGAGATCCTCTTCGAATATTCGCAACGCCTCGGTTGCTTCAAACGGGCTGATCGCATGATCGACGGCATCATCGACACTGCGGCACCACGCGTAGAGAGCCCATACCTTGGTCCGAATCTCATAGGGGAGAAACGACGAAGCGATCGAAAACGAGCGGCTGGACCGATGGATCACGGCTGCGGCATCCTCCGATTGGCCGATCAGGTCTTGACCCTCGTTGTTGTTCGTGGCTCGCTGGTTCATTTCAGCACCTTCGCAAAATCCCGAGCGATGATGCCGAGGGTAGCCTTGGCTGTATTCACCACGCCGGGGACACCTGCCCCGGGATGGGTTCCACCACCGACGATGTACAAGTTCGGGATATGTTCCGATTTATTGTGTGGTCGAAAGTAGGCGCTCTGGGTCAATTTCGGCGCCACCGAAAAGGCGGAGCCTTGGTAGGCGTTGAGCTGATCGCGGAAATCGTTCGGAGTAAAGTGCCGGCGCGTGACGATCGACTCTCGCAGGCCCGGTAAATGCTGCTCGAGCGATTCCAAAATCGTATCGCCATAACGCCCGGCGGTATCCTCCCAGTCGATATCGGCACGTCCCAAATGCGGTACGGGACTCAATACGTAAAATGCCTCCCCTCCCGGCGGTGCCATCCCAGGATCGGACACAGTGGGGGCATGCAAATACAGGCTGAAGTCATCGGGGAGCGAGCGACCGTGAAAAATGTCCTTCAGCAAACCGCGATAGCGCTGGCCGAACAGGATCGTATGGTGGGCCAAGTCCGGGTAGCGCCGTTTGGTGCCGAAATACATAACAAACAAAGACATCGACCAATCCATGCGCTCGAGTCGACGACGCATGGTGTTCCCCCCGATGCTATCGCGATAGAGCGTCGCATAGGTGTGATGGATATCGGCGTTGGAGACGACTAGATCGAACCGTTCTTTCACACCGCGAGAATCGTAGACATCATGAACCGTTCCACCGCGTGCATCGGATTGAACGGATATTCGATCGACGGGGGTCGACAGACGCAGCTCCCCTCCGAGCCGCTGGAACAGAGCGACCAAGGCCTCGACCAAAGCCCCCGTGCCACCTCGAGGAAAGAAGACGCCCCATTGCCGTTCGATCCAGTGGATGAGGGTGTAGATCGCGCTGGTTTCCATCGGGTTCCCCCCGACCAGCAGGGGATGAAAACTAAAGGCTTGCCGCAACTGCTCATGCTTGATGAAGCGGGAGACGGTCGCGTAGACGCTGCGATCGGCTCGCAGCCGCATCAGATCGGGCGCACACCGAATCATATCGCGAAAGTTCAGGAAGGGAGTGGCGCCGAGTTGGAGGTATCCCTTTTCAAACACCCGCCGCGTGTAATCGGCGAAGCGATAATATCCTTCGACATCGCTGGGCGAGCATTTCCGTATTTGTTCGACCAGAAGGGATTCCTGGTTGCTGTAGTCAAACCGCATACCGTCGGGCCACTGCAGGCGATACATCGGATCCACCGAAATCAAATCGACATGGTCGGACATCGACTCGCCGGCCAGTTCGAACAACTCTTCGAGGCAGTGCGGCGCGGTGATGACCGTCGGCCCGGCATCGAACGTATAGCCAGCGTCTTGATAGACATAGGCCCTGCCGCCGGCGCGATCGCGAGACTCGTAACAGACCGTCTCAAAACCCATCGCCTGCAATCGGATCGCTGCGGCCAAGCCGCCAAATCCGCTTCCGATCACCGCCGCCCGACCGCACCGCGATACTCTTGAAGATTGTCCCAGCGATGTAGCGTCGAACACAGGGGCTTCCTCTCTCAGGTCGGTATCAGAATTCGAATCCGGCGAGATCGCATGGATCATCTGGCAACCTCAGAAGTCTGGTCCGCATGGACCCCTTCGAGGATTGCGATCGGCCAACTCGGTCGCTCAATCGTCTGCAGGATCTCTCCGATGCCATCGAGGAATCGTCGATCGATGACATGCTCTGCGAGCAATCGCAATTGTTCGGTAACCACCGCACCGATCATCTGATCACCAGGTTGACCAACGAGTTGGAACAACTCCCAGGCAACATCCCATCGATCCTGGGTCGACCGGTCGAGTCGCATCGCCCATTCTCGACATTGTGCATGACCAATGCGCTGGCTGGCCCAGACCCAGGGCCAAGTCATTCGCGCATTTCGAAGATCGTCATCGCGAATCGAATCCTCGGTCTGGTCTTCATGCCGCCTCTGTGCGATCGATGCCAACTCATCGAGATCATTACGCATCTGGAGAGCGATTCCGATCCGGCGACCGAGCACCGGCAAGACCGAAAGGAGTCGATCCGGCGCATCGGCCGCGATGCAACCCATTCGCACTGCCAATTCGACGAGGGAACCAGTCTTCATGAGGCTGATCGCACTGGTGGTATCTTCCCAATGCTCGATCGGTACCTGGTCGACCCGCGCGTGGATATCGATCGCTTGCCCCTCGTGGCATCGCCGCGCGGTTTGGATCATGGCCTCGATCAATCGCGAACGAATCTCCGCCGGCAACAGGGAATCGCTCAAGCATTCCAACGCGTGAAAGTACATCCAATTGCCGGCATTGATGGCGAGGGGAACGCCGATGCTCTGATGCAGCGTGACTTGACCGCGGCGCGAGCGAGAATCGTCTTGGACATCGTCGATGACCAAGGATCCTGCATGTAGACTTTCAATCGCATCGCTGACGGAGGCGGGCACGTTTCCGATGCCACCGGCCATCTCGTAACTGATTTGGAGCAGCGAACTGCGAATGCGTTTTCCTTGTCGACATTTGAAATCGCGCATCGGTTCGAACAAGGAACGGTCCAAGAGTTCTTTGACGTGTGGGTTCATCCCGGCACCTTGTACGGTTGAGTGGTTGGTTGGATGACTTTACGACCGGAGGGGAGTCGCGTGTAGGATCGAAGGAATTGAAAGGGACGGAGCCCCATGGGAGGGATTCCGACCACCATGCGAAAGGCATCAAAGGGAGTGAATCGATGGCCGTAAAAGCGGGCGATCGATGGTTCATCGAGAACCCGATAAAAACGCCGAAAGATCTGATATCGCGTTTGAGGCTTGACGAGCTCAAACAGCAACCGATTCAGGAATCGAGCGAACCGCGCTCGCCATGCATGTTCATTGCTCAGCTGCTGTAAGACCTCAGGCAATCGCTCCGCTGAATTGGTTGCAACACTTTCGGCCACCTGTAGCGCCATGGAAAACGAGTAGCCCGTCGCAGCGTGAAACCATCCACCTCGGTATCCTCCCGCAAGCATCGGAAGACCGCAGCCGGGCAGTGATCCAGCGGTCGGCATCGGCAACACACCCTGCTCCTCGCGAACGATGCGCCAATCATGGAATCCGCGCGAAATAACGTAGGCACGGACCCTTTCCAAACATTCCTCGCGGTCGATCGATGGCGTGTTCGAGAACCGTGTGTCCTCGACCAACACGCGGCGGCGTTCCAGCGGCAGGGTGTAGATAAAGCGAAAGCCGTCCTGCTGATCGATTTGGTCATCCATGATGATTGGATTCGCATGAGGCCAATCGGTGTTGAATTCCAACTCAAAGCCCCAGAATTTCTGAAAACCGCCAGCAAATTTCTCTGCGTTCAGGGGTGCTGGACCTCGATTGTCGATCACCGCTGTGGCATCGATTCGGCGCCCGTCGCTCAGCGTCACCCTCGACGGAGCGATCTCATCCACGGTGGTATTGGTGAGAATGCGACGGTGTGCATGCTGCGTCAAAGGCATCACTACCGTGGCAAAGTGTTCAGAGGAGCACGTGCGATACGGAATCTCCACGGTTCGCAATCGGCCTCCCACCCGAATTTCATAACGGGGCCAACGATATTCGGCTAAAGGTTCCGCCCACGCACTACAGGACTCGGGGATATCGGTTGCGTGGAAGGACCACGTGTGGTTTCCAGCCAGCTTTTCTTGCTGTTCGATAAGAATCCAACTGGCTTGGGGCTGATGATGGGAAATCGCTAACGCCATGAGCCCGCTTTGCAGTCCACCTCCCACGAGGATGTAATCCACTCGTTGAACCTCTTCGTGGGGGCGTTGCTGGAGCGATCCGTTCTCTGGATTCATGACTGCGCCTCCGGTCGATACGACGCTCGTCGCGCTCGATCCGCCCACGCATGCAAGAGCAAGTGGGGTACCGCGATGGCAGACAAGCCGATGAACAATGTTTGCAGGGATTGGGGCATTGTCCCGATTGAAATCGTCCCGATCGACTGCCGAAAAAACCAACCCGCAGCGACCACCCCTGCCACAGCCATCACCGACAAGGGCAAGATGGAAGCGACAAATTGAGGACCCTTCAGACCCTCCTGGCTTCGCAAACGGGACAAACCCAGAATGGAATGCCAGAGACAAAAATAGGCGGTGAACGAAACCAGAATCGGGGCACTTGCAGCGATTCCTGCGGTTGCCACCGGTACCCAGGCATCGAGATCCTGACCGTCGCGGTGCAGTTGCAGCAAGCACGCGACCAATGCAACCGGGCACAAGATCACTGCGATCGATCGCGTGCAGAAAACGATTTGCTCGACTGTCCCCGCATCATTCTCCGGGACGATCATCCGCAGCATCCAAGTCATCTCCTCGACGCGAACCAAAGCAGGAATCCAGATCACCAGCCCCCCCAAGGCGATGGCCGAGATATGCCCCAGGATTGCCGAAGAGCGCGTGCCTCCCGATATCTTGGCAATGCGATGCTGATCTTCGCGACCGAAATGCCATGCGGAGAGCAGAAAGAATCCGATCACCGTCGCCAGCGGAAACACAAACCAGGCCGCGGCCACGGCCACACCTACCGACAGATACCCGGGGAAAAACATCATCCACCAGGAATCGCGGAACCGAGATGCGAGGAGCCGACGACCTGTCCAGTGGTCCAACCCTCCATGCGGAACACCAAGAATCGCCACCAAAACAGCTGCCACACAAACCAAAACCGAAAACTCGGGCACTCCTAATAGTCGTACCGCTGCCATTACAGCTACGCAGATCGCGATGTAGAAGGCGGAAAGAAACACGCGAGCACTCCGAGAGAAAAAATGGGTCCGCGCGACCGCACACCGCCTACCGGGTGCGGTCGCTTCGGAAAAACAACTCCGGCTTAGGCTGATTGGTAAGCAGCGCTGCCGTGACCCGAGCTCTTGGCGCGAGCGATGAAGTAAATCAGCAGACCAAAACCAGCCTTCGCTGTCATGTCCGCAAACGCGTAACCGACTTGAAGACCCACAATCCCAGTCGCATCACCGGCGCCTGCGGCCTTGGCTGCCAAAGCCGAAGGAGTGCCGCCCAACGCGTAGGCAATTGGATAAACCGCCCAAGTGATCAAAATGACCAAACGAGCGATTTCGATCAACTTGCGTGCCGCAACCGGCTGGGTATTGATCGATGCCGTCAATTCGGACCAAAGGACAATCAAAATATAGAAGAACGGAATGGAAGAAAGAACGCCCCAAATGACGCGCTGAGTCCAGCCGTCGGGATTGGAGATCACTTCCCCTGGGTAACCCAAGGCGATCATGAGGGCGGCGGCCACGACCAGGCGAGTCAGCAGCGAACGGGACTTGCCAGCCTCCAATCGCAATACCGCAACCAATTCGACCATCAACAATGGTACGGTCAGAATCCAGTCTGCGTACCGATAGAAGTCGTTGAAGGCGGCTCCTGAACTCGTGTAGCCATCCCCCGAGAGCTTGTACGCATCCTGCCACGAGTGACGGATCATGAAGTAGTGGTAACACGCGATCGTTACCACCAAACCGCTGATCATCAACGCTGGACGATACGCTTCATCCACCGAAGATCTCGATAACAACAGGAAAAGGGCCGCTGCACCCATGGTAGCGACTGTCATGGAGAAGATGTTGTCCACGATCGAATACTGAAATACCGACAAATCCGGCATCCTTGCAGCGAGCAAGAAAACTGACTCAAGCATAGTGTTAACCCCTGTAAAATAGGTACGGACGAAACTTCGCTCCCCAGACAACGACGGTCTCCCACCGTGGGATCCAGACAGTTCCAAGGTAGCTCGAGACCACTATAGACCTGTGTCAACGTCGCTTCGATTTCCTTTAAACAAGGACATACGCTAGGCTCGAACAGACACCTCATTTCAGTCCGCGGCCTGGAGCAGCCGTACCGAAGGCTGCAAAGGAATGCGTTGATATCGGACTCGCATATCTTGTTTCGGAGCCGGCGCGAAAGGTCTTAGAAGATTTTGTTGGCCATTCGAACTTCATTCCACGGTTCCTCTATCACCACCAACCCGGCGGCCAATCCCTTCATGATGCACGGGAAGAAACAGCAGCTGTATGCCCAAATGAACACGGTCGTGGCCAGCCGGAGACGTCGGCTCCTAGCAAAAGTTGCCAGATCTGGGATCGGTTGCAATATCTTGGATCGTAGGTTGGCGTTCTTACCATCCATCGCGAGTAACGGTTGCTGCTCGCGACGGCGGAGCGGACTCCTGGTTCTCAGGCTCCTGCCTGGGAACCCACTGCCCGCGAGGCTCCGCCTCGCTTTCTGTGTTTGAAATCGGCCGAAAACGGAACCTCATCATGAGAGCGACGATCGCGACGTACATCGGCCAAGACGCATCTGCAATCAACCGGAACGCGTTAGCGTCCTGTTGTTCCTTTAGATCCAGAATCAACAGAATCGGCGATCAGACGCATTTCGACTAATGGTTTCATTCCCCACAGGAACGGATGGACGCAGAGAAGCTATAGCAGAGAAGCTAAATCTGGGTCAGTGTCGATGAAATCACTCTTTGGGTTGTCCAGAGATGATTGGATAGCCGCTGCGATGTCGAGGCGGAGCCTCTGGGCAGTGCGTTCCACGGCGGGAGCCATGGAACGAGGGGAAGGGTATTTCTGCGACCACATATCCCTCGGCCGTCGAGGAACTGAAGGGGTTTGGCGTTGAGGTGGAGACGACGAAGCACTTGGTCACGCACGGAAATATTGGTACGGCCGCTGGATGTCTCGCGGCAGTTGATCTCATGGGATGGGCGATTGAGAAACTATATGGGCAAACTGTACGGCAGGATGTTACTGCATCGGTTTTGCCGGTGGGGCAAGGTCAGGTTTGCCTTTACTGAAATGCAAACCAAAGAAGGCTTCAATGTTTTGTCGTTATGATCGAGACAAGCCAATCGAGGGCTCGTTAAGAATCTTGTCGGCACGTCCCGCTGTTATCGACCGTGGATTGCCATGACTATCAGACCCGAGTCAGGTCCACGCTGGCGTGCGGAGGGACTTTCATGGTGATCGATTTGGTTTCGATCGATTCAGAGTAGCGACCTGCGCTGAGAACCAGCTGCAGCACGTGATGTTCATCGGGGAGTACGATCCAGTATTCGGCGATACCTGAATCTTCGTAGAGTTTGCGTTTGATTTTCAGATCATGATCGGGATTCGATGGGGATAGGATTTCGACCACCAAATCCGGAACACCCTTAATCTTTGTCGGCGTCAGGATCTGTTTTCGCTCCAGCGTAACGACCACGAGGTCAGGCTGCACGATGTCGTGGTTCGACAACTGCAAATCGACCGGAGCGTCGATCACTTTGCCCAATCCAGAGAGTTCGATCTGCGAGTAGAGTTGAAACTGGATGTGCCGAGAAATTTCTTGATGATACAGATTTGGAGCGGGGTTCACGAAGTGCTCTCCATCGATGATTTCGTGTCGCATACCATCTGGTGGAATGGATGCATAGGCTGCGTAATCCCATCGCGATTTTTGGCCTTTCTCAATGATCGACACGGTCATGGTTCCTCGTTCAAAAGCATCGACACTCAAAGAAACTATTTTATTTCGTTCCAATGCTTGGAGCAATTTCGGTTTGTGACCACCGGGTGGCCGCGAAAAAATTGCTCAACTCGCAAAGTAAGGAAACACTTGCTAGTCTTCACACAATGTATGTTGCACTCGCATTTCCATTCAATAAACATCTTTAGCTAAGGAAGATCAGTCAGCTTCCACCCCGAAGCATCGACTCGTAGTCCGCTGTGATCGCGATATTGATCGTAGACTGTTTCCATTTCGTCGATCGAATCAAACCAACCGATGACATAGGCTGCCCCAAACGCATCGCCAGCTTTTACGGGGCGTTCGCCCACTTCGTGGATCATGCAGACATAGCCTCGTTGATGGCACCAGGCTTCGGATGTGTCGTCTGGGCGGAGGGTCAAGCCTGCCAGCCAAGGACCTTCGCGCCCGGACTTGGGATCGCGCACGTGGTAGGCACGGATCATTCGTTGCGGAGGGCCTTGTGTCTCGCGCCGGTAATTGAACTTGCTATCCGGGGCAAAATCCTGCCGGAACTCGGACGAAGGGATTTTTCCGTAGTAGCTCAAGTAGATCTCGCTGAAGCTATCCCCCGATTGATGTTTGATGTGCCCAGGCAGATCTTGGCGGAAGAAGAGTGCGTCCCCTGAGTTCTCGCTCTGGATGCGATCGGAGGTGATGACATAGCGTTTGCCCTTAGGAAAGACGATGGTCTGCTTCCATTCCGAGCCGGTCTTCTTGCCCGGTGCGGCTGTCGTGTATTTCCAACTTTGGACGACGGCGACAAAATCCTCTCCTTCGATGACTTGAGGATCGAGGGTTTTTGCCTGGGTACAGATCTGCGGTCCTTCGATGCTTCGTTTCGGACGATTGCCATGAAATAGATTTCCGAAGTCATACGGCAGATCGCCAGGTAGCTGCGATCGGTACTCGGCATCGCTACCAGGTTCCATGATCCAGTCCTGAATGTCGAGTCCATACCCGAGATCCCGAAAGCCTGTTTTCTTATCCAGGAAGCTATTGGCTTCAATGCCGCTAACGTACCCTTTCTTTACGATTGAGGCGTCGATCAGGTCACTCTTGATGACGATTCGTTCGTCGCTGTGGATAATCTGAAAACCATGCGACTGGGCCATTGCGTTCGGGGCGAACCAAGCGATGCCCATAAGATACAAGACGAAAGCTAGAAAACGGCGCATAGAAAACCTATTTCGAAAGCAAATCTTAGTCGGCAACGTTTGAGCTTGATGCGGTCACATCAGACGCTTCATTCACAATACTACAAATTATCCCCTTCGGTGGAGGTCAACGATTTTCCTGCGATGACTTCTTTGCCCCAGGTCCAGCCCGAAATGGATGGCATGTCATCGCCATGTTCCTGGATGTACTGTTTGTGATCGATCAGTGCCTCGAAGATCGCTTGTTTGAAATAGGCTTCTCGCGATCCCAGTTGCGGCAATCGGTCGATTACATCTCCGCATAGATGGAAGCGATCGATGTCGTTCATCACCACCATATCGAAAGGAGTGGTCGTAGTCCCTTCTTCTTTGTACCCGCGCACATGGAAATTATCGTGATTGGTTCTTTTGTATACCAAGCGATGGATCAACCAAGGATAGCCGTGGAATGCAAAGATCACCGGCTTGTTCTTCGTAAAGAGAGCATCGAAGTCACGATCGGAGAGACCGTGAGGGTGTTCGGTGCTCGGTTGCAATTTCATTAAGTTCACCACGTTCACCACCCGGACTTTTAAGTCGGGCAGGTGATTGCGCAGAAGGCTAACCGCTGCCAGAGTTTCCAGCGTCGGCACATCTCCGCAACAGGCCATCACGACATCCGGCTCGAAACCTTTGTCGTTGCTGGCCCATTCCCAGATTCCGATTCCGGCCGTGCAGTGCTTGATGGCTTGGTCCATGGTCAACCATTGCGGCGCGGGCTGCTTGCCAGCCACCACCACGTTGACATAGTTGCGGCTACGAAGGCAATGGGCGGTCACCGACAGCAGGCAATTTGCATCGGGTGGAAGATAGACACGGATGACTTCGGCTTTCTTATTGACGACGTGATCGATGAAGCCGGGATCTTGATGGCTCAGGCCGTTGTGGTCTTGTCTCCAGACGTGCGAGCTCAAGAAGTAATTGAGGGAAGCGATAGGGCGGCGCCAAGGGATGCTGTTGCAGACCTTGATCCATTTCGCATGTTGATTGAACATTGAATCGATGATGTGGATGAAGGCTTCGTAGCACGAAAAGAATCCGTGCCTACCGGTCAATAGGTAGCCTTCGAGCCAGCCTTGGCATTGATGTTCGCTGAGGACCTCCATCAGCCTACCGTCGGGAGACAAGTGATCGTCCTCGGGATAGATCTCGGCCATGTAGCAGCGGTCGGTGACTTCTAAGACATCTTGCCAACGATTCGAGTTGTTTTCGTCGGGACTGAAGAGCCGGAAGTTCTTGCTATCCAGATTCAGTTTCATGACATCGCGCAAATACGTTCCCATGACGCGCGCGGACTCGGCTGTGGTCGCACCGGGATGGGGGACTGGCACCTCGTAGGATCGAAAGTCGGGCAATCGCAAATCGCGGAGCAAGATACCACCGTTGGCGTGGGGATTGGCACTCATTCTGCGTTGTCCGCGCGGGGCGAGCGCTTCGAGTTCGGGAAGCAAACGCCCAGTCTCGGTAAAGAGCTCTTCGGGGCGATAGCTCTTCATCCATTGCTCGAGGATCCGCACGTGTTCTTCTTTGTTCATGTCCCCCATCGGGACTTGATGGCTTCGCCAATAGTCTTCGCACTTCTTGTCATCGATATAAGGAGGGCATGTCCAGCCCTTGGGAGTCCGAAAGACGATCATTGGCCACATCGGTCGTTTTAGATCGTTCTGCTCGCGAGCTTGTTTCCAGATTGCATGGATCTTGGCAATCGCCGTATCGAGTGTGGCAGCTAGCTGCTGATGGACGGATTCGGGGTCACTTCCTTCGACGAAAAGAGGATCGTATCCCATCCCTTCGAAGTACTTGGTGAGTTCCTCTTTGGGGATCCTGGCAAGGAAGCAAGGATTAGCGATTTTGTAACCGTTGAGATGGAGGATCGGGAGGACGGCACCATCGCGGGCGGGGTTGAGGAATTTGTTTCCATGCCAACCGGTGGCAAGAGGGCCAGTTTCTGCTTCGCCATCTCCAACGATGCAAGAGACGATCAAATCGGGGTTATCAAAGGCAGCGCCGTAGGCATGGCTTAGGGCATAACCAAGCTCACCCCCTTCGTGAATACTACCGGGTGTCTCAGGTGCGACGTGGCTGGGGATACCACCGGGAAAGCTGAATTGCTTGAAGAGTTTTTGCATCCCCTCGGTATCTTGGCTGATATCCGGATAGATCTCGCTATAGGTCCCTTCCAGGTAGGCGTGGGCAACCAGGGATGGGCCACCATGGCCGGGGCCGATGATGTAGATCATGTTGAGATCATCCCGTTGGATGACTCGGTTCAAGTGGACATAAAGCATATTGAGGCCTGGGGAAGTTCCCCAATGCCCTAACAATCTTGGCTTGATATGTTCCCGCCGAAGGGTTTCGTGCAGCAGCGGATTTTTAAAGAGATAGATCTGCCCTACGGACAGATAGTTGGATGCCCGCCAATAGGCATCCATCTTTTGCAAGAGTTCGGGGGTTAATGGCCTATTCGAGGACTGGGCTCCAGCGTGTTGGGCAGGTACCTCGTGGGACGATGCAGAATGGTTCGCAGGCATGACTTGATATCCTCGTCAGTTTGGGCTCGACGGGGGATGATCAGCCTGGGACATGGCTTGAAAGAACTTCGATCGCGTCCCCCAACCGCCCCCGAAAAAAGTTGCCTAAGGAAATCGATTGTAGTGGGTTCCAGCCGACGAGGGCGTTGATCAGTGGCCATAAAAAGGAATCGGGTCAGCCGCATGACGAAACCAGGGAGACGCGGTCGGCAATGCGGCTGACCCGACGGGAATAGGATCCTAAGGATGCGAATTACGTGCCAATTCGGAATGGTCGGCGAGCAAGGATGATTGGACCGACAGAATGGATTGCCATGCCTATCCTCGCATATGCCACGGATTTGATGAGCGGATTGCCAGCAGTAATGACGGATGTTGCGTCATGGGTGATAGGTTTCCGATCGCTTTGTCCCATGCTTCTAGGGTGGGTTAAGTTAGGGCGCACGCGGAGGCCAACGGCGACCCCCGCGTTCGCGCTGTCACTACGAGGTCGGTAGGCCGTCATGCTGTCGATTGAAATTGCCGCAATGAGGACAAAGCGAAGGATGGTCGCGGCGTGCGCCGGGTTGGACGGGAGCATGACGGAGAGTTCGGGCGTCGTCCCGGTGAAACCCGTTGCAAAATCGATCGAAAAATAGGGACAAATGGATGCTGCGGAGTGCCCGAATGCAGGGAATTCGTCGATAGGGAGTCGGGGGCGACTTGCCATACGGCAGGTACTTTTGGTTCAATTCAGGAATTCTTCTCGGGAGTCCGTCATGAATTCAAGGCGATGGATGCTCAAATCCATCGGGACCGTCGTCATTCGCCTCGTTCGAGCCGAGCGAGTGCAACAAGCGGGATGATGAGGATCCTGGTCGTGCAGGTGGGAACAACGAGCAAATCAAGCGTGGAAGTTGGGTATTTGGATGGAATGGTCGACCAATCTTGCGAATCTGATCCGTCAATTGGATGCATTTGAGACGGAACCGACGCTGATTCAGTTGAGCAACACGCTCAAAGGGGCGGGGCTGCGAGCGGAGGATGTGGCCGGATTTGTCCGGGAGACTTCCAATACGTATCACCGTGGTTCGGTAGTACGACGCGATCACTATGAGCTGCTCGTCATCACCTGGAAGGTGGGTCAGGGGAGCGTACCGCATGATCATTCGGGCTCTGTGTCCGCCATGATCGTGCTTCAGGGGAAAGCTGCCGAAGGTTCGTATCGGCTAGCCGATGATGGCTATGCCGATCTCGAATTCGAAACCGAGTACGAGGAGGGAGAGTTGACGGCGTGGCAGGATGCCGGTGTTCACGCGGTAAGAAATGCGTCCTCGGATACGACCTTGATCACCATTAACGTGTACGCCCCTCCGTTGAAAGATTTTCGTAGATTCAATCGTCGCCCTCGATCGGGCGTTTTGGCTCGAAGCGAATCAAAAGTGCCGACGGTCGCCATTATTGGTGGCGGGTTTAGCGGTTCGATGACGGCTGCTCAATTATTGCGGATGTCCCATCGGCATGATGTCCCCATCCGCGTCGTTCTCATCGAGCGTCAAGGCTTCATCGGCGAAGGGGTCGCATACAGCACCCGCGATCCGAAGCATTTGCTCAATGTCGTTGCCGGCCGTATGAGTGCATGGCCTGAAAAACCAAACGACTTCGTGGAATGGTTATCTCGGAATCACGGAATCGAAGATCCGTTGGCGTTTGTACCTCGTCAATGGTACGGCCAATACGTGCGTGAAACGTTGATCAATACTTCGCAATCGCCATCCATCCAGTCCGAGTTCTCCGTCATTCTGGATGAAGTGCGGCGCATGACCCGGCGACCCGATGGAGGATGGTTGGTGAATTTTTCCAAGCATCCGTCTCTCTCGTGCGATGATGCAGTGTTGGCTATCGGGCATCGTCCCCCGAATGACCCGATCGGTAAGAGTTGGTCCGGTTCACGCCAGCGACTCATCGCGGATCCTTGGCAACCCTTTGCATGGAGCAGTATCGAACCAAAGGATTCGGTTGTCGTGCTGGGGTCAGGTCTAACGGCCGTGGATACCGTGCTGTCCTTGGCAAGCGATGAGCGGATTGCTCCTGTCTACTTGATTTCTCGCCGTGGACTATTGCCGCAACAACACAGTCCCCAACCCATCCCAGCAGCTCCGTTGGGACCATGGATCGAAGAGTCCTTGGTGAGCGATCCCTCGATCAATGCGTGGACCAAGCATCTGCGCCATAAGATCGACGAGACCGAGCGGGGTGGCGGCGATTGGCGAAGTGTCATCGACGGTTTGCGACCTCACACTGCCACACTCTGGAGGGCATTATCCCATCGCGATCGACATCGATTCCTTCGGCATCTGCGAGCTTTTTGGGAGGTGCACCGGCATCGCACAGCATCGCAAGTCTCCGCACGATTCAACGAGCTTTTGAAATCGGGCAGGGTCAAAATACTTGCAGGTCGCATCGTCGCCGCACAAGCCGATTCGAATGGCGTGCGAATGTTTGTACGAGAACGGGGTGACGACCGACTTCTAGATATCGCGACATCGTGGGTGGTCAATTGCACCGGTCCGGGCCCATCGAACAGTCCTGAATCCAATCCGGCGATCGGTTCTCTGCTGATCCCCGACTGGGTGCGATCCGACCCACTTTCGCTGGGACTGGAAACCACGAACGAAGGACTGGCCCTCGGCGGACGCGGCAAGCAGGCCGAGGATCTGTTTGTCGTGGGGACGTTGCGCAAGCCCAGCACGTGGGAGAGTACGGCCGTTCCCGAACTTCGAGTCCAAGCGGGACAGGTCGCCGAATGCATTCTGCGGCGCCACTATGCGGGAATCGTTAATAATCCCGAAGTTGCCTGGACGATCTAAGCGTCGAATCCCGGGCCAACCCTCAAGTCCCCGCATCCGACAAGGCTCGTGTTTCTCGGTCCCTTCTACGATTCTCTAAGGCGTTCAAGGGGGTTTGGCGGTTGCGCCTTCCTGCGCCCTGCCGATTGCTAGCAAAGGATATGGAACGCGAATTGCCATGCAATGGAGTCGTGCTGCCCTGGATTCTATCCGAGCATCGAGCGAAATGTGGTTTTTCTCCATGGCCGCAACTCCCTCTTTGCCGATTCAAGAACCGGAGACCCAAAGCATCATGAGCGATCCGTCGGCAGGCAAACCAGTTCGTGGCAAGAACAAAGCAATATCCCCGTCGCGACAATTCGTGATCGATTTGCTTCATTTCGCAAAGCAGGTCCCGACGCTTCCGATGCAGCGGACAATGGATTTGCACAAAGTGATCGAAGCCAGAGAAGCGGGATTTCCGCGCGTCAGTTGGTGCGCGATTTTCCTGCGTGCATATGGAATCCTCGCCTCGCGCCATGAAGAGTTGCGGACAGCGTACATTCCTTTTCCTCGCCCCCACTTTTACATTCATCCACATAGCGTCGCCTCGTTCAGTATTGAGCGTCAGTACCAAGGTCAGCCTAGTGTCTTTTTCGGTCAAATAACAGAACCGGAACATCGTTCTCTGGACAGCATCGACCGCACCGTGCGTGGGCTCAAGGATGTGCCTATCGATGAAATTCCTTCGTTCCGTTCTGCGATGCTCTTGAGCCGAATTCCGGCACCGTTTCGACGTTGGGTATGGTGGTTGGGATTGTGCACCGACGGCATGGCCAAAGCACACCACTTTGGAACGTTTGGGATCAGCGTGGTCGCTTCTTATGGCGCTGCCAGCTTGACACTCTTATCCCCATTGACGACCACGATCAACTACGGCGTGTTCCAACCGGACGGCACGATTGATGTGCGGTTGATGTATGATCATCGCGCGATGGATGGAGCATTCGTGGCCCGACGAATGGTAGAACTGGAAGAGATTCTTCGGGGCCTCGTTACCGTCGAACTTCACGAGATCGCATCCCTTCGAGAAAATTCCGCTCGATGGAAAGCCGCTTAGTTTCCGGCTCGATGGATCGCCATGCACATATGCATAACTCTTTCGGTGAAAGAAACGGAAGGTACGCTGGGACGAACTTTTCGAGTGCGTCATTTCTTGCTAAGGCCAAACTCCATTGAACGGAGTGTGTTGGCTTTGATTATCGACAATCTTTCAGCGCATCCGCACCTCATTCGTTTCGGCCAAATTGCCGAGAGATAATCGAAGAATGCTTCGAATCGAGCAGGAAGAAATGCCCTCGATGTCATCTCGTGGCACGAACTAGAGATCTAATGGTCTGCTTTTTTCACGGAGCGTATTCCGAGAAGATTTTGCCATTTACTTTGCGTTGAACCGAAGGAATGGATGAAAGATAAAGACCGAATCTTTGGATTTTTTGCGTCAGAACTTGCGTCCAACAACATCCTAATATGCAGGGGATGCTCAGGTCGCTTTGAATAGGGGCTTTTGCAACGAAGGGCTGGTTGGCTGACTTATCCAGTCGCGTTATCTGCCCGGTGAAAATCACGACCCGATGCGTTAGCAAGGGTTAACAGGTCCATTGCTGACACTTCGGTGTTTCGATGAAAACATCAGGCTGGAATTCTAGGAGGTCCGCCGAATCGACGAGGATGACCCACCTAGGCTAGGCCGTCCATAGGCCCGACCCTCCACGACGCGTTCTTGGATTGTGATTTACCAAGAATCGTCACTACGCGCCGCAACCAGCAAGCAACATCATTCCCTCGCGATCCTACTTTTTCCATTCCAGATCCAATCCTTCTTCCGCTGGAGCCAAACATGAATATTCCCGTTTTCATCCGCCGCACGATGGTGATTGCTCTTGGTATTAGTTGGCTACACATCCCCTCCGGTGCGTTGGGCCAGCAGCCGAACAGGCCACCTGTTAAGTCTTGGGACTTGCCAAGCGCCACAGAGCAACTGCGCTACTATCCAAAGGATCCGTACCTTCAGTACGTCTATTGGCAGTTATCTCGACGTGAGGGCTCCTCTCACGAAGCTGAGACGCTTCTTCGGCAGCTCCAAGTCCAACCGCAATTCGGTAACCGTACCCAGGGAATCGATTTGTTCAGTATCTTTAGCGGCGCGCTTGCGGTTCAAGAAAGTCTGCAGCTCGATGCGCTCGCCAATGGTCGGGAGACACAGTCCGACATTACACGAGTCCCAATTTCTGGTTTGACTGGGCCGACGGTCAAGAGCCACCCATGGAAAGAGATGCTGGGCGCTCGAAATCCGACCGTCGGTCTTCTCCCAAAGTCTGTGCCTGAGGATTTTCTCTTCGTACGGTTTGATTCATTGTCCTATTTGACGCGAGTATTATCCCTTTCCGATCAATTTGGTTCTTACGCAGTCAATCAAGTCACACAGGATGCGAGAACGCAGGCTTTGCCAGCCCGTTTGATGAAGCAGTTGGCCTTTGAACTGTCCCCGGATGCGATCACTCACCTGGACCCTACCATCCAAGACATCGCGATTGTATCCAGCGACGTTTTCTTCTCGGAAGGAACGGATGTTTCGGTTTTGCTAGAGCTCAAGGATCGAGAGGCTTTCCTCCGACAGGTTGATTCGAGTCGCCAGTCATTCGTGTCTGCGGTCCAATCGGTCGAGCGAACGCAAGGCGAACTATTGGGCGTTCCTTATGTTCAATGGTCAAATGCCGATCGTACGATCCATGCCATTGAGGCAGAGCCCAAGCCCAATCTTTACATTCGCAGCAATTCGGTCGTGGCTCTGGGGCGGATCCTATCGGCCATTCAAGGCAAAGACAAAAACGGAAAGCCCGCTCCCAACCTCGGGGACTCGGACGAGTTCAAGTACATTCGAACGTTGATGCCGCAGGGAGCCCCCGAGGAAAATGGTTGGATCTATATGTCCGATCCATTCATTCGCAGAATGGTGGGGCCGCAGATCAAACTCACCCAGAAGCATCGTGTCACGTGCTACAACCATTTGCGAATGATCGGGCATGCGTCGCTGCTACATGCGACCGAACATGGCCGTCTTGGTGCTTCCTTGGAAGAATTGAAACTGTCGAAGTGCTTGCCGAAAGAGTTCGGCGACAGCCGAATGGTCTGCCCTGATGGAGGCCGATACAGCGTATCTTCGGAGGGAGGGATTGCGCGTTGCTCACATCACGGCACACCGCATGCCATGATCCCCTGCTGCGAGTCCTTGGTCGAGCAAATATCGCCCACCGAGGCCCAAGAATATCGGCAGTTCCTGGAGCAATACAACCAGTACTGGAGAACGTTCTTTGATCCGATCGCCATTCGTATCCAGTTAGAACCCAAACGTATTCGGGTTGAAACGATCATCCTGCCGTTGATCGATAACTCGATCTACTCGGCGATGGCAAACGCATTGGGTGGCAAGCCTCGACCCATGGATGGCTTGCCCGTGCCCAAACGGAACATCTTTACGTTGGCGGTTCAGTTGGATAAAGCCAAGCTGCTCAAAATGACCGGGATGTCGGATCTAATCGCGCAAAAAGAAGGTCCTGACTCGACTTCCAACGGGATGATGCCTCCTTCACGTTGGGGAAATTTGCAGCAGACGGCCCTGGGCATCATGAATTTTGAATCGGCCCAGCGCCGTTTGCCTCCAGTGACAAGTCCGAATTTTTCGAGCGGACTGAGTTGGCGCGTCCAGATCCTTCCAATGATCGGTCTCGATGAACTCTATCAGAAGTTTCATCTCGATGAACCTTGGGACAGCCCTCACAATCTAAAACTCGTGGAGGAGATGCCAAGCGTTTATTATTCGCTCTTGGATGCATTGAACGAACAAGGCAAAACGACCGTGGTCATGCCACGCCATAGCCAGGCAGTCCGCTCGGATCGTCCGCGGCGACTTTCCGAAATCACGGATGGAACGTCGAATACGATCCTATTGATCGATGCGGATCCTGAGCATGCCGTTCTTTGGACCAAACCCGACGACTTGGATATTGACATGGATCATCCGCGTCAAGGTTGGACCGGAAGTCGGTACGGGAGTAGTGCCATCGCATTTGCGGATGCTCATCTGGAATTGCTTCCGTCCCATTGCGATGAATCGATCGTAAGGGCTCTGTTAACCATCGGTGGAGGTGAATCGGATGCCGCTTTTTCGAATCGCCAACCTGTCCGCCCCACGTACGAACGACCTGGCCAGTTCCAGCTTGATTCCATGTACCGCAAGTTGCTTGCTAAGATGATCTCAGGGCTCGGCGACCAAGTCAGTTTGAACCTTTATGACAGCGATCCCCTGTTTGACTTTAATGCGGCTCAGTTCCTCGGAACGTTCTTCCGATTCAATCGCCTCGATTCCCTCCAATTCATGAATAGTGAGGGCCTGATCGCCCTGCTGGTCCTGTCCCTCAATTCGCCCATATACGTGGCAGCCGAAGTGCAGGATCCTGCCGCTGTGGATGGGTCGCTGGATCAATTGGACGAGCTCCTGGCAACCATAGCGCGAATGAATACCGGAGGACGAAACCCATTCTTTTCGATCGAGCAGGATTATTATCGATTCCCAGGCACCGAGAAGGCCTCGATGCGTGCCTACAGTTTCCGATTTGGCCCCGTCAAATGGCGACTGTACTGGGGCCGAATCGGCAATGGTCTGTACCTCGCTAGCAAGCCGTATATTCTTGAGGACTTGATGGCTTTCGAGTCCTCCCAACAGGATAAGCCCGACCCCGATACTGAGGACCAGCACGATCGTGGACCCTCGGCGCATGCCATGGTCCGTATTCGTCCTGATCATTGGCGCGAAGTATTGCCGCAATACCGATTGGCGTGGGCCGAGAATCAACGCTCGGGATGTTTCAATAACATCGGTATCCTCTCCAGTTTGTCCCGTACTGTGCAACTCTCGAAAGTCGAGCCGACCGAAGGCCAATCGATTGCGGATCGGGTCGCGAGTCTCGAAACTCAATTGCTCGACTCCAACTCTTACTGCCCGGCAGGAGGCGAGTATCGCTTCGAAGCAGGGAGTCCTCATGTCGAATGCAGTGTGCATGGAACGGCAATGACCCCGAAGCAACCCACGGCCCTTGCTGAAGATACTCCCTTGGGTTCCTTTCTCAATCATCTCCACGACTTGCACATGGAATTGACCTTTTTGGAAGAAGGTCTTCAAGCGGTTGCGGTGATGGAGCTAGATTGATCGTGTTAATGCCAGGAAGCCCGGGACGCATTGCCAAGCCGCATGCTTCCACCATGAATCGGACCCGCGGGTTGTAACTGCTGAGTAAGAGGTTCACCCATGCATTCCCCCTTGGTGGTCTCCAGTCAGGCAATCCAGGCATCCAGTGAGGCATCGGATTGCCTCCGATGTTTGACGATTGGCCTGACCTGTCGGATTCGCGCAGCCGTGTATGTTCGCGGCGACGCATGGACGGGATTCGGGATCTATACCAGTTATCATCCCGTCCGTTCGTAGGGGTTGCATCGAAGATTCGGTCCATGCAGCAAAGGAAACGACCGCTGGGCATAGAATCCTTTGTCTGATCAGAAATAGCGACCCAGACTTCATTAGGAGTTCAAAAGCACAACCTCAGTGCGAGGCAAATGATTCCCAATGTTGGTGGGATAATCTATGGATGGATCATCCAACCCCTCATTCAATCAATCACCATGGCGACGGCAAATCACGTCAGCACAGAAAACACAGTGACAGATCCAGTACTATGCTCTCGCACGCATCTCCCTCGCCATGCGATGGCCATCCGTTTGTTTGTCATCGGAGCGATGCTCTGCATTGCCATCGATGCAACACCTCGGGTCTTTAAATCACAATCACTGCGTTCGATCAAGGTCCGGGTGAATACGACTCTCAGGTATCTCGGTTTATCGCAGGGAGATTGGCCTCTCTTTGCGCCGAACCCGTCGGTTGATAATCCACGCATCGTGGCTGAAGTGCTGGATGGGGAAAATCAAAAAGGGACATGGAGTTCCCCCGAATGGTCTCGCTCCTCGATCTGGGAGAAGTTTTACCGATTCCGCCACATGAATTACTACCAACGCGTCGGTCGGAACGTGCAGGCTTCGTCCGATCTGGCCGATTATCTCCATCGCTCGATTCCCGATCGCGAGACGATCATTCCGTCGATTCGGTTTGATGCGGATTATGAACTCTTGCCACCTGCCGAATTCGTTCCTCCCATTCGAGCCATCAAAGTCTACGAATATAAGAGACGGTTGTTGCTCAATGACGGGGAGCCTCTTCCCAACCAAGCCGAAACGAACTGGACCAACCACAGCCAATTGGCTGCGCAGCGAAAGTATCATCCATGACTTCAATGGTGACTTGGGTGAAGCGATCTTTCGATCGTTTTCTTTTCGAAACGTGTGATCCCCATATTGCACCGGTCCTGCGAATTGGGTTCGGGTTGATCATCCTAGTTCATGCCCTGGTGATGTGGCCCGACGCATATCGTTGGTACTCCGATGACGGAGTCCTTCGAGTTGAGACGGCAAAGCATTTCCTGGGACCATCGGCGTGGTCTTTGTTGTTCGTGCTCCCGTCGACGGAGTTGATCGTTCGCTGTTGCCTGGGAGCCATGGTCGTGCATGCAAGCTGCATGATTCTGGGGGTTTACTCCCGATTCCAATCCGCGGCGATTTTCCTATGGCTGGTCTCATTCCAGAATCGCAATCCGTTCGTGATCGATGGCGAGGATACGCTCATGCGGATGTTCGCATTCTTTCTCCTATGGATGCCCCTCGACAGTGCATGGTCGATCCTTCGCTGCCGGAATGGTAGTCAGGAATCGAATCCATCTCCTGCATCCGCATGGGGATTGCGATTGATGCAATTTCAAATGGCTGCACTATATGCATCGACGGCGATTTGCAAACTCGAAGGGATTACATGGAGCAATGGGACGGCGACATGGTATGTGTCACGGATGGCGGACAACTACGGGCGATGGATCCCAGAGGCTTGGTTTGATATTCCGACCTTCGTATTGCTTACAACGTGGGGTGCCTTGTTCATCGAAGCCTCACTACCCATCGCCCTGTGGTTCCGATCCACTCGTAAGTTCGCCATTCTCGCCGGAATCGCGCTTCACCTAGGCATCGAAGTCTCGATGAACCTATTCCTGTTTCAGTGGCTGATGATTTTGGGATTGCTGTCGTTCGTGAGGTTCGACGAATGGAAATGGCTGGTTCGGACGAAACAAGTCTCAACGAGCACTCCATTGCCCACCGACCTACCCATGGCTAGCGCAATCTAATCAAGGCCCCGTCGTTGCGTTGCGAGTATTCGATATCAACCTCTCCATCTCCGCTGGAAAATCGAGAATGGGGAATAGACTGGGTCGATGGACGCTCTTTTTGTCGGCCTGCGATTTCGCGTGGATCGACGCCTCGATGAACCTGGCTTTTCGATCCGCTCGCTCAAACTCGGATTCTTCTTTGGATTTGGATGCGTCGGTTTGTTTGAAGACTAATCGTTGTGCGTCTTCCTGAGCTTTTGTCTGTTGGTGTTGATTGGTCGCTTGTGCGTGGTCCGCCGCCAGCCTTTGCTTCCTCTTTTCATTGCGGGCTTGCCATTCGGCGAGCGTCCCCGTTCACTCAGTGCTCACGCATTTCAACAGCGAAATTGACAAGGCGTATGTCCTCGATTCGAGAGTATTTCCATCATGCTAGAGGCGCAATGATCGCGCCGCAACGGATTTTTTCTTCTTCCGAGGGGACCTTCGTGGGTTGAGCAAAGAGATTGGAAAGTAAGTACAATTGTGCGGGCATTCGAGAGCAACCTCATCACCTCCTCTTCAGAAGAGAACACCTATGCAAGTTCGATTTTTGCGTTTCCCCCTCAATCCCCTCACTGTGATTGCTGCATGTGGGATGTTTTTGAGTGGATTCGTTTCATTAGGGCTGTGTCAGGAGCCCAGCTTCCCGTTTGGAAAGCCATTGACTCCCAATGTCTTGCCCCGTCCTCTGGCCGACTTCCAAGGGACCATCAATTTGCGGGCCAAAGACTCGAAGAGTGATTTCCCACAACCTATCCAAGCACCTGAGGGGGCGCCCAACGTCCTATTGGTTTTGCTCGATGATGTCGGCTTTGGAGCGACCAGCGTGTTCGGTGGACCATGCAATACACCTACGTTTCAAAAGCTTGCGGATAACGGTTTGCGATACAACCAATTCCATACAACAGCCCTTTGTAGTCCAACGCGGGCAGCCCTCATCACCGGCCGTAATCATCACTCGGCCCATACGGGAGTGATCACCGAAGCCGCGACCGGCTTTCCGGGCTACGATTCGGTCATGCAGAAGGATACCGCTACTGTGGCGGAAGTCCTCAAACAGAACGGATGGGGAACCGCATGGTTCGGCAAGAATCATAACGTCCCCGATTGGCAGTCGAGTCAAGCGGGTCCGTTTGATCTGTGGCCAACCGGTCTCGGCTTCGATCATTTCTATGGATTCATCGGTGGTGATACGAACCAGTGGCGACCAGCGGTGACCGAGGGGACGAAGCCCATCGAACCCTACCTCAACAAACCCGATTACAACTTCGATTATGACATTTCCGACCAAGCGATCCGCTGGATCGGCATGCAAAAAGCGGTCGCCCCCAACAAGCCCTTCTTTTGCTACTACGCGCCGGGCGCTACCCACGCGCCTCACCATCCAAGGGAAGAATGGATCAAGAAGTACAAAGGCAAATTTGATCAAGGTTGGGACAAGGTCCGCGAAGAGACGTTTGCTCGACAGAAGAAATTGGGGATCATCCCGGCCGATGCAAAGCTCAATCCGCTAGCTCCTGGACTCCCGGCTTGGGATACTCTCTCCGCGCAGCAAAAGAAAGTCTACGCTCGCTTCATGGAGGTTTATGCCGGGTTTCTAGAACAAACCGATTACAACGTCGGACGCGTCATCGATGCTGTTCGCAAGACGGGTCAATTGGACAACACGATCATCATCTTTATTGCGGGTGATAACGGTGCCAGCGCCGAAGGAAGCCCGCAAGGACTTCTCAATGAAATGACGTTCTTCAACGGTATACCGGAGAAATTGGAAGACGTCTTGGGCCATGTGGACGAGATCGGCAGTTGGAAGACATACAACCACTATCCCGCTGCCTGGGCGCACGCCATGTGCACTCCATTTCAATGGACGAAGCAAATTGCCAGCCACTACGGTGGAACACGCAATGGCATGGTGATCTCTTGGCCTAAAGGAATCCAGTCGCGCGGCGAACTCCGTACGCAATGGCACCATTGCATCGATATCGTTCCAACCATTCTCGAAGTGTGCCGTGTCACCGAGCCGGTTTCAGTGAACGGTGTGGCTCAAAAACCGATCGAAGGGGTGAGCATGGCTTATACGTTTGCCGATGCGAAAGCCCCGAGTCGGCACACGAAACAGTATTTCGAATTGCTCAGCAATCAGGCCATCTATTCGGATGGATGGGTTGCGTGCACGACTCCGCCCAACCTTCCCTGGGATCCAAAGGGTACGACCTTGGACGCGATCTCGGAATACAAGTGGGAACTTTACGATACGTCAAAGGATTTTTCACAAACCGAAAATCTTGCGGCAAAGTACCCAGAACGGCTGCGCGAAATGCAATTGCTCTTTTTCGCGGAAGCGGCCAAGTACAATGTCCTTCCGATCGACAATACCAAGACGGCGCGGCTCGACCCAGCCATTCGGCCCAGCCTAACGCGAGGACGGGATCAATTCACTTTCTTTGAAGGGATGTCGCGCATCCCAGAAGGAGCAAGTCCCGATGTCAAGAACAAATCCTGGTCCATCACGGCCGATGTCGATGTCAAGTCGGACTCGTCCGGCGTCATCGTCACCCAAGGGGGACTTTTCGGCGGATGGGCGTTTTACTTGGATCAAGGCAAGCCGGTTTTCCACTACAACTTCGTCGATGTTGCCCATTACGAAGTGGCTGGCAAGTCACCTCTCGCACCTGGTCGTCACACGCTCAAGGTGGACTTCGCCTACGACGGAGGTGGAATGGGTAAAGGGGGTAATGCAACCATCTCCGTCGATTCGAAAGAAGTCGCAACGGGGCGAGTGGAACGCACGATTCCCATCCGCGTAACCCTCGATGAGTCACTCGACATTGGTGAAGACTGCGGCACTCCCGTGAACCTCAATTACGATGTACCGTTCAAGTTCAGCGGGGAACTCGGTTCGGTGACGATTGATTTGAAGTAAGCGGAACGAGTAAGGATTGGCTGAATGAGCCTGAGGCGCTAGCCGATCCACGCCATCCATTGCATTCGGCCCAGCGTTTTCTGCAAGCGCCTTTTTAGGTTGCACGCTTTGGCTTTAACTCCTGCTCGTGCACCATCCGCCTTGGCGGATGGTGCTCGTGCTCGTAATCGAACGGGCTTCTTCGAGCGCGCTAGCCGATTTGCACTACCAATTACCATCAAGTGCATTCATTCCAGCGTTTTTCGGCTAGCGCCTCAGGCTCAAAAAACCGCCCCCGCGGCGCGGGAAAATCACGGAAAAAGATCTCCGCGAAATGGCCTTTCTCGCAAATTCCCAATAGGACCAATTCCTCGGTGCGATGAAATTAACAGACGGACTTCTTGCACTTCACGGCAGCGGCTAGCACACTTGAACTCCGGTCAATGGCGCGAATCCGATATGGTTTTTGCGTTTAAAGCCAGTTCGGGTCGATTGCTTTTGCAGTTCGCGAAACTCTCCTCCTCCCTGCCCTCCTCCATCATGGACTCGGATGAACACGTATTACCCCCTGCTCTATCAATGCAATATCCGCGTCCTGTTGACGTCGTTAGCTCGTTCCTTGGGGCGCACGGTGACGTTGGATGATGTTCCCGAGAGCGTGATTGAGAATTGGGCCTCGCAAGGTTTCGATTGGATATGGCTGCTGAGTGTATGGCAGATCGGAGAGGCCTCGCGGAAAGTGTCTCGATCCAATTCCGATCTGCGTCATGAATTCGAGTCGACACTGCCGGATTTGAAGGAGGAGGATATCGACGGTTCGGGGTTTGCGATCACGGCCTATCACGTCCATCAAGGACTCGGTGGTGATGCAGCTTTGGCGCGATTGCGTCAACGATTGAAGAAACATGGGCTCAAGCTGATGCTCGATTTTGTACCCAATCACATGGGGCTGGGGCATCCTTGGATCGATTTGCACCCTGATTACTTCGTGTCGGGTACCGAGGAAGACCTGGTACGAGAGCCGAACAACTATGTGCGAGTCCAAACGGCGAGTGGCCAACGCATCTATGCTTATGGTCGAGATCCCTATTTCTCGGGCTGGTCCGACACGCTTCAAGTCAACTACGCCAATGCCGATGCGCGCCAGGCGATGCAAAAGGAGTTGCTGCGCATTGCAAAACAGTGCGATGGTGTCCGGTGTGATATGGCCATGCTCGTATTGCCGGAAGTCTTTCAGCAGACATGGAATAGAACCTCGGAACCCTTTTGGCCGACAGCGATCGAGGCCGTGAAGAAGAAGAATCCGAATTTCCACTTTATGGCAGAAGTCTACTGGGATATGGAATGGACGCTACAGCAGCAAGGTTTCGACTCTACCTACGACAAACGATTGTACGATCGACTCCGCGCTGGCCAAGCGCGACCCGTTCGTGAACATCTGCAAGCAGGATTAGAGTATCAATCGCGGCTTGCTCGTTTTCTGGAAAACCATGATGAGCCCCGGGCTGCCGAAGCGTTTTCTTGGGATATGCATCAAGCGGCAGCTATCGTGACCTATCTAACACCCGGTCTGCGGTTCTTTCATGCAGGACAGCTCGAAGGCAATCGCATCCGCATTTCGCCTCACTTGGTTCGTGGACCAGACGAACAGGTTCAAAACTCGGTTAAGTCGTTCTATGAGAAACTACTTGCGATCCTTCGCGAACCCACATGGCGTACGGGGCGTTGGCAATTGCTAGAAACGAATCCGGCATGGGATGGTAACTGGACCCACGACGCCTTTATCGCATTCGCATGGCAAGGCACTGACGATCAACGCTATGTGGTGGCTGTCAATGACTCGGATCATCCAAGCCAATGCCGTGTGCAACTCCCTTTTTCGGGATTGGGATCTGGAACATGGAAGCTGGTGGATCGATTAAGCGATGAATGGTATACGTGGAGTGGAGAAGAGTTGACGGCTAGGGGGCTTTACCTCGACGAGCCAGCGTGGCGAGCTCGTGTCTTTGAGTTGATTGCTGATCATCAATAACCGGTTTGGTGATTTCGTCGCTTGACTAGGTGCATGGAGCCTCCAGCATGTCCCATACTCACGCTGCAGGTTGTGAGAACCCGACCAGCGGAATGAGCATCGCCGGGAGTCTATTCTTCAGTTCGATCGATCAATTGCGAAAACGCTGGTCCCGGGGACGGCGGTTTTGAAGTTGCGTTATTTTGGCTTCTCTCAGACTCGTACTCGATGCGGTTTTTCGAAAATGAGTATTGCTGACGCGGAGTACGAGTACGAAAAACCATGGAAGATCGCGGATCTAAGCCCCGATACACTCGAACAGCACAGTTTCAAAAGTCGGCGGCAAAAATGGTTGACGGCCGCGTTGCGAAAGCCATTCCTACCTGTCTCGATAGGTTGATGGGGGACTTCCATAGCAATGGAAGAATGCCACAATGCAGGCTCGTATTTGCAACGGCAGAGTCGCGTTCTCTCCCTTCTTCGTGAAGCCGAGACTGTAATGATCGAGACTGTAATGATGATGAGATGGAATCTTTTTCAATTGCCCATTGCGCGGGCGTCGTGGGCTTGGAGTTTTCTGATTCCCCTAGCATGTTTCTGTTTTGCATCGGACCGCGCGACCGCCCAGATTGGCAAGGGGTCTGCACCTGCAGTGGATGGGCTGCAACTACCGAAACCCGATCCTGCATTCTCAGGAAAGATCGGAACCACATACAAGGATTCGACTCCGAATTACCCTCAGCCCGTTCAATCTCCGAAGGGGAGTCCGAACGTTCTCTTGATCCTGCTCGATGACGTTGGCTTTGGGATGAGTTCGACGTTCGGGGGTCCTGTTCCAACGCCGCACATGGACCGATTGGCAGGCAATGGACTCAAATACAACCGCTTTCACACGACGGCCCTTTGCAGTCCGACCCGCGGCGCTCTGCTGGCTGGACGAAATCACCATTCAATTGCAACGGGTGTCATCATCGAAATGGGGACGGGCTATCCTGGATACACCGGTATCATCCCAAAGAACACGGCACTCGTATCGCAAATCCTAAGGGACAACGGCTACGCAACGGGTATGTTCGGCAAATGGCATAACACCCCGGAACCCGATATCAGCCCAGCGGGGCCGTTTGATCGTTGGCCGACTGGATTGGGTTTCGATTATTTCTATGGGTTCAATCAAGGGGAAACGCACCAGTACTACCCGACCATCTACCGCAACACGACATGGGTGCCGCAGCCCAAATCCCCTGAGCAGGGCTACCACTTCACGGCCGACATGACCGATGAAGCGATTGCATGGACTCGCAACATCCGCGCTGCGGAACCAAACAAGCCCTGGTTCAATTACTTCAGTACTTCGGGTATTCATGCGCCGCACCATGCCCCCAAAGAGTGGCGTGAAAAATTTGTTGGACAATTCGATCATGGTTGGGACAAACAGCGTGAAAAGACGCATGCCAAACAATTGGAGATAGGGATCATTCCGAAGGGCACCAAACTCACCCCACGACCGACGGAGATTGCCGCATGGGACGACCTCAAGCCAGATGCCAAAAAGGTCTATACACGGTTGATGGAGAACTATGCAGCCTACATGGCGTATACCGACGCCGAAGTGGGCCGCCTGATCGAAAGCCTTCGGGATTCAGGCGAACTGGACAATACATTGATTCTATACGTGGTCGGTGACAACGGCGCAAGTGCTGAAGGAGGGCTCGAAGGAACCTTTAGCGAACTCGCGAGTTTGCTCGGTTTGCAATTGGGCTTGGATAGTACGATCCAACGCATCGATGAGATCGGTGGTCCGAGCAGCGAACCCCACGTTCCAGTGGGCTGGGCGTGGGCTATGAATGCACCTTTTCAATGGACAAAACAAGTTGCCAGCCACTTTGGTGGGACTCGCAATCCGATGGTCGTTCACTGGCCCGCCGGTATCAAGTCCAAAGGGGAAACGCGCACTCAGTTTCACCACGTGATCGACGTCGTGCCAACGATTTTGGAAGCATGCAAAATCCCTGAACCCAAAGAAGTCAACGGCATAACGCAGAAGCCGATCGAGGGTACTTCGATGGTTTATTCGTTTGACGATTCAAATGCCAAGGGACGACGTTCGACTCAATATTTTGAACTCGCTACCAATCGAGCGATCTATCACGATGGTTGGATCGCATGTAGTCGCTATGGCCTGCCATGGCAGACTGCGGGTCGCGGGGATGGATTCATCGATGCGCCATGGGAACTCTACAATATCAACGAGGATTTCAGTCAGTCTGAAAATCTCGTACAGCGGGAGCCTGCCAAGCTCCGTGAGCTCCAAGCCAAATTCCTCGAACAAGCCAAGCTCTACGATGTCCTACCCCTCGACCCCCGTTTTTCGGAACGCTTGGATCCACGCAACCGGCTCAGCGGTGAGCTCAGGACGCGTTGGACCTATTATGGAAACAACGTTTGGCTCCCCGAGCCGATAGGGCCTTTGGTGTTTCCGCGAGCTCACACGATCACGGCGGAAGTCGAAATCCCCGAGGGCGGAGCGGAAGGAGTGATCACCTGCGCGGGGGCTTTTTCTGCGGGATGGTCCTTGTACGTCCAGGATGGAAAACCAGCATTTCGCTATACAGCCTTTGATGTCGCTGACATAACGATTCCTGGAACAGAGACACTTCCAGCAGGGAAAGTCACGGTCCAAACCGAGTTTGCGCCCGATGGCAAGCCAGAAGGCGGTGGACGTTTAACACTGAGGGTCAATGGCAAGAAAGTTGGAGAAGGAGAACTCAAGCGATCGTTCTTCCGGCATGGGTTGGAGCCATTCGAAGTGGGACGGGACTCGATCACACCCGTCAGCCCCGACTATCAAGGAAACTTTCCCTTCACAGGGAAGATTGACAAAGTCACGTTCTCGCTGACGAAGTAATGCGGTTGCCATTTCTCGCTTGCTCGTGCTGTTGCGCGTAATCGTGCTCGCGCTCGGAAAAGCCCACTCGATGACGAGCACGAGCACCATCCGCTTTGGCGGATTGAGCACGAGCACGTAAAAAAGCCGAAATCCCGTAACTTCAAAATGTGCGCGCAGAGCTGCCTTTTCATGGATCGATAACCGATCGGACTCACTGCGCACTGGCAGGGATGGTTTGGCCAGTCGTTGGAATCAGAACAGGTGGTCCCTTGTGCAAACCGCCTTTCGTCCAATCGCAATTCCAATCGGGAAACGCGAATGCAGGATAGGGATCGGGAGCGATCCAATCCGGCGATTCGTACACCATGTCGAACTTTCGATCCAATCGAGCTCGTCCCAATCGGAACCTCTTGTACAAGTGTTGATTGCGAGGATCCAGTCGTACTTTTCCGCCAGGAGCGTCGAATTCCAATCCGCTTTGTAGAGCTTTTCGGACGGCTCCCGGCTCCGTGGTCCCAGCCTTTTCAACCGCCGCTTTCCAAAGATAGACCTGCGTGTATGCGGCTTCCATGGGATCATCGACGACTCGGTCATCTCCGTAGTCGGCTTGAAATGCTTGAATGAACTCTCGATTGGCCTTGGTATCGATCGATTGAAAATAGCTCCATGCTGAGTAATGTCCTGCCACGGCGTCTGGTGGTATTAACCGAAGATCGTATTCCCCTACGCTGGTAGACACGACGGGCAGATTGTCTGGTTGTCCCACGCGCAATTGCAATTCCCGAAAAAAATGGGCGTTACTGTCCCCGTTGATGGTGTTGAGGACCAAGTCCGCATCGGATTTCCGAATGGCATCCACGGCGGCCGAAAAATCTTTATGGCCAAGTGGAAGGTAGATTTCTCCGACCACCGACATCGATTTCGATTCCAGATACTTCCGAACAATGTAATTGGCGGTCCTGGGATAGACGTAGTCGGATCCAATCAAAAAGACTCGTTTCCGGTTGCCCCCAGCCGCCGAAGCAAACCAGTCCAGGGCAGGCAGGATCTGTTGGTTCGGTGTGCTCCCAGAATAGACGACATTCGGTGAGGATTCATTTCCTTCGTATTGAACCGGATAAAACAGAAGAGCATTGGACTGCTCCACGATGGGAACCACCGCTTTCCGGTCCGCCGAAGTCCAAACTCCAAAGATCGCATCCACCTTTTCCTGATCCAGAAGGTTTTTGGCTCGCTTCTTAAAAATGTCCGTTCTGGATCGGCCGTCCTTCACGATGGGATCCAATGGTCGGCCCAGCACTCCCCCTTTGGCGTTGATCTGTTCAATCGCCATGATCTCGGCATGCCTAAGAGAGGTTTCCCCAATCGCCATCGTGCCTGACTGAGAATGCAGGATACCGACTTGGATGGGTATCGGTTCGGTGGAAGGATCAAGCAATTTCGTGATGTCCTTTTGCACCGAATCACAGCCGGTCATCGACATGCAGGCCGCGAGCCCAAACAAAAGGCCAAGGAGCGGATGGTCAGTCCATGGCATCCTCCGAGAGTTGCCAGCGAGGCCCCTATACCACCGTGAGGAAACGAGTTGTCGCGACGTAATCCCAGGTTGGATGCTCATAGGAAATGAAGGACTTGGAGAGAGCTGGGTCGTCATAAAAGGATGGTTCAAGATGGGAAGAGTAACGAGCGGATGAGGGCAAAATTTGGAAGCGATGAAACTCGAGCAACGGCTCGGCCCGATCGAATGCATCGCGTATCAATCTTCCATCAATTGTGCATGGATCTCTTGGAACGGCTTCGACGAAATGCTGACCTCTCCTCGAAAGGGGTTGTCGAGAGATGCGATAAGAAAAATCATCATGCCCATGAAGGCGGCCAGAAATCCCCCGAGAAAGAAGTGGCTGATCAATCGCATCTCGAAGAGCCATATCAGAGCGATGTTCATCATGGCACCGATGATGACGACCATCCACATGATCATGGGAATGGAAGTGGATACCGAAAACAATCTCATTCTTCGAGCTTCGAGATAGTTGTTTAATTGCTGGAGTGCTTCGGCATGCAGGATTTCTTGACTAGGAGTTTTGGGTTCGAACATCATCATGCGTTCATGGAACGCTGCCATTCGGTAGTTGCCTTCTTCGTTGACCAATCCTTTCTGTTGCGAAGGCCAAGCGTACTTGACCACGAACTGCGCGTAATCGCGAAGAATCCAAATCAATGTTTGACGCTCTGGCTCTGGATACGCGGAAACGTCGCGAGCCAACGCGGATAACGCAGCCGCTTCTTTGGAAACAACCGTCTCGACACTCGTAAAATTCTGGTAAGCCGCCACCGCCAGCA